>Ga0326728_10001484_pt1 | contig 82609 bp, 73 predicted proteins | sample MB3enrmetagenome_FD_207602 | JGI IMG/M metagenome (GOLD analysis project Ga0326728, IMG submission 207602) | Lab enriched peat soil microbial communities from McLean, Ithaca, NY, United States - MB31MN | ecosystem: Environmental > Terrestrial > Soil > Wetlands > Peat | place: USA: New York...
GGAAAGCTCTGAAGTTCTCGAACGCTAGCCACGAAAGACGAGCGACATCGCCTACGTAGAAAGAGCCGCTCACCAGGATTCAAATCCCTTCTCCCGCTCTACAGGGCTCGAAAGCCGTTGGAATGCAACGACTTTCGAGAGCAGCTGAGCCGGCATTGCCCACCACTTGCCCAAAGCCAGCGTCGCATGCTGGGCGTGAGGTGGCGCGTCTCGACCCGTAGGCGGAAGGACGTGCGACCCTGCCTTGCGGCGCACCATCGCGACGATCGCCGTGCACGGATTGAGTGGCAGACCTGTACGCTCCAACTGCGGGATTTCCCGGGCTGACTCGGTGGCTTGTTCCAACGATACCCGAGGGGGGATTAGATCCGTTCCGGGGCGCTCGGGGCCGATTGCACGGCACTCAGCGGCCTCCTTCCCGGTCGTTCGGGAAGCGTACGGGCAACGCCACCGACCGTCCTCGGCCGTGCGGCCCTGGCCTCATCGCGACGTGAGTCACGGCGCACTCCCTGGAGCCAATCCTGCAGCTCCAAGAGCGCGCTCATGGTCGTCGCGAAGGTCTTCAGCCACGCTGGGCCGAGCGACCATTCGCAACCCGCACGCATGCACCACCGTATCCTTATAAACTTCCAGCCCGGCGCACCGTTTCATCCAAACGTCTCCATGGCTCGCTCCAGACGCGGTGACGACGTGGAACCCTCACGAAAAAAAATCGCAATCGTGCTCGTACAGGCCACACGCCGAGGTGCTCGAAGGGCTCCGGGGCAGACTAAATTTTGGCCTCACCGGCACCAAGGAACCACCGACCTCGATGCGCCACAGCACGTGCACGATCCGACGTTTCGTCGGTCGAAGGTCGACGGCAGCGCCGGTGGGGGACTACGTTAAGAGCGCCAGCGGGGCCAAGGCCGCCTCTCAGCCGGGCCAATCGACGCCGATCGGGCGAAAAAGATAGTGTACATCGGCCATGAGCCACTCTGTCACCTGCCTCGCGACCGCCGTCGCCCCATACTCATCATGCAAGCGCGTGTCCCATCCACCGAAGGAGATTGTCTCTCCCGGGCGTCCGAGCGCCTCAAGCGCGTGTCGTATCGTGCGGGCAGTGGCTTCGTCTCCAAGCCCCTGAGCTGGCTCGTCGGTCCATGTAACCACGGTCGTGGCGTCCTCCCATGAGGCTACTGGCAACCATCTTGGGTATTCCACAAATTGATGAACACCACCACCAGCGCCTATAGCAATATCGAAACGAATCGGCATCTGCGGAAAGTGCCTCAGGTGCGCAGCGACGCCAGAAAAGTGACGCGTAATTAGGTCACGGTACGCGGCAATTGCTCGATCGTACTTCTGGCGGGTAAACTCGATCATCCCGTCACGCGTCTGTGTATCGAGCTGGGGGCGATGCTCTCCGACGGTCTGATCACCGGCGGCAATGACCGTGTCGATGGCGGCGAGCAGCGGTCTCGTGTCAGTCTCTTCGTAGTCGAGCGTTGGAATGCGACTGCCAGCGGCAACGACAAGCACACGAAGGTCTTGGACCGGAATGCCGAGAGGGTCCACCTCGCCGCGCCATGAAACGGTAGGCAACAACGACCATAGATACTCGCGTGACCATTCGACTCCGCCGGGCAGTTCGAAGTGTTCGACTAGATTCTTCACCTCAGCGCGTACGTCCCTTGTACCGATTTCGCGCCCCCCGTCGCGGCGCATACCAGACAAGTGCAAGTCTCGGCCGCGAAAGCCGAGAGTCGACCCGAGTCGATGCTCTAGCACTGGGTCCGTGACCACGAGACGCTGTGCCTCGCCAAGAACGGGTGCGTACGCGTACGTAACCATACGTTCGCCGCTGCACTGACCACGGATGGCGATTCGGTCCATCAGGTCGTTCCCATGGGAGAGGCGCGCACGCACAATTGGTCCTAGGGTAGGTATGTAGGTGTCGAGGAAGTCATCGACTGAATCGAGGATGTCTTCGAGGAGATGCTCCTGGGCGCCAGGATCCGACAATGAGGCCGCCGAGGAATCAGCCCGGTATCGTACGGCAGCAAGGTAGAGTGGCGCGCCGATTCGAAGAAGGCGTCGCCACAACGCACGCTGCGCCTCGCGAGACGGAAGGAGAGCGGCAAGGAGGATCGGGAACGAGGAGTCCGTGCTCAGGTCAAGTGTCGAAATGGCCGCCGGAAGCGAGTGTGCTGGTACCTCCGAAACGAGGACCTCGGCCCGTAGGAAGTCGGCTACGATCTCGTGCTCCAGCTCGAAGGCGTTACCACCAGCAATGGCGCCAAGACGCAGAAGATCGTCGAGTGTCGCCCTCGGAATGTGGTGCTGATCGAGTACGGCCATCGCCTGCGCGAGAGTAACCGGGGCCGCGGACGTTGCGATAGCTAATGCTTTCATCGCTTCGTCTCGGTAGAGGCGTACTTCGGCGTTCGGGTGGTCGCCGGAGAGAAGACGATCCAACCAGCGACGAAACAACGGAACGATTTCGTGTGCTGCGGTGCGAGTAGCTTGCGCGTCGGCGATTAACAACTGAAGGAAATATGGATTCTCACATAAACGATCGAGTGGAGCGCCGAGATTGTGCAGGGCAAAGCTGGCCCGTGCTCTTTCTGCGACTTGACGCTGCTCCGCCGCGTCGAGTGGGAGCAGAGTCACGTGCTGGATCGCCTCGATAGTCGGGTCGATGGTCCCGCGACCGAGAAGAACGAGTTGCAGCTTTGGATAATCACAAGCGAGGGCGCGGCTTTCGGCGAGCACGCTCGGGCGAGCCGCGAGCGGGACGCGATCGTAGCCATCGACGATCAGGACAATGCCAGTAGAAGTCAGGAATGATCGGAAGGTAGCTTCGGTGGCAAGGGCAGAAACGTGGGCACGAAGTCGGTCATGAACATACGAGAGAAGACCCTTGCCGACTACGACCACATCAGGCAGATCGACGCGCACGGGTGGTCGTTGCTCAACTCCGGAGGCAAGCGCCGAGGCTTGGTGAAGGACGAGTTCACGGGAAAGGTCGGATTTCCCAAGGCCGGATCCCCCGGACAGATAGATACAGGAGCCGAGTGCGAGCGCGTCGGTGGAGGAGATGACCTGATCACGATATTGTAGCCGGCGTGAGATGCGAAGAGGTGAATAGCACCTAGGCTCTATTTGCCGAAGGTATCCTGAAAAATCCAGGGTCCCAGGTTTAATCGTCTTGAGCTTCAGACTTTGACAGAGAGCAAGAAGCGCGGTTTTGCCTAGAATGCTTTCGAGTCGCCCTCTCTCTTCAGTCAGACTGAGGACGCTTACGTCGATCAGAAGCTCGGACTCCCGCGTTGTTTGCATTTGCCAGAGTTGAAACTGGACTCCGTTCGTTAGGACGTAAACGGGAACGCGGAGAGCGCTGCTGTACGACTCTGCTTGCAGCTTAGCATCCTCTAGATCCTCGTCGGGTCGCTTCACTTCGACCACGAGCAGAGACGAGTCGCGCGTTCGCCCCGAATCTGCGAAGCAAACGAAATCTGCCTCATGCTTCCGACCGCGAGAGCCTTTGTGGAAGACGACCGGATACTTCGGGGCAACGTCGTCCGGTCCGTAACCCAGGCTCGAAAGAAGCGGAGCGACAAGCCTTGTTTCTACCGAAGCCTCGTTGTCGAAGCGTAGCTCTGCAACGTGGTCCCAAAAGTCCGCAAACGACATCGCGGAGTCTATGGTAGCGGTTCGTGCGCGCGGTGGCACGACGATGCGCTATGCGTCGCCGTAGAGACTCGTGCGAAAACGATACGATGTCCCGCTGGCGTGATCGGTGGGTAGATGACCCCTCGTTCGGAGGTGCCCGAGCAAGCGGGTACACGATCAGGTGTGGTTCGACCAAGCGGCGTGCACTCGGCGCGGCGCATCATTGTGGCTCGACGCGGCCCAGCGCTTCATCGGTTGCGAGTTCGAGCTCCGACATTTCCGTCTCGGTCAAAGGACGAACACGCGTAACGAGTGCGGACTTCGGAACGGCGCGCATTTGAAAAGCGAGAGCCACGGATTCATCGGGCAGCCCTCCGTCGGTTGCCTGCACCAGAGCGGTGCCCGCGAGCTGAGCGCGATCGAGGTTCGTTGTGAGCGGCACGACGAGCACCGACGCGAGTACGCTCGTGAGCGCGTCGCTCTGCCAGATCACGACGGGGCGCCTGCCCGTTTGCTCCATCGGGCGGTGGCCGCCCAGGTCAGCCCACCAGATTTCTCCACGCCTCAACGACGATCCTCCGCGTCGAGCGCGTCGGCCCACGCATCGAGGCCGGCTCTGGCGAGCGCTTCGTCCTCAGTGCCGCGGACGGCAAGGCGCTTCATGTCCCAGCGTGCGGGGTCAGGATGACGGAGAACGACGAGCGCGACCTTCTCGCCCTGCCGAAGTTTGAGCGGTTGCGCGGGCTTCAGGAAGCCGTTCTCGTAGCAAGCTTCGACCGGACGCATACCCGCATCTTAGCATGTCGCGAGCGGTGCTCCCTGACCGGCGGCGAGCGGGTCAACTCATCCGACGGGGGCCGCCGGTCGCCCTCGCCGAGCCGCGATGTTGCCCGCCCGATCCGGTGGTCAACGTGCATGGCGCCTGCGGAATCGCTGCCGTCCAGGGCTCTTCGTGCGGCGGAATCCGTTTCCCACCAGTTGCCCAACGCAGTGTTGCACGCCGTCATCTGGCGTCGGCCCTTGTCGGGGTCGAGGGTTCGCGGAACCGGCGGGATCTACGGCAAGTGCGCGTGATCGGCCGCCTTTAAAAACGCCAGTTTCGGAACCCTTCTCCCGCTCAAGTCGCTGCTCGCAGTCGCTCCCCCGCCGGGTTCCTCGCGCCCATCGTCGACAGAGGCGTCTACCTCGTCGCCAAAGCCGTTGACGCCGCCGAGGGAGGCATCGTTCTCGTCGAGGGCGGCGTCACTCTCGCCGAGGGTGGCGTCTGCCTCGCCCGGGGGTGGCGTCACCCTCGCCGAGGTTGGCATCTACCTCGCTGAGGTTGGCGTCACCCTCGAAGAGGTAGACGCCAGATCAAGTCGCGCACACGCCAATATGCCGCCGCATGGCGTGTCACTCGCTTGCACTGGCACGAGTTCCGTCCAAGTTGGCGTCAATGATCAGACGAAAGACGCCAACATCGGCGCGATACACGCCAAACCCGCCCGACGACAACACCCAAGGCTCGCCAAAGACGCCAATCTCGACCTCCCTGACGCCAATTCGGGCGAGGGACGCACCTCCCTCGTCGACCCAGAGCTCAACCCCGACGAGGAATGCGCCACCCGCGCGAAGGGAGACGCGAAGGACGCGATCGGATGCGCCAAACAGCGCGCACGTGGCGTCTCGGAGCTCCAGCAGCCTGCCCCAGCCCTCGGCGGAGGGCCTTGCCTCGTCCGCCTAAGGCTTCGCCTGCACCTGGAGGTCGCGTGCCGCCTTGATCGCGAGAACATCCATCGCGGCGGCGGTGCCTCCCCCGGCTCCTCCGCCCAGCTGGATGTCGGGCGTCTGCCTTTGGGCGCCGTAGGCCGTGGCCCACGCCTGCATCACCTTCACATAGGCGTCGAGGCGATCGAGGAGGTTGTTGTTGGCCTGAACCGCTAGCTTCTTGGCGTCCGCGTCGGCCTTGGCCGTCGTCACGGTCTGCTGCGCATTGAGCTTCGCCGTCTCGAGCGCCAGCGCTGCCACGTCCTTGTCCTTCTCAGCCTGGGTCACCGCGACGGCCTTGTCCTTCTCGGCGGCGGTCACGGCGGTCGCCTTCTCGACTTCTTGGTCCCACTTCGCCTTCGCGGCGGCGGCCTTGCCCTGCTGCTCGACGGTCAGCGCGTCCTGCTCGGCCTTCCTTGCGTTCACGATCGCCTGCTGGACAGCCATGATCGCCTCCTGTTGCTGCTTGATCTGGGCCTCCACCACAGGGTCGTAGTCAATCGCGTTGATGGTGATATTCGAGGCGCTCATCCCAAACTTCTGAATTGGGCTCTCTTCCTCGCGCTCGATTCCGTTCGGGAAGTGGTCGTTCTGCTTGGGACGCACCGTATCGACGACCTTCTCTTGGCCCGTGAGCGGGTCGATGGTCTTGACCTGTTCGTGCTCCGTTCGATACACGCCGAACTGGATCTGGTCGGTGATGTAGTTGATGAGGTCCGCCCGCTTCTCCGCGTAGCTCTCGCGGCTGCTCATCAGGGGACCGCTCATGTACACGCCCTTGTTGACGACCTGGCGCACGAGCTCGTGGTCGATCGCTTCCATCGAGTGATACGTCTGGTGAAGCGTGATCATCTTGTTTTGGTCGATCGGGAGCGTGTAGCGCAGCGACCCGGAGATGTTGCCGTGCCCGCCGTCGTTGAAGCGCACCTTGATGCTTTCGTCGCTCTTCTTGCCCTCGTCCTCTTTGACGGAGAACCAGAGCTGGGCCGACCGCTTGTAGCGCGTCACCGTGCCCCAGAAGACCGCATGCGGCCCGGGAGTGTCCCAGACATGCAGCTGGCCACCCAATAGGTCTTGTTTGATGACGATCTCGTCGGCCTGGACCGTGACGATGGTTCCCGAGAAGACCCAGAACACGACGAAGAGGGCGAACAGGCCGCCCACGAGTCTCAATCCAAGCCGCACCAACAGCTGCGAATCATTCCTGGCCATGTCGCTCTCCCTTGCGCGCTGCGCCCTCGAGGGTCGCAGTGGCATTCTCCCGTTTGGCGACCCGAGCGTCGCCGCCCTCGCGGTCTTCCGCCAAGGCCTCCTCGTACAGGCTATCGTAGATGCTGTCGGCCTCGCGGTTTACCTTCGCGATCTCGGCCTCTATCTTGGCGACCCGCAGCCGCTCCTGAGCCGCGGCGAGGGGGTCCTCACGGCGCCACGGAGCGGCCATCAACAGGCGCACGATGGGGACACCAACGGTCAGGGCCACGATGCCGACGGCCACTGCGAGCAGGATGTCTTCGAGCAGCATGGGGCTTCTGAACAGTTATACGGCATGGATCGCTAGACCGCGCACGATGGCGGCCCCTGCCACCTACCGCGTGGAAGTCACGGATTCCTCGGTGGCCAGCCGAACTGACTGTAGGTCGGGTCACCGCTGCTGCTGTAGAGACGTTGGACATCGGTCGGCGCCGTGACGTGCACGCGAACGTGGGCGCCGCAGGGGAGCGCAACGCGAGTGACTTCGTTGACGAGTAGGTCACGCGATGGGTTGGATTCGGTCTCCGCCACCCAGCTTGCCTCTTCAACGATCAGGTCGTCCCCTCGCTGAACGACCTGTCCCGTCGTGCTCTTGAGATCCGTACCGTACTCGTATTGGGCTGTCCCGTCAGTGGGCGACGCAAGACGACAGCCGAGCTCCACGGAGTTGCAATTGACGATCTCCCGCGCGACGGAGACCGCGGGCACGCGAAGAGCGATATACCGATAATCCCATAGGTAGCGCTTGCTTCCATCCGCTTTCTTCGAAAAGAGAGGGTATTTGCCGTACTCGACGTAGACATCGACTTCGTCGGGCGATGCCTTTGCAAGACACCGATGCTGCGCGGTCGCCGCACCTGGCTTCTCGACTCCGGCGAGCGCCTTCGCAAAACGTTCCTTGAGTGGTGCTGCGCCGTCCGGGGAAGCGACGCTCGCGTCTCTGTCGAAGGCGGCCATGGGCGTTACGGGAGGCTCGACGGTCGTCGCGGGTCTCCCTGCTTCGCAGCCGACGGCAGCGATCGATGCCGCAATTGTCGCGGCTGGGATCGAAGCTACGCGACGATTCGGTCCCCAGCAGGCGCGCCCTCGTCGCCCGACGGCGGGTGCCCCGTCGCGTGATTCGTCCCGCTCAGGGCTCAGAAGAAAACGCGATCCTCGAGGCATCTCTCTTCTCCCGCGCGAATCATGTCACGACCACGACCACGACTGCCGAAGTTCTGGCGGGAGCTGTTCGTCGATGGCACGCTTTCTCCATGGTCGCCATCGCCCGCATTGCCGTCACCCTCGCCTTCCTCACCTGTGGATGCGCAAGCGCCCAGCGAGCGGCCGCGCGTGATCCGATGCGCTGCGAGCGGGACCCCGATTGCGCGAAGGCGCGAGGGACCTACGCCGACTGCGCCAAGCAATGCGGGGGCAGTCCGGACTGCGAGGACCGCTGTGAGCAAGTGCAGGCCGGTAGCTCGCTCGGTCACCCGTGACTTTTGACACGCGTCCGCGAGGACGCTACCAATAGATCCATCTTGGCGTTCGTCGGCGCGCTCCTTCCGTCCCTCCTCGGCCTGCTCCTTACACGGGCGGGAGAGGGTCGGTTCGTTCGCTGACGAACATTACCCCTCTCTCGCCGAACACGGCTGGGAGAGTCGGTCCATAGGGTTTGGGTCTCCCGTCGGGTTGGCAACGGAGTCACCATGTCCGACAAAGTCATCGTATTTGACACGACCCTGCGCGACGGGGAACAGACCGCCGGCGTTCTCTTCACGGAGCGCGACAAGATCGACATCGCAGAGTGCCTCGCGGCCATGCATGTCGATGTCGTCGAAGCGGGCTTCCCCGCGGCGTCGCCGGGCGAGCTTCGCTCCGTCCGCGCCGTCGCGGAGCACGTCCGGACGACGAGCGTGTGCGCCCTCGCGCGATGCGTTCCCGGCGACATCGACGCCGCCATCGAGGCCTTGCGCGGAGCCGCTCGACCGCGGATCCATGTCTTTATCAACGCGAGCGACATCCAGATAGAGCACCAACTGCGCAAGACGCGGGCACAGGTCATCGAGATCGCGCGCGCCATGGTCTCCCGGGCGCGCGCTGCCGTGAGCGACATCGAGTTCTCCCCGATGGACGCCACGCGCGCGGACCGAGGATTTCTCTCCGAACTGATTCGCGGCGTGCTCGCAGCCGGGGCGACCACGATCAACGTTCCGGACAGCGTCGGGTATGCGCTGCCGCACCAGGTCGCGGACCTGTTTCACTACTTGCGAAGTTCGGTGCCAGAGCTCGAGAAAGCCGTCCTGTCATTCCACGGCCAGGACGACCTCGGCATGGCTTCGGCCAACGCCATCGCGGCGGTTTCGGCGGGCGCGCGCCAGGTCGAGCTCTGTGTCAATGGCATCGGCGAGCGCGCTGGCAACACGTCGTTCGAGGAAGTCGTGATGGCGCTCCTCGTGCACCGCGAGGACTTGGGCGTCTACACCGAAGTGGACACGAAGGGCATCTACCCGCTCTCGGTGCTCGTCGCGGAGCGTAGCGGCATTGCGGTGCCGCCGAACAAGGCCGTCGTCGGTCGCAACGCGTTTCGCCACGCCTCGGGCATTCACCAGGACGGCGTGCTCAAGCACCGCGAGAACTTCGAGTCCATCGACCCGAGCCTCGTGGGCCACCCACTCGGGACGCAGATCGTTCTCGGCAAGCTGTCGGGGACGGCGGGCTTCTCGGCGCGCGCGAAGGCGCTGGGCTTCGAGCTCAATCCATCGGAGTTCGCCCGCGCGTTCATCCGCTTCCAGGTCGTCGCCGACCAAAAGCCGGAAGTGTTCGACGACGATGTGCGTGCCATTTGTACGGCGGCTCGAGGGTCGGGGTCGTAGACGAGAGATTGACCCCGTAGCCGCGCGGGCCGGCTTGACTACGCCGGTCCGAGGAGGGGAGTGAGCTCTCGAAGCAGACCGACCCGTTCGAGAAACGGACGAACGTGGGCGTTGCAGTCTTCGTTCTGGTGAAGAAACCTCGCAGGCGCACCGCGTTCGTCCGTCTTGGGATCCACGAGGGCGCACCAGAGGTGAAGCGCCGCCTTCCAGGCGTGCGAGCGGGTCGACGCGTTCATCTCGACGAGCCATCGCTCGACCACCTTTGCCTCATTGGGGTAAGCGAGCTGCGCGATTCCGCAGAGGAGCCGTTCCAGGTTCGACAGGTCGGGAAGCTCGTCGAGGAAGGTCGGCGCGCGCCAGGCCACCGCGTGAACGGTGAGCCGATACCCGTCCGTCTGGCGGAAGGCGAGCCATCGATGCGGACGCTTGCTATTCGCCCTAATGGTCCACGCGCCGGCGGGATTGTTCGGGACGGCTTCACGCCCGCAGGTCCTCGAGAAGCTCTTCGCGCGCGACGAGCGCCTGCTCGCGCGAAAGTACGGTCGATCGCAGCTGGCCTGCGTCGAGTCGGAGGCGATGCACGGACGGATAGGCGGCTTCCGGCGGCCACTCGGCCTGAAGGAGAGCGTCGATCAGTTCGACGCTGTGGGTACTCAGGATGATCTGCGTTCCAACAGAGGCCGCGAAGCGAATCAGCGCGACGAGTTCGCGAAGGTAGCGTGGGTGCTGGTAGCACTCGGGATCTTCGAGCAGCGCGACGCCAGTGCCCACTTCGGCGAGCGCGGCTGCGAGTTCGATCATTCGCTTTGCGCCGTCGCCAGCGAGATAAGCGGGAATGCGAGTGCCGTCGCTCATGAACATGTGCAAGACGAATTCGTCCTCTGTTTTCAAGATCCGTAGATCGACAAGGCCAGGCATCGACGCTTGAAGCGCGCCAAGGACGGACTCGAGCCTGCCCCCTCGATCGATGTCGGAATACGCATCTTCGAGCGCGCGCTCAGCTCGAACAGCGCCGACGTCGACGAGACGGGCGTGGAAGGGCCCGGGCATGACCGATCCAAACGGCGTGGATAGGCGTCCGGTTGTGTCGAGGAGGATCGATGTCGCAGATCCCTGGTAACCAAGCCGGGCGCCAATGAAAGGAGGATTCATCCGGTCTTGAAGCGCGACTTGATACCAATCAGGCGTATAGTTAGTAGTGAGGTCGAACCAGGACGTCGCCGAGCCATCGTGGCGGTCGACCCGGACGTTGCTTCGGCCAGCGTCGCCAGTTGTCACGTGATGGAGAGCGCCGAACGCTGATCCTCCGCGCCGACGCAAGAGCTTCACGGCCGAGCCAACATTGGACCCGAGGCTCGCCAGTTCGATGGCCTCAAGGCAGGTCGACTTGCCCGAATTGTTCGGTCCAACCAAGACGCTCACCGCCGCAAGACCATCGAGCTCGCCAGAACGGATTCCGCGGAGATTCTCGATTCCGACCTTCGTGATCATGGGGGAGTCCGGCTGTCCTTCGCGCCTAGCCTACGAGGTTCGACGTGGCGTCGCCAGATCGGCGCTTGTCGGTCAGTCGCCACTGGGGGGCGGTTCAGCGTGCTGCTCTTGCACCAATCCTGCGGAATCCGGCCGTCCCTCGTTCCCCTCGGGCGCCTGTACTAAGCTTCATCCGTGTTCTCGCGTCCGATCGTCACCCTCGTCGTGCCCTTGTGGCTCACGGTCGCTTCGGTGTCGAACGCTCAGGACTTCGACCCTCGAGGCCGCCACCGCCCGAGGCCTGCGCCCGCCGCGAATGGCCGCCCGTCCCCGTCCGCGTCGATTCCGACGGCGCGAAATCCACCGTCGTCCGACCAACTCATCGAGCGCTACACGCGCCTCGTGCTCTCGCTTCCGGAGTCGTCGGGCCCGCTCGAGAAGCTCGCGCAGGCCTATCGCGCTCGCGACGGAAGCATCGAGAAGCTCGTCGCCGACTTCGAGTCTCGGGCAGCGCAGGTCGATGCCACTCAATACGCCGCGACGGTGGCACTCGCCGCGGTGTACAGCATGGAACGGCGCGCCGCGGATGCCGAAGCCGCCTACGCAAGGGCCATCGCGCTGCGGCCACGCGATCCGACAGCGTGGCTGGCACTCGCGCGGCTTCGTCGGGATGCAGGCGATCTCGAGGGCGCGCGATCGTCCTACGAGTCGGCTCTCGGACTTGAGACAGCGACAGCCGACAAACAGCAGACGCTCCGCACGCTCATGGTCACGGCGCTCGATCAGAAGGAGTGGGAGTCTGCCAAACGATATCACGCGCAGCTCACCGCGCTCGACCCCGCCAATCTGTTCGTGCGCGGCGAGCTCGGGCGCGAGCTCGTGAATCGCGGAGAATTCGAGAGAGCGATCGGCGTGCTCGAGGACGTCGTGAAGGCGGCGGCGGGAGACAATCGGGCGCTCGCACCGGCCCTCAAAGAACTCGGACGGGCGCAGGCGAAATCACACCAACCGGACAAGGCCGTCGCGTCGCTCAATCGGGCGCTCGCGGTCGCCGGCCCCCAGCCGGCTCTCCGGGCGGAGATCTACGAGATCGTCGCCGAGGTCTATCGCGCGGAGCAGAACCTGCCGGCGCTCATCCAGAAGCTCGCGGACGAACATCCGACCGACGTGACGCGTCTCGCGCTCCTCGGTCGCCTGTACGAGGAAACGGGGGATTCCGGAAATGCGATCGAGGCGTATCGCAAGGCGCTGGCGACCGATCCGAGGCAGATCGACCTTCGAGTTCACATGGTGCGGTTGCTCCAGGCGCGAGGAGATCTCGATCGGGCCATCACCGAGTATTTGGCGCTTCTTCGATATGCCCCGAACAGCCCGCAATTCGTCTTCGAGGCGTGTGAAGCGCTGCTACAGCGCGGGGATCGCGCTCGTGCGATGCGGCTCGTCTCGGAGCTCGAGGCGCGCTCGGGCGGAGACGACGAGGTGCTTTCGCGAGTCGCCGACTACTACGCTCGAATCGGCGAAGCCGCCCAATCGCTTCGTGTTCTGAGGCGCCTCGCAGAGGTCGCGACCGCCGACCCGCAGCACATCGTCGACCTCGGAGATCACTACTTTCACGACAACAAGATCCCTCTCGCCATCGAGACATGGAAGCGTCTCCTCGTCGTCATTCAGCCGCGAGCGAAGGCCCTCGCTGCCCTCGGGGACGTGTACGTCGAGCACGACATGGGGCGGGATGCTCTTGTGGTCTACAAGGAAGCGCTCGCCCTCGATCCCAGCGCACTGCCCATCAAGAAGGCACTGGCGGTTCTTCACGAGCGCAACCGGGAATACGAGGCGGCCGTCGCTCTCTACCAAGAGGTCGCGGACAAGGCGAAATCGGGCGGTAATCGCGCGCTCGTTCGAGAGTGCCGCACGCGCATCGTGTCCTTGTGGGGTCTCGAGCGCGTTCTCGAGCAAAAGATCCCGGCGCTGGCGAGGGCCTTCGACAGGAAGCCCGTCGATCCCGAGGCAGGGAGGATTCTCGCCGAGGCAGAGCTTCACGTCGGGCGCCTTCCTCAGGCCGAGGCCACACTCCAGCGGATTCTGGCCATTGAGCCGGGCGACGAAGAGAGCTACCTGGCGCTCGAGCGGGTGCTGGTGCAGCAGCACAAGCAAGCGGAGGCGATCGCAGTGCTCGAGAAGTTGGCGACCGTGGAGCCGACCCGGGCGCGCGAGGTCTACGAGCGCATGGCGACCTATGCGCTCGAGATTTATAGGGACGATGACGCCATCAAGTACGCGGCACGCGCCGTCGAACTCAACCCCGATGATGCCGACGCCCATCGCAGACTGGGCGAGATGTATCGGGCTCGCCAGGACATCGGCCACGCCATCAACGAACTCCGCGCGGCCATTCAGAAGAATGACCGCCTCTTCATCGTCTACTTGGAACTCGCGGACCTGCTGCTTTCCGAAGGACATACGGACGATGCCGATGCCCTTCTCCGTCGCGTGGTGCGCTCCGCGACCGACGAAGACCTCGTCGCGCGCGCGGCCAGGCTCGCCATCCAGCTCGAATTGGGCAACGGCGTTCTCGACGCGATCGAGCACGACTTGCTGCCCCTCGCGATCGCTCGCCCGGACCGTCCGCTCTTCCGACGTCTCCTCGTCGAGATCTACGGCACGATGACGGTCGCTTCGGTGGAACGCGTTCGCCACGGTCAGCCGCAGGAGGCCGAGCAGGCTCGCAGTACGCTCTCTCGCATCGGCTCGCGGGCGGTCAAACCCTTGCTCGACGCCCTCGCCGACGACGACATCGGGCAGCAACGAATTGCGATCGACGTTCTCTCATACGTGCGAAACACCAATGCCGCCCTTCCGCTGTTCGCGTACGCGACAGGGCCGGGAGACGTCAGCCTTCGCACGCGTGCCATGATTGCGTGCGGCGCCTTGGCGGCTTCGACGATGGTGCCCAAATACGCGGCGCTCCTCTTTCCCAAGGGCCACGACGGGCCGGTCTCTGCGCCCGAATCCGTCGCCCTCGCGGCGGTGTGGGGCCTTGCGCGGCTCCACGACGGGGCGTCGATCCCCCTGCTGCGTCGCGTGCTGCGCGAGGGATCGATGGCCGCACGAGCGGTGGCGGCGCTCGGGCTCGGGTACACCGGAGACAAACGATTGACCGCGGACCTGGCGACACTTCTCGGAGCTGCCGACACGGCAAGCGCTGCGCGCGCCGCCGCCGCCTACGCGCTCGGGGAACTCGACGCCCAAGACCGGGTGGATGCTCTGCTCGAAGCGGGGGCGGACGACGACCCGCTCCCGCGTCGGCTGGCGATGGTCGCACTGGCACGCATGGGACGACGCCACCCAGCGCCGCCGGCTTGGATGGAGCGAGCCGTCACCGTGATGGCGGAGGCTCTCTTCGTTGCGGAACCCGAAGGTCCGCACGCCGACGCGCCTGCGCGAGAGATCTCGCGCACCGCGGCCAACGCCCTCGCCATGCTGGCCAGCCCGGACGCCCCGGCATCTCCCGTCGCGTTCCCGGTCCCCGATGGAGCGCTGGACGTCGAAGCGCTGCTGGCGGAGCTGGTGAGCGGGGACGCGTCCGCCGCCCTCCGTCGCGCGGCGCTGATGAGGTTCTCCGACGCCATCGAACGCGCGGCCGCCAATGCCCTGCATACGTCGGGTGCGCGCGCACACGCGGTTCTCGAAGCCATGGGAAATGGGGATGGCGAACTTCTTCCGTTCGTGGGTCGCGATGAATCGGGCCCCGCTGCGGCGCAAGCCAAGGCAATCGTTCGAGCCCTCGAACCGAGTCTTCCGGCGCTCGCGCGAGGGCCGGACTCCGTTCTTCAGACCAAAGCGCTGTGGGTCGTGGCAAAGCTCGAAGGCGATGAAGCGGCCGAAGCAGTGGCCAGCGCCATCGGGAGCCCGATCGAGGCCACTCGTCGTGTCGCCCTGGCAGCCGTCGCGATGCCGCGACGAGACGGAACGCGCGCCCACGCTGCTGCGCGCACGGTCAGTGCAGTCGCAGAGATCTTGGCCTCGGACGTCTCCTGGTCGATGCGGGTGCTCGGAGCGCAAGCCATGGGTCGTCTTGGAGCTGCCGGAGCGGCCGCGGAAGCCGGAGAGCGACTTCGCGCCGCCGCAACGAACGACGCCTACGCGCTCGTCCGTCAGTCGGCGCTCGAGGCGCTCGCGACCTTCGATGAGGCCGGCGCTCGCGATCTCGCCTTGCACATGGCATCGAGCGACTCGGAGCCGCGCGTGCGCGAGGCCGCCGCGGCATTGGGAGGACTTTGAATCGTGAGAGCAAGCTGGTTCGTCTTGGCTGTGGGGTCGGTCATCCTGGCCGGGTGTCGTGACGTGTCGAGTTTCACGACGTCGGGCGACAGCTTTCAGGGAATTGTCGTGGATGCGGAGTTCGTGCGCGCTGGCATCGACCCAGGAACGTGTCTCTGTCTCACGCTCGACGCCAATCATTTGCAGGACACACCTGGCGCGATCTCGACCACCGACGGGCGGTTTCTCATGACCCCGCTCCGTCCCATTCCCGAGCTGTGGAACGATCCTTTGTCGACGCTTTCCTTCGGCGATGGCCGTCTGCGAAATCTCATCTATGTCGCCTCATCGAGCACGTCGCTCACCGACGGTGGTGGACAGGACGTGTTCGCGGTCCTTTCCCTGATGCAGTCGGGCGATGTGGAAGTTCGACTTCTCGCAGGAGCTCCTCCGGTGGGAGCCGATTCGGACGCAGATTCGGATGCTGGGCCAAACCACGTGTTCGGTGTGTTCCTGCTGTCGAGACACTCCGGTCCGTGCCCATGCTCGTCCTAGGGATCGAGTCGTCGTGTGACGAGACCGCGGCGGCGGTCGTCGACGGCGACGGCCGCGTGCTCTCCGATGTCGTCCGCTCGCAGGTCGCCCTGCACGCGCCCTACGGCGGGGTGGTCCCGGAGCTCGCCTCGCGCGACCATTTGCACAATCTCGGACCTGTCGTTCGAACGGCGCTCGAGCGGGCGGGCATTCGCCTGCCGGCGATCGACGCGGTGGCCGTGACGAATCGGCCCGGGTTGGTGGGCGCGTTGCTCGTCGGCGTTCAAACCGCGAAGGGGATTGCGTGGGCCGCGGGCAAGCCCCTCGTCGGAGTGGATCACTTGATGGGGCACGTTCTTTCGGTGTTCCTTCGACGAGAGGACCGGATTGTCGCGACTCCTCAGTTTCCCTTCGTATGCCTGCTTGCGTCCGGTGGGCACACGGCCATCTACCGCGTCGGCAAACCGCACCCGGAGGGTATCGAGGAGCTCGGCGCGACGCGCGACGACGCGGCTGGCGAAGCGTTCGACAAGGTCGCGAAGCTGCTCGGCCTGGGATACCCGGGAGGACCGGCCATCGATCGATTGGCGGAACAGGGCGATCCCTCGCGCGTCAAGCTCTCGGCGCCCATGGCCTCTTGCCGGACACTCGAGATGAGCTTCTCGGGAATCAAGACTCAGATTTCTCAGCTCGTGGCTCGCGAAGGAGCTTCGAGGGACGCCACGTGGGTCGCCGACGTGAGTGCTGCGTTTCAAGCGACCGTCGTGAACGTGCTCGCCCAAAAGGTGGTCGCCGCGGCTCTGCGAGAGCGCGTGAAGGATATCGTTCTAGGCGGCGGTGCCGTCGCGAACCGGGGGCTTCGCCGGCGCACTGCGGAGTTGGCGGCGGCGCACGGTCTGCGAGTATTCATTCCTCCGATTGCCCACTGCGGGGACAACGCGGCGATGATCGCCTACGCGGGGGCTCTGCGGTTGGCGGCTGGGGAGACGGACGGGTGGGATCTCGTTGCAGCGGGGCGGACGGTGTTGCCACGTGCTACTCGGAAGGGACGGGGGGCGCGGTAACATTTGGTTGTTTCTGCCGTCTGCCAAGGTGGTACTGGTCCAGCGACGACGAGCCCCCGAGCCGTCGGCGCTCAGGGGCTCGTCCTACCTCACGGCTACCTCAAGGGAAGGAGACGAGTCCGATGGGCACCCCTTCCGCGCATCCGGTTGGACAGCTCTGGTTCCAGGTATTGAAAGCCACGACCGTGCCATTGCCGTCCAAAATCCACGTCTCAATAGCACCGGACGCCGCATTGTACCACGTGAGATCGGTGTGTCCGTCTTGATTGATGTCCCCCGCACCGATGATACTCCAGCCCTGGCATGCGCCTCCCGGGTTCGTGCTGCACTGGAACGAGAGACTCTGGACTCCGATGACTTGAGTTCCGTTGAGCAACCAGACGCGCGATGTCCCTGTCGACGGTTGGTACCACAGGACGTCGGTGTTCCCGTCGCCGTTGAAGTCCGCTGTCAGGACAGGAGTCCAGCCATTGGAGCCGGGATTCGTCCAATTGAGGAACGCCGAGCCCGTAAAGGTGGTGCCTAGTAGGTCCCACACCTCAAGCTCGCCGGTGCTTGCCTGATACCACAAGAGCCCGGCTTGGGATCCCTCCATCAATCGCCCGACGGGCGTCCAGCTCGGATAGCAACCCGATAAGCTCGAGCACGTCTGATTGATAATCGGAGGGATGCTCACGTCGCCCTGGGCGTCGAATACCCACTCCTCAAGCTCACCGAGGCCTGAGTTGAACCAGAGAATGCTGTTTCCCACCGTATCGACTACGGACCACTGGGCCGCGCACCCCCCGATGAACATCCCCCTTTCAACTAAGGCGCAATTCTGAGTCAGCGTGACGCCGCTGGTGGCGTTCGCGACGCCTACGTTTGCCCCCACGTGGGTCGGGACAGGATCGCTGATTCCCTGCCACGCCTGGACCGCGCCGCTGGCCTTATTCCACCAGAGCAGAGCGGGCTGCAACGTTGGGTCCGCCGGACAAGTCCAGTTTGGCACGTTGGAAGCGTTGCTCTCCATGAACTGGATTCCTGGTATCGCGCCGCCGATTTGACAGACGGGACTCGTCGGTTGCAGGCTTAGACTGTTCGTTTCGCCTGTATAGCTGGTTGATAGGTAGGTGGGAGCGGTCGTCGAGCTCGGTGACGGATTCGATGGGTTCATAGTATCGGTTAATATCTGGACCACAATGGACGCGCCGTTGTTGAATTGGGCGTTGGAACCATTGGCGTAGCCAAAGACGTTGAACTCAGCATCATACCAGTAGCTGTTCAGCCCCAAGACGCTGGGAGCGCTCTGTGCATATAGCTGGCCGTCTCCCGTCGACAGGACGACCGAATCCGTGGTGCCCGCGGTACCCGTCAGCGTCATATTGGATAGGTTCGTGATCTTCTGGGCAGGGATGCCCTTCTTTTGATTGCTATTTGCGTAGCAATAGTATTCGATTCCTCCGTTACTCTTAGTATAGTATTTCGAATACCATCCCAACGGGCAGTTAGCAGATCCGTAGTCCATCAACCAGTATTCGATGTCTGCCGTCGGAGTGTAGGTCGCCTCGGGCGTGACCACGGTCGGCGTGTCGAAGACGAACTGTTGCCAGCCGTAGCAATTCACGTTTGAGGCGGTCGCGTAATTACAAAGTGCGGCAACCTGCGGGACACTGTAGGGAATATAGCCCGTGTTCAGCTGAAGGCTGTAAGTGTTCGCTTGCCCCGGGGCCAAACTCGTATCAGAGGGTAACGCGCCGTTGGTGTCCTGCTCACTCGTCACGCCGGTAACGCTGGGGAAGGACCCCTCCGCCCACGATACGGGGACCGTCAACGCAGCCACATAGTCAGTGGTACCACCACCGCCCACAACGTCGGACCGGGCGCGCCCGGAAGGAATCGCCGGTACGTGCGGAACGGGCGGTTCGGTGACGCAGGGAACCTCCTTCCAGACTGTGCTTGGATGTGTGGCTTCAAAGCATCCTTCCTTCGGCAAGGGACTCCTCGACATGGCTTTACGCCATTCTTCCTTGGTCGGAGTCGTTGCTGTAGTAGGCGCCGAGGTTGTCGGAGGGGTCGCCTGGAGCGCCTCGCTAGTGCCGACTGCGTCCCTCGCCCCGTCCTGCGCCGAAGAGCAGGCGACGGCGCCGAGGAGAGGAACGGTCAAGATGACTGCCATGGATACGGACCGGAGTTTCATGTTCAAATGTCCTATTGTGTTCAAAGGGTTTAAATCTCTGAAAAGTCCCGTTCGTGGGAGGCAATCCCTACGAACGCACGGTATCTGTCGATCGAAGTTCCGAACTACCCTGGTTCCTTTCGTATGCGTGTCGACGTGAGCGCCCTGCCGTAAATCGCACGCGCTGCGATCCGGGTCGGAGCGCGCCACGCTTATGCAGCGCCCATGCCGCCCGCCAAGCGAGGACACGCATGTACGTTCTCAGATCGAGTCCAATCTCGGAGCACGCTGCCATCCACGCGAGTCGTTTGAGCAGCGCGGGTGGTCGACGTGATCCACGATCCCGCACCGAGGTATCGCGCGCCGCGCACCTTCGGTGCGGAACGGTGCGCGCACGAGCGCGCACGCAGGAGCACAAGGCTCCGCCTGGGTCAGGTCACCGCATCGGATCGAGAAGAGGGAACGGACGGGCAAGGCCCGAGAGTGACATCGCGCCCATTGGTCAAGGCCGCTGCGCGACAGCCTGATGACCTGAGACGGCGATTCGCACGGCCGGGTACGTCAGAGGCGCGGTGCCAAGTCTGCAACGCACCTAGGTCTACTCACTGACTCGACTGGCAACGCCGAATGGAGGAAATACCCATGTCCGGTGTGACCGGAGGGCGCTGGTCTACGAGTCACAACACGGATTGAGACACCGACGCAGCCCTAAAAAAGGTCGGCCAACCGCGACCCCCCAATCTACGGCACCGCGAGGGCGCTCGACCCGAGTGGTCGTGGTCGCGGCATCGACGGCACCGCGAGTGCCACCGCAACGCGAAGCGACACACATGGTTCTTCGAAGTCCCATCATTTCATCTGTGGGAGTGCGCTTGGTCAGGTTGACCAAGGTGGGTCGGCATGCGACCACGGTCTCATCACGAAGTCGTTCAACCTTCACGAAGCGAAGACCCATCTGTCTGCGCTCGTCGAGCGAGCCGCAAACGGCGAGGAAATCGTCATTGTGAAGGCGGGCCAGCCACGCGCCTGGTTGATTCCGGTCAACGGGACGCGCCCCATGCGCGAGCCGGGAGGAGGTCGCGGAAGGGTGTGGGTCGTCGCGGACTTCGATCAAGCCCGGCCGGTGAAGTTGACTGCTGCATTTCGCGCCAAGTAGCCATGCGCCTTCTGCTCGACACCCCCGTTCAGTTCGAGCACGTCGAGGTCTTGCGCGCTCTTTCGATTCGCCACAGCGACCCCGTCGATCGGCTGGTGGTAGCGCAGGCGATCGTCGAGGGTGCCACGCTGGTCACGCACGACCGAGCGCTCGCGCCCTATGGAATCGCGACGCTCTGGGTGTAACAGCGATTGGTGAAGATCCCCTACTGGTCGTAAGGCCCGTCGTTCACAATCCGAGCATGCCCACCGTGCTTGAGCGGACGCTCATTATTCTCTTCCCGCTTCGCCACGGGGCGCTCGAGCGCACCCGGCGGCGCCAGCAGGATGATGAGGTTGTCGCCATGAGCGCTCACGCGGTAGTTGGGCACCCCGTCGTGGAAGTTCACTGTGAGCGCGGCCCCCGAAGACTCATTGGATACCTTCATCGAAGCAATCCGCGAATCGCGTGAGGCGAGCGGGGCAGCCGCCTCGAGCGAGCGACGGCCCGGAATCTTGACTACGAACCCAGTTGCTTGTTGCGTGCCCTCGATGGATTCAATGGGGCCGTCCATTCGCAGGCGAAGCGCATTTCCGTGATGCACGGGGCCGTTGGAGAACGGCGCGACGTGGATGTGCTTCTTGTGGCCGGACTTGTCGTCGTCATTCGCCGAATCGCCTGCGGTGTCGTTCCCCGAGGCGGCCGCGAACGGCGTCGTGGGCGTGGAGGAATTCGGCGGAAGCGCGGCGAACGTGGGAACGGTCGGAGAAGCAGCGGCGACAGCTGACCCGGCGGGAGCAGCGGCGGATGCGATGGGAGCGGCGCTTGCCGATGTCGCGGCGGCTTCGCGCGCAGGTTCGTGGCGAGTCGCCCTGAGAGCTGCCGCCCCGATCCCGGCGACGGTCAGCACCGCGGCGCCCAGGATCAGGGCCCTCCGCTGAACGAGCGCTCTAGGGGACGCCGCGGGCGGAGCCTGGTCGTTGCCCTCGGCCATGCTGCCGCTCTGCGATCGAAGGACTCGACGGCCTTCGGTGCGCAATCCGCCTCCCGGCGCCGGCGCCGTGGTGCGTCTCGGCGGCCGATCGGCTCCAGTCGTGGAATCGCCTCGTGCCCGGCGTGCGAGCAGGCCCACGGTGGTTGCCGCGCTCCGGGCCAGCCCGGCGATGGACTCTTGAACGCGGACTGCGTAGGCGGATGCCGCCCCGCGCATTTGGCGCGACGCTTCGTCGGTTGCGTCGCCATCATCCGACGGTCTTGCCGGTGCACGGGAATCGCGAGCGGCCCCCGAACCCATTGCGCGCTCACCTGTCGGAGCGCCCGAGTAGCTCAGGGTCACGACGAGCTGGGGCACGTTGGACCCGGAATCCACGGCGACGTCCACTCGGTCAATTCGCGCGGCCCTTTTGGTCCCGCTCTTGGCGTCTTCGAGCTCGAGCTCCTTGCCGACTTGCAAGAACGCCAGGTCGCTTCCCACCGTGACGGCGCCGCCGCTCGATTCCTTGACCTTCGCCCTCATGGGCGAAGCCAGACCGTCGATATGCAAGCGCACCTTGCCGCCTCGCTCTACGCTCGCTGGCGAGTCCGCCAGGCCGACGATGCGGCGCAGACCGTCTAGGCTTTCGCCGTCCATGTCCGTGAACCGAATGCCAAACTCGCCGCCCTGTTCATCGCCGCGCGACCAGACGACCTCCCCGGATGCGAGCACGCTCTCCCCGGGTCCGGCGTCGAAGCGACAGCTGAGCGGCTGCCCAGGCTCCGGCAGGTACGCGGTGCGAAGCTGCATGCCGTCCTTCGAGACGTTGACCGCGTGGGCCTCGAATGCGGTCCCAACGGCTGCGCCCACCTCGACAAGTCCCTCGAACGGGACTCGCGTCGCGCCCGGTGTGCGGCGATCCTCGGTGCTCATCTCTTCCTCCGTCGATCCCAGGCGATAGAGAATCGGACAGCAGAGGGCCAAGTTTTCATGCACACACATTTGGTGCTCGACATCGAGACGATTCCGGACCCCGAGCTGCCGCGACAGGACGACGGGGACAAGGTTCCGCCCCCACCGTTCAATCAAGTCGTCGCGATCGGATGCATGTTGCTCGAGGACTATGTGCCGAAGCGCCTCGGGGTCGTGAGCGAGCATCGCGGGGAGGGCGAGATGCTCTCAGGCTTCGCCGAGTGGCTCGATGCCAAGAAGCCGACAGTGGTCACTTGGAATGGGCGCGGGTTCGACATGCCGGTGATTGTGAGTCGGGCGCTCCGCCACGGCGTCGCCATGCCCTGGTGGTTTCACGACCGCAACACGCGCTACCGGTACACCACCGAGGGCCACTTCGACCTCATGGACTTCCTGGCCGACTTCGGCGCCACCAGAAGCTCCCGCCTCGATGTCTACGCCAAGCTCGTCGGGTTTCCGGGAAAGGTCGGCGTCGACGGTTCGCAGGTCTTGCCGATGGTCCACGCCGGAAAGCTGGACGAGGTGGCATCGTACTGCATGTGCGACGTCGCGCAGACAGCGGCGGTATTTCTGCGAGTCGAGCTCCTTCGTGGCTCGCTCGACCGAATGGCTTACGCCGAACGTGCCAAGGACCTTCTCGCATTCATCGACCAGCAGCCGAGGCTCGCGCCGATCGCGACGAAGATCGATCGAGCGAGGTTTCTCCTCGAGGCTCCGGCGCCCGCGACCGAATAGCAGGCGATGTTGCTCGGTCGCGCGAGCCTGCGCGGGCTATGATTCGAATGATTCGGCCGGGCGCAGTGGCGGCGCTCGGTGTTCCACCAATGAAACGAGGCCGACGTGTCAGAGCCGGTCATCTGCCTAGCGTGCGGACTCCCCGTCTACGATCCAAGCGATGACGCGCCGCCGAGCGGCCCGTCGTGTCGTTGTCAGCCGTCGGGCGAGGCCGCGTCCGTTCGCTGCCCCGACTGCGGCGCCGCGCTCACGATTGGGGCGCGGGCCTGCGCGCACTGCGGATCGACCGTCGCCAGCGCTCGTTGCTCGGCGTGCCTGGCTTGGAACCTCGCCTCCGCGCTGCACTGTCAGGCCTGCGGACGTCCGCTCGAAGACGGCAAGGCCGTCGAGGCTCCTCGGGCTGCTCTCCAGTGCCCTCGCTGCCAGGGCCCCCTCGGCGCACGACGCTACGCCGAGCTCGCGCTCGACGAGTGCGATCGCTGCGGCGGGATGTTCGTGTCGCCCGAAGCCATGAATCGCATCGTGACCGACCGAGATCTGCCCACCGGCTTGAAGGTGGAACTTCCCGCGCGCCCAGCGGTGCGCGAGACCGACGTTCACTACATCCACTGTCCGGTCTGCTCCAGCCTCATGAATCGAAGCGCGTTCGGACGGATCTCCGGCGTCGTCGTCGATGTGTGCCGCAAGCACGGCGTTTGGTTTGACGGCGGGGAACTGTCCGAGGTCGTGCGCTTCGTCGAGAGCGGGGGCCTCGCGCGGGCGAGGGAGCGAGACCTTGCCGATGCCGCGGACGCGGACGCCGACCAGAGACGGCGAGAGCGCACGGAGCGACTGCTCGGCGAGTCCCCGGGGGCGCTCGGCGCTGAAGCCGGATCGTTCCGACCGGGCAACGGGGAGATTCCTCTCGTGACCCTCGCGGAGGAGCTTGTCGATTTCGTCGCCAGCCTATGGCGATGATCTCCGCACCGGCCGCTTCGGGGGATCCACGTAGTCCACGATCTCGCCGCGAAACGTGCGAAGCGACGTCCTGCCCTTGTCGCGAGCCACGATCGTGGGTGCAGCGACCGGCACCTTTCCGCGACCACCCGGCGTGTCGCAGATGAACCTGGGAATCGCAATGCCCGAGAGCCTCCCTTGCAGCATTTGCATGAGTTCCACGCCGCGATCGAGAGGCGTACGCATGTGGCCGGTGCCGCGCACCGGATCGGCCTGAAGCAGGTAGTACGGGCGCACACGCGATCGAACGAGGCCTCGGAAGAGCGCCTCCAGCACTGCCGCATCATCGTTGATGCCGGCGAGAAGAACGGTCTGATTCATCACCGGGAATCCCGCGTCGGCGAGGCGCGCGCACGCTGCCGTCGATTCGACGGTCAGCTCTTTCGGGTGATTGAAGTGAGTCATCACCCACAGCGGATGGTACTTGCGGAGAGCCCGCACGAGCTCGCGCGTGATTCTCATCGGGAGCGTCACGGGAACCCGCGTCGCGAGTCGAATCGTCTCCACGCTCGGTATGGCCCGCAGGGTTGCCAGGACAACCGAAATGCGCTCGGTCGACATCGCGAGCGGATCGCCACCGCTCACGATGACGTCGCGCACCTCGGGATGCCGACGCAGCCATTCGAACGCTGGAGCGAGCGCGGCGATCGATGCCGGACCGTCGCCGTTTCCAACGACGCGCGAACGCGTGCAGAATCGGCAATAGACGGCGCACCGATCCGTGGTGAGCAAGAGTGCGCGGTCGGGATATCGCTGAATGAGGCGCGGGGCGACCTCGTGAGCCACCTCGCCGAGGGGATCGACGAGATCGCCGGGTATCTCCTCGGCTTCGCGCGCGTCGGGAACGCACTGTCGTCGAATGGGGCAGTGAGGATCGTGGGGGTCGACGAGCGACAGGTAGTAGGGCGTGATGCGAATGGGCAGGCCCTGACGCTCCGCGCGCCGAGCCCCCTCGAGTTCGCTGTCGGTCAACGCGATGGCTGCCTGGAGCGCCTCGACGGAACTGACGGCGTGGCGCAGCTGCCAGTGCCAGTCGGCCGACTGGGAAGGGTCAGGGACGACGGCGAGGGCGGACATTGGCGAAGATGGTGTAGCAACAAAGGGGGCAAGCGCCGCCTCTACGCGCCACCCCTCGCCGATCCCAGGGAATCCTGTCGAAGGCAGGCAAAGCAGACGTGATCGATTGGACGCCTTCCGGGCATTTGAAAAACATGACCGTCATTACGAGGCTGGCTGTCTTCCCACTTGCCATCTGGTTAGGGGCCTGCGAAGGCGCCAGTTCGAGCAGCCCTCCCGACGGCGGAGCTCCAGGAAGCTCGACCAGCGGGGGAACGACGTCAAACTCGTCCGGCGGGTCCAGTAGTGGTGGCGTGAGCAGCAGCTCGGGGGCGGGGAGCTCGGCCGGAGCGGGCTCGAGCACAAGCAGTTCCGGGAGCAGCGGCTCGAGCGGAGGCATGTCGAGCGGGGCGGGCTCCGCGAGCTCGAGTTCGACCGGTGGTAGCTCAGGTAGCCAGGGTTCCAGCGCCAGCAGCTCCGGCAGCGGCTCGAGCGGCGCGAGCTCGGGGAGCAGCAGTTCGAGTGGGAGCCGATCCGGCAGCGGAGGCTCAGGGAGCAATAGTTCGAGCAGCAGCAGTTCGGGGAGCAGCAGTTCGGGCAGTAGCAGTTCGGGCGGTGGTAGTTCGGGCAGTAGCAGCTCGGGCAGCGGTAGTTCGGGCAGTAGCAGCTCGGGCAGCGGTAGTTCGGGCAGCGGTAGTTCGGGCAGCGGTAGTTCGGGCAGCGGTAGCTCGGGCAGCGGTAGTTCGGGCAGCGGTAGTTCGGGCAGCGGGAGCGGCTCCGGAACCAGCTCGAGCAGCGGCGGAAGTTCTGGGAGCAGCTCCGGTACCGGCAGCGGAGGTGCGTGCGGGGCCGGGGATCCGGTGCTTTCGGCGGCCGGCGTTTCGGAACCGACGCTGCCGACGACGGTCTGCCAGACGATTCCGGCGACGCAGACGGTAGCCGTCGACGGCGTTCCTTCGGAGGGCAGCCTGGACACCTCGACGATTCAGAGCGCCCTCACGTCTTGCAAGGGCAACGGGGCGGTCAAGCTCGTGGCGAGTGGTGCCAAGAACGCGCTCGTCACCGGCTCCCTCACCATCGACAGTGTCACGTTGTGGGTCGACGCCGGCGTGACGCTGTACGCCTCCCGCGGCGCACTGGGGAGCGCGATAATCACGGTGACTGGAACCGCTCCGCAGGTCGTTGGCGATGGCGTCATCGACGGACAGGGGGGCGAACCGCGTCTTAGCGGAGGCGGAACGACCTGGGGCAGCGGAGCGACACCTTTCATCGTGGCCGACGCGACCAACTTCGTGATGTACAGAATCCAACTGCACAATTCGCCTGGATTCCACGTCAAGATCAGCGGCGATCACTTCATCATTTGGGGAGCGACGTTGCTCACGCCGTCGAAGGCCACCAACAGCGCGGGCACGGCAATCACGCCGTACTCGGCTCACAATACGGACGGAATCGACCCAGGCTCAGGCACGTCAGGAGTGGCCACCACGAATAGCTTCATCGTGTGCAACACGATAAGCGTCGGGGACGATCACATTGCCATCAAAGGCAAGAACGGCAAAGTGAGCAACCTCACCATTGCCCACAACCATTTCGGCGCGGGACACGGGATGTCGATCGGCAGTGAAACCGGGCCGGGGGGCGTCGACACCGTTTCAGTCTACGACCTGACGGTCGACGGTTCGGTATTCACCGGCAATGCGTCCTCGGATCTCAACGGGATTCGCATCAAGTCCTATCAAGGGGCAGGGGGCCCAGTAAACAATGTCACGTACCAGAACGTCTGCACGCGCGACCTCGCCAATCCGATCATTCTCGACCCGAACTACACCAGCGGGACCGTCACCGGCGGGGGAACGCCCGTCTTCACGAACATCACAATCCAGGATTTCCACCAGGTCGTAGGAGTGACCTCGGTCAAACCGGTGGTGACTCTCGACGGCTACGACGGGTCCCACATGTCTACGGTCACTCTCGACAATGTCGTCGTGGACCCGAGCGCGACCGTCACCGAGAGCAACGCGTCGGTCACCATCGCATCCGGCGGAACGAACCTGACGGTGCCGGGCGCGACTGACTCCGGTACCCCCCATCCCATCGACTGCAGTGCTCGGTTTGTTCCCTTTCCGATCACGTTCCCGTAGGTCGCGCAGATGACGCCGGTCACTCGAACTCGTGCTCCCGCGTGAGATTCCTCTCGAGCTCCGCCATCCCCGCGCTCACGTCGAGAGACACCCCGAAGTGCTTGAAGCTCATGCCCATGGCGTAGAGCACCTTGAACAGATTGTGCGATCGGCACTGCTCGCCCATTTGCCCAACCCGAACGATGTCGAGCCCGAAGGCGCCCGAGATCTCGACTCGGTACTTGCGCGACATGTACGAAAGGACCGATTTCGCGTCGATCCCTGGGGGAACCGCCACCGAGAGGACGGAATTCAGGCGAATGGCGGCGGGAATGAACAGGTGCAGGCCCATGGCTTCTATGCCCGCCTGCAAAGACTGGGAGCTCACTCGGTGCCGCTCATGGCGCGCCTCGAGACCTTCTTCGCAGACCAGGCGAAGCGCTTCGAACAGGGCAAGAATGCCCGGCACGGGCGCCGTGTAGTGATACTTGTGCTCGCCCCAAAAGCGCTGAGCTCGCACCGCGTCGAAGCACCAGTGCGTGGGCGGCGTCGTCCGCTTGGAAACGGTGTTCCACGCTCGCTCCGAGAACGCGATGAGCGAGACTCCGGGGATTGACGAGAGCCCCTTCTGGCCGCCCGTGACGACGACGTCGAGCCCCCACCGGTCCATCTCAATGGGCATCGTGCTCAGGGTGACCACGGCGTCGACGATCGTCAGAGCGCCGTGCGCCGTCGCGACCTTGGCGATCTCCGGCAGTTCGCCGTTGAGCACGCCGCACGACGTCTCGCCCTGTACGAGCGTGACCACGTCGTAGCGACCTTTGTCGAAGGCGCGGCGAACCATGTCCGCCGTTGCGGGTTGGCAGGGCTCAGGGTCGACGACTGTCACGTCCGCGCCAGTCCCGATCGCCATTTCTGCAAGTCGACCGCTGAAGGTCCCGGTTCGTAGGCACAGCGCCCGCCGCCCCGGCCACAGGAGGTTCGTGACCGCCATTTCCATCGACGCCGACGCCGGACCCCCGACGCCCATCACCTTCTCGGACTGCGTCTGATAGGCGTAGCGAGCCATCACCTTGAGCTGGTCGACGACGCGTTCCATCGTCTCGCCGAGGTGGTTGATGACGACTCCGTTGGCACGCGCGACGGCGTGGGGAATCGGGACTGGGCCCGCGCCCATGAGCAGCAACGGTTCGGACGGTAGGATGGCGTCGAGCGGGATGAGCACCGGAGGAGGAACGAGGCATCCGGAAGTGGCCGGACGGCCTGAGGGTGAAATGGTCATCGGGGAGTGTTTCCTGACAGATACCTGCACGTTCACGCGCTGCGGAGGAGGAGGGATTCGAACCCCCGGTGGGCGGACCCACGGCTGATTTCAAATCAGCTGCCTTCGACCACTCGGCCACTCCTCCGTCGCCTTGCTGTTGCCATCGAGCCCACCGTACGATGGGTAGACTCGACGCGACGAGCGTTCAACTCTAGCAGAACACGACGGATGAAGCGCCCGACAATCGCGACGGATGGCTCTAGCGTGGTGCGACGAATCGGCGTGTACGGGTGGGGCGTCGTTGCGCCCGGCGCGCGCAACGTGGACTGCCTTTCGGCGCTCCTCGAGAGGCAGGAGTCGGCGCTCGCGCTCGACGGGCGACTCGAGTTTGGCTCGGGCCTCTTCGCGGTCGGCGAGCCGCAATTCGACCTCTCCGATTGGGAGCGGTGGATCCGAGACCGACACGGCGATGCGTACGTCGCGCGCCTGCGAGCGAAGATGGGCGACAACGTTCAGTTCGTGATCGGAGCCACGATCCAGGCGCTCGTCGGTGCCCCCGGTCTCGAGGCGATGCTTCGCGAACTCGACGATCAATGTCACATCTACGTCGGTTCGGGCGTGGGCGATCTGCCCGAGACAATCCGCGCCAGCCGAACCCACGAACGTGCGTTGCGGGCGTGGAATCGGTACTGGGCCGATCGGGCGCGCTGCTCGGCGCGCCGTCAGTTCGAGGACGACGGTGAGCTCCCCTCGGAATCGACGAGCGGGGTGCTTCGCGGCCCCCCTCCAACTCCCCCGGCGATTCCGCCGCGCGACCCACGAACGCTGCCGGTGGACAGCGAGGCTCGCTTCGACGCGCTCGACGCATGGCACGCGTTCTGGGCGCGGCGGAGCGAAGACCTGGCGGCCTTCCTGGCTCGCTTCGCTGCGATCGAACGACTGGATGACGACCCGATCAGGCCCGACGCCCACGTCGGCACGATTCGCAAGAGGCTGCGAGCGCATCGGACCCTCGTCGAGGAGACAGGGTGCCCGACGCCCCCTTGGGACGCCGTGAGCCCGAATCTCGTTTGGAACATACAGAACGCGCCGAGCGCTCAGCTGACGATGCTTCTCGATCTGCACGGTCCCGCATGGGCACCTGTAGGGGCCTGCTCGACGTTCGGCGTCGCGTTGAAGTGCGCCATCGACGCGATCGAACGAGGCGAGGCGAAGGCTGCCATCGTGGGGACGGCGGACCCGCGACCCACTCCGACGCTCGTCGCAGCTTTTCATCAGGCGAGGGTCACCCCCGCCACGGGCGACGTGACCGCACCGCTCACCACGCTTCGCGGCACGCACGTTTCGGGCGGGGCGTGTGTGTGGATCGTGGGCGACGCCGATTTCTGCGAGAGCCGGGGCCTTCGCCCGCTCACGTACGTCGAAGCGGTCGCGTTGTCGTCGGACGCGGAGCACATCATCACTCCCTCCAAGTCGGGACCCAAGCGCGCCATCCGGCGCGCGTACGAAGTCGCCGGGATCGGTCCCGAGGACGTCGCCATCGTCGACCTTCACGCAACCGGAACGCCTGGCGATCTGACCGAGCTCGTGCTCGTCGACGAGTTCATCGACAAGCGCACCCGCGTGACGGCACGCAAGGGCCAGCTCGGTCACGGGATGTCGAACTCCGGAGGCTGGGAGCTCACGGCGCTCGCCATGAGTCTCGCCCGCCATCGAGCGCTTCCGACCGGCATCGATCGCTCGCAACTGCACCCGCGCATCCCTCGTCCGAGTGCGATCGTCGCAGGCGACGAGAGTCCCCTCGAGCGGGGCGTCGGGGTCAAGTTGATGCTGGGCATCGGCGGGATCACGGCATGCGTCGTCGTCAGGGCCCCTAAGTCGCCGTAGAGGTGGGTGTATCGCGGACGAGGAGGATGCCCTCGTAGGGCAGCGCCTGGCCGGCCTCGCGCTCCGCGAGGAGATGGAGAGTGAACTCGATCGGCTCAAGGGCTTCGAGGCTCTTCTGGACCAGATTGGGGCGAGCGATGTCGAGCAGGCAGAGTACGTAGTTTCTCCACGCCCGGCGGGCGGCAAAACGGTCGGCGTCGGCAGTCAGGACGTCGAGCACGCATGCGAGCAGGCGCTTGCGTCGCAGGAAGACAAGGGTGCCCGTGTCGCGAAGCTGCTGAAGGAGGTTCGAAGCTGTTGCACTGACCTTCCCGACTTCGTCTGGTAGGCCGAGGTCGAGTATGAAGTGGCCCCCCATTCAAGCTGGCGGGACGACAAAGATCGCCGTCGCGTTCACGTGCTCGGAGGCCGGAACGCCATGCTTTTGGGGTTGACGCGTCGAGGACCGGAAGCAGCTTCGCACTGTCGCAATCGAGTATGCGCGGTCGGTGCCGCATAGGTTGGAGTCCGTCGAAGGCGCCACAATCGGTCGAACGAGGTCCGCTCGGCAGGGGCCCGAGCGGCCTGACGCGACCTCGCGTGGTCGCCCTCTCTGGACAGCGGAAGCTCGAGGAAGTCTCTTCGCGTCGCAGGTCGCGGGCGGTTACGCGCGCATCACGGCCTCGGCAGGTGGAGCGTTCTTCGGGCGGTACTCGGTGCCCGTGCAGTGGGCGGGCTGTTGGTTGTTCGGGCTGTACAGAGTGCCGTCGCGCCAGATCGCGAACAGGATAGCCGTCAGCTTGCGGGCCAGAGCCACGATGGCGACGTGCTTGCCCCGCCTCTTCTCGACCTCCAGCGACCAGAGCACCATCGGGTGCTTGCCTCGCGCCCGACGTGCGGCCCAGGCCGCCTGGACGAGCGACGCCCTCAACGCGGGAGGTCCCGCCTTGGTGATGCCCGTCCGACGCTTGCGTTCGGAGCTGGAGTTTTCGCCCGGGGTCAGCCCCAGATACGACTGCACCTGAGCGACGGTGGCGAACCGCGTGATCTGGTCGAGCGCGGCGACGAATCGGATCGCGGTGACCGGACCCACCCCCGGCACGGTCATCAGCCGCGGGCAGGTCAGGTCCTTCTTGGCCAGTGCCTCGAGCTCCTTGTCGGCCTCCAGGATGTGCCCGGTCAGCTGCTCGATGGACTGGAGCTGCCGCCTGACGTAGGCCGGCAACTCGATCTTGTCGGCGCTCTGCACGACGCGCGCGCTGAACGTCTCGGTCTTGCCCGTCCGCACCTTGATCATCCGTCCTCGCATCCAGCCGCGAACGGTGTTGATCAGCATCGTCCGCGAGGCCACCAGTCCGTCGCGCATTCCGCACAGGCTCTTGCGCTCTCGCGCCTCCTGCGACGGAACGTGCACCGACGGCAGGTCGATCCGCGTCGATACCTCGCTCAGCGCCCGGGCGTCCCGCTCGTCGGTCTTTACCCCGCGAGCCCCCACCCCCAGTGTCCGCACCAGCGTCGCCGGCACCACCCGCACCTCGTGACCGAGCTGTCTCGCCGCGTCGGCGACATGAAACGCCTCCGCGCACGTCTCGACGACCACGCGACTGCTCGGCCGCCTCTTCAGCAGCGACGCGAGGCTCGACGTTGACACCTTCCGCTCTAACAACACCTCCCCCTTCTCCGACCGGATGCACACTTGGGATTCCCCTCCGCCCAGATCGATCGCAACATGTTCCACGGCTGGCCTCCTTGCTTGCGCCTTGAGCGCGTTTTCCTCTGAGGCCCGGTCTAGCCGGTGACCTCGTTGCTAGGGGGCCAGCCACTTCATCGAATCTGAAGAGGTCGCGGGCGAGGGCGAGGGTGTGGTCGCGGTCGCGGTCGCGGTCGCGGTCGAGGGCGAGGGCGAGGGCGAGGGCGCGGTCGACTGCGTGGGCGCGGGCCTCCGTCAACGCTTGTAGTCCTTGATAGGGCCGCTTGCCTGCCCCCAGGTCCACCATGTCGGCCGCCGCGGTGGCCAGTCGTGAAAGTGTGTTGTCGTCGCGCCAGCACGCTGCGCTAGACATCGGCACATCTGAAGGGTCGGAGGCTGCTGGAAGACGCCAGGACGCAGACGACTCTGCTCGATCAGCCCACGCAGCGAAGCGTCTTGCCTGCCATGGCCACAGGCCGAAGATGGGAGTTTCCGGCGCCCCGACAAACCGCGACGCAGTCCAGTGCGGCGGCAGCATCGTCCGATGGTCACCCTCCAATCCATCGAGAAAAAGTTGATACTCCGCCTGCGTCACCAGCGTGGCCCGCGGCTCGACTTTGTCCGATACGCGGCGAACCTCGCGCTGGCGAAGGAGGTGAAACGCCGTAGCCGCAGGGTCGAAGACCCCTGGATCCTCGGACCGCAGCGCCTGCCGCAACGTGGCATCTGCCCTGTCGCGCACCTCCGGGCTCAAGCTTTGGGCCTCCGTCAGGCACTGGTAGGCCAGCCCCCAACTCGCCTGCGAACCCTCGGCAAGGGCGGCTTGCACGAGATCCGATGCATCGGTGCGGGCGGCGAAAAGCAGGAGAGTTTCTCGCCACCACGGGGAGCGCACCCTGGCGGGCCAATCGGGAAACGGGGGCGGAGCGCGCAGCCATTGTTCGGCGGTCAGGTACTCCTGAAACGTCTTGTGCGCGAAGGACCACAGCCCCGTTTCCTTCTCTAGAAGCAGCCCGCTGCTCGCCTGGATCGCACGCAGAAACCGCGGACCGGCAGCTACGCCGTCCTTGTCCCGGTAGCCCACGCTTGCCAGCGGTTGCTCGATGACCTGGAGAATGTCCTTCTCCGGCATCTCGCGCGTCTCCCGTTTCATGAACTCCTCCGCCAGCGGGCGCACGACGGCGAGCTTCTGTTCCCCGGTCATTTCGTCGACGATGCCCTTGGCCTGCCGCCACCGTTCGACGAGAACCTGGCAGATTTCTCCGTAGAGCTGCGAGCGGCTGCCCGGCAGGGCACCGCGATACCGGTGGACCATGTAGACCATCGTCAGAAGCAGCGGATTGACCGTTAGAGCGTCGAGGTCGGCGCTCTCGCGCAATCGGTGTCGCAGGTCATTGGCGTCCGCGGCGGCGCGGCGGCGCACGGGCTCGTCGTCCTTGTTCGCGCTGGCCGCGATCTCGTTCGCCAGATACCAACCGTCGATGATCTTGCTCGTCTGCGCAGGACTGAAAGGCTGGACTTCGAGGACCGTGGCGTCGGGCAAGGGAGCGTCCGCGTAGCAGCTGGGGCGGGAGGTCAGCAGGAACAGGCAGCGCCGGTGGTCTTCATGCCCCATCTGATGCAGCACCCAGGCGGAGACCCTCGCCCGCTCAGCCTGCGGCACTTCGTCCAGACCATCGAAGAGCAGCAGGACACGGCTTGCGCGCAGGCGGCGCTCGAGCCATCCGGGCGGCTCTCGCTTCATCAGATCAGCGAGTCGCGAGCTCGTCTTCCAATAGGACCGGATGGCGCTGGCCAGCGCGGGCGTGCCGCCTTCTTCAGCGCCTCCCTGGGATGGCAGTTTGCGCAGCTCGACGAAGATGGGCAGGAGGCGCCGCTGGCCGTGGCGGCCCTGGCGGTTGTGCGCGAAGACGAGCAGCAGGTGCTGGAGGAGGGTGGTCTCGCCGCTGCCGGGAGGGCCGATGAGCGCCAGACCGCATCCCGGCCGCACGGCGCGCAGGAAGTCCCAAATCGTGTGCCGTCCCTCCATCGGACGGCGGAGCAGGTCCATTTTCGTGGGCACGAGCCGGGCCGAGCCAACCTGGAGCTCGACATAGACCTTGCCGAGATCGAGCCGGTTGGCGTTGATGAGACCCAGGCCGCGGTCGTTGACGAGGCCGTAGTCCTCGCGGAGGCGCTTCCGGTAGCGGCCGTCGAAACTGAGCTCGCAGAAGAAGGCGACGAGTCTGTCCCACGCGCCCGAGCACGTTCCCAAGCGCTTCCGGAGCGTGTCCGACAGCGCGGGCCAGAGTGAGGCCCCCGCCGCGGACGAGCGCGATGAGCTCCCTGAAAAACGCGTCCAGAAACTCGATCAAGACCCACGCAAGCGGGGCGCAGGCTACAAGAATGACCAGCTGCCACGCTGGCAGTCGCGAGACAGTCGTCTGCCAATCGGCAGCCCCGAGATGGTAGCGGTCGAGCAGGGCCGCAAGAGCCGTCAGCGCCACGGCTCCCGTCAGCTTGAGCGCATGCCCTCTCCATGACGGCCCCGGGGCGTCGTCGGCCATGTCGGCCACTAGAACAGCGGACGGGGGGTTTCACAACACTTCGCTCGCCTTCACCGCGACGATCGACTCTCCGCGCGGGCCCCTGCCTCGTCCTCCGGTGCGATCCGCGGGTCCAGGGGTTGCCGCGCGGTGCGCTTCCCGTCAGCCCGGAGTGAAGCGCGCGTGCCACTGGGGCAGGCCTTCCCGTATGGCAGATGACGGTCGCAGTCTGAGTGCTTGCGAGACACGGCCACCCCTAGACGCCTGTGGTCGGAGGGGAGGGTCCCTCGTTTTCCGACGGCCCATCGATCGCCGGAAGCGATGCCGGGCTGGGCGGCCGGGCCCGCCTCGGCAGGAATGCGAGTATGGCGTGACGATTCGCCGTATATCCATTACCGCTGCGCACTATGAGCTGTTTGCGCTCAAGAACGACGATGTCCCTGGTAAGGGTACGCCGCCCCTTGCTAGCATAGGCCTCCGCGACGCGCGCACTTACCCGTGGAAGTTGCAGTATCGATTTTGGCTCGTCATTCGTTTCGCTCAAATCGAGCACGAGATGTTTTTGACGCCGATCGGTCTCCGACTCAGGACCTTTGAATTGTTCATGTACGTAGTTCACCCACGCAACATGCCACTGCTGATCACGTATGACACCGACTTGATTGCGCAATCCGTCGACGAGACCTTGTAGTGCATACATGAGGAAAGGAATAACGTCGCCACCGGACTTGCTCGCATAGTCGAGCTGTCGGTAGTACTCGGTTCGCGTATCGTTGTAGAAATCGCTGAGAAGGTGCGCGCACGGGGTAGGTACACCGGCACCAATCAGGATTTCGAATTCGACGAGTCGTGCGGTTCGACCATTGCCATCGCCGAACGGGTGAATCCATGCGAGATACAGATGAGCAAGCACGGCTTTCAGTATTGCAAAAACGATTAGCCGATCAGGCGTTGGGTTGTCGGGCGTAAATGACCGACCATTGAGCCATTCGCACATGCGGTCGAGCAAGTACTTGCAGTCCTGATGTGGGGCAGCGCGGTAAGTTCCAACTCCAACTTCGTACGTTCGCACCTTCCCTGGCCGGATATGATCCTCCAATTCGAGCTTGTCCAGCACCATCGCATTGAACTGAGAGATTCGCTCGGGCGACAAAGCGCGCGGCTCTTTCAACGATTCGTTGCTGATCGAGTTGCAAGCGTTGACAATATTCGCAATTTCCTGTTGCAAGTACGCCTTGGACTTTGGAAGTTCCAGCTTGCCTTCCAGATGGTCCATGACCTGTTGCTCGGACAGAGTATTGCCCTCAATGGCTGTCGTCGCCCGGACCCCCTTTGCCAGATAGAGCATGTGAACCCGTTGAGCTGTGCTGGGCTTCAGCGGCACGCCGGCGACGTGCTCGCACTTTGACTGAGCCTCGCCCAGAAGGAGCCAGACGTCCGCGTCCGCGCGGTCGAGGCGTAGTTCAAATGTGAGCCATGGATGTGTCCGTTCGTATGTCCTCACCTTTGTCCGCCTCCATGTCACATAGAATACTCTTTGAAAACAATATCTTAAGCTAAGCCTTTCGATCACATATGACCTATCATGTGTCGCAAGTTTTCGACAAGATCCGTTCGATCCTTGTCCTAGCGCGTCACCGCTGCGAGGACCAGCTCGGACGCGTCGCAGTTCGCGAGCCCGTCCGCCCCATCGGTCGGACAGGCGAGGTTGGTGTGGCCTCATCAGCGTGGACGCCACCACGGACGCCAGCCGCAATGGCTGGCGTTTCGGCCTTCAGCTAGAACGCTCCCTCAGTGCGCCGCGGATGAAGCGCTCGAGTTCGACAGCGGGGAACGCCTTCTGGGGCCACGCGCCGATCGGCGGCTGCTTGAGAAAGTCCTCCCGTCTGAAATGACAGATTTGGCAGACGTCACCGACCGCTACGAACGCCATCACGCACTTCGGACGAATACCCGCGGGTTGCTGCGTGAAGTTTCTGCTCTCTCAACCGGTTCCTCCTCACCCAGACCTTGCCTGGCGCACTCACGTACCGACCGGTGCGTGACAGTCTAGACGCGTTGCGCCACCAGTTGATCGGCGAGGAAGGCTGCGGCATCCTACGAGCCCCGCTCCGCTCAATTCCGCGGGGAGCGCGGAGTCTCCCACGAACTCGAATTAACGCTATCGCATCGATCTCGATAGAATCAATCTCTCACTGTCCACACTTCGAATCGATGACCTGGCGGTAGGTCGAGAGTTCATCGAGCCAGTACTCGCCGTTGAACGGCCATGCGACGTACGTGTCGTAGGGGCCATCGTCGGGTCGGAAGACGTGCGGCTCCGGCCCTATATTGACCCTGGTTGTCAGCATGGCTAATTGAGATTTGTTGTCGACTAAGTAGTGTGTCTGCGTCTGGACGGAGAGTATGACTCTCTTGGCCGACGCAATCTGTTCGGAGAGATTGGCGAGGATTCGTCGAAACCCGGCTCGCGCAAGCTCTCCCGCGCCCTCGATGGTTCGTACGCGCTCTTGTCGGATGGAAGCCGCGACGAAATCGCCGAGCTTCGAGAGCTTCAGGCCGGTCAAACCGCCCTGAAGACGCCGTGCCTCATCGTCGATCGCGTTCACCTGCGCTGAGAATCGTGAGAGCTCGCGATCGGACATCGCGTTTCTGATTTCTATCGCCAGCGTCGGGCTTAGCGTCGTATGGCCACTTCGCACGTCGAGCAGCAACCGGTAGAGCGCCTCGTCGCCTTCGTCGCCAGGGACCAGCGAATCCACCAGCTTCCCGAGCTCGTCGCGGACGGGTTCGTATCGGACAAGAATCTGGGCCGCCAGCGCGAGTGACTCATCGTTTCGGCAGTTTCTGAAGTAAATGAAAGCCTCGAGGACGCTGGCTTCGGGATAGGAGGCGCGTTGGAGATATGGCGACTTCAGGGTGTGAATCTGACCGAGAGCCATGCGGTAATCCCCGCTCATGAAGTATGCCCAACTCTTCTCGAACATCGCATCGGGCCAGTATTCGCTACGCTCGTCCACGCCATTCCAGTGCTTGAGCGCCAGCGTGAGGGGCTTGGCGTTGACCAAGGGAAGATTCGTCATCTCGTCGAGCGGGAAGCTCGCGGAATAATAGAGTCGGGCCAACGACAGCGTGGCGAGGTCGCGCAAGCGCGCGGCGGCCTCGGAGGTGAGCTTGCCCCGGTCCGCGAGCGCGACCACGGTTCGAAACGCCTCGATGGCTGGCTTGCTCCGATGCATCTGGACGTTCGCGATTCCGGCGAACAGCTGGGCTTCCGCGTAGATTCGGCTGTTGAACCTTGGATTCGCCACAGGCGGCACTCGCGCGAACAGCGACAGCGCCTCGGCGAACTGCCGCTGATCGTACTTGAATCGCCCGAGCAGGAAAACGAGCTCGGCGTAGACCTCTGGCTGCTCGCGCCCGAGCGCTTCCACGTCGTCTGCGCCGTACCGACCAACCCGCCCGGCGAGGTTCGCCGGGGCGGGTGAACGCAAGGCCAGCCTTCCGAGCCAAAGCAGCGTTTCGGGGTCTTTGGGGTGGTTCGGCCGATCTGCGATGTCGGAAAACAGGGAGGTGGCCGTCCCGTACAACTCGAGATTGTAGAGGGCTTTGGCCAACTCGAACTGGGCGACTTCTCTCGATTCAGCGTCGTCACTCGCATCGCCGGAGACGACGCGGAAGGCCTCCCGCGCCGCGTCCTCAACCTGCCCCGCCGCGTAGAGAGACCTCGCGTGGGTTGCGGCCTCGCTTGCCGCGACGGAGGTTCGGTTGGACCGCGAGACCGGCTGGATTGGCGTCGGAGGCGGTGGCTGGCCGACGACCGATCGTTCGGTGTCCAGCTCGACGGCCGGCGACGCTCGTGCCGGCTGGGGCGTCGCGCTCGCAGATCGCCCAATCATCCCCGACGACAGCGCAGATACCGTTGCCACGACGAATCCAGCTGTCCAATTACGCATTGTCACGCCCTCCACGGGCTAGTGAGGTGATCCAGCAATACCACAACGCGCTGGAGTACTCTTCGTCCGTGCGATGATCGGTCGCATGATGACTCCACGAATGGGTGGCACGTAGGCCGTGCAAGGGGTCTGGGAAAGGCACGACGCCGGCGGTCACATAGCGCCGACTATCGGCCAGACCCAAACGCACACTCAGGCTGGAAGCGCCGTCTGGGTTGACGTCCTGCAACGCAGTCTTCGCGCCCGCGCGGCGCTCTCTCAGCCGTCCACCAATTCAATTCTCATCGACGTCGGCGAACAACGTGGTCGGGTCCCGTGCGCGCGCAGGGCGCGGCGCCCCTTCCGGCAAGCCGCGGCTCTCGAGCAGCAGCCTAGCCATGGCGAGGTCGGTGACCTCGCCGAGCACTCGAAGGCGACTGCGACACGTTGGACAAACCAGACATCGACGTCAAAGGGCCGTTCTTTCCGCGACTCGGACAAGAAACGGCGTCGCGTCCTACGCTATGGTCGATCCGCGCCATCGCGTCCGGTATGGGAGGCGAGACGCGAGCGAGACCCTTGACGTATATCGATTTCGATATACGTTCGAAACGTGTGGTCGATCGTCGAGGCAAAGGACGTGGCGAAGACGCTCGCGAAGGCAGACGCTCGCATCGTCGACGAGTACGAGTTCTGGAAGGCAATCGTTCGTGTTTCAGGCCCGGGCGCGCTCCGAGCCCTGCGCGGGATGAACGACGAGGCTCTCTCGGGCGAGTGGAAGGGCTTCCGCGCCTCGCGCCTGGCCGGACAGTGGCGTGTTGTCTATCGCGTCGCGAATCATGAGGTTGTGGTCTACGTCGTGCGCGTGTCGGTGCACGACTACCGGAGGTGAGTATGGCAACGAAAAAGAGAGAAGGGTTTGCGCCTGAACGGCGGCACGTCACGCTCACACCGGCGAAGGCCGTGCGGATCGCGCGCGAGTTTCAAGGGATGACGCAGACCGAGCTCGCTGCCGCCTCGGGTGTGCCACAGCCGGCCATCGCGAGCATCGAGAGCGGGCGCATCGCGCTCCGTGGGGATCGCGCCGAAAAGCTCGCGCGGGCGCTCAAAGTGCACCCGGCGGTCCTCATGTGGCCGCAGTGGGGGGAAGAGGTACGGCACGCGAGCTAGTCCAGCATTTGCAGCAACTTGGCCACGGTGCCCGGGGTAAGGCAGGGGGGGGCTCCGGGCCAATCCGGCATTCGCCGCCCCGACGTGAGAATTCGTCATCGGCTTCGTCAAACGCGCCGGTGAGGATGGTCTACGCACGTTGATGGACGACGCTCGTTCACCACCCGGCGGCGTTCCGACGTCGGGGGGCGACGCTTATTGTTACGCGGACTTCGCACGGGCGTTGGCTTGGCTCGTTCGCTGGGTCGCGAGGCTCGTCTGCGCGATGGCTTCGCTGGCAATCGCGATAGCGTCACTACCCACTTCGATCGCAGCACTCACCGATGCGATCACTATGTTGCCGACGCGGTCGCTTGTCTCGCTCTCTCGATCGCTTCACTAGCTGTCGCATCCGTGTGGCTTGCCATTGCCACCGCTTGTCTCGCTCTCGCGGTCGCATCACTCGGCATCGCGGTCGTTTGGAGCGCTCTGGCGATTGCATCGCTCGCTTCCTCGATCGCGAGGCTCACTCTCGCGATCTCTACTCTCGCGACAGGGATCGCTCCGCTCGCCCGTGTCGCAATCGATGGGCCCTCACGGCGTCGTCTTGCTCTCCGCAGCTTTCAGGCGCAAGGGTCCAAAGGTGAGACCGCCGATGCCCAGCGACAGCCCGGCCGACAGGGCTGTCGACCTCGACAGGTGCGCAGCTCCTGGAAGCAACACGCCGCCCGTGTAGACGCTCGAATCGAGACATATCGTGATCGGTCCGAGACGGCCGAACACGGGCAGCTCGCATCCGCTTGCCTGCACGAGGTCAAACGGAATCTCACTCCCGCCATCCGACGCGAACACCCGCTTCCACTCGAATCGCAAGAGCGCCGGGTTCGCGACCATCCAGGCGGCGGCACCGACCATCGGCGAGCCATCGAGGTCGCGCGTGGCTCGTCCGCCGCCGGTCGCGTACCCCCCCCACAACTCGTACGCCGTACGCGCAGCAATCCCCCACTCGGCAGCTCGGCTGCTCCACTCGTAGCCGACTTCGGCGAGCGGCAGATCCGTGGACTGTTGGATGAGAATGCCGCTGCCGAAGAGGCGTCCCCCGAGGCCGGCGTGGAGGAAGGGTCCTTGGTAGGGTGTGACCGGGAGTCGCAAGCCGAAGAGATATTCGACGGCGAGCTCGCCCTCCGCGCCAGCGCTGCTCGCGCCGAGCGAAAGCCGCATCGCATTCCTGAATGAACCGATGCCGCGATTGACGACGGAGAACGACGTGAAGTCCAGAGTCGCGCTCCCCGTCGCGCGATCGGCTCCGCTTCCGACGACGTGTATCGCCGAGCCCCTCGCTGCGAACATTGCGAGATTCGCAGACGATCCCGGTGGATCGGCCTCTCTCTCGGCCACGCAGCTCACCCCGGAGCTCCACCGTCCGTCGGGCAGCAGGCTCGGAGATGGTGTCGGGTCGGCGAGCGCGGCCGTCGACGCGGACAGGACGGCGATGCCAAGCAATTCAGGCCTGGATTGAGCGCGCATTCAGGGTCCTCCGTCGAAGCCACGCACGTGGAATGCGAGGGAAAGCCCGACGAGAGCGCCCGCCGGCCCGACCGCATCCAATCCGAGCGATGCCCCGAGGGACCACCACGGAGTGATCCACGTGTCCAAGACGAGTCGCGGTTCGAGGAGTCCTCGATAGCCTAAGACGTTGCACGAGACGTCCGGTTTGCACGTCGTGGAAGCAACGCCCATGGCAAGAAGGCGTCCCCCCGCACCGACCTCGGCGCGAATGCGCGCTCCTTGCCAATGGGCGACGGTCGCGCCTATCAGCAAGCCGACATCCGCGTTAACGAGGCCACCTTCGAGGCGGACTCCGGGCACGTCGATCGGCGACGCAGAACGCGCGACGAGTCGTCCACCGCCCACGCGAAATAGAATGCCCGCGTACACTGGTCCGGCGAAACGGGCGGACACGCGAAAGTCGGCAGCGTATGAGACCGTACGGCCGAGGGCGTTGCCGTTCAGCGTGTACGTTCGTGTATCGCCCGCATTGCTGTCGTAGCTTCCTTCGCCGAGGTTCACGGTCTGGGCGCTGGCCTGGAATTCGACGAATAGGGGAATCCGGGGACCCCATCCGTCCTCGTAGGAAACGCTCCAATTGTGTCCTATCACCTCGTGCTCGTCCGCCCGTCCCCGCGCCGCGCTCGTGCAGATGGGCTGCAACGTCGTGGGGAGCGCATCGGGAGCTGCGCGGGTGAGGTCGATGCACGCCGTGGGGGCTGCTGGTGACTCGCGGGCCGGTGAGTCGAACTCGAGCACCTCGCGCGCTTGGTCGCGTCCGTCGAGCGACATCGTGACGACCTCTGACGCCGGATCGTACAGCTTGAGCGGCTCCGACGGAGAGTCGTCTTGAAACTCGCGCTCGGCGACGACGCGGATGTTCTGCAGCGCGATACGCACCGGATGGTCGCACGCATTGCCGAAACTGAAGGCCACGACGACGCTTCCGGCGGGCACGGTCGAATCGTCCATCCGTTCGGCGCGGACCTCGAGGCACCCCAGCCTCCGGCCGCCGCCCGAAGCATCGTCGGCCCCATCGACGAGCGACCCCGGCCTGTAGGTTGTCGGGGCGAGAGGATTTCTGCGCGGGCGCACGAATAACGGCGGCCCGGCAACGGCGTGGCTCGAATCCCAGCCCGCGCCAAACGCGGAACACCTTCGATAGCCGACGACGGGGCTGACCTCGACGCACGCATCGGCGGGGCGGATCGCCAGGAGCACTTCGGCGAGCACGATGGCTGCGAAGGGAGCTTTCATCGAAGAACCGAGCGGGCGGAGGCGCTCGCGACGCGCTGAAAGCACACCTCGGAGTTGGCGCTGACGTCGTCAGTCAAGCGTGCGAAGTCGATGCAAATGGAGGAGGGCGGCGGCCCGCTCCGAGGAGGATCGTACTCAATCGCTTCCGCTCCCCACGCACGTGGGCCCAACGTGCCGGGACGGATCTCGCGGCGCGGATCGAAGGGTGTCCACGTTGTTCGCGTGCCGTCTTCCGTTCGGGCCGTGACGCGCACGCCCGTGAAGTCGATGCGGGCCGGCGCGTCCCGCCGATTGCCGAAGACGTAGGCGAACAGGACGCTCGACTCTGGGACGAGGTGATTCGTGACCGCGTTGACGTGGACGTCCAGACCGCCGACTCGCAGCGTGCGCGTCGTCGCGTGCGGCGCGCTCCCCGAATCACGCGTGCACAAGGGCGGCAACGTGAGCAGGGAGTCGGGAGCGTACGGGACGGCGCAAGACGAAAGGAAGACGACAACGAGCGCGAGTTGTCCTGTGCCGTTGCTCGACATCGACGCGAGCATACTGCTGCATGGTTGGCCCACGATCGCGAATCAAGTCGTCAGCCTCCGTCGAGCGTGCACGCCGCCGGCGCGGTCGGAAACTGAACGCCGATGTCGCCGCCGTTGGCTGGCACGTTCCCGGTGACGATATCGCCTAGGACGTCCGTGAGCGTGACCGATCCGCTGGGCACGTTCGACCAGTACCCATACTGCGACTGCGTTGCCGAGGCGCCTCCGGACGTCACGCTCGCGACCGGAAACGCGATGTTCTGGAAGTAGACCTGCCCCGGGCTGTTGATCGTGGCGACGATGTTGCCTGTTACGGGGCATTCCACCTCGGCCCACGTCGTCCCGGACGGATTGCCGACTTGGTAGCCAAGGGCCTGCCACGCGCCGTAGCTCAGGTCCAGGTGACCGGCCTGCGCGCACGCTGGATTCTGACCGTTGTCCGTGGGGCACTCGTCGATGACGGTCGCGATGATTTTGTGGGAGCCATTGAAAATCTCGACGCACATGCCGCAGCTGCTGACCGTGTTGAAGCCATTAGAGCCCGGGATCGCCGCGAAGAACGCGTTGCTCGAGAGCCCGGTGTTGGCGATGTTCGCTACGGTGTCGATCTGGCCGGATTCGGTCCCCGTGTAGCCGCACGCGGTCTTGTATGCGCCGTTCGATTGGTAGGTTCCCTGCCCGAAGTAGTACCAGGTGAAGGAGCCATTGCCGCCGTACGACTGGGCGCCCGACCAACTGCACTCATCGGTGCCGACGCGCTGGCTCGGCGCGCTGTAAGGCTGGTCGATACCGGACTGATCCCAAAGAAAGCAGCCAGCGACCGCGACAAGACTGACAGTGCCGATGCCGATCGAAAAGCGAAAACCCATGGTCAAGACTCCGTCCATTGCGTCATCCCACATACACCGGACGACAAGCGCGATGCCATGGTGTGCTGCAGGCGCCGCGGGGCGGTAGCATGAACGTGGACCATGCCGCAGGCCCACATCACGCCGATGCCGACGCGGATGGGGGCCGTTCTCGCGCATCGCTGGCGACTCGTCCAGAAGCTTGGCGAAGGCGGGATGGGGGAGGTGTATGTCGGGGAACCGGTCGCCGCAGGTCCGCAGGTTGCGATTAAAATCCTTCGCTCGGAATTCCTGTCGGACCCGAGCGTTCTCGGTCGATTCCTCGATGAGTCGCGCACCTGCATGCGCCTCACGCATCCGAACATCGTGCACGTCCTCGAGAGTGCGACTGCGGAGGACGGTGCGCCGTACATCGTGATGGAACTCCTGGAGGGTGTGCCCCTCGGGGCCTACACCGCCAATGGGGGACGAGTGCCCCCGGCTCAAGCTGCGCCGATTATGAGGGGTATCTTGGCCGGACTGGCGGCGGCGCACGCTCAGGGGATCGTCCACCGCGACCTCAAGCCCGACAACGTGTTTCTCACGCGGGCCCCCGACGGAACATTCGTCGTCAAACTTCTCGACTTCGGCATCGCCAAGGTCATGGATGTCGCCGGAGGCATGGGAGCGCGTACGCGAACAGGCGCGTTTCTAGGGACGCCGGCCTATATGAGCCCCGAACAGGTCCAGACTCCGAGGGACGTCGACCCGAGATCGGACCTCTGGAGCGCGGGCGTTCTTCTCTACGAGATGGTCACGGGGAAGTCGCCGTTCAACGCCGCGACGGAGTACGCGCGCCTCGCAGCGGTGCTGCGCAATGAAGCCCCAGCGCTCGAGCGCGTGGACCCGAGTCTGGCTCCGCTGTCGGCGTTCGTGAATCGCGCCCTGCGAAAGAATCGAACCGAACGATTCGGGTCGGCGCTCGAAATGGCCTCCGCGCTGGAGAAGGCCATGAAGGGCTTCGCCAGCCCTGACAACCACGCCTCCCCCACGGCCGAAACCGAAGCGATGAGAGCGCAGGCTCCCTCCCCTTGTCGCGCCGGGCCGGCATACGCGGCGGTTGTCACGCACGACGATGTCCGCCCATCGGCGGTGGATCAGTCGAATGCCCTGGCAGAGGGTCCTGCCGAGCTCGCGCGTCGCAGACCTGCGACGACTCTCGCGAGTCCAACGCCTTCCCGCGAAGTCTCCGAGGGCGTGCCTCACGTCGTCGTCGTGCCGACGACGTATCCCCCTGATCCGCTGGGCGTTGTCGGGCCGCACCCGCGGCAGGGCGTTTCTCGCTGGGTAGTTGCGGTCCTGGTGTTCGGAGCACTCGCCGTCGGCTTCGTGCTCGGGTGGGCGTTCGGCAGCCGGGGGTAATCAGGCAGCGGGTGAGGTCGCTGGCCGCCACCCAGAGGGCGCACTACGGTCAGAGCCGAGATTGCATTGACACCGCGGTTGTTCGACAGCGCGCCTATGCGCGTGTACTGGGAGGTGACGCGAGCATGCGGCCTGGCCTGCCGTCACTGCCGCGCGGAGGCCTCTCTGGCGCGTGATCCGGACGAGCTGACGACAGCGGAGGGGCACGCCGTCTTGGATCGGATCGCGGCGTTCGGCGACACCAAGCCACACGCCATTCTGACCGGCGGAGACCCGGTCGAGCGTGCAGACCTGTTCGAGCTCATCGCGCACGCGAAGGACGTCGGACTGCGCGTGTCCGTGTCGCCCAGCGCGACCCCCCGATTGACGCCCGAGGTCGTCCAGCGCCTCGCGGCGGCGGGAGTTGACGCCATCTCACTCAGCATCGACGGATCCTCACCGGCGCGCCACGATGCCTTGCGAGGGGTTGGCGGTTGTTTCGAGCGAACGCTGTCCGCTGCGCGCGCGACGGCGACGACGTCCCTCCAGGTTCAGGTCAATACGTTGGTGTGCGCCGAGACCCTGGACGACCTGCCCGCGATCTATGCTCTCGTGCGCGACCTTCGGCTCGCTCGCTGGAGTCTGTTCTTTCTCGTCACGGTGGGACGCGGCGCGGTCCTCGCCCCCATCGACTCAGTGCAGGCCGAACGACTGCTCCAATGGCTCGCGTCGCTGGAACGTGGCCAAGGGGTGCCCATCGTGACGACAACCGAAGCCCCTCAGTTTCGCCGCGTGGTCATCGAGCACGGGCGGCAGGTCCACGGACCGGGGACGGATTCGTCTCATCCTCACGGGGGGGTGGGACATGGCGTTCGCGATGGCAATGGGGTGATGTTCATTTCCCACTCGGGCGATATCTCTCCATCCGGATTCTTGCCCCTGGCGGCAGGCAATGTCCGTCGCGATGATCTCGTCGAGACGTATCGTCACGCACCCCTTTTCGTCGCGCTCCGCCGAGCCGACACCTTCGGCGGGCGATGCGGCCGGTGCGAATACCGAGAGATTTGCGGGGGGTCGCGCGCACGCGCGTGGTCGGCGACGGGCGATGTTCTGGCGGAGGACCCGCTATGCGCCTACGAGCCGCGAGCGCACTTCGGGCCATAGCGGTGGCGGTTGGTCCGCGCCTCGGTCAGACTCGGGTCCCATGCCGCTCGTGCCGCTACGCACATCGTCTCGCGGCCGCGAGGCTCTCGACCCAAAAGCATTCCTCCCGACCAACCGCGAGGAGATGCGCGTTCACGGGTGGGACGCGCTCGATGTTCTCATCGTAACAGGCGACGCCTACGTCGACCATCCGGCGTTCGGTCCGGTACTCATCGCCCGGTTCCTTGCGGGTCGCGGCCTTCGCGTCGGCATCATCGCGCAGCCGCGATGGACCGACGCGAGCGATATCGCGCGCATGGGGCGGCCACGCCTGTTCGTGGGTGTGAGCGCTGGGAACCTGGATTCGATGTTGAACAAGCTGACCGCGCAAAAGAAGGTGCGCTCGGAGGACAGCTACTCGCCCGGAGGCCGAACGAACATGCGGCCCAATCGCGCCACGATTGTCTATGCGAATCTGTGCCGGCAGGCGTTTCCGGGACTGCCGGTCGTCCTCGGCGGTATCGAGGCGTCGCTGCGGCGCCTCGCCCACTACGATTACTGGAGCGATTCGGTTCGGCGTTCCATCGTTCTTGACAGCAAAGCCGATCTGTTGGTCTTCGGGATGGGCGAACGCGCTGCGTGGGAGATCGCACGGAGGCTCGATGCCGGCGAGCGTGTCGACGAGCTCACGGACGTCCGAGGCACCGCGCACGTGAAGAGGAATCGGCGTGCGTGGGAGCCGATCGCCGCCGCCGCGAGCCGGTATGTCACCGACGGCAAGCCCGTCCTCCTACCATCCTACGAGGACGTCTGCGCGGACAGCGTCGCGTTCGCGAAGATGTCGCGGATATTTCAACGCGAGACCAACGCCCACAACGCGCGCCCCTTGCTTCAACCTCACGGCGACGAGGCCGTCTACTTCAACGCTCCTGCGCTCCCTCTCGCCGAGGCCGACATGGACGCGCTCTACGATCTGCGGTTCGCTCGCCGCCCCCATCCGAGCTATGGCGACGAGGGCGTCCCAGCGTTCGAGACCGTCAAGCATTCCATCGTGGCGATGCGCGGCTGCTTCGGCGGATGCAGCTTCTGCAGCATCACCGAGCACGAGGGACGGATCATCCAGAGTCGTAGTGCGGACAACATCCTTCGCGAGGTGCGGACTCTCGCTCGCATGGATGGATTCGGCGGGACGATCACCGACGTCGGCGGGCCGACCGCGAACATGTACACAATGCGCTGCAAAGACGACGACGTCGAGCGAGCGTGCCGGCGCTTGTCGTGCGTGCATCCTCGGATCTGCGAGAGTCTTGAGACGGACCACGCGCCGCTCGTCGACCTTCTTCGGCGCGTGCGCAGCGAACCGGGAGTCAAGCACGCTTACGTTGCGAGCGGCGTGCGCTACGACCTGGCCGCGCGGAGTCCGGAGTTCATCCGCGAGCTCGCGCGCCATCACACCGGCGGGCAGGTCAGTGTCGCCCCCGAGCACTCGAGCCCCGACGTACTCGACAAGATGAAGAAGCCGCCGATCGAACATTTCGAGCGGTTCGCGCAGGCGTTTTGCGACGCGAGCGAACAGGCGGGAAAGGACCAGTACCTCGTCCCTTACTTCATCACGGGGCATCCCGGGTCGACGATGAAGGACACCATCGCGCTAGCGCTCTGGCTCAAGGAGCGGGATCTCAAGCCGCGCCAGGTCCAGGACTTCATTCCAACGCCCATGGCGATGGCGACGGCGATGTTCTTCACTGGCATCGACCCGCTTACGATGGAGCCCGTGAAGGTCACGCGGGACCTGAGAGAAAAGAAGCTCATGAAAGCGCTGCTCTACTGGTGGGACGAGGAGCAACAGCCTCTCGCCCGCGAGGCGCTGCGATCCGCAGGGCGGACGGATCTCATCGGGAAGGGTCCCAAGTGCCTCGTCCCGCCCGGTCTCGTGTCTCGGCCTTCCAGGATTCCGCGACCGCCGGGGAATCCACCGCGTCGAGTCCCCGAGACGCCTATCCCCCGTGAACGCCCCACCCGCCGCGGTGCACGATCGCCGTGACGTCCATCGTGGCGGAGACGACGAAGTGTACGACCGTGCAATAGAGGAATGTGCGCGTGCGCAGGGCGAAGACGCCGAGGACGATGCCGACGAGAACGGCGCCGAGCGCCTCGGGGAGTGGCTTATTGCCGTGGAGCAGCGCAAACGGAACCATTTGGACGAAGACGGCGACGTGTCCGATGTGCCTCTCCAGCATGAATAGGAAATACCCTCGGAAGAAGAACTCCCAGCCGAAGAAGTAGACCAGCATAAGAAACTCGTAGATGAGCAGGTTGGCGAGCGAGTCGGCGGCCGCGGGCGCAAGTGGATACTTGAAACGGAAAGACGGAAGGAAGCTCGCAGCGACGAGAACGGGAATCATGACCAGCCAGAACAGCGTGACGTAGCGCACACCGTCTCTGGCACGCCCGACGGCAAGGCCAGCTGTGGAGAGAGGGACCTTGTCCACGAAGCGCACGATCGTAAGCGGGACGCCCATGAGCAGAGTCGTCGTTGCCAGGGCCTTCCAAGCGGTCGCCGCGAGCCCGGGCAGGATGCGATCCCCACCGTCCCAGCGGGGCTGGATCTCATCGATATACGTGCGCTCGAGACAGGTGAATCGGTAGAGGACGAGCACGACGGCGCCAACGACAAATGCGCGGGCGAGCGACACGGGGACGCCCGGGACGAGGCGCTCGAACCAACCGGTAGTTCTAGGAGGATTGCTGGGAGGGAGGGAACTATCGGTTGGCATGGGGATTCCGACCGGTTCCTTCCCGAAGCTCCCCAAGAATCGCGTCCAGCTTCTCGACGATGACATTCTGCACGGCCAGGATCTTAGGCCAAGGGTCATCTTCTTCGGCGCCGTGTGCGGGTTCGTCGAAGATCGCACCCGACATCGCTGGCCCAAACGTCATGACGGCCGACGCGATGGCCTGTCCTGCCGGAGTGCGCGCGAAGATATCCGCGTAGCCAACCGACAAGCACGTGGAGATGAAAACGAGAGCGTCCCAATAGGTTCTGACCTTTGGATTGTGTCCTCTTTCAGCGAGGTAAAAAAGAAAAGCGCCTCCTACTACAGTGACGATGGTGACGTCGAATGGGTCCCTCCGCACGGCGTCTCGCAGTCCACGCTTCCAGCTCGCGTACGTGGACTCGCATCCGGCGGGAGCCGTGGCCAAGGACAGCAGCAGCGCGAGCGCGGCCCGTTCGCCTGCGACCGGGCCTGAGGCGTCCATTCCCACGTCGATCTATTCCCCGGGCCGCCCCGGACCGTCGGTCACGGCCGTACTCATCGACGACGGCCCGGCGTCTTGAGCCGGCGGTTGTCCGCTCGCGGAGACGTCTTTGTTCAGAATTGCACCGATCTCGGTCGAGAGATCCCCGAGCGCCCCGTGAACCTTCTCGCTCAGCGCATCGTGGTCGACCTTGGCGAATTGCATGAGCTCGCGCAAGAGGGGATACGCAGCCCCAGCTTCCAAGACGGATTTCAGGATTGGCGACATCACGCCCAGCGCCGGGGCGCCTCCGGTCCCAGAGCCGTTTCCAGCGCTCGCGAAGCCTCCCGTCTGAAGGACTCGGATCTCGCGAATTGCCTTGGCAGGGGCCATGAGTTCGCGCGCGAGCTCGGGAGCGCGGTCGATGGCCCTCAGGGCCACGTCCCGAAGAACGAGTTGGATCGCCACTTCGTTTTCGGCCGCAATCATCTTGCGTCGGGCTTCGGCTTCGAGCGCCCCTCGTTCTGCCGCGGCGCGGGCCAAGGTGACGGTGGCTTCGGCATCCTTCAACGCCGCGATGGCTCGAGCCTCCGCCGCGATCTTTTCCTGGCTGCCCTCGGCCTCCGCGTGAATGATCTGTTGCGCCTTCTCGCGCTCCGCCTGGGCGGTCACCTCGACGGTCACGACGGATTGGCGGGCTTTCTGTTCATCGGCAACTGCCAGCGCCTTCGCGGCCTCGGCGCGTGCCTGCACTTCCTCGCTCTGAGTGACGGCGATCTGCTTGGCAATCCTCGCCACCTCGATGACTTGTTCCTTGCTGATTAGGGCGGCCCCGACGACCTTCTCCTTCTCGACGGTCGCCGCCTCGATTGCCTTCTGTCGTTCGATCTCCGCCGCCTGGAGGACCTTCTCCTTGTCAATCTCCGCCTGCCGCTGCCCCTTCTCCGCGGCGATCTGCGCTTCCCGCTCAGCACGCTGCTTGGTCGCCATCGCGACCGCGATCGCCTGCTCTTGCGCGATCCGTGCAGTCTCCACGGCCTTCTGTTTCTCGTACCCCGCCAGCTCGCGGGCCTGTTCCTGAATGAACAGGGCCTTCGACGTCTCTGCATTCTGAATGGCGGCGTACTCGGACACCTTGCGCGCCTGGTCTGCCTCGGCCTGTTTCTGCTGCTGCTCGAGCTGAAGCTGGCGCATGCGTGCATCGACGTTCTGCGACAGGATCTGCGTGTCCTTCTCGCGTTGAATCTGATTGGTCTTCTCGCGGTTGGACTGGACACTCTCGGTGATGGCTCGCAAGCCTTCGGCGTCGAACACGTCGTGCTCGTCGAGCTCCTTGACGGGGACCATCGCGAAGGACGTGATCGAGACATTCTCGAGCGTCAGGCCGTTCTTCTTCAGCTCCTCGGCGAGGGCGGCCTGGACGTGTTCAGCGAACTCCTTGCGCTTGCCGTGAAGCGACATGAACGTCTGGTTGGCGGCCACTGATCGCAGTGCGTCGGTCAACTTGCCCTCGATGAGCTCTCCGATGGCATGTTCGTCGAGGTTGCGCTCGCCGAAGGACCGAGCGGCGGCGAGAACGTCTTCCGAGATGGGTTCGACCTTGATGTAGAGCTCCGTCGTGACGTTCGCCTTGATCTTGTCGCCGGTGACGAGCGCGTTCTTACCGGACCGCTCGACGAGGAGCTTCACCGACCGCAGCGACACGCGCAAGAGCTGGTGAATCACGGGCAACACCATCACGCCGCCGCCGATGACGACCTTGTTGCCGCCGGAGCCCGTTCGCACGAGGGCCTCGTCGGCTCCGCACCGCCGGTAGCAGCGAGAGATCAGCGTCATCATCGAAACGAGGAACAGGACGCAAACCCCGATGCCCGCGGCGATGAGCACGATGCTGCCGCTTTGCAATGCCGCCATATCCATCACTCCTCCTAGCCCCTCTTCTCCTTGGATTCGATGTCGAAATCCTCGAGCGAATCGACGAGAAGTTCACCGTGCTCGGTATCGTAGTCGACCACCACAACGCTCTGGCGCTCGATGGGAGAGCTCTTGGATCCCTTGGACAGCTTGCACACGACTCGCAAGTCGTGTCCGGTCTTGTCGCGAATCCGAATCTCACCGAACTCGTGGTCCACCTTCGAGGAGATGACGACCCCGATCTGGCCCACGAGCTGCGCTCGGCTCGTTGCTTCTTGGTCGGTCGACGAAAGCACCGGTCCCATGACCCTCGCGAGGAGCGCGACCGCCGCATAGCCCGCGGCGCATCCCCCTGGGAGTGTCCAGGCCAAAGAGTTGACGGGCAGAGCCGAGGCGCTGCCGAGATAGTGCAGATTCATCGCAAATCCCGTGCCGGCGAAGGCAAGAAGGAACGTCTGCCAGATCATCGAAATCGGGATCTTGCCGAAGCCGAGCGGTCCAAGGAATGCGAAGGCCCATCCTTTCCCGCCGCTCGTGTCGTCCTGGTCGTGGTCGGCATCCGCGTCATGATCGACGTCGTGGTCAACGTCATGGTCGACGTCATGGCCAGCATCGCCACCGCCTGCAACCAGGCCCAGGATTCCGGAGAGTTGGAGAAGCACAAAGACGACGACCACGCCGACGGCGATGGCGTACGGCACATTGGCCCAGCTCGTGAAGAATGTCCCCGTCGACAAGGCGTAGTTGTCCTTCCCGCGTCTCGACCGGTAGCGTACCTCAGTTGAGCTGGCAGTAGAAACAACGGCAGCCCCGACCCCCCTCGTGGGACCACCCTCCCCCCGCCTGCCGTCAACCGTCCTGCGCTGCGCGGGACCGCGAACCGCTACATCCTCGGAGCGGTCCGCGGTCCTGGGGAAACATGGCAGGGATGAACGTAGTCAACCGCGGTCTGCGTTCACCGCTCCGCCGGATCAACGCGGCGGGCCGCCAGCAAGGGCAGCCCGGCCGCGTCACCCATTCTCACGGATAGGTTGCCCAAGTATCCGGCGCCGCTTGCCCTGCTTTGACCCCCGCCATCATCCCAGAGATAATGGTCGGGTACGTCTGAGCGCCACTGGTTCTGTTGAAGATGGCGTAGGAGCCGCCGTTGTCCCACCAGACCGGAACCATGCCAGCCGTTGTTACGTCTTGAGCATAGGCCTGAGCATGGGCGGCCCTATTGGCTGTTGCTTGAGCGCTCTCGGAGCCCCATTCGCCGATGACGACGGCCTGGGTGGGCAGCCAGGTTCGAATCTGCTGAACGGATTGCTCCATACTTGTGTAGTCGGACTGGCTTCCCCAGGCGTAAGGAGTCGTGCTCAAACCGAAATTGGTGGGTTCATAGGTGTGTTGCGAGATCATGAGATTGGGGTCGCTGATAATGGAGGCCTTCAACATAGAATCGATGCCCGACTGGTCCGGGCTGGCCCCGATCGGTTGAATCATGATGATGCGCGTCGCATTGTTTCCGCCGGTGCCTCGGATCGCATTGACACAGTTCTCGAGGTACGTATTGAGCTCGTCCTGCTCCACGGTGGAGCTGGCGCCGGCCGCGGAATGGGGTTCGTTGAAGCATTCGAACATCAGATTGCAGCTCATATCCTTGAAGGCAGTGGCAATCTGTGTCCACACTGCGGTGACCTCGGCCGCGACGGTAGTATCGTCCGTCTCGGTGGCGGGGAAACTAACCCATTGCCCGTCGGCATCGTGGTGCGTGTTGACGAAGGCATAGAAGCCCGCATCGACGGCCCACTGCGCCGTTTGAACAACCTGGGCCATCCACGTTGCATCAATGGTGTAAGTGGGCGCGGCGCCAAGGTGGTCCGTCCAGGTCACAGGGATTCTCATCGTGTTGAATCCCGCGGCCTTCACGGCTTGAATCAACGTTTGATTGGGTGCGGGGTTGCCCCAGCTGGTCACGTCGGGGGCACCATCGAAGGAGTTGCCCAGATTCCAGCCAGGGGACATGAGCTTGACCACATCCTGCGGACTCGTGCCGCACGCGGAGCCCGAGTCCCCTCCGCCGGAGCTCGAACTGCTGCTCGAAGTGCTACCGCCGCTGGAGCTGCTGCTCGAACTGCTGCCGCTGCTCGACGAGGATCCGCTGCTCGAACTGCTGCCACCGCTCGACGATCTGCCGCCCGAAGAGGAGGAGGAGCTTCCGCCACTCGAGGATCTGCCACCAGAGGATGATGATGAGGAGGATCCACTGCTCGAACTGCTCCCGCTGCTTGACGACTGGCCTCCTGACGAGGAGGAGGAGCTCCCGCCCGACGAGGAGGAACTCGTGCTTGACGAGACACCACTGCTGCTGCCCGAAGACGCACTCCCAGACGAGGAGGTGCTGCTGCTCGTTGAAGATCCACTCGACGACGACGTACCGCTGCCGCCCGACGACGAGCCGCTCGATGAGGACCCGCTGCTCGATGTCGATCCCCCGCCGGAGGAAGAAGAGGAGCCCGAGGCCGAACCTCCGTCCGGAGTGGGGGTCCCTCCACTGTTCGAGGTGCCGCACGCGGGGACGAGCAGTCCTGCGCCGATGGCGCAGAGCGATGCCCACCGAATTCGTCGCGCTTCAGATTGGGTTGAGTGTTTCCGTTGCATGCGCTTCTCCCTGAATTGGACCCACGATTGAAGTTCTAGGCATCCGACAGTCGTCTTTGAACGTCGGAATGGCTCAAGGTCGGTGTCCTCCGGGCGCCGCGAAGTCGTTTCGGTGGAGTTTTCCCGCGGGGTATCCTCGTCAGGCGGAGCGTGCCTACCCGTCAGAGGGTGTCCAACAACGGAGCCAAAAAGGCTTGGCTTGGCGACGCGAGATACCGTTGCATTGGCATTTTACAGTTCTGCGGGGTCTGCGGCCCTCTTTGGGCCACCGGGCGGCTGTATTGTCCGACCGGGATTCCGACTCCGCCCTCGTGGACCCAATGGATTGCCAAGTCACCGAGACGTTAATGCCCGCCGATGACGATCTCGTCAGCGTGGACGAGCACGGCCAGCTCGGCGAGGTTCTCGGGAAGGGCTGCCCGAGGTTTCCCGGCGATGGCGGCGGCATCGCTCGCCCCACATCGAGCGAGGCCGCGACCGATTTCCGCCCCGCTTGGGTCGATCAGTCGAACCGAATCGCCCGCGCGGAAGTCCCCGCGCACGCCCAGGACTCCGACCGCCAGAACACTCTTGCCTCGCGCAGCGACGGCGTCTGCGGCACCACGATCGAGGACAATGTCGCCGCGAGGTCGGAGCGTGAACGCGATCCAGTACTTCTTGGCCGACAGTCGTTCGCGCGCGGCTACGAACAGTGTTCCGACGTCTTCGCCTCGGAGCACGGCGTCGAGGACACCGGAACGTCTCGCGTCGGCCACGACGGCGTCGGCGCCGGCCAGGGTGGCGCGGCGCGCCGCTTCGACCTTGCTCGCCATCCCTCCCGTTCCCACGTTGCTCGCGGACTTGTGGACGTGCGGAAGGGCATCCGTGACGACGTCGCGGACGACGGTGACTCGCCGGCCATCTCCGTCAAGGAGGCCTTCGACGTCGCTCAGCAAGACAACGAGATCGGCGTCGATGAGGGGTGCCACCATGGCCGCGAGCTGGTCGTTGTCTCCGAAGCGAATCTCGTCGGTGGCGACGGAGTCGTTCTCGTTCAGGATGGGAATTGCAGGTACGTCGAGGAGCGCTGCGAGTGCGGCTCGGGCGTTGTTCTCTCGTGCTCGGTTGGCGAGGTCCGCGTGTGACAGCAGCACTTGCGCAACGATCAGTCCGTGGGCCGCGAAGGCTTCCTCGTACGCCTGCATGAGCAGCGATTGACCGGCAGCCGCGGCGGCCTGAAGCTTCGCCATCTCTCTCGGCTTGCTTCGATAGCCGAGTTTTCGCACGCCGAGCGCGATCGCGCCGCTCGAGACGACGAGGAAGGACCGGTCTGGCCACGAGGCAATCGTCTTGGCAAGGCGGTCGAAAATGGCTCCGTCCGTGGCGAGGGAACGAGAGCCGATCTTGACCACAATGCGCCGTGAGCGAGCGACTCGAGAGCGAGGATCGGTCATGGCCGGGTCATGGCTTCGTCGAACGCCGCCTCGAGCCGGCGAATCGCTCGCTCGGGCAGGCTCGCGGTCATCGTCAGCAGCTTGTCGATGAACGCCGTTATGCCGTCGCGGTCGTCGCCCTCGGGTTCCGGTGGGTCGATGAGCGTGGCTTCTACGGAAAAGAGGTACGCGGCGGCCCCGTCGATCGCGGTGCGTACACGGCGAGCCTCCGGCTCTTGCATCATGCCTCCCGTCTCGACTCGAATCGATCGAAGATAGTGGTCGAATAGGTGGCCGAGCGCGTAGGTGCGTACAGCGTCTCGCACGGGCCAGAGCAAGCCGATCGGAGCAAATCTCGATAGGGTGCGTCCGGCGAGCCTGAGGCCGACGAATCGCAGCGTTCGCGCCGCCACACCTGCTGGCGTCGAAGTGTCCCCTAGTCTTGGCACGGAGAGAGTCCGCCGGGCGTCCGCTGCGAGGGCCACCCCGTGCTGCGTCGCCACGTCGTGGATCACGGCGCCACGCACACGCGAGAGCAGCGAGTCGGGAATCCAAGGGATCGGAATGGCCGCGGCAGAGGCACCCAACGCTGCGTAGATGCTGAGGCGACTTCGCTCAATGCCGAACCGGGGACGCGCCCCGAGAGGTCCGACTTCGCGTGCAAGCTCAGGTCGAAAGCTCATCGGCGCGAGTCTACGCGAACACGTCGGACAGAGGGCGCAACTCGAAGACGACGGCGCAGCTCTCCGTCGCGATTCGGAAAATATCCCCCGTCGACAGCGGACCGAGGTCCACCCGAAGACGCTCGGTTCGTGCCGAGACCGGGTGTCGCTCGGCGCGGCCTCCGGACGCCTCCAGGCCGCGAACGAACTCATCAACTCCTCCGACAACGCGCAGCATGAGCGACTGAGTGCGCGATGCGATCTCCGCAGGCAGGTTCTGCGCGAGCACTTCGGATCCGTCGACGACGATCGCTTCATCCGATGCGAGGGCAAGCGGCGAGTCGAGCATCATGCGATCGGAGAAGACCACCGTGTGTCTGTCGGCAATCGCTTTGGCAAAAATGCGGGACAGCGCGCGAGCCTGTGGCTCGACGAGACCGGCGACCGACCACTCGACAAGCAACGTCGTCGCCCCGGTTGCGAGAGCCGAGGCGAGTACGGCGGCTCGCTTCGCGGCAAGGGGGAGGCCCTGGATGGGCGTGTCTCCTAGCGCCGACAGTCCAACCCTCTTCAAGGCGTCCGCGGCGAGCTCTCGGCCGATCGACCGCGAATGGCTGGCGAGTCGCGCACTCCACGCGGCAAGCTGATTGGCCGTCCATCGAGGCGGTAAGTGGGGGTCGAGAGCAGCGCTCGCAGCGATGCCGGCTCGCACGGCGGCTCGCGGTGCCAGGCCCGAAATGGTCAGTTGCCCTCGAGTGACGGCGTGAACGCCGGAAGCCGCTGCGAAAAGGATGCGTGGCGCGCCCAAGACAATCGCGTGCTGCCCGGTGGTCGCGAACGTGAGTCCGTCGACGGCTGGAACGCCCGCGACATCGATGCGCAGCGCAGAGGTGCTTAGCGAGGGGGCCATGAGTCCAGGAGAGCACGAGCGGCAGGAAACGGACGAAGGGCTCGGGCAAAGATACCGAGAGAATAGGCGATGCACATCCCATAGTTGGTAACGGGCACGCGCTGCTCGCGGCAACGCGCCACTCGTGTGAGCACGCCGCGTCGATTGAGGGTGCAGGCCCCGCAATGGACGACGAGCCGATAGGGCGACAAGTCGGACGGGAACGTCTGCCCTTGGACGTGTTCGATCTCGAGCTTGCCTCCGACGTATTGGGTGAGCCATCGCGGAATCTTCACCCGGCCGATGTCGTCTCCGACCGGGTGATGACTGCAGGCCTCGGCGATGAGGACGCGGTCTCCGGCGCGCAGGCGGTCGATGGCGGCGGCCCCTTCGACGAATGTGAGGAGATCGCCTTTGGCGCGCGCGAACAGAATCGAAAAGCTCGTGAGCGGGATCTCGTCGGGAGTGTCTGCCCCGACGCGCAGGAACGCTTGCGAATCGGTGACCACCAACGCGGGCGGTGAAGCCAAACGAGTCAGGGCAGCGCGGAGTTCCCGCTCCTTGACCACCAAGCAGTAGGCATCCAGGTCAAGAAGCTCTCGGATGGTCTGAACCTGAGGCAGAATCAGGCGCCCCTTCGGAGCCTCCATATCGATGGGAACCACCAGAACGGCGAGCTCCCCGGGTGCGATGAGGTCCGCGAGCAGGGGCGGCGCGGCGATCATAGGCTCGGGAGCCGTCGCGACAAGGGCTTCGTGCAGCTCGGATAGGCCTCGCCCCTCGCTCGCCACGGCGACGACGACCTGCGCGACGCGCGCGGAGATGCGAGCGACGAGTTCCGGCGTCGGGGGCGTCAGATCCGCCTTGTTGAACACGACGATCGTCGGGATGTTGCGTGCCGCGAATTCGCTGCAAAGCGCTTCTTCGTAGGGCCCCCACGTGCCTTCAGGTGCCACGAGAATTGTCACGTCGCACCGGCCGATGATCGCGCGCGCGCGCTCCACGCGGGCTTGTCCGAGCTCCCCGTCGTCGTCCACGCCAGCGGTGTCGATGAAGACCACGGGTCCGAGAGGAAGCAGCTCCATCGGTTTCTCGACCGGATCCGTCGTCGTTCCGGGATGCGGCGACACGATGGAGACTTGTTGGTGTGCGATCGCGTTCAGAAGGGATGACTTGCCCGCATTTCGGGTTCCGAAGATCCCCACTTGAAGGCGCAGCGACTTAGGTGTCGTAATCATCGGGTTGCTCTCGGCGCGGTTCGCGTCATGTCCGCGACCCCAGTCGATTGACGGCGTCCGGAGCCACGAGCGCGTCGAATTCCGCCCCGGCGAGGAGTCCGCGTGCCACCGCGGCCTCGCGCAAGGTTGTCGAAGACGACTTGGCAGTCTCGATGAGGCTCTCCACGGCAGCGTACCCGAGCCGCTCCACGAGGGCAGTCGCCGTAGCCGTCGCACACGCCACGTGGCGGGCACACGCGTCACGGTTTGCTTCGAGACCCTGTACGCAGTGATTCGACAGCATGCGACACGCATGGACGAGAAGGTCGATGTTTCCGAGCAGTTCGTCGGCGACGAGCGGAAGGAACGGATTGAGTTCGAGCGAGCCAAGGGCGCATGCCATCGTAATGGCCGAATCGGTCGCCATCACGTGGATAGCCGCTTGGCTCGCGGCCTCCGCGATCACGGGATTGACCTTGCCGGGCATGATGGACGAACCCGCCTGACGCGCGGGAAGGCGAACCTCGCCGAAACCTGCATCCGGTCCGGACGACAGGAGACGAAGGTCTCCCGACACCTTGAGAAGCGTAGTGGCCAATGCCTTCATAATGCCAGAGACCTCGACGAACACGTCCGCATTCTGTGTGGCATCGACGAGGTTCTCCGCGCGCGCGAGCCCGAATCCGGTGAGCTCGCGCAGCGCGTCGGTGGCCCGAAAGATGAATGCCCTTGGCGCGCCGAGGCCCGTGCCGATTGCTGTGCCGCCAAGATTGACGAAGCGAAGGCGTTCTTCGCACTTGTAGATTCGCCATCGGTCGCGGGCAAACGCCTCCGCATACGCGCCCATCTCGCGTCCGAGCGTGACGAGCACCGCGTCCTGCATCTCCGTGCGGCCGACCTTGACGACATCACCAAGTTCGATTTCCTTGGCCTGAAATGCTTCCTGCAGATACACGACCGAGCGTTCGAGGGCGCGAAGTCCCGTGATGGCCGCGACACGCAGTGCGGTCGGATACGTGTCGTTCGTCGATTGGTGCAAGTTGACGTGCTCGGTCGGAGACACGACGTCGTAGCGCCCCGGCGGAAGGCCGAGGCGTGCCAGAGCTCTGTTGGCGAGCACTTCGTTGACATTCATGTTCGTCGACGTGCCCGCCCCGCCTTGGAGGGCATCGACAACGACATGCTCGTCGAGTTCGCCCCGAGCCATCTCCTGGCACGCAGCGCACAGCGCGACCGCGACGGCGTCTGGAATGGTGCCGAGCTCGGCATTCACCCGGGCGCACGCTAGTTTCACGAGACCGAAGGCGTGAACGAGCCCGCGGTGGACGGGGCGCCCTGTAAGCGGGAAGTTCTCGACTGCGCGCGCGGTGTGAATGCCCCACAAGGCGTCCCTCGGAACGCTGCGCTCGCCTAGCAGGTCGACTTCGACACGTGACTCCGCGATATTTTCTGTGGCGTCCACGTTGGGGGTCTTGCGCGCTCGAGGGGCCCGGCTTCAGACGTAGAGATCTCGGCTATCGCTCGTTTGGATCGCGGTGAGACGCTGCACCAGAGTGCGCTTCATCGGACCGTCGGCAATGTGCTCGAGCTCCTGCGCGAGGAGCGCGAGACCCGCGGTACGAGTGTCGTCGGACGCGTAGTCGACCAAGTACTCCATCAACGTCGTAAGCGCGTTGGGGGTGCAAAACGTTTGAATGAAGCCAGGAATGGCGAACTCCATGAAGTGCTGTCCGGTGCGTCCGAGGCGATAGCAGGCGGTGCAGAAGCTCGGCACGTATCCGTCCTTCAAGAGCTCGCGCATGATCGTGTCCAGCGGGCGAATGTCGCCTAGCTCGAACTGCTCGCGGTCCATCTGCTGCGCATCGCCGACCTCCGTGTATCCGCCGATCTCCACCCTCGAACCAGCGTCGATCTGCGAAATACCGAATGCAAGCGCTTCACGCCGAAGCGCGGCCGGCTCGCGCGCGGTCAGAATGAGACCCGTGTAGGGGACGGACAACCGAAGGACCGCGATCAGGTACTTCAGGTCGTCGTCACTCACCGCGTAGGGTGTCCTGAATTCCGCGTTGCCCGAAGCTGGGCGCAGTCTCGGGAAGCTTATGGTGTGAGGACCGCACCCGTAGCGCGCTTGAAGGTGTCGCGCGTGAGTCACGAGTCCCAAGACCTCGAACCTCCAATCGTAGAGTCCAAACAGAGCCCCGATGCCGACGTCGTCGACACCCGCCTCGAATGCGCGAGCCATGGCATCGAGCCGCCAGAGGTAGTCGCTCTTGAGCGTCCCGGCCGGGTGAACCTTGGAGAACGTCTCGTGGTGATAGGTCTCTTGGAATATCTGATACGTGCCGATCCCGGCTTGCTTCACGCGACGGAAACCATCGACATCGAGCGGAGCGGCGTTGACATTGACACGACGGATTTCGCCGTGCTTCGAGTGCACTCGATAGATCGCCTCGACGGTGCGCCCGATGACATCGGCGCCGTAGTTCGGGTGCTCGCCGAAAACGACAATGATTCGCTTGTGTCCGTTGTCTTCGAGGGCCTTGACCTGCGCAGCAACCTCTTCTTCGGTGAGCGTGCGCCGAACGGCATCGCGGTTCGTACGACGAAAGCCACAGTACGTGCAGTCGTTGACGCAGAAATTGCCGATGTACAGGGGAGCAAACAGAACGATACGGTTGCCATAGACCTTGCGCTTGAGCGTTCGGGCCGCTTCGAGGGCCTCCTGTCGGAGCTCGGGCGACGCGCGAAGGAGCACCGCCGTCTCGTCGACGGCGAGCGCCTGCTTGTCGAGAGCCTTCGCGACCACCGCACGAAAGTGGCCGACATCGAGCGGTTGTGGGCGTAGGAACTCTTCGATCTGCCCGTCGTGGATGAAGTCCTCGCACCGGTTACTCAGCGTCCGCATCGGGGTCAGCATCGGAAACCTCTCTTAATCGCCGAACGCACAATCGCTCGGATTGGACAGAAGCAACATGTGTTCCGCGGCGCGCCCGCCCCTCGGCCGCCAGCGTTTCTGAGCCGGAAAGGAGCGTTCATCGGGCTTCGCCTCCAGGGGTCGTCCGCTGCCGCGCGAAGTAGGCCACGCGCTCAAGAGCCATCGTCATGTCCAGGTCTTCCACATACACATGTCCAGGAACGCGCAAACGCACCGGTGTATAGTTCAGAATCCCGCAAATACCGGTCTGCACGAGGCGGTCCGACGCTTCCTGGGCCGCGTTCACCGGGACCGTGAGGATCGCCGTGCGTATGTCGTGTTCACGAAGGACGGATTCGAGTTTCTCCATGGCGTATGCGCGGCACCCCCCAATGTCCCGATCCACCTTCCGCGGGTCGATGTCGAATGCCGCGGAGATGACGAGCTTGGAACGGCGGCCCTGGATGTAGGAAATCAAGGCCTGCCCGAGGCACCCAATTCCGACGATCACGACGGCCTGGGCAGCCGGACTGTCGAGCTCCCGTTCGATCGATCGGACCAAATCTTGGACTCGGTACCCGCGGCTCGGACTGCCCGTGAAGCTGATACTCATCAGATCGCGACGCACTTGCGCGGGGGACACGCCTGCTAGTTCAGCGAGCTGATGCGAATAGATGTGGTCTTCGTCCGATCGGGGGTGTTCGTCGAGTAGCCTCCGGTACAGACTGAGCCGACCGACGACGTTCTGCGGGGCTTGACGAATGGGTTCCGAAGGGGCCATGCTGTGAAAACAGTAACGACGTGAAATTTGTAACAGCGTTGCTCAGGAACGTCAATTCGGGCCCCACAAATATGCCGGCTCCCTCATTCGATCGGGCGGTCACCGTGGAGTGCCAGCGGAGCTCCCATTGACCTCGCGCTCTCTTCCGACCTTCACGGAGCCCGAGCGGAGGAGCGAACTGATCCAGGAGCCGGAGATTCCTGCCGGGGCGCGGGCGAGAGTCGCACGCATCGTCGAGAGCGGTCTGAGCGACAGGCAGTCAATCGTCGACCTCCTGGCAATGGGCGGCGCTGAGGACCGAGCGCTGCGCCACGCAGGTCGCGAAGCGCGTCGAAGAACCGTAGGGATCCGAGTTCACTTTCGCGGCATCGTCGAGCTGTCGAATCTATGTATCAAGAACTGCTACTACTGCGGAATTCGACGCGACAACGCTGCCGTCGAGAGGTTCTCTCTCTCCAAGGAACAAGTTCTTGGTGCAGTTCTCTGGGCGCACGAGCACCGGTATGGCTCCGTGGTCCTGCAATCTGGGGAGCGAACGGACGCACGCTTCGTGTCATTCATCGAAGATGTCGTGCACGAGATCAAGATTAGGAGTGCAGGTCAACTGGGAATCACGTTGTCCCTGGGGGAGCAATCGAGTGAGACGTACGACCGATGGTTCGCCGCGGGCGCCCATCGTTACTTGCTCAGGATCGAGACTTCCGATCGCCGCCTGTACAGTGCGCTTCATCCGAGCGATCACAGCTACGATGCTCGGGTTCGTTGCCTGCATGACCTCAGACGAATTGGGTACCAAGTTGGCACCGGGGTGATGATTGGTCTGCCGGGACAGACGTTGGACGACCTCGCCGCGGACGTGCTCTTCTTTCGCGATCTCGACGTCGACATGATTGGCATGGGCCCTTACGTCGCGCATGAGGCCACGCCGCTCGCGAGCGAGAGCGACAACTCGGAAGCCGGACGTTCGCGTCGGTTGGATCTCGCTTTGCGGATGATCGCGGTGGTTCGTCTGGCCATGCCGGACATCAATATCGCAGCGACCACGGCCCTTCAGGCCTTGGACCCGCGGGGCCGCGAGAAGGGATTGCTCGCTGGAGCCAACATCGTCATGCCGACCATCACGCCGCTCGAGGTCCGCAAGCACTATCAACTCTACGATGGCAAGCCGTGTATCGACGACAGCGTGGATCAATGTCAATCGTGTCTCGAAGAACGTATTCGTTCCACGGGTGACTTCGTCGCCTACTCAGAATGGGGAGATTCGCCCCATGCCGCCATCCGCCACGCGGGGTAAGCGCGCTTCGACGGTGCTCCTACGGGCTACTTCTTCAGCAGATCGGCGAGCGTTCCAAAGCGGACTTGACCGTCGCTCTGGGTGGCCTTGAACCCATCGAACTGGGCGCGTTCCTCGTCTTCACGTAGAGCCCGCATGGACAGCCGCATCTTCCCGTCTTCTCCCAGCTCCGTGAGCTTCGCACGCAGCTTTGAGCCGATCGGAAAGGCCTTCCGCAGGTCGGCACCACGCGGCAGTCCGAGTTCGACCGCGGGAACGAGGCCCCGTCCTGATCGCCCAGTAGTCCCGTCGATCTGCATAAAAACTCCGTAAGACTCCACGCGGGCCACGGTGCCCGTCAGGACCTGTCCGACGGTCACGCGCGTGGCGTCGGCTTCGGTGCCCCCGCTAACAGTCACGCCCGCTCCGATCGCAGCAGCCGCCGACCGTGTTGGCACCAGGCGAATCTCTTGTTCCGCACTGATATGTGCGACGCGCGCGCGAAATGCGGCTCCCAGCGCCACGGCTAGACTGCCGTCCGGGTTGCGCAGATCAGCTACGTCGATGAAGCCTTGACCGGTGCCGCCGAACTCGACGAACACCGCCTCTTTGCCGATCTGGACGACGACGACGTCGATCTCATCGCCCGGCTTGGCACGACGACGCGAGGGCCGGGATGTCGGGTCATGCTCGAATAGAGCCGCAAACGATTCGTCAGGACGCTCGGTGGGCATGGGATCCATCCATGATATGCCGATCCGACGTCATGTGGGGTGCGCCACGTGGCCAGGATGGCCTCGCTTGGATGCGCACGACCCCGGCCGCGCGGCCACACCCCACGTGGACGATCGACGAGGGGGGCGCTTCGCGGCCCCCCTCGAGCTCCGCCATCGACGAGGGGGGCGCTTCGCGGCCCCCCTCGAGCTCCGCCATCGACGAGGGGGGCGCTTCGCGGCCCCCCTCGAGCTCCGCCATCGACGAGGGGGACGCTTCGCGGCCCCCCTCGAGCTCCCCCTGTGGAAGGAACGCCAATCTAGACGAAGTGGCTGCCGATGAGCGTCCCGGGGTCGGATCGGACGCCGCCGTCAGCCCACGCGTGCTCCGACACGAGGGCGGCAAGAATTGTCGAGCCGCAGTTGGGACAGTTGACAAGCAAACCGAACGAGCCATCCCCGGTGGGCTGCCAGCCAACCTGATGGAGAGCGGCGACATCGTCGTGCGTGTGACCGCAGGGGCAACGGATCGCTTTGGACACGTCCAACCTTCCTCGCGCGGCAGCAAGCGCCAATCGCGCGATAACCAATGGAGATATCGAAGTAGTCGAGCTTCCGCCCGGCGTAAAGGGCCGAAAATCGGAATCTTCGGCACAAGTTTTCCACAGGGGGACTGTGGACATTATTTGCCAATGAGCAGAAGACCCTGAACGGAGTTCTCCACAAGGGCGGTCGAGGGGCGGTCGCCGACCCGGCCACCCGGAGCCGGCGGTCGAGGACATCCCAGTGCACAGGCGATGGCGAGGGCGGCCGAATCGCCTCAGGTCTGGTGCCCGCTGCTAGGATGAGGCCACGACATGCATCACCGGCTCTACTTCTCGCCAGGAATTTTCGGCTTCGGGCGCTTGGCTTCGTACGACTACTTCGCCCATCTCGTGCGCGTCCTATCGGAGCGCATTCGCGCCTCGGGGGAGACCGTGGAGACGCACGTGGCGCAAGTGTCTCCGACGGCGTCGATCCGACGCCGGGCAGGCACCCTCGTCGAACTCGTGACGCAGACCTGCGACCCGTCGAACCCAGCCGGAGGTCCGATTCATCTCATCGGGCATTCGACGGGTGGACTCGATGCTCGCCTCGTGGCCTCCGCGATCGCTCCGGCTGCCATCTCCGCGAGTTCCACCTCGTGGCATTCGCGACTCGCTAGCATCACGACCATCAACGCCCCGCACTTAGGCACTCCCCTCGCGAGCTTCTTTACCACCGTGAGCGGCGCCCGAGTGCTCCGGGCCTTGAGTGCCCTTACATTTATCGCTTTGACGATCGGTTCGCCGCCGCTCTCGGCCGTCAGTGCTCTCGTCGTGGCCCTCAGTCGGATCGATCACGCGCTCGGTCTCGAAATAGGAGTCATCGACAGGGCCACCGAAGCACTTCTGCGCTTGCTCGACGACGCTCGCAGCGCCGAAGTGCGCGAGTACATCGACGCCATTACGAAAGATCAGGGGGCGATGGTGCAGCTCATGCCGGAGGCGATGGACCTGTTCGGCGCTGGCGTTGTCGACTGTCCAGGCGTCTACTGTCAGTCGACCGCATCCATGGCGCCAGCGCCCGGCGCGGGCACGTTCGTTCGCACCCTTGGGCGTCCATGGAGAACTGCGAGCGCGATGATCTTTGCCGCCCTCCACGGGATCTCCTCTCGGCATAGCGCCATGTATCCCTGTGCTTCCGCGGACGTGCAACGCGAAGCCGAGGAGATGATGGTGCGGGCGTTTGGCAGCTCGCCCAGCCCGCGAGCCAACGACGGCGTCGTGCCGATTCGTTCGCAGGTGTGGGGCAAACTCGTCTGGGTCGGGTTCGGCGACCATCTCGACGTACTCGGGCATTTCAGGGACGACTCGCGTCGATCGCGTCGGTCGCGCCGCGACAGGGATGATGAAGGGATACCGCACGTGGATTGGCTCTACAGCGGCAGTGTGTTTGGGCGGGAACAGTTCGAAGCTATGGCAGCGGCAATCGCCGACGGGCTCCTCGGGTGCGTGCGAATCCCCGTTATGGCGTCGCGGGACTCGCATTCTCCACCCTCAATCGAGGGGACGTAGGAGGAATGCGCAGAGCGCGCACATTGGCACCTCCGAGCAGGTTTCCCCCAGGAAACGGTTCGTGCCCGAATGGAGACGAGTCGTGCTTCCCGTCGTCCGAGCACTCAGTTAGACTTCGCAGTGGTCTACATTTGCATGTGGAGGGTCGACCCTCATGGACGGCGACGATCGAACGCTCGTGTGTCCCCTCGGTACCGTACTTCGAGGGAAGTACCGGCTTGACCGCGTTCTCGGAATCGGTGGGATGGCGGTTGTCTACGCAGCCACACATCGCAACCAAAAGCGGTTCGCTATCAAAATGCTGCATGCGGACCTGTCTTCGCGGCAGGACGTGTGCGCCCGCTTCCTCCGAGAAGGATATGCGGCCAATACGGTGGATCATCCTGGCGCCGTGGCCGTTCTCGACGACGACATATCGGAGAACGGAGTTGCGTTTCTCGTCATGGAGCTGCTCGACGGAGAATCGGTCGAGCGCATCTGGGCGAAAAGCGGTCACAAGATTCCGGTCGGCCCGGCTCTGGCCATTGTCCATCAGCTGATGGAGATCCTCGCGGCGGCGCACGCGAAGTCCATGGTGCATCGGGACGTCAAGCCGGCGAACCTCTTCATCACGCGAGACGGGCAGCTCAAGGTCCTCGATTTTGGCATCGCTCGGGTGCGTGACGCCGCTGCGAGCGCAGAGCATGCCACCGGGACGGGACTCGTGCTCGGCACTCCCTCTTTCATGGCGCCAGAGCAGGCCCTCGCCAAGTCCCAAGAGATCGATGCTCGGACCGATGTCTGGGCGGCAGGGGCCACGCTTTTCACGCTTTTGACCGGACGCAATGTGCACGAGGGGGACAACGGACAGCAGGTGCTGGTCCGAGCGGCGACAAATCCTGCCCCGTTGCTCGCGACCGTTGACCCGGACGCGCCGCGCTCGGTCACGGAATTGGTGGATAGGGCTCTCGCGTTCGAGAGGAGTCAACGTTGGTCGAGTGCCGAGGTCATGCGCGACGTCGCTCGCACGGCGTACCAATCGATTTGCGGTAGGATCGCTTGGCAGACCGCGCTGCTCGCGCTGCTTGGCGAAGGGGAGCCGCGCATCGGGCCTGGGCAATTCTCGGAGTCGTTCGTTCCATGGCCGACTCCGCCTCTCCCTATCGACTTGAATTCGCCCAATCTGGCGATCGAGGCATTGGAGGAGGTCCCCTCCAGTCGACGCGGGATGGAGGGAGTCGGACGACGCGGTGTTGGCCGTACGGCTCCGACTCTCGATCACGCGACCGGCCATGCCGGGCTCCCCATGGCGGGCCGTGGCACCCCGATGGTGCATTCGACGACCGGAGCTGGGGGAACCACTTCTCAGCCTCTCGCCGCGGAAAGGCGGATCGCGGCAGCGCACCGACGCTCCGCGTTTCCGAGCCGGCATTCGGCGGTCGTCGGGGCGGTGTCATTCGCCGCAGGCATCATTGCGTTTGCGCTTGCAGGGGGAAAGTGGACCGGCACGGAAGGCCGGGCTCCCGTCGTGAGGCCGAGCATTCTGGCCGCTCCTTCGCCACCCAGTCCCATGCCCACGACCGCGGTAGCCGCCCCCGGATCGTCCGTGGTCCTTAGTCCTCCTCCGATAGTGGAATGGCCTGATTTGGCCGCGCCAACGTCTGCTCCCCCCCCATCGAGTGTTCCGTCGAGCCCGCCGACGCGCGCTTTGGCGCCCCCATCGATGCGCTCGGGCGAGGCATTTCTAAATATCAACTCCCTACCACCGTCCCTCTGCTATCTCGATGGGCGGGAGGTCGGTGTGGCTCCGCGAGTTCACGTCTCGGTGACACCGGGTACACACATCATTACGTTCGTCCTTCCCGATCAGGGCGTCACCAAGACAATCTTGGTTACGGTCGAGGCGGGCGAAACCAAGCTCGCGACCGCAAAGCTGAACGTCTCGACGGCGACTCCGCCGACGCCCGAAGTCCCCGCGGGCCAACTCTGATCGGCGATTCGCCGTACATCTGGGATGATGGCGGGAAAAAGCGTTTCACCGTCGATTGCCTTTGGCACTGAGACAGATTGATGGACTTCTCGTGGAGCAATCCTATCGGGCTTGCCGGGCCCGTTGGGATTGCCTCAAAGCCAGGACGTGGGCGATAGTCCCCTCATGGCGATGGGCGACCAAGAGCAACCCACGGACCGCCGGCAGTGCGCGTGCGGCACGGATCGCACGAGTCGATTTGCGACGCCCGAGCGAGAGTACTCCTTGGCAGGCACTCTCTATCTTCTCTGGGGTGGGACCCCAGTTCCCACGCGCGTCCGGTTCCGCTGTGTGCGCTGCGGTGAGGTATTTGACGAGAGCACGGACCCGGCGGAGCGGAAACGATTGATCATCTAGAAAACCGGTGTCTCTCGGGCGATCCCTGTGCGATCCCGGCGTCGAGCGTGGTCGCCTAAGGGAAGTAGGCTCCGCGCGACTCGCCGCCGGCCTCGCTCGGTCTCGACCGAGATACACCGGCCTTCTAGGAGCGAGGTCGTGGCCATATCGGCTTCAGTCTCCGCCCCGCCTCCCCACTGTCTACCGCTGCCCTTCGCCTCGGCCGCTACTTCTTCGCCCCCTCGAGCACCATCAAGTGAAACTTGGTGAACTCCGTCTGACCGAGCGTGTACATGACCTCCGTCATCAGACGATATGGCATCAACACGTCGCCGATCAGGATGGCTTCGCTGTGGGACGGGTCTTTGCCCGTGGCCGCGCGGATGCGCTTGTCCGCATCGCGCCAGGCCTGGAGCGCGCTTCCAAGCGGGACGATATAGTAGTCGTTGCGCGACCCGCGTTTGTACTTCGCTTCGACCCCATAGTTCGCCGCGTCGGGCGGCACGGGGCACACGACGGTCTCGCCGACGAGAATCTGCGCCCTCGAGACGATGATGGAAAGGCCTTCAGGCTCCGAATCCATCTCGGTCGACAGGACGCTCTTCGGCAGCTTAAGGTCCTCGGACTGAGGAAGCGATGCTGTCGATGTGCTCAGGCTCTTGAGCAAGAACACCAGGATGATGGTCATCATGTCCATCATCGCCGTGATGTTCAGGAAGTTGATCTCTTGGTCGACGCGGTTTCGCGCCAGGGCCTTTCGGAGCTCCCGCTTGAAGACGATCAGCGGTGCCGCCGGCTGCGGAGCGCGTGGGACGAACTTCTCGGGGGGCGCGTCGGGCATGGCTACTTGGCGACTCCGAAGGTGATATCTGGAAACAGCGTTTGACCGTCGTCAGTTCGGCGGAGCGAATCCATCGTGCTGATGATCACCTGATACGGCACGTTGCTGTTGGCCGTGATGGTGGCCGTGGTTTCGTCGGCAGCCTCCGGAACCTGAGACTTGAGACGCTGGGCGCATTGGGTGAGCGCAGAGTAGTCGTAGTCTTCGCGGCCATTGACGACGACGCGACCCGCCGCCAGCCCGGCCCCGGGACCCTGACATCCTTCGCCAATGCGTTGGCCAAATGCTGAGACCAGGAACCCCTTGTCGATAACCACGACGTTGAGCGCGAGCGTCGGCTTGGTGGGCGCCCGCGACGCGCCTCCGCCCGCTCGGGGCGGCGACGAGTCGATCATGGTCGTGAACGTAACCGAGATCGTCGCGAGCACGAACATCAGCACGTTCATGATGATGTCGAGAAACGGCACGATATTGAGCTCGCCACCCTCTTCGTCCGGCGCGAGCTCGCGCCGCGCCGAAAGCCGTCGTACGCGGCTCCGTTGCGCGGCGCTAAGACCAACCTTGTCCGCCATGGCACGCTCCTGTGGCACTCAGGAATTACCAGGGCGCGATTGAATGGTGAGCAGGTTGAACACTCGCTCCTGTGTGGCATCGAGATCGTGCTGAATGTTCTTCGACCGCTGGTGCAAGAACAGGTGCGCGATCATGCACGTTACGGCGATCCCGAGGCCGAACGCCGTATTGTACATGGCTTCCGAAATGCCTAGCGACAGTTGCGCCTGCCGGGTCGCGGCGGAAAGCCGGGGATCGGAAACCGCGTTGAACGTCGTGATGAGCCCCGTGACGGTTCCCAGCAAACCGATGAGCGTGGCGATGTTTGCAAGCGACCAGAGTGAGCCGATGCGTTTTTCCACCGCGGGTCGCAGTTCACCCATCTTCTCGCTCATCGCTGCGTCGATTTCGTCGGGCCCCTTGTTGGCGTGGGTCAATCCCGATTTGACGAGCTGGAGCGTCGGATAGTCGCCTGCGTCGCATAGTTTGATCGCACGGTCGATGTTGCCAGCCGTGACGAGCTTACGAATCTGAGCAAAAAACTCCTTCGAGTTGACGCTGTACTTTGAGAGCTGAAAGGCCAAGCGCTCGATGACCATCGCGATCACGACTGCGCTGACGACTAGGTTCGCCACAAGGAACGTCGGCCGCTCCTTGAATGCGCCCATGAGGCCACCTCCGCCGCTGACAGCTTGAGCTGCCTGCTCCGCAACAAGCACGACCAACATTCCCCGACGCTCCTTTCTGACTCATTTTCGACGTGCGCATGGCTCAACGGGTAGCCCATCCATGGCTCTAGGCACCTGGCGCGCCGCAGTATAGCGGCAGGCGCTTCCACAGGTGAACTTGCAGTTTTCCAAACGCGCGAAGCGCACACCCGCGCCTTCCGGCCCCGCAACGCCCCGACCGGCGTTTCGGGCCCTGAATCGCGGGCGATCGGCGGTTCGCACCGGGGTAGGTCTCGAAAGAGGAAGGTTTTTTCTCGGACTTCCCCCGGACTTCAGTCCGGGGACACCTAGGAATTTGGTTGGCCGACACAATGAGACCGGTCCCGAGTGATCGATGGGAAATTCGAGGTGTGCGGCGAAGCGCCCTCCTCGTCGATGGCGAAGCTCGAGGCGGGCGGCAAAGCGCCGCGCACGACCAGCCAATCGCCGGTCGAGCAATGGGAGTTGAACAGGCTCAATCGGAGGACGCAAGAAAACTCCGTCAGAGTCGCAACATTGGCTCCGATCGGGCGTCCACTCTGCGTCTCGAACGACACAATTCGACAAGTTGCGCCAAACTCCCTTGACGTTCTTCGGTCCCACCTGTCAGGCTCACGACCCTCGCACATGGGCCGCGTAAGCCTTCGGTGCTCCGAGGCGCTTGCTTCGATCCACGTCGTTCAGATACCTTCTGCCGCCCGCGCACAGTAAGCGCGGCCGGCATTCCCCTGTTCGAGGCTAAGCGGTTTGCTCGCAAGATACTCGTCGGAAATAAACCGAGGCGCTTCTCGCCGATGTATTGAGGCGCCCCGACGAACAAATTGACGGAGGACGGTTCGATGGCTGGCATTTGGAAGCATTTCAAGGATGGCGGTTGGGGGATGTACGTGATCCTCTTCTGGTCCATCATCACGATCGGTGTGATTGTTGAGAGGGCGCTCTATCTGTTCGGCGCCGCCATCAACAAGGACGTGTTCCTGGCGACCATGCAGAAGTGCATCCTCGCGGGTGACATCGCGAAGGCGGTCAAAATGTGCTCCGCCGCCAACGCCCCGCTTGCCCGCATTGTGCAAGCGGGCCTTGTCAAGGTAAATCGGCCGGACGAAGAGGTTCAGGCTGCGATGGATGAAGCGGCGCTACGCGAGATCCCCCGCGTCGCGAAGAACACTGGATATCTGGCGCTTCTCGCCAACCTGTCCATGCTCAGCGGACTGCTGGGGACCGTTTCCGGACTCATCACGAGCTTCGGCGCCGTGTCGGGCGAGAGCGTTGACCCGAGCCAAAAGGCGCGCATCCTCGCGGAGGGTATCTCCGAGGCGATGAACTGCACGGCCTTCGGGCTCATCGTCGCGATCATCGGCCTCATCGGCTTCGCCGTGCTCAACGGCAAGACGCAGTCGCTCGAGGACGATATCAACGAGGCGAGCGTTCAGGTGCTCAATCTGGTCGTGACAAATCGCCAGAAGGTCAACCTGTCGGGGTTGCCGACGGGCTGACCCGCGGCAACGCTTGCGAGCGATCCACTATCGGGCCGAAATCCGAGGTACCCGTCCACAGGGGCGGGTGCTTCGGAACGTGACTCGAGGGAAGTTTTGTGAGGTTAGGTCATGGGTGGCGTAGACGTTGGCGGTCCGAAGGGTAAACGCAAGTCGCTCGACTCGGAGATCAACATGATCCCGATGATCGATCTACTGATGGTGACCATCTCGTTCCTGCTCATCACGGCCGTTTGGACGCACATGGCTCGCATCAATGCGGATGCTCAGGTGCCCGGACCGCCGCGTCCTGACACCGAGGTGGAGAAGGCGGAGCCCGAGAAGCAGCTCCACGTGATGATGCAGTCCGAGGACAAATTCACCCTTCTTTGGAAGCAAGGGAATACGACGGTCGATTCGATCGACGTGCCGCGGAAAGACGTCCTCCTTCAGGAAGGTTCGGTTCAAGTCGTTCGCTTCCCCGATCTTGCCGCCAAGATTGAGAGCGAGTGGAAAGCCAAGGGCCAGCACTCGAATCCGTCAGACAAGAAGCTCGATCAAGCGATCCTGCACACTGACAACAAGACCGAGTTCAAATACATCATCGGCGTCATCGATGCCGTGTACCAGCCCCATCGTGAGATGCAGTACGGGGGCAAGGTCGACAAGGTCTCGGCGTTCAACATCACGTTCGCTGTCAACTGAGTTCGGGAGCTATACGCCATGCCGATCAAGACACCCGGCCGACGCCTCATGGGACAAGTGGCCCTCGAGTTCGTACAGAAGAAAGTCAGCGGCGGAGGCCATCGCTCCATCAACGCGAATCTCTCGCTGACGAGCATGATCGACTTCTTGGTCGTAACCGTCGTCTTCTTGCTGATGACCTTTAGCGCCAGCGGCGAGACCCCGATCGCCAGAGGCCTGAATCTGCCCAAGGCAGAGAATACGATGGACATGATCGACGCCCCGATGGTCGCGGTCGTGGGCAGTCAGCTCCTCGTTGACGGTTCGCCGGCGGGGAACACTCGAGCTGTCGAGGAGTCGGATCGCCTTCAGCGCATTGACGAGCTGTTCAACATTTTGAAGGCCAAGCGCGAGCTCTGGAAGCAGACGCACCCGGGCAAGGAGTTCCCTGGTGTGGTCGTGCTTCAGATCGACCAGAACGTTAAGGCCGTCGTCGTGAAGAGCGTCTTTCAGACGTCAGCGTTTGCAGGTTTCCCCAACGTTAGTTTCATGTGCAATAGCATTCCCAAGACCGCAGCGGCGGGGGGCTGAGCAGACGAGTCGGAGCCAGTCGGCGCGTCGGCCACAGGCGGCGCGCCTCGCTCGAGGCCGGAGCGCCTGGGCATGATTGCGGAACGTAGGAAGAAGTCGGTACGCGGTCTGCCTGCGCTCGCTCGTTCGCGTGAGGAGCGGTCGCAAGGAAAGATGCGGTGGACCTCACGAATCGGGCTCCTCTTTGCTGCCGCATTCGTGATCGCGGTGGCGGCGCACTGGATCGTTGCGACGCGCGAGCTCAACTCCGCCAGACAGCAGCTCCTGGCCAAGCAGAGAGCCGTCGTCGTGACGCTCGGCGCCGCCTGGTTTCCCCTGCGAGACCGCCTCGAAGCCAATATCCTTCGGACGGCCGCTGCGGACGCGCCAGACTTCGTGTCGCCAAAGGCCCAACGGGGCGAGTTTCGCAGCAAGCCTGGCCTGTATCTGCGCATGCGGGTCGCTGACGCAAAGGATGCTCTCTCGATCCGCGCTGCGGCGGCCGAGGCCAAGCGCGACGCCTTCGCTGCGTGCTTGCTTCGGGAGCCGAACGAGGCGGGACGACGTGGGGAGCTCGACGGAGGGGCATTTTCGGAGCAGCCGTGGAATCTCGGCCAGGCCTACGCGGCAACGCGGATTCTGTCCGGAACGTGGGTCGAGGCCGTCACGGAGGCCGATGATGATCTACGTCTTCGAATCTTCGCCGAGCAACTCGACAAGGCGGTGAACGAAGAGATTCCTCGTGCGGTCGACATCGTCAAGCGGGCGGAGTTCTTCCTGCTCGTGCTCGACGAAGACGTGCCGGAGGCCTATGCGTTGACCGACGGCGGAGCGATGACGGAAGAGGCCCTTCAACTCGTGGCACATCCGGCGCGAATTCGTGTTTACGATCTCTCGACCGGCGAGGATCTCATCAGGCTGCGGCGCACGGGCGAGGGTCGTCTGCTGTCGGTAGGCGAGCGATCGGTGGGTTCCCCCGAAATGCACGACGCCATGACCCGGCAGGCGAACAACTGCGCGCTGGCGTGGCGAGTGGAAGAGATGCTGACACCGGCTCGGCCTTAGAATGTCTAGAGGAGGGCGCGCTGGACGTCGGCTACGACGCAGAGATGGTCGGAGGCGTGGGACGTCCCGACTTCGAAGTGCACAAAGCGCAGTGCTGTGGTGGCGAAGATGCGGTCGATGCGCATCCACGGGCCGTACCGGCCGGTAGGAAAGGTGTACCCAAACCCGCGGCCGGCCTTGAGGAAGCCGTCCTGAAACCCCGATAGGTACCGACCAAGGATCCAGCTCAAGTCCGGGAGATTGGTGTCGCCTGCGATGATGACAGGATCCGTCTCGCGCTGCGCGGCATCTCCGAACGCGGAGGCTTGCCGCTCTCGCAGTTCGGCGTTTTCGTAAAATGCGTCCGCGTTGGCGGGCCCGAACGACTTGCCAGTCAGTAGACCTCGACGACCACCCCAGACGACACGCCAGAGCGCTTCGCGCGGCGAAATCGGGTGAACAACATAGAATACAATTCGTCCCAGGGGGCAGTCGACCTCGAGCCTGAGGAAACGTGCATGGTGTGCATGGCCGCGCACCATGAGGGTGTCGGGGACGGTCGTGGAGACGATGTGAAATCGCGTGGCGACGACGAACTGGTCCGCGGCGATCACCTCCGCGTATCGCTCCTTGAGTTGCGATACGAGCTTCTCGTCGGGGCCGATCTCCTCAAGAAAGACGATATCCGGTGTGTAGCGATTCATTTCGGCGAGTTGGGCGGCGAAGTCGCTCGCGCCATAGCCGAAGGCGACGTTGTAGCTTAGGATGCGAATGGTGGGGGCGTTCGCGCTCGCGAGAGTCGGCCGTGGAAGCGTGAGTCCCATGAGCGGGAACAAGAGCACGAGAGCGGCGACCGCCTGAGACCAGAGAAACCAGGGTCGCCGAACGGCGAGCAGCGCGAGCACCAACACGGGCAGAGGCAGCCCGAACACAATGCGAGGGACGTACAAGCCGATCCCGATCAGCCACCAGCGTTCTCCGATGAACCGAAAGGCGCAGGCACCGAGCAGGAGGGCCACGGGATAGGCCACGGCGACCACGCAAACCAGGGTGCCCACGATCGCGAGCCACTTCTTTTGACCACGTCTGGGAAGGCGCGTTTGGACGGCAGGTTCCATGGTCGATCGGACAACGAGTGGCCCGAGGCGCACTCACGCTAGCATCCGCCTCGGCACACCTGGCCGCCAGAATGGCGCCCGGTGGTGCTACATAGACACGCAAGAGACGCGCTGATGAATACGCCGAGGCCGGCAGGCTCCTTATCGCAGGACGGCGTCGCGAACGCAGTGCATTCGGTCGTGCGTCCCACCTCGGTGAACCAATGGCGGTTCGTTCGCGCCTATGCGACGACCTTCACCGTCATCGCGAGCTACTCCTGGTTGAGGTTCCGCGCTCGCTTCTTCGGCCAGGCGTGGCGCGACGCCTGTGTCGCTGGGGTTCACAAGAGAAACGCACGGCGCGTCTACGCGACGATCCTTCGGCTCCAGGGGGTGTTCATCAAGGTCGGTCAACTTCTGTCGATCATGGCGAACTTTCTCCCCGAAGCCTTTCGCTCCGAACTCGAAGGGCTCCAGGATCAGGTCCCGCCGCGGCCCTTCGAGGAGATCGCGCGGCGGGTCGAGCACGACCTCGGTCCGAGGATGGCGGAGATCGCGCAGCTGGAGCGCGAACCCATGGCGAGCGCGTCTCTCGGTCAGGTCCACGCCGCCCGCCTCGCCGATGGAAGGCGCGTGGCCATCAAGGTCCAGCACCGTGATATCGACGAAATCGTTCGTCTCGACCTGCGAACGATCCGGCGCATCATGCGAATCGTTCAGTGGTTCGTGCCGGTTCAGGGTCTCGACGCGTATTATCACCAGGTCAAAGAACTTCTGTCGCAAGAGCTCGACTTCGGTCTGGAGGCCGACAACATCGAGCGAATTGCCAAGAACTTTGCGGAGGATTCGCGCGTCGTCTTTCCCCGTCCGATTCGGGAACTTTGCACGAAAGCAGTCCTCGTCACGACATTCGTCGACGGGCTCAAGGTCAGCGACGTGGCTGCCTTACGCACCATCGGCGTGGACACTCGGGACGTGGCTCGCAGGCTTCTGCGTCTCTACTGCCAAATGATCTTCGTCGACGGCGTGTATCACGCCGATCCGCACCCTGGAAACATCCTGGTCCAGCGCGACGGTGCCATCGTGCTTCTCGATTTCGGAGCCATCGCCGAGCTGAGTCCTCAAATGCGGGCCGGAATCCCTGAGTTCCTCGAGGGGGTCTTGCGCCGCGACACGGATCGCCTGGTCAAGGCGCTTCGCACGATGGGGTTCATATCGCGTACGAGCGACGATGCCGTGAGCGAGAAGATCATCGAGTACTTCCATCGTCGATTCCACGAAGAGGTGCATCTCGACAGTTTCAACCTCAAGGACATACGGGTGGATCACCATCGCGGATTCGAGAATCTGCTCGATTTGCGCCGCATGGACATCGGCCTGCGCGACCTATCGGGGACGTTCCATATCCCCAAGGACTGGGTCCTGCTCGAGCGAACCCTTCTCCTTCTCTACGGTTGCTGCGCGATGCTGGACCCCGACCTCAATCCGGTGTCCATCATCCAACCGTACTTGCGGGAATTCGTGCTTGGCAATCGAGACTTCACGCAGATCGCACTCGAGGCAGTGCGCGACACCTTCATGAGCGCAATCACCCTGCCCGATGACCTCCGGAAGTTCTTGGTGCGCGCCAATCGAGGGGAGCTCGTCCTCCGGGTCCGCGGTGTGACGGAAGGGGCTCACGCCGTCTACGCGATTGGACGGCAGCTCATCTACACGGCGATCGGGCTCTGCTGCGGAGTCAAGGCGCTCGAGGCCTATCGCCTCCACGATATAGGACTCGCCCGAGTGCTCGGCTCGGCGGCGATCGTGGCCGGGTTCCTGCTGGTGGTTTCGAGCCTCGCATCGCGTCCCCGTTTGCGTTGAGGCGCACAGCCTCTTGACGCCGGCCGGCGGCCTACCATGCTGCGCCCATGACGTTTCATGTGCTCGCAATCGATCAGGGGACGACGGCAACGACCGTTTTGGTTGTCTCGCGCTCCGGCAAAACCATGGGCCGTGCGACTACCGAGCTTCCCCAGCATTTCCCGAAGGCTGGATGGGTTTCTCACGACGCCGTGGAGATATGGGCGACGGTCGAGGCGAGCGTTCGGGAAGCGCTCCGAACCGCCGGAGTTCGTGGCGAGGACATCTCCGCGATCGGCATCGCAAACCAGCGCGAGACGACCATCGTGTGGGATCGCTTGACTCGAAAACCGATCGGCCCAGCGGTGGTCTGGCAGTGCGGCCGGACCGCTGGAGTGTGCGATGAATTACGCGCGGATTCGAGCTTCGTCGAGCGGGTACGCGCGCGAACGGGACTCATCATCGACTCCTACTTCAGCGCTACCAAGATCGCCTGGCTTCTCGATTCCGTGACCGGCGCGCGCCAGCGCGCCGAACGAGGGGAACTCGCGTTCGGAACGGTCGAATGCTTCCTCGTGAGCGAGCTCACGGCCGGCGCTGTTCACACGACCGATGTGACGAACGCGTCCCGGACGATGCTCATGGATCTCGTCGGAGGCGAGTGGGACGTGGAGCTGTGCGCCGCCTTCCGAGTGCCGCCCGCGCTGTTGCCTCGCATCGTGGGAAACGCGGAGATCATCGGGAGAACGCGGGACGTCGGGTTTCTGCCCGATGGGATTCCCATCGCAGGAATGGCAGGAGACCAGCAATCGGCCCTGTTCGGGCAGGCGTGCTTCCAGCGTGGCGACGCCAAATGCACGTACGGCACCGGCGCGTTCGCCTTGATGAACATCGGTGACGCGCCATTGCGAAGCGAGCATGGACTCGTGTCCACGGTCGCGTGGCGAATCGGGAATCGTACGACTTATGCGCTCGAAGGAAGCGCTTTCGTCGCCGGGGCAGCCGTGCAGTGGCTTCGTGACGGCCTCGGCGTGATCCGAAGCGCGGCGGACATCGAGCCGCTGGCGCGCAGCGTTCCTTCGAGCGATGGAGTCGTGTTCGTCCCAGCGCTCGCAGGCCTTGGAGCGCCCCACTGGGATTCCGATGCTCGCGGCACGATCACCGGGCTGACGCGGGCGACGACGGCCGCCCATTTGGCTCGCGCGACGCTCGAGGGGATCGCTTTCGAGGTTCACGATCTGCTCGAGGCCATGGCCAAGGACGCGGGTCGCGCCATCGAGCGCCTTCGCGTTGACGGTGGAGCCGCACGCAACGACCTGCTGCTTCAGTTCCAGGCCGACATCTCAGGCGTTACGGTCGAGCGACCCTGCGATATCGAATCCACGGCTCGCGGTGCAGCTCTTCTTGCCGGCCTCGGCGCACGCTTGTTCGAACACGAAGCCCACGCGGCACAAGCCGTCGCCTGGGATCCGTCCTTCCACCCAAAGATGGCCGCCGCCGAGCGACGGGCACACATCGGTCGGTGGAATAGCGCGCTCGAGCGCACAGTTTCGGGTCTCGCGGATCGCCCGTGAGGCTTCCACGCGGACGACTCGTGTGCAATGATCTAGCTTTACTTTCATTGGTGTGTGCGCTGCTCCGAGCTTGTACGGTCTCGCGTCGCCCCAGCCCGGCGGTACGGGGCCTTTCCGGCACGTCTTCACGCACGACGTGCCCGGGGTGGTGTGCGATGCGCGGTTGCGAAAGCTTGAAGGAAGGGTGCCATGTCAAATACAATCTCAGGGGACCAGCCGCCTGACAGCTCGGCTCCGGGGCCCTTGCGGGACGTTCCCGTCGACTGGGAGGCCCTCGAAGATGCGTTCGAGAACAACGCCCCCGAGGTCCACAGTTATCTGCACCTTACGACGGGCGAAGTCTTGCGCGTCGTCGATGGAGTGGCCGACCCGACGATGCACGTCCGCATCGCCTCCGACGGCACCTACCTGCGCATCGACCCGGTGAGCTCGCGAGAGCAATACCGATGGATGGAGCGCTTCATCCCCATGGTCGACGCCGGGGAGCTGCGCGACCGACTCACGCAGGCCATCGACGGCAAAGGAGCGTTTCGGCGATTCAAAGACGTGCTCATGTCGTTCGCACCCGAGCGTGAACGGTGGTTCGTGTTTCGCAGTGAAAGATTGCGGACGTTCATGGAAGCGTGGTTGGCGGCGCATGCGATCAAGCCTGTCGCCCGTCCGGAATGGCAGGACGAGAATCCCTCGGCGCCCGAATCGGAAGGCACGCCCGACTCCACCGACGAGGTGCCCAGGTCGCAAGGAGGTCGCCGCGCGCGCACCGCAGAGATGCTGCGCCAGCAATTGAAGGAACTCGGAGAGACTCTCGGCCCTCGCGACCTCGATGTCGTCGTGAGTTTCGGCGAGTTTCTCAAGGCTCGGCGCGCGGCGCGCGGCTTTGCGCACCATCAGGAGCATGCCACGCACGAGCGTTCCGCCATCGCGACAGCGCTTCCGGTCGTCGTTGGGCCCGAATCGGGGGAGGGTAAGTCGGCGTCGTGAGCGCTTCGCGGCGTCGCGCGCTCGTCGCGTTGACGGCGATGACGCTGGCATCCGCCTGGGGGCCAGGACGCGCGAAGGCAGGCGAAACAAGCGGTTCGGTGTGCGTCGATCGCGTCGCGGCGACGATTTACGCCCCCGAGATGGGAGGGGTTGCCCATCCGCATTTCGTCTTCGAGCGCCTGCTCGCATTCGAGGCCCGCGTCGTCGCGCTGCTCGATCGCGGGGACGCAGGCACAGCGTCCATCGAGGAGCGCGACGTACGGGAGGCGTTTGATCACTTCGTTGCGGGGGAAGTTCTCTCCGTGCTTGCCACCAAGTTGCAGGGCGACTCGTGGGGTGAAGAGAGGGCAGATGCCGCCCAGCTCGAGGAGACCGTGCGGTACGTGACCGAGGCCGCCACCGAGCGCGCAGGCGGGCGAGCTCGGCTCGATGACGCGGCGCGGATCGAACACGTCGAATCGAGTGAAGTCGATGCCCTCCTGCGACGCGAGGGGCTCTCGGCGTTCTATCTCGACCGGGCGGTGACTCCGATCCTCCACCCGGCCGACGAGCAGCTTCGAGAGGCGTATCGGACGTCGGCGCATCCCTTCCGGGGGCGTCCGTTCGAAGAGGTTCGCGATGCCCTCTCGCGGTGGCTGCTCGTCGGACGACTGCGCGCCGCCGAAACAGCGTTCTTGCAGGCGGCGAGGTCCCGCATCCGCGTCGTCATCAGTCGGTGAGACGGGGAAAAGGCTTGGGTCGCGGTCTCGGGTTCTCAGACTCGACGTCGCTTGCGTGCGGCTTGGAGCAGGCGAAGATCTAGAAGATCGCGATCGCGCCCCGCCGCCGTCTTGGCGGCGACAAGGTCGTCGAAGCCAATCATCGAGACCTGTACGCCTCCCCACACCACCGTGTCTCGACGTGCGTACGCACCGGCAAACTCGACTCCGTCAACACGGCGCAGGATGTCAACGCGCACCGGCGACACCCCCAGAAAGAGAAACTCGTCGGGTGTGAGCTCGCGCAGAATGTCGACAATGGTGGCGGGGGCTCCGAATTTCTCCAGAGCGCGCGACACGGCTTGCAGATTCTCGTCGGAAGGTCCGATGAAGATGTCGAGGTCTTTGGTGAATCGTGGCTCGGCATGATACGCAACCGCCCAGCCACCCACGACCAGGTATTCAGCGTTCGTGTCGGCCAACGCCGACAGCAGATCCTTGAAATCGGGGTGGAGGTCCATTCTTCCCACTTATGACCCACGCCTCAATGATGGCATCCCAGATCGCTTGTAGCTTGGTCCCTGGCTCCGCGTTCGCCCAGAACTCAAGTCCGCGATCTTCGAGGTCGGCATACGATGTCGCGCGACCGCCGGTCCAGGTCAGCCGCCGGAGGGCCGCACGGTTCTCAGCATCGAAGCCTGACACACTGTACAATCTAGCACGCCGACGATTGTCCGCTCGTGACGCTGCGCGCTGGCTCGACTGACCGATCCTCATCGCCCGCCCCCAACCTCTTTACCGCTCCGACGGCCCCCCGATGTCGCCAGGCGGGCGGGTGCCCATTCCCGCCGCAGCTCGCGCGCGCGCTCGCACCACGAGCGGCGACAGATCGCCCTCTTGGTCGAGATCCCGCGCCTCGTCGAGACCCTTCCAGCAGCGCTTCCACTCCTTTGCACCGCAATCTCGAAACGCCGCCTGACGCAACTCACTGGCGCGGGCCAAAGCAGGCGCCCCCTTGAGCGCTGGCGTCGCGGGGCGTCTCACCACCGCGAAGACGGCGAGGCCACACAATGCGGCCAATGCCAGCCAGAGCCACCAAGGCGCGCTCCTCACGCGCGCAATTGCTCGGACCGTCGCGCCGCCAACCACTCCGTCGGGACGCTTCGCCGCCCGCTCCTCCGCCTTCGCCAACAGTTCCTCCGCGCTTGGCACCCGCTCTGCGTCCAACTTCTCCGTCGTCATCTGGCGCTCGATCTTGTCGTTCGCCCGGTCGCGTTGCTCCCGATCCACTGCGAGAGGCTTCTCGACGAATTGCCAACCTCGCGCCGGATCTGGTTTGTCGCCGGGACTCACTTGGACCCATCCTTGATAGCGCGTTCCTGCGCCGCTTTCATCCTTTCGCCCGTTGCCCTGCGCTTGTCCAACCTTGACGCGTGCGCCGAGGTCACTGATCCGGCGCGTCGCCTCGCGGAATGTGGCGCATGCTCGCCAAGCCGAACGAGATAGCCACCGGTCGCCGTTCCCGTGCAACTACCCCGAAGGCGCGTGCGTCTGCCCGACCAAGTCATCGTCGCTGGCGTCGAGCTGTCGATCGCGGACCGATGTGTCAATCGAGAACAACTCGAGCAGCACTGAGGCCCCGTGCAGCGCCCACTTTCCGGCAACGCGTGTACTGCCGAGGGCCTTCTCCTGTTCTGACATCTCCCATCTCTCGTTGTTGTCAGACCATCATTGTCTGTCGTCAGGTCATCATTGTCTGTCGTCAGGTCATCATTGTTCGTTCGCAACGCCGCTTTGCTTGTTGGCCGAGCGTTGCCTCCGTTTGGCGAAGCCTCGGTTCTCATTGTCGAAGCACGGCTTTCCGTGGGCCGTGATGACTTTCATGTTGGCAGAGAGTCGCGTCCCGTGAGCAGACGCACATTTCTCGCTGACGAAGCGCAGCTTCCCGTTCGCAATGTGCCCTTGCTGTTGGACAGACCGTCGTCTCCAGCATGCATTGGCAGGGTTTTCGTCGGCGACGCGTCGCTCCTTGGCGACGGTTCCCCTCATCTCCTTAATCGCGAAGGGCGCGATTTTCTCTGACGGGAGATGTCGAATCTTCTGAAGGGACCTGATCCTTGCCTCGCGGTTCTCGCCGGCGCAATGTTCGCCACGTGACTGAAAGGCGACAAACTCGGAGAGTAGCAGCCGGCATCAAGGTCGCTGTAGCGACTGGCGTTCCTAATTCGACGTGAGCGAGCACGTTGACGATACGGTCTCGGTGCCGGAGACATTGAGGGTGGCTCCGGCATCACCTGTGAGCGAACCCGTGAAGGAGGCGGTGAAGCTG
>Ga0326728_10001487_pt1 | contig 82504 bp, 65 predicted proteins | sample MB3enrmetagenome_FD_207602 | JGI IMG/M metagenome (GOLD analysis project Ga0326728, IMG submission 207602) | Lab enriched peat soil microbial communities from McLean, Ithaca, NY, United States - MB31MN | ecosystem: Environmental > Terrestrial > Soil > Wetlands > Peat | place: USA: New York...
CAGATGCCGGACGGCACCCGGAAACTCATGAAGGAGAACCTCAAGAAACTGAAAATCAAACATCCCTTCATCCACCGCAGGATTCATCCAAGGCATCTTCAGTTAGGGGTGATCAAAAACTATTTAGGGCATAAGATTCAAGAGAAAGATTTCCCGGGAGCTTTTTTGAGTTCCGGCCTGCAATACAGAATATCGAACCGTATCAGGGCAATCGAGACTCAATTGCCACGCGGAATACTCAAGAGGTGGGCTTTTAATCGGAGCCTTGGAAGGCTGAAGGAGCTTCTTGGGAGATGTGGCGTGGGTCTTGACGAAAATTGAGCTTGTATAATACGGGTGATCGAGTGTTGATGTTTCAGCTTGAAAAGATGGGCTATGCATTTGACGAGACTCATCGGATATGGGTCCGTCCCGGCTACGGGGGGATAGACTACAACGATGGCGATACTACCGAGCGTCGCTTGGCGCGCATAGTCAGTCAGGCCGGCGACGTTTCGGTGTTCTCCCCCGAGTTGCGCCGCCATTGCAAAAGCTGGGCGAAGCTGTATCACCTCAGTGCGCAACGGGGCAATGTTTTGCGCCCATTCGAAGATCTGCTTGAGGGTAATATTCTTGAAATCGGCGCCGGCTGCGGAGCGATAAGCCGTTACCTGGGCGAAGCCGGCGGGAGGATCCTTGCCCTGGAGGGAAGCCCCAGGCGGGCCGCCATTACGGCAAGCCGCACCCGTGACCTGCCTAATGTCACGGTACTGGCCGAGCGCTTCGATGATTTCAACTGTGACGATCTGTTTGATGCTATCACCCTGATCGGGGTGCTCGAGTACGCCGGTATGTTCAGTGATGGCAACGCACCGGCATTGAACATGCTTCAAAGGGTCCGCCGCATGCTCAAGCTGAATGGCCGCCTGTTTATCGCCATCGAAAACCAGTTGGGACTGAAGTATTTCGCGGGCGCTCAAGAGGATCACATCGGGCGGGCTATGTACGGCATCGAGGGCCGTTACCAACATGGTCAACCTCAGACCTACGGCCGGCAGACTTTGGCGAACCTGGTCTCCGCGGCCGGCTTTGCCTGCATCGAGTTTTTGGCTCCTTTCCCGGATTACAAGTTACCAAAGTCCATTCTGACAGAGCAGGGCTGTGCCGCGAAAGACTTCGATGCGGCAGCTTTTGCCTGGCAGAGTATCAAGGCGGACCCCCAGCTACCGGCTACGCCGCATTTCGACCTGATGCGAACCTGGTCGACGGTCTTCGGCAACGGTCTGGGACTGGAGCTGTCCAACTCTTTTATCGTGGTCGCTTCGCAAACAAAGCAGCGGGCGGTGGCCGAGCAGGTGCTGGCGTTTCATTACAGTACCGACCGTAAGGCGGCGTTTTGCAAGGAAACTCGTTTTGTGCGCGGCACGACGGACAACATAATCGTCCGATATCGATTGCTGGCGAAGAAAGTTGAGGCCGGCTCCGCCGAGTATGAGTTGGTTCTGCCCGAGAAAGACGTTTACCGCCGTGGTCGTCTGCTGAGCGAAACGTTTATCGAAGTGTTTTCGACTCCGGGGTGGACCATCGCCCGGGCAGCAGAGCTCGTTAAAAGTTATCTGCAGTATCTCAGGGTACTGTTGAAGGCGCACGGACATGATGAGGTTGACTTGAACAGCCTGAACTGTCGCCTGCCTGGAGCCTTTATCGATGCCATTCCTCAGAATATCATCGTCAGCCCCGATGGCTCGCCACAGTTGATAGACATGGAATGGCGCGCTCGCCGGGAGATCGAACTCGGGCATTTGCTGTTTCGGTTGCTGACTCATCTTGCGGGTATCTTCGCGCCGTTGGATGAGGTCCAGGGCATCTCCCGCAAAGAATTTATGGAGAGCCTGTTCGCTGCCGCCGGTATTCCGGCGGGTAATGGGGATCTGGCGCGCTATAGCGCGCGGGAGGCGGAGTTCCAACTCGAAGTCAACGGGACCGGGATGAAGTGGCACCCGCATCATTCCCTGGTGAGGTCAAAAGTCCGCGCCGGATCGTTGCGCAACTCCTGTCGCCGTTTTCAGCGCAAGATCAGTGAGCGGCTGCGTCGCGCGAAGGCTCGGCTTTCATCAAAAACGAGGGCGTAGCGCCTGAGCTGCAATAGGCTGGAATTGACGTGTAAAACGAGGGCCGCGAGCAGTTTGACACCTCTGAAGGTTTCTGTTAGAGTCGTTGCCGGTCTTCGGTCAGGGTTGCCGGGGGATGTCGCAATGAGCCGGCGGGGGCTTCGATCCAATGAGCAGAGGATAATCTGAACATTGGATCGGTTGTTATGGCCCGGACCTGAGATCAACTCCTTGAGGAGATCAGCCTCAAAAATGCGAAATGTGACAGTGAGTCCGGTAGGATAGTTCCTTGGCCACGGCGGAGTCGGGTCCGGAGAAGAGCGCCTGTTGAGACGCCGGGACGGCGTGCTCACGGTTTCGGCGTTCTCCCTGTTGGACACCAGGTTGAAATTCTGCCGCCGCCGTCGTCTGACAGGGCAATCCTTCCCGGTTTTACTGCGAGATTTTGGGGCCGGGATAGGTGCGACTGTCTATGAAGTCCGTAAAACGAGGAATATCTGATATGGGTTTGAGTTTGATCGAAACGGAAATTGCCGCCCGTGACTGACAGTTCAACCGGCGGAATTCCGGGATCAAAGTTCTGGCTGTTTGCAGCTTCGCTGGCTATCGCGGCGGCTTTTGTACTCTCTCTCTGTTTTGTCTTTGAGGCAAAATGGGAGACGAATGACGACGTTGCCATGTCCATGGTTGCGCATGGCTATGGCGTGGCAGCCTTTGGGTCGCCTAATATCATTTTTTCCAATGTTCTTTGGGGGTGCCTTGTCCGATCGATTCCACAAATCGATGGAGTCCTCGGCTATTCAATCGTCACGCTCGGGGTGCTTATTATCGTAGGGACGATATTGCTGTTCGGCTTGTACCGGCTCGGCGCCGGCTACGCAGCTTCCCTGTCCGTGCTTGCCCTGTTGCTGGTGCGTCCGGTGCTTTTCCCTCAGTTCACCATCAATGCAGGTCTGCTCCTGGTAGCCGCGATTATATGTTTTCACCTGTTTGCACGTCATAACAACCTTCAGGCGCTGTTGATCGGATGCGTGCTTGCCTTTTCCAGTTTCCTGGTGAGAAGCAACGAGTTTTTTCTGGTTCTCTTCGGGGCCCTGCCCCTGCTTCCCTGGCGGACCCTATTGCGAAGCCGGTCCTCACAGGTTGCGATATTGTCCCTCATTATAGTGATTGCCGTTTCAGCGGCGATCGACCACAAGGCTTATCAGGGGCAGCAATGGAAAGCTTTTAACGAACTCAATCCGGTGCGCACGCCTTTCACTGATTTTGGAGCAGATGAGCATCTGAAGAATCGTCCTGATATATTGGGCCGCTATGGCTTCAGCACTAACGACATAGACTTGATACGGGAATGGTTCTTTGCCGATCCTGAAATCGTCAATCCTCCAACCCTAAGGGTAATGCTGGCTGAACTCGGTCCATTGCCGGCTCAAGGAAACTCGATCTACAAAGGTTGGGACGGGGTCCTAACCCTGTGGGACCCGAAGCTGCTGCCGCTTGTGCTGGCTGCAATGCTGTTGGCCTTGCTGCGTCCAAGTTGGCAGGTGGCAGCCAGTTGGGGATTGTGCGTTGCAGCCATCTTTGTCATCGGTGTATCGGGGCGCCCCGGAATAATAAGGGTGTATGTGCCGTTGGTTTGCCTGCTGACAATTGCTCCCTTCCTGGTAGGGCGATTTTCAGGATTCAGTTGGCAGGTGGCAGCGAGTTGGGGATTATGCATCGCATCTATCTTGGCCATCGGTCGATCAGTGCCCCCCGGCATAATGGCGACTTACGCACCGTTGGCTTGTTTGCTGATCATTACTCCCTTCCTGGTGTGGCAATTTTCAAAATGGCGTAATCGCCTCGGCGTCGGTTTGCTGCTTGCGGCAGTGGCGCTAAATTCTTCCCTTGTCTTTGATGAGTCGAGGGCATTTCAAATTGTATCCGAGCAGGCCCGCGAAGGGCTTGATGCCTTCCCTCGGGATCCGATAGTGATTTGGGGGATAGGGTTTCCCCTCGAATCAGTTTACCCTGTCATGGGGGCATCGCCCGCTGCAATGTCCTGTCATTTTTACGGCTTGGGGGCTTTCACACTCGCGCCGTTCTCGGTCGCTTTTACGGAACAGCAACAGGGGCGCGGCATGATCGATCTTCTTGTTCAAGAGGCAGGCGTTCCGATCGTCGCTCAAGAGAAGTGCCTCAGATATCTCGAAACGTATTGCAGAGAGCGCCTTCATGGAGAAATAAAAGAGCTGTCCGCCCAGCAGCTTGGAGCAATTGTGGTTAGCCGGCGCCGATGCGAGGTGGCACCATGAATGTCACGACCCATCGATGTCAGGACGAAAAATCCTTCCTTGCCGCATCTTAAAAGGCCGGAGTCTCGTCCGGCGTTTCCGGCTGGTTGTTAATTGGGATGGCGGTATTGGTTTCACGAGTCAGTATGAGCCTACATAAGATATTTACGGTGCGGTCTGGAAAACACTTCGCCCTGCTCGGGTTGCTTTCCGGATTGATGATGGCCGCACTGTGGCCGGTTCAGCGTTATTTCACCAGTGTTCTCCTGTGGGATGAAGGTTTCCTCTGGTACGGCGTCAAACGGACATTGCTGGGGGATGTGCCTGTCAGGGACTTTATGGCTTATGATTTGGGCAGGTATTACTGGTCTGCCGCAATCATGGGCTTGATGGGGGATAACGGGATAATGGCTTTGAGATTATCTACCAGCATCTTCGCAGGACTCGGGCTCTTTCTCGCCCTCGTACTCATTGCTCGCTCGTGCCGCGATTACGACATTTGGGTGATACTTTCCGCTGCGGTGATATTGATCCTCTGGATGTTCCCACAGCATAAACTATTTGATATCACTGCATCGATTGCCCTCATCGCTGTGCTTGCGTACCTGATCGAGCGACCCTCGTCTTACCGCTATTTTATCAGTGGACTGGCTCTCGGGCTTGCCGCGATGATCGGACGCAATCACGGGCTGTATGGAGCTATTGGCATCCTGAGTGTAATTGTCTGTCTGGCTGTATTTAATCATGGCGGGCTAACGCTTTTTTCGGCCCTGAAATGGTGGGTGGCCGGCATCCTGGTTGGCTACATGCCGATGCTCCTTGCATTGGCTTTCGTGCCCGGATTCGCGAGTGCCTATTGGGAGGCCGTTCGTTTCACGTTCGAATGTCAGAGCACGAATCTTCCGCTTCCGGTTCCATGGCCGTGGCGGCATCCAAGTATGCGAAGCCTGTTTTATGTCGCAATGCCCTTGATGGGCATAGCGGGTGTCATATATGCCATTTATGCGCGCTTCAAAGATGACATCATACCTCCTGCCGCCGCGGCATCGGCTTTCCTGGTCCTGCCCTATGCGCATTACGCTTTTTCTCGCGCGGATGTCGGGCATCTGGCGCAGGCGATATTCCCGTTTCTGATAGGAATCCTGACAATCTCGGCGGCAAGTTCCATGAAAGTAAAGATCAGGGTAATCGCGCTGCTGCTTATCGTGAGCCTTGTCGTCGCGTTGCCGGCGCACCGCTTTTGGCATGGGCGAAAGGGCTGGGAAAACGTCCGGTTGGGTGAAGACATAGTCAAGATGGACCCGGAAACGGCACAAGGGATAGCCCTGCTCACGTCTCTTACCGCGAGATTCTGCAACGATGGGCGTTCATTTCTCGCAGTGCCTTTCTGGCCGGGAGCCTACGCGATCATGGAGCGCAAAGCGCCCATTTGGGAGATCTATGCGTTGTTTCCAAGAAGTCCCACGTTTCAGGAGAGGGAGATCCAACGCATCAACAGCGCCGAGCCCGGTTTTGCAATAGTTTGTGACTTGGCCCTTGACGGACGCGAGGAGTTGCGATTCCAAAACACGCACTCGCTGATTGACCAATACATCAGGCGGAATTTCGAGCAGATAGAGGAACCACTCACTCTCAAGGGATTCAGGATTTATAAGACGGGGACGGTCGTGCAGTGAAGACAGCCGCCGTTGTCCGGAAGGGCGGCCCTTTCGAGCCGGGGGGCAATGGCTGACCATTCCAATACAGGTCATGGGCAAGTGCCGGCAGAAGATCGGGGAGTTATTCAACGACGCCTGGAATGAGTCAGTTTTCAACGCCGATTGACAGCGGGCATGTTATTGGATTATTTATTCCGCACTACCTGCTGAAGAGCATCGTATTAGATTCATCAAGCTCCGATGGACTATGCCCGGTTTGATACGGCCTGTTCGTTGAAGGCATCTTGATGAGATTGAGCGAAATTGCAATGCATTGCATCCTTGGATTTGAAAAAATCGGGTGCGTGGACGCACTTGGAATCGCCAGGGGTCCGTTTGGAAACTGGAAGTATTCTGTTTTTTTGGATATAAGTTGTGCAAAAGCTTGACCCTCCTGCGCAGAATGAGGAAAGTTCTCCAGCCACTGAAATCAGGGAGGCAGCCTTTGTCCCAATCCCTCCCGAGCGTTCCGGGCTTGATAAGTCGGCATCAGGCTTCCGCTGGTGTCGGGTCGCCGCAATCCTTTTCTCCACGGTGGTTTTCGCCGGCAGCACGATCTATGTTGTCCTTACATTCCAATGGGGTCAGATCGGACTGGCGTTGGAAAAAGTCAACCTGATCCGGCTTACAGTCTATGGCGGGGCGTCTATTGTGCTCTATTGGATGATTCGCGCCCTTCGTTGGCATTGGCTTCTGAAACGGACCGACACGATCGTTCCTTTCTTCGACATCTATATGTGTACTGCAGTTTCGCTGAGCTTTTCGATCTTCACCCCCCTGCAATCGGGAGAGATGATCAAGGTGGAACTGCTGAAAAAATACGGCATGATCCAGCGTTACCCCGGATACGGATCTTTTTTGGTGGAACGGGCGCTTGACCTTGCGACGGTGTTGACCATAGCAGGTGTGAGCCTCCTTACGGCCCTCAACGTTCTTTCCAACAGGTCCTATGCTTATTACATAATCGCTGCATCGATATCCTTCGTTGTCATAGGAATATTCACTCTGGTTAAGCTGCGATTTACCGGACGGGCGCAGCAGTTGCTGGACAGCATGAAGCAGTGCATCCGAAATTTTCCACGGTTGTTGCTGGTCATCTTGATCACGTGCGTCTCTTGGGCTTCGGTTGCACTCAGTTGGTACATATTGCTTTATTGCGGATCGTTGCCTCTGGATTTTCTTAAGACGGCAGCCCTGATGTCGACGGTTACTCTAGTCACCATTCTCAGCCTGGTCCCGGGCGGTCTGGGTATCTCCGAAGCCGGGACTTCACAAGTGCTCATTTGGCTCGGATTCGCTTCCGCGGCCGCCCAGACGGGCACATTGCTGCTTCGTTCCTATTCGATAATCGCCATAGTTCTCGGGGTTGCCCATCTTGTTTTGTGGAAATTGGTGCGAAAGTTTCGGAGCGGCCGTTCTGCGGCGGCTCCATTCGCAACCGTTTCAACACAAGCGGAAACCGCCGGAGCTGATTGAGCGCCATTTTCAGAAGAGATTACGCCAATGGGCAAACGGCTGGCCATCCTTCAATCAAACTATATCCCGTGGAAAGGCTACTTCGACTTAATCAATTCCGTCGATGATTTTATTCTCTATGACACGGCACAGTTCACCAAGAACGATTGGCGTAACCGCAACAAGATCAAGACCTCCGTCGGCTTGTTGTGGCTGAGCATTCCAGTCCGCCACAGGTTCGGTCAACTTATTCAGGATACCGCCGTAAGCGATTCGAACTGGGGCCGCAGGCACTGGCGCTCATTATCCCAAGCTTACGCAAAGGCTCCATACTTCAAAATGTACGAGCCGGTCTTTGAAGACTTATACAACAGATGCAGTGCTGAGTGTAAACTGAGCGTCATCAACTACCTGTTCATCAGGGAAATCTGCGCGATTCTCGACATCAAAACGTCCATAACATGGTCGTGGGATTACTCTCTGGCCGACGGCCAAACGATGCGTCTGGTCGATCTTTGCAAACAGCTTGGCGCCGGAGAATATCTTTCGGGTCCCGCCGCCAAAAACTATATAGAGCCGGATTTGTTTGTCCGGGAAAATATTAAGCTCACCTACATCGATTATTCCGACTACCCGGAATATCCCCAGCTTCATCCGCCTTTCGAGCACTGCGTCAGCATTCTCGACTTAATTTTCAACACCGGTCCAAAGGCAGGCACGTATATGAAAACCTTTCGCGGCCCCAATGGATGTGAGTCGCCGTTGAAGAAAGATAAAGGCTGATGGTAATTTCTGTTGTCATCCCCGTGTACGGCTGCAAGGCTTCCCTGGAAGAACTCTATCGGCGCCTGGTGGCGGCGCTCGAAGCCATTACTCCCAGTTTCGAGATCATCCTGGTGAATGATGCCTGTCCGCAGAATTCATGGGAAATAATCCGTGAGATCGCTTTGAAAGACCAGAGGGTGAAGGGCCTCGATCTTTCCCGTAACTTCGGGCAGATCCGCGCGATAACCGCCGGTCTGCACCATGCCGTGGGCGAGTGGATCGTGGTCATGGACTGCGACCTTCAAGACAGACCCGAAGAAATCCACCGTCTCTATGAAAAAGCCCGGGAAGGCTATGACGTGGTTTTTTCCCGCAGAACCGCCCGCAAGGATGGATTTCTCAAAAAGCTCTCATCAAAGGTCTTTCATGGTTTGTACGGCTATTTCACGGGCGGGGCCTTCGACAGTACGATCAGCAATTTCAGCATCTGCCGGCGAATGGTCGCAGATAACTACAAACGCATGGGAGACCGAAACCGCGCCTTCATCCTGTTCATAAAATGGATGGGTTTCAAATCGGCGGTTATTGACGTGGTTCACGCCGAACGGTGCTCCGGCAGTTCATCGTATACCCTTAAGAAACAACTTCAGCTTGCGTGCGAAATCATCACGACCCAATCCAACAAACCTCTGGTAATGTCGATTAAGGTCGGCTGCGTCGTGACCGTTGCCTCTTTCCTGTACGGTATGGTGACTCTATACAGGTATTTTTTTCACAGTATCAGCGCTACCGGTTGGACCAGCCTCATCGTGTCCATCTGCTTCGTAGGCGGAATTATTATTGCCGAGGTAGGGGTGCTGGGACTTTACATAGGCTATGTTTTCGATCAGACTAAGGGAAGGCCGCTGTATATAGTACGTGAGACCGTCGAGTGCCAAACTTCGAGACTTGGGGAATAAGCTATGATTATCGTCACCGGAGCGACGGGTTTTCTGGGCCGCTACCTTGTCGATCACCTGGCAAGGGCAGGGGAAAAGGTCGTCGCAGCGGGGCGCACCCGGAAATATGCCTCGTTTTTCCACGAATTGGGTGTCCCTTTCGTACATCTGGACGTTACCCGGCCCGAGGACTTCAGGAACCTGCCATCCGAGAATGTGAAGGCCTTCGTTCATCTCGCCGCGATCATTCCGGCTGCCTGCCCGGACGGCGCCCCGGACATTTTCCTCAAGGTCAATACCCTTGGCTCCCTCTACGCATTGGAACACTGCCGGCTCAACAATATAGGAAAATTTATCTTCACGACCACTCTTTATGAAGGCATGGAGCATACGGAACTTCCCATCACGGCGGCAATGGGCCGCAGGTATGCCCTGACGGGTGACCATGCGGCTTATGTCATATCCAAGGTGGCAGCGGCGGAGTACATCGAGCATTACACACAGGAATTCGGCATCCAGGGGGTCATCCTCCGGCTGACGGGCCTTCTCGGCTACGGACGCCTGGAAGGATTCTGGGCAGACGGAGTATTCAATCCAAGCGCTTTTGAGCTTTTCTACAAGCGGGCGAAAGCCGGCGAGGCGCTTGAGATCTGGGGCAAACACGAGACAAGGCGGGACTCGCTATACGTCAAAGACGCGGTCCGCGCCATCCACATGGCACTCACGAGCGATCGGGCCAGGGGTCTTTATCTTATCGGGTCCGGGGTGGGACGCACCAACGAAGAAGAAGTCAAGACCTTCGCGGAGGTCTTCAGCTCCAAAGACCGCATCGTTCCGGTAACTTACAGGCCGGATCTGCCGGAAAAGAAAAAGAGCTATTATTTCGACATCAACAGTGCTAAAAGCGATTTCGGCTGGGAACCGGCCTATAGCTACCGTGACATTCTTATCGATTATGATAAGGAAGTTCAATCCGGTCGCTTCAAGAGCCTGTAATCAGTTGACGAAATTACGGCAATAAAATATATTTCCTCCCCTCGGGGCGCTGCAACCGGTTATTGCTGTCCGATCGAGAGAGAAGGCGGATTGTCGCTTTCGTGCTGCATGTGGGCTGCACCTTCATTTGCATTACCGGGCGAGTTGGAGTTGGTGTAATTTATACATCTACTGATTTATAGGACCGGCAGATCCCGATAAGGCATCGGATTCACCAAAGGAGTTTTTGCCTATTGAGGCTGCCACACCCGAAAACAGGTTCCGATATGGCGAAAAATAAAAATCGGGTTCCGTTCAACTGGCCTTACATGACCGGCAAAGAACTCTACTTTATTGCCGAAGCTCATTTTCAGGGGCGTCTTGCGGGCGATGGTCCTTTTACCGAACGATGCCATAAATGGATTGAGAAAAGGACGGGATGTGCCAGGGCGTTATTGACACACTCGTGTACGGCGGCCCTGGAAATGGCTGCCCTGCTTCTTGAAATAAAGGCCGGCGACGAAGTGATCATGCCCTCTTATACATTCGTATCCACGGCCAATGCATTCGTGCTGCGGGGGGCAAGGCCTGTTTTCATCGATATCAAGGAAGATACTTTAAACATTGACGAGGATTTGATCGAAGAAGCCATTTCGCCGCGCACGCGGGCAATTGTCCCGGTCCATTATGCGGGTGTTGGGTGCGAGATGGATACAATCGTGCAAATTGCCAAGGCCCATGATTTGAAAGTGGTCGAGGACGCTGCGCAGGGTGTGATGGCCACTTACAAGGGGCGGGCGCTCGGAAGCATCGGTCACCTCGGAACTTATAGCTTTCACGAAACCAAGAATCTTATTTCCGGAGAGGGAGGCGCTTTACTTGTCAATACTCCCGATCTGATCGGGATGGCCGAGATCTACAGGGAAAAGGGCACGGACCGCAGCCGCTTTTTTCGCGGAGAAATAGATAAGTACACGTGGCAGGCTGTCGGTTCTTCATATCTTCCGGGTGAGTTGACGGCGGCATTTCTCTTGGCGCAACTGGAGGAAGCCGACCGTATCACCGCTGAGCGTCTGGAGGCCTGGAAACTTTATCACGAGCTTCTTGAACCATATGAATCGGTTGGATATCTGCGACGGCCGATTGTCCCCGCTGAATGCCAACACAACGCGCACATGTATTACATCCTGCTGCCGCCACGGATCGACCGGCAAATGGTCCTTTCCGAAATGAAGAGCCATGGAGTCTCGGCGATTTTTCACTATGTGCCCCTGCATAGATCCCCGGCGGGCTTACGCTATTGCAGGACGAACGGTGAGTTGCCCATCACCGATTCGGCTTCTCAGTGCCTGATCCGGTTGCCGCTCTGGATGGGGATATCGCGCGAGCAGCAAGCGAGGGTCGTCGAGACCCTGGTCGGTATTCTTAAGGGCATTACGTTCCGAAGATACATTGTCCAGAAAAGCAATTAGCTTCCCTCGAAAGTCCTAGCCTTCCACCGGTATCGGTCGCTCCGCAGTCGGTTAAGCGTCCCGTCCGGACGGGAACCGGCCTACTGCAACATCAGTTGTTTTTCCCGGAGCCTTTTGATTTCGTCGCGCAGAGCGGCGGCCCTTTCGAATTCGAGCCGGGAGGCGGCTTCCTTCATTTCCTTCTCGATTGCCTGGATGCGTTCATCGGGGGAGACCAGACCGTCCGTCTGATCCAATGGGGCCTGCGGTTCGAAAATAAACTCGGATTCATAAGGCCTGACGCGGTATTCGGCGAGAATATCGCCGACCTCCTTTTCTATTGAACGCGGCGCTATATTGTGTTCGACGTTATAGGCAAGCTGCTTTTTTCGCCGCCGGTCCGTCTCCTCGATAGCACGGCGCATGGAGTCGGTTACCTTGTTGGCGTAGAGAATGACCGTTCCTTTCACATTACGCGCAGCGCGGCCCGCGGTCTGAATAAGGGAACGGTCCGATCTCAAAAAGCCTTCGTTGTCCGCGTCCAAAACGGCCACCAGCGAAACTTCCGGGATATCCAGGCCTTCCCGCAGCAGGTTTATTCCGACCAATACATCAAAATTACCGAGTCTTAAATCGCGCACCGTTTCGATCCGCTCGATAGTGTTGATGTCGGAGTGCATATAGCGGACCCGTATATTGAGTTCGGCAAGGTATTCGGTCAGGTCCTCGGCCATTCTCTTGGTGAGCGTGGTAACCAGGATGCGGTGGCCGGCTTTGACCTGCTTTCGGATTTCGCCTATCAGGTCGTCAACCTGGAAGTCGGCCGGGCGTACTTCTATCTTCGGGTCAACAAGACCGGTGGGCCTGATGATCTGCTCAACGACCCGTCCTTTCGTGTTGGCGAGTTCGAATGGCCCGGGGGTCGCGGATACGTACACGACCTGTTTTACGCGTTTTTCGAATTCATTGAAATTGAGAGGCCGGTTATCGAGTGCCGAAGGCAGCCTGAACCCGTAGCGGACCAGGGTTTCTTTCCTCGCCCTGTCGCCATTGTACATCCCTCTGATCTGGGGGATCGATATATGGCTTTCGTCGATGAACAGGAGCCAGTCCTCCGGGAAATAATCGAGCAGCGTGTAAGGAGGCGTTCCAGGGGCCCGGCCGTCAAGATGCCTGGAGTAGTTTTCAATTCCGCTGCAGTAGCCCAGTTCGACCAGCATTTCGAGATCGAAGCGGGTACGTTCCTCGAGTCGTTGCACTTCGAGGAGCTTGCCCTCCCGGTAGAGGACTTCGAGCCTCTGGGACAGCTCCAGTTTGATGGCGTTTACCGCCCGCTCCAGGGTATCCGGGGCGGTTACGTAATGCGTTCCGGGGTAAATGTCCGTTCTATCGAGGCGCCGCAGGGTCCTGCCGGTCAGAGGGTCGATTTCCTTGATCGAATCGACCTCGTCTCCGAAAAACTCTATCCGTATGGCCCTGTCTTCCTCATAGGCGGGAAAGACTTCGATCACGTCACCTCTTGCGCGAAAAACGCCACGATGGAAGTCATAGTCGTTTCTTTCATACTGGATATCGACCAGCTTGCGCAAAACGTCTTCCCGCTGGACCTGCTGCCCTGTTTTGAGCTGGAGCAGCATCTCCTGGTACTTTTCAGGAGAACCCAAACCGTATATGCAGGAAACGCTCGCAACAATTATGACGTCCCGTCGCTCCAGCAGTGAACGGGTCGCGGAATGGCGCATTTTATCGATGGTTTCGTTTATCGAGGAATCTTTCGCAATATAGGTGTCGGTCTGAGGGACGTAGGCCTCGGGCTGATAATAATCGTAATAAGATACGAAATATTCTACCGCATTTTCCGGGAAAAACGATCTGAACTCGCCGTAGAGTTGTGCTCCAAGCGTTTTGTTGGGTGCTATGACCAAGGTCGGCCTCTGGATTTTGGCGATTACGTGAGCCATGGTAAAAGTCTTGCCGGACCCGGTTACGCCGAGCAGGGTCTGCTGCTCCGCCCCGTTAAGTATATTGGACGCCAGCTTCTCAATGGCTTGCGGCTGATCGCCTGTTGGTTCGAACTGACTTTGGAGCAGGAAAGGTTTCATCTGAATTGCGGTTTGCCCTCCGGTGCCGCGCTGGTCGCCATGCTTAATGATCTTATTATAAATCCGTTAGCGGTTTTGGAGAAGGCGGCCGAAATAAGGGTCGCCGAGCCGATTGTGACGGCATCGGATAAGGGGGCAATAACACTGAAAACCGAATGCATCGAGGCCCGCGGGTTGACGGATCATATTGCCATTGATCAGGACAGAGTTGTCTTTTCCTCGTCTTCATCTTCATCCGCGGCCGGGTCGTAGACATGAGGCTCCATGTCTTTTTGCTTGAGGTCAAGACGTTTGAGACGGGACCTGTCGTTTATGATCTTTTCCATCTCACGGCGAACTTCGGTCTGGGTCAGGAGTTCGGATAGCAGGATACGTTTATAACTGATGCTTCGCAGTTCGTTTTCCAGGAATTCGTCTCTCTCCTGTTTGAGTTTCAGATTCTGGAGAAAGAGCTTTTCCTCGAGGGATTCGTTTTCAATAAGCAATGTCACCAGCATATCACTGAGCTTGCTTTTTCTCAGGCCCATCATTCCCACTCCGGCGGCCTTTCTCCTGTACTGTTCCAGCTTGCTTTCGAGAAACTCGATGCGCTGTGCAAGCTCGTTTTTTGAATTTTCGAGATTTTGTTTCTCATTGTCCCAGAAGGCCTTGAGTGCCCGCTCAATGGCGAGCATTTCCTCGCGCTCCGAGGATGACTGGACTTTAAACTTCCGGAAATGCAACCTGTATCCGATCAAATAGCTCAGCAGGGATATGACCCCGGCGCAAAAAAGGCCGGCCATGACCTTATAGACGACGACATTCATCTAAATTTCCTCTCCTTGGAGTTGGGCTTTGCAATTGCCGGTCCTTTGGCAAGCGGGTGAGCTTTGGGCAAATTCTGAACCGCAGTGAGTATAAACCCTTATTTCAATCAGGTAAACACGAGAGGTCGATTGCAGCCTTTGTGCCGCAGAATTGCGGGCCATGACGCTTTTGAACGGCAATATGAAAGGACACGAAGTGGGGTAAACCAGGGATGCAAACCGGGGCCGGCGCATAATGCCGGGGTTTTTGGGGCTCCCCGGCGAAGCTAAAAGCTTCGGCCGGGGCTTCATGGATTATCTGGACGTCGGCATAAGCTTATTGATTGCCTTCGGCTGTTCCTGCACTAGCAGAAACCATTTTTTGAAAGCCAAAACGAAAACGATCAGCATCAGGGTCGTCAGTGCTACTGCAAGGCCGACCAGTAAGAATTTGCCTTCAATAAAGTTGGTTCGCACCAGGTAAAAGCCGGCCGTCAACGTCACCGGCAGCATGAGAATTCCCGGAACGGCGGTAATCCATGCGTATTTCAGTTTTCCCATGCTTATAATCACGGTCGTTCCGACAATCAGGGCGCACGCGGCAAGCAGTTGGTTGCTCATGCCGAACATCGGCCAGATCGATTTTATGTCCCCGGTGTAAACTAGGTATCCCCATATCAACGTGAACAGGGCGCTCGTGACGATAATGCCCGGAATCCACCTTTTCTCGGAAAACTTTGGAATGACTCTTCCGATAATTTCCTGGAGAAGATATCTGCCCACCCGCGTTCCGGAATCCACGGCTGTCAGGATAAAAACAGCCTCGAACATGATGGCGAAATGATACCAGTATGACACCAGGCCTTTCATAAACGAAATCGAACCGAATATGTAGGCCATGCCGACCGCCAGGGATACGGCGCCTCCGGTCCTGCCCTGGATGTTTTCCTTGACCGCGTCGGCCAACTCCGGAAGGTGCACGGGCGTCATGCCAAGGGTCTTGTAGGCCGCGACGGGAGTATTGATTGCGAAATAGTCGGAGGGAACGAGGACGCAGGCGGCAATGAGCGCCATGATCGCTACGAAGCCCTCGACAAGCATCGCTCCATATCCCACGAAAAGGATGTCCCGTTCGCTGTTAAGCATTTTCGGAGTTGTTCCCGTGCCGATTATCGAGTGAAAGCCCGACAACGCCCCACAGGCAATCGTAATGAACAGGAAAGGAAAAACCGAGCCGGGAGCGCTGACCAGCGGGCCGCCGCCGCTGACGAACTTCGTCAGCGCAGTCATCTGGAGAGTTGGGTGGACTATAACGATACCCAGCGCAAGCGCACTGATGGTCCCAAGTTTCAGGTATGTTGAAAGATAATCGCGTGGGACCAGGAGCAGCCAGACGGGCAGGGCTGATGCAAAGAAGCCATAAATTGGAATGAAAAGGGCGCATTGACTATGGGTCAGATAAAACCATTTTGCCAATGCGGGGTGATCGGCCACATAGGGGCCCGAAATAATAACCAGGGCCAGGAGCACAACGCCGATGATGCTCCCTCCCGCCACGTCGCCGGGTCTGATAATTTGCATCCAGAGGCCCATTATAATTGCTATGGGCAACGTGCAGATTACGGTGTAGGCGCTCCACGGACTTTCCTTCATGGCGGTTACCACGGCGATTGAGAGCCCGGCAAGACTGAGGGTAAGGATGAACAGCACGGCGAAGCTGGCGACGACCCCGGCCGTTTTCCCTATCTCCGATTGGGCAATGAGAGAGAGGCTTTTCCCTTCATGGCGTATCGAAGCGAAAAGAATGACCATATCGTGCACTGCCCCGGCAACCACCGCTCCGACGATGATCCAGAGGGCGCCGGGCAGATAGCCGAATTGGGCCGCCAAAACCGGCCCGAGCAGGGGACCTGCGGCCGCGATAGCCGCGAAATGATGTCCGAAAAGGACGTACTTGTTGGTCGGGTGGTAGTCCAGGCCGTCCTCAAGCGTGTGGGCCGGCGTAGGCCTGTTGGGGTCTATTCCAAGGACCTTGTGGGCAATGAACATGCCGTAGTAGCGGTAGGCAAGGGCAAAAACGCATAGGGCAACGAAGACCAGGGTCAGCGCGTTCATCTGAATCTCCTTCCGGGCGCTAAGGATGGCAAAAATGATGCCGTTAGAACTCGAATGGAACTCCTCCACGGCTATTAAGTCAAGCAAATTGAGCAGGTATATTGAAATACGTGGTTGCGGGCAAATGGTGAGCACCGAAGAGAGACAGCTTCTTATCACCCTCTGCAAAAGAAAAGCCGGAAGGCGGCAGTGCCGCATTCCGGCGAAAGAAATCGGAGATCAGGAAGTTATTGCTTTTTGGCCGGCGCCTTGTCCTGCTTTTTTTGTCCATGTTGAGGCTGCGCTTTTGCGGGCGTTTGGACTCCGGTATCGGGCGCAGGTTTGGCCTGTTGCTGAGTGGTCACGTCAGCCGGCGCCTGTTGGGGCGTTTCGGTGGTTTTTTGAGATGCCTCGGGGGCCGCTGCCGGGGCCGCGGTTTCGGGCTGTACCGGGCGCGCTTCAGGGACCGCCGGTTGCTGTGGAACCGGCGGTTGAGGCTCAGTCTGCTCGACAGGAATATCGTTCATTAACGACCGGCTTCTTCCGGCGCCGGGCCTGTACATGTATGACAGAAGCAGACACGTTATCATGAACACCACGGCCGCTCCCGTCGTGAGCTTACTCATGAAGGAACTGCCGCCTGTTCCGCCGAACAGGGTCTGGGATGCTCCGCCGAATGCTGCGCCCATTTCGGCGCCTTTGCCCGTCTGGAGCAAAACAATCGCGATCAGTGCTATGCAGGCAATCAAGTGAATAATTACGACCAGGATACTCATCGATTTAAAATCCTAGGAATTGAACTGAATCAGGCGCTTGAAAGTACTCACTTCGAGACTGGCTCCGCCGACGAGCGCTCCATCTATGTCCGGCTCAGCCATGAGCGCATCAATATTATCGGGCTTAACCGACCCACCATACAATATCCTGGTCCTTTTTTCAACCTCTTTATTAAAAAGAGCCCCGATCTTGCCGCGAATGAAAGCGTGAACTTCCTGGGCCTGGCCGGGCGTCGCGGTCTTGCCCGTTCCGATCGCCCAAACCGGTTCGTACGCAAGCACCAGTTGTTCCACCTGGGCCGCGCTCAGTCCTGCGAGCGCCCCGTCAACCTGGCTGCCGATTATTTCAAATGTCTTGCCCTGCTCACGCTGTTCCAGGATCTCGCCGACGCAGATGACGGGAAGCATCCCGGCTTTAAAGACGGAAGCTGCTTTCAACCGCACCGTTTCGTCTGTTTCGCCGAAAAGCTGGCGCCGCTCTGAATGCCCTACGATCACGTAGTCGCATCCAATATCTTTGAGCATAACCGGCGAGACTTCGCCCGTGAATGCGCCCTTTTCCTCCCAGTGGCAATTTTGGGCCGCCAGGCTGTAGCCTCGCTGTTTGAAGATATCCCTGACAGGCTTCAGTGCGGTAAACGGAGGTGCGATCATGATGTCACGGTCATCACACGGACCGGTCTCTTCCTGGATCGATTTAACGAAAGAGATCGCCTCCGGTATGGTTTTGAACATTTTCCAGTTGGCCGCGATCAGCGGTTTTCTGTTCGGGTTCAATTCGAATACTCCATAGTGTAGAGTTCTGAGCAAAACAAACGTGGGTGAAATCGCCAGCCGGGTTCAGCACTTTTCCAGGGCTGATATACCGGGCAGATCCCTGCCCTCGAGCAGCTCAAGAAAAGCGCCGCCCCCAGTCGATACATAGCTCATCTTGTCTTCGACCTTGGCCTGCTTGACTGCTGCTGCAGAATCTCCGCCGCCGATAACCGTAAGGGCGCCGAGCGAACCAAGGAATTCGGCAATAGCAAAGGTGCCTTTATTGAACGGGGGGACCTCGAACACACCCATCGGGCCGTTCCAGACAATAGTCTTGCAGTTCTTAAGCACCGACTCGAAAACCTGAACGGACTGCGCGCCGATGTCCAGGACCTGCAAATCCGCGGGTATCCGGTCGATCGAGACCTGCCGTGCGCCCCCCTGGTCATCCGTATTGACGGACACGACCGCATCGACAGGCAGGAACAGCTTTACTCCTGCTTTGTCCGCCGCGTCGATCAGCTTGCCGGCAGCCTCTATATAGTCATTTTCGACCAGAGATTTGCCGACTTCTTTTCCCTGTGCCTTAAAAAAAGTATTCGCCATCGCGCCGCCGATAATCAGGCAGTCGATCTTGGGAATGAGATTTTCAAGCAGGCCCAGCTTGGTGGATATTTTTGCCCCCCCGACCACAATGGCGAGCGGCCTTTGGGGGTTTTCCATGGCTTTCTTGAAATACTCGATCTCTTTCTGGAGCTGATACCCGGCGGCGCATACGGGCACAAACCGGGTAATGCCTTCAATAGAGGCATGAGCGCGGTGAGAAGCGGCAAAGGCATCGTTTACGTAAACATCGGCAAGTTCGGCCAATTGCCGCGAAAACTCGAGATCGTTTTTCTCCTCTTCCGGATGAAAACGCAGGTTTTCGAGCAAAAGCGCTCCACCATCTCTTAACAGGGAAACGCGGTTGCTGACCTCCGGGCCTATGCAATCCGGGGCAAGAGGCACCGGTTTGCCGAGCAGTTTGGAAAGATGCTCCGCCACGGGTCTTAGCGAAAACTCCTCCACGACCTTGCCCTTCGGTCTGCCGAGATGGGAGGCGAGGATGAGCCTTCCCGCCGAGTCCAAGACTTTGCGAATGCTCGGCAGAACGGCGCGGATGCGGAGATCGTCCTGTATGTGCCGTTCTTTGTCCAGTGGCACATTGAAATCGACTCGCATAAAGACCCTTTTCCCTTTGACATCGATATCATCGAGAGTTTTCATCCTCGAGCTTTCTCCTCGCATGACGGACTTGTTAACAATAATGAGCTATCACTTCGTCAAGCTCTGGCGCAGGCGCCAAATGACAGTGTACCCGGCGTAGCGCGGAAGGCACCCCGCTCGGTTCGCCTGTCGTGCCTGCAGGCCGATCGGCGGGATGCTTCCCGTTCACCGCGCATATGAGACGGGGCCGAAGAGAGGGGTGCTACTCCAGCGATTTGCCTATCATGACGGCCAAATCGGCCACTCTGCTCGAATAGCCGTACTCATTGTCATACCAACTGAATACTTTGACCATCCGGCCGCTCATGACGTTGGTCAGCCTCGAATCCACGCTCGACGAAAAGTAGGTGTGGTTAAAGTCAACCGAGACCAGTTCCTCCGTTACGTACTGGAGGATGCCTTTGAGCGGTCCATCGGCGGCCTGCTGAAAAACATCGTTGACTTCCTCCTTCGTTACGTCACGGCCCACCCTGCACACGAGATCCACCAGAGATACGTTCGGGGTCGGAACACGAATGGCCAGGCCGTCCAGCTTGCCCTTCAGGTCCGGAATTACCTCGGCAACGGCGCGAGCCGCGCCTGTTGTGGTCGGGATCATGGATAGCGCGGCGGCCCTCGATCTTCGACGGTCGCTGTGCATTGAATCCTGCAGGCGCTGGTCCATTGTGTAGGCGTGAATGGTGGTCATGAGGCCGTGCTCTATTATGAACCTGTCGTGCAGCAGCGATGCGATCGGAGCTAGACAGTTAGTGGTGCAGGAGGCGTTCGAGATGATATTGTGTGTGCGCGGGTCGTAGGTGCCGTCGTTTACGCCGATTACGAAAGTGGCGTCCATACCTTTGCCCGGGGCGGTCACGATCACTTTTTTCGCTCCCGCGCTCAAATGCTTCTCAGCTCCCTCGCGGCTGGTGAAACGGCCGGTACTTTCAAGGACCACGTCAATTTTCAGATCGCGCCAGGGCATCTGGGCCGGATCGGTTATCTTCAGGCATTTGATCGACTTGCCCTCGACGATCAATTGGTCCTCCGTTCCTTGGACGTCGTGGGGCCAGACACCATGAACGGAATCGTACTTAACGAGATAGGCCAATTCCGAGGGGTTTGCCAAATCGTTTAAAGCAACGATTTCCAGGGGGAGATTCCGGTCCTTTATGATTTTGAAAATAGTGCGCCCGATACGTCCGAACCCATTTAACGCGATGCGAGTAGCCATACAGTTCCTCCCGATTCTGAGAGTTTTACGGGGGCATTTTGCCTCCGAAATCGATTAAAAAGGATCAACAACTATATAACGTAACAGAATTCCTTAAGAAATAAACCCGACCCTAAGGCGAAAATCAGAGTCTTATCCCGAAATATTGGTTAATTACAGGCAAATGCTTTCGCAATCGAAGAACTTCGACGACCGAACCTATGGGCTGAATAAGGCCCGCGCTCATCTCCGGAAAGCTTATCCGGAAGACTTCCGGGAATTTGCGAGCCGGAAGATTGCCTTCGTCCCCTGGGCCAACCCCAGTTCGGATGCAGCATTACCCTTGTTAATCGCGATTTCGATAAAACCGCTGCTTCCGGTCAAGGCCAAAACCTCCCCGGCGCCGACCCTCCCGTAAGTCGGCTCTATTGGTTTAATCGTCATTTCGCCGGTATCGATTAACCATTTTTCAACAGGTCCCTGTGTTTCCAATGTTTTTCTCATGACATTGGTAATTGCGTTTCCGAACCGGTCGATATGGATCACCTCCCCTCTGACTTCTCCTTTTTCGATGACAGGTTCGCCCCATTCGACAAGTTCGGGATCGCACAGAGGGCCGAAGGCATCGAACGGAACGCCTTGAGCAATGTGGGCCGCGGCAGGAGCGAAGAGATCGCGGCCGTGAAAGGTGCTGCTAAGAGGACTTAATTGAAGTTGCCGGTTTTCCAGCTTCCGTGCCTCCCATTTGACCTCCTTTCCAAGCACGAGAGAGAAGGTTCCGTTATCCGGACCGACAAAAAAACAGGAGCCGGTGCGAATGGCTATGGCCCTGCGCTCCGTGCCGACGCCGGGGTCCACCACGGCCAGATGTATGGTTCCCGGCGGAAAATATCCATATGAAGAGTATAGAACGAAAGCCGCGGATCGAACATTCCGGGGCGCGATGAGGTGAGATATATCGACCAGATTCGCATCGGGGCAGATTCCCAGGATGACCCCTTTCATGCTGGCAACATATCCGTCCTGTAGTCCGAAATCGGTCAAAAGGGTGATCAATGGCCGACTCAAGTCATTCAATCTCCTGTAATCGCCGTTCGGCGCGCGAGAAACTATCCCTCCCGGTGCTGCATCGCTCCGGCTGTCCCGGCGGATTTCCGATTCAAAGAAATAATGCAAAACTCTCGATATTTTGCTAATAATTTGTGAAATGAGTCAATAGTAGTTTATTGCCGCACTGCCGATACTCAAAATTATGTCCGATTGAGGAGGTTAATGATGACTTTTCGGGAAGAAAATCCCGGGATCGAAGAGTTGCTCGATTTTGCCAAAGATACGATTTCGAGCGCCGGGGAAAAAGCCCTGGGGCTTTATGGAAAAGGCAATCCGGAGGTCAAATTCGACGAAGAGCTTGTGACCTCGGCTGAGTTGGGGCTGATGAATTTTTTCAGGGACCGGCTCAATTCCATTTTCCCCGGGCATGGCGTCTTCGGAGACCCGCTTCCCGCTGAAGACTATATCCACGGAGAACGAAGATATCTCTGGATATTCGATCCGATGGACGGAGTAGCAAATTTCCAGGCAGGAATTCCTATATGGTGCATATCTTTGGCGCTGCTGGAAAATTTCTGGCCGGTGTTCGGGGTTACCCTCATGCCGGTGACAGGGGACCTCTTCTACGCTGTCGTCGGACAGAAGGCTTACCTTGGGCAAAAGGAAATCAAGATCCCGGACACGGGTGAGATCAGCAATGAGAGCGTTTTGCTTACCTATTCCCGGTTCCATAATCAGTACCAATCGACTTTCCCGGGCAAAATCCGCAACCTCGGATCGACCGCCGCGCACATTATTTATGTTGCCACGGGGAGGGCGGAAGGGGCGCTCCTGGCAAATGTATCGTATCGCGACCTGGCGGCGGCCCAGATTATCCTGATGGCTGCCGGCGGCAAGATACATCGTATGGACGGCCGGGAGTTCCACCTGAGTGATTATTTGAGCGGCCGGCGTATAGAGGATCACCTCATAGCGGTCCCGGAGGGTTCCTTCGAATCCATACGGATGTATCTGAAAAAGATGAGCGAGGAGTGATCGGTCGATTTATCCGTACAGGTACCGGCAAATGGCAACGGATGCTATCACCGCGATGAGTTCGGCGGTCAGGCCGGCGGCAAGGGCCTGGCGAATCCGTCTTATCCGTACGGCCCCGAAATAGACGGCCAAAACATAGAAAGTGGTCTCACTCGATCCCTGCAGCGTTGAGACCAGGTAGCCGGTATAGCTGTCGGGACCCGTGGCCGGGTCCTTGATAATGGAAGCCAGGACCCCGTAGGCGCCGGAACCCGAAAGGGGGCGCACGAGAGCCATCAAGAGGCCCTCGGGAGGCAGTCCCGCCATTGCGGTCCACGCGCCCAGCGTCTTCGCTGCCGCATCGATTGCGCCGCTTGCCCTCAGCATTCCCGTCGCCACAAGGATGGCGACAAGGTATGGAATGATCTTCACCGCAACCTGGAAGCCCTCCTTTGCGCCTTCCACGAAGACTTCGTATATGCGAACCCCCCTGGCCGCCCCGAAGGCAAGGGCCCCGACCGTGAGACAGGGAATGAGCCATGGCGATATGACCCTTCCGAAGATAGCCGCCAGGGGAATGAGCGCAAACAGTACGGCGAAAGCGAGGATGCCGGCCCAAACGGGATAAGCTTCGAGGGATGCCTCCTGAATGGTTGTTTCTCTGCCGTCCATGGCCACGCCGTCGCCGTTTTCGGCCGGGCGGGCGGCGCAGGCCGGAGAAGTGAAAAATCTCTGGTACGCCTTGACGGCCAACACCGTGAACAGTGTAGCGCAAAAGCTTGCAAAAAGGGTCGTTGGAAGAATTCCGGCCGGGTTTGCCGACCCGGCCGCAGCCCGAAGCGCGATTACCGAGGTGGGAGCAAGGGTAATACCCGCGGTATTGACGGCGACGAAAAGAACCATGGCGTTGGTGGCCGTGCCGGGGCGGGGGTTGAGCTTTTCAAGCTCCTGCATGGCGCGTACGCCGAAGGGTGTGGCGGCATTACCAAGCCCCATCAGGTTGGCCGAAAAATTCAGGACTATAGCCCCGGTCGCGGGGTGGTCCCGGGGCACCTCGGGGAAAAGCCATGACATCAGCGGGCGTATGAGCCGAGCGATCATGACGAGCAGGCCGCCTTCTTCGGCGATCTTCATCAATCCCAGGAAAAGCGCCATGACGCCGATAAGGCTTATCGCCAGTTCCACGGATGCGCTTGCCGAGTCGAAAATGGCCTTGGTTAATACCTCCATCGGAGCAGCGGAGCCGGGCATATGCGCGAAAAAGAGCTGCCGCCATCCGGCCGCGATGAATCCGACGAGCGCAAGAGCGAAGAAAACCAAATTCATGTCGTTAAACCAGCCTGGACTCTAAATTCCACGAGGCAACCATAAAGCTCAATCGACCGTCAAACTATTATGCATTGCGGTTTTATGCAATTCGAAACGGCTTTTCGAAATCATTGACTTTGCACTCCATTGTCGTTTCTTTTGAAGTTCTGACGCCTGGCCTGGATTCGAGCCATGATAGCAAGCATCCGGGCCATCACAATACACATCCGTGTCGGGTCCTTTAAATGAACAAGGTTTGCCGGGTCGGAAGCTGCCGCCTCGCCCGGTAAAAAACGATGAAGACGGGAGTAGCAAAGAACCTTCCGGGGCGGACACATGCCCTCGGCGATGCCGCTCAGGCTTCCCGGTATCCTGCGGAATGGCGTTTTTTTTCCTAAAAAGAAATTGTTGGAATGGACGTGAATCTGCTGCTATAAGTGCTTACATTCTCGCGACCGGGTTGTGCCCGGGCCGGACGGGCAGGTCTTAGCGGAAGGAACAAAGAAGGGTTCTTTCCGGGCGTGCGCTACGTCTGCCTTCGCGCTCTTCGAATTTAACACGGCCGTCCGGATCGTGCCAGGAAAAGAACAGATGGACGAGTGGAATATTGACGACATTAGGGTGCTTCTCATCGAGGATGATGAAGACGACTACGTCGTCCTATTTAATCTCCTGACCGAAGTGCCAGCCGCCCGATATAAGATTACCTGGATCCAAACCTACGAAGAAGGCCTTCGGGAGCTTGGGAAGAGCGGCTATGATGTATGCCTTCTGGACTACCTCCTCGGGGTAAGAAACGGGCTGGAGATTCTCAGTACGCTGGAGGAATCCCCGGAGAGGCCGCCCATAATCGTCCTTACCGGCCAGGGGGATTACCACGTTGACCTGAAAGCGATGCAATACGGTGCGTCGGATTATCTGCTCAAGACCGAGTTGACGGGGCATACGCTCGAAAGAGCGATCCGCTACGCGATGGAGAGAAAGAAGTCCAGAGATGCGCTGAGGGAGTCGGAAAAACAGTTGAGGCGCCTGTCTTCGGCGCTTCTGAAGGTGCAGGAAAACGAGCGAAGGATGCTTGCGACTGAACTTCACGACAACCTTGGCCAGCTTTTGACGGCAATCAAGTACAACATCGAGGGCGTTTTGGCGCGCATGGACCCGCGTGCAAGCCACACCAGGGACCTGAATGCGCTGATACCCAACATCCAGGCGGCGGTCGAGCAGGTTCGCAGCATGTACACGGGACTGATGCCGACAGCCCTTGAAGACCTGGGAATTCTGGCAACTCTTAACTGGTTTTGCAGAGAATTCCAGGAAGACCATCCCCATATCCAACTGGAACGAAAGCTCACCGCGGACGAGCAGGACATATCCGCCGATTTAAGGCTCGTGATCTTTCGAATCGCACAAGATGCCCTCAAGAACATAGCGGCACACAGCAGGGCCGATTCCGCCAAGGTCTCGCTTATCAGTGAAAACGGATCGATCAGACTGGACATCGGAGATAACGGGATCGGGTTCGACGTATTCCACGTCATGTCCACTGCCTGCTCAAATTGCGGGCTTGGACTGATGAGCATGAAAAGAAGGGCGGAACTCTCCGGCGGCTCATTTCAGATCGATTCGAGTGAAGGCCGTGGGACCTCCATCAGCGTTCGGTGGTCGCTTGATTCCGTTGTATCCTCCGACCATGTGATGTGAACCGGACGGGTCCGGTTTGTTCCACCGGCCCCTCACCGCATTCGTCCCCGGACTGAAACATCAGGGCATCCGTTATTTTTCCATTTCCTCCGCGGTTTTCAGTACCTCGGTTGTCTTAAAACCTTCATGCCAGAGAAAAAGCATCGCGAAAGCGATCATGGGACCTACCTCGATCGCGTGCAATGCGACGGCGTAGCTCAGGGCCAGTTCTATCTTGACTGAAAAGAGCCGGTTCAAAGCTCCGACGATGGCAAGTTCAAAACCGCCCAGATTGGCAGGCGTGCTTACTATTGCGATTCCGAAATTCAGAAGAACGAGAGCCATCGGCGTGGCAATCAGGGGCAAGTCAAAAGAGAAGGCCTTAAACATGAACCAGAGCATCGAGGAACGCAGCAGCCATGAAAGGGTAGAACAGAGAAGTATCGGTAAAAGGAACCCGGCATTTCGCATTGATGAAAGGCCATCAACGAAATTTCTTATTTCCCGGGCGGCCCTGCGTCGAATCTTCCCGACGGGGTCCTGTCCCACATGACTCCCAATGCCTGCCAGGGCAGCTATCGTCCCAATGGATAGGGCGAAAATAAATGCGGCGCTTAACCCGATTTTCGTAAGCGGAGGAGGAAAGGAATAAAGGCCGGCGGTGATCGCCACTATGACAAAAAAAAGAAGAAAATCCGCGATACGATCGAGCATGATGGCGGAGATGGCGCTTGACAGGGATATTTTTTCGGTCTTCGCAATGTAATATGTTCTTGCCCCGTCCCCGAAACGCAGTGGAAGCATGATGTTGCCCATGATCGCCACCAGGGCCGAATTAAAGCAGTTGTGGACCGCAAACCTCCCGGTCACCGGCAGCAAAATTATCGCCAGCCTCAGGCTCTCTACAAACGTGTTCGTCACGTTGAGCACCGGGACCCATATCGCCCATCTCCATTTAATGCCTGTGAAAGCCTTTGCCGTTTTTTCGAGGTCGGTGAATGCCAGAACGATCCCCAACAGGGCAAGAATCAGGATAAACGAACCAACGCGCGCAGCTCTGCGCCACCTGTTCACCGGGCCGTCCCCATCATTTGCGAGAGGGCAACCATGCGGAAACCGCGGCGCCGGATTTCGTCGATGATGACGGGGAGGGCCTCAACCAGTTGGCTTGAATCCGGACCGTCTTCAACCCCGCGCCCGTCATGCAGCAGGATAATGCAGCCGTCACGCACTCCTTTGATGGTCCTGCGCGCAATCTCCTCGGCTCCGGGCCGGTCGGTGTCCCAGACGCCAAGAGTCCATGCAACCGGAACGCAGCCGCATTTTCGCGAAATCGCGTTCGTCCACGGATTTCTCCAGCCGTGCGGGGCTCGAAAAAGGCGTGGCCTTTCTCCGGTAAGCTTTTCGACGATATCGGAGGTCTTTCTTATTTCCTCTTCAATTTGTGATGGATATTTCAGGGGCAGGACTTCATGGGTCCACGTGTGATTGCCTATATCGTGACCGTCCCGCGCAAGCCTTTCCAGCGTACCCGGAAACCTCAGGCAATTGGACCCCGCCACGAAGAAAGCAGCCCGGACCCGGCGCTCTTTTAAAATATCCAGTATTTGTGACGTGAAAGGTTCGTTGGGGCCATCGTCGAAAGTAAGGGCCACCCTTTTGCCTCCCGCTTTTGCTTTCCAGAATACGGGTCCGAATATCGGCGAGCGGCGTTCGAAGACAGCGAAGGCAAGAATGCCTTCGCATGTTATGAAGGCGGAAGACCAGGTAAGAGCGCTTCCCACTGTGGAAATTTGTTCGATTCCAGTCAAAAGGGCCGCAACCATGGACGCCGAAATGAACGAAACAAACGTTATGGCTCCAATTATCCTTAGAGTCATAAGCCTTCCAGAATTTCCTCATAGAATCTATCTATCGATTCCGTCACATTATCCCATGAAAACCTCATGGCTTTTTGTCTGCCCCTCGTGCCCATTTCCTTTTCCAGCCCGGGGTTGTTCAAAAGCTTCAAAACGGCTTCCGCAAAAGCCGCAGGGTCATAAGACGGGACCAGCACGCCTTCTTCTCCGTCAAGAAGTTCGCGATACCCCGGATTGGTGGTGGCCACAATCGGCTTGCCGGAAGCCATCGCTTCAAGAAGGGTTACGCCGAAGGATGCCTTTTGAACCGGGGAACAAAAAATGTTGCATGTGGCGTAGTAGCGATTGCGCTCTTCGAGTATGGGCCCGACCAGGTGTATATCCTGGCGCAAATGCTCCGGGACCAGCCTGCCGTAATAATGCCGCAGGGGTCCTCCTCCCACGATAATCAGTCTGACGTTTGGAAACCTGGGTTTTATCATCTCGAATGACTTGATCATCATCGAAAAACCGTTTCGAGGATCGAGTCGGCCCAGGAACAGAAGATTCTTCCTGCCATCGTCGAATTGAGGCAGTTTCGGTGCATCCGGCCTGAATTCGGAAATATCGACCCCGTTTGGTATTATCCTGGCGTCTATTTCGAAAAATCGGCTCAGGGCGTCAACACAGCTTCGTGAAACGGCTATCTGCCCGTCCAGCTTATCGATAAGCTTCTTTTGGACGACGCCTTTCAGCAGCGAATACCACAGGCTCCTGTCGAAATAGGTGTGGAAGGTGCCGACCGTCGGGCACTTTGCCTTTCGCAGAGCAATGAGCGGCAGGGTCGGAACGAGCGGTGAATGGAGGTGGAGCAGGTCGAATCTTTCGCGCTCGAATATATTTTTTAGTTCACCTATGAGGTGCTTTCCCATTGTGAATCGTGCAATCGATCCGTTGCTGAGAACAGAGGCGCTTTGACCCACTCTTATGATGCCGGGCGCGCTTTGGCCGCATTGCGTTCCCTGCAGCCCGGAGGTGATGATTTTTACGCAGTGGCCCTTCTTTCGAAGCCGTGTTGCGGTATTGTGGACGTGCTCGGATATGCCGCCAAGCAGCGGATAATAGTATTCGGTCACTATTCCGAGTTTCAGATTCATGCTCACGACCTCGGGCCAATGAATCCCGGTAAGGCTGGGCGGACTGCGCTGAAACAAATTTTCTGCTGAACGCGATAGGTGGGGACTGTAAGACAGCCAGTCAGGCAACCGGATGGTAACAATACCCTTGAAAGCCCTCCGATCACCTATATTTTTATCGACTAAATTCCCCCGAATCCAATCTAAGACTGTACCGGTGCTTTTGGAAGGAGAATTTGCGGCGATGGACGCCAAAGGTTACGATTTCGTTACGGGGGTTGCATGGGTTCGACTCCATTGAATTCTCCTTCCATTTTTGCCCCAAAAAAGTTTACATATTGAAAAATATTTCGCCTTCGCTTCACTGCGAGGTCTTGGAGAGTTCAGATGCGTAAAACGTATGTGCTCGACACGAATGTCCTCCTGCACAATCCGAACGCCCTTTTTGCGTTTGAAGACAACAACGTGGTGATTCCTTTCGCGGTAATCGAAGAAATAGACAATCAGAAAAAAAGACAGGACGAGATAGGAAGAAACGCTCGAGTGGTTTCCAGGGAATTGGACGCGCTCAGGGAGTCGAGCAGGCTGTCCGAGGGCGTAGACTTGCCTCAGGGCGGCCGGTTGACCATCGAACTGAATCATGCGGGCGTGCTTGGTTTCCCGCCGGCCCTGGACCCTGAAAAATTTGACAACCGGATTTTAGCGGTTGCATACAATCTCAGCGTCTCCGGAAATGGACCGGTCACGCTCGTGACCAAGGACTTGAACCTGCGGATCAAGGCCGATGTGCTCGGCGTACGCGCCGAGGATTTCTACAACGATAAGGTAGACTACGAGCAGCTATACACCGGGGTTGGAGAAATATACCTGACGGCCGTGGAACTCGACAGGTTTTATAAAGGAGGCAAGCTTAACTTCAATGCCAGCGGTATTCTTCCAAACCAGTTCATGGTCGTGAGATCCAGCGAGAATCCCTCCCAGTCGGCACTCGCGCGTTATCATCAGGGATATCTCGTGCCTCTTAACTACGGCGAGGCGAGTTGCTGGGGGGTAAAGGCGCTGAACAAGGAACAAAAGTTCGCGTACGAACTTTTGCTCAATGACCAGGTGAAGATCGTTACGCTGGTAGGCAGGGCGGGAACGGGGAAGACTCTGCTGGCCCTGGCGGTGGGGCTCGAAAAAGTCCTCGAGGAAAACGCATACAGCAGGCTTCTGGTGACACGTCCGGTCATTCCCATGGGAGATGACATCGGATTTTTGCCCGGAACCAAGGAAGAGAAACTTCGGCCCTGGATGCAGCCGATTTACGACAACCTCGAATTCCTTTTCAAAAACTGCGCCGAGCCTTTCGAAGTCCTCCAGGATCTTATCCGAAAGGGAGCGCTCGATCTGGAGGCACTCACGTATATCCGCGGGCGCAGCATCCCGAGGCAGTTTATAATCTGCGACGAAGCCCAGAACCTTTCTCCCCATATGATCAAGACCCTTATCACCCGCGTCGGCGAAGATACCAAAATAGTACTTACCGGCGACCCCGAGCAGATCGACAATCCCTACCTGGACGCCAGCAGCAACGGACTGACATACCTGGTCGAAAGGATAAAGAACGAGGAGATATCCGGTCACGTGGTTCTGGTCAAAGGCGAACGCTCAAGGGTGGCCGAACTGGGCGGGAAACTCCTGTAAATGGGTCCGGACGCCGGACAAGCGCCCCCGCGCGCATTGGGCCGCCCGGCGTCATCCTTCCGTCTACCTGTGGTCTATCACGAATGTTTCAGAGTAAGTCGTATCGAAGGTGATCGCCCTGGCCAGTTGGGTAATGTCCGTGGGATCGGCGCCGGTTGCCCTTTCGAAACCCCGCGTGGCTACCCGGGCGTCAACCGGCGTGTCGGCGCCGGCCGGTGAGGTCAGGTGAGTTTGTGTGATCCCGTCGAGTTTGGCGATCATCTGCTCGGCCAGGTCCTGCTTCTTCGGGGGTATTGAAGACGCATATTCCTGGTATGTATATTCGATGTCGAGCAGGCGCTGGTCGGACGCGATGAGGTAGAAGATCTCCCTGCCCTTTCTGTCGTCAAGTTGGAACCAGGCGTCTCCTTTGGGCGCGTAGTACTTGCTTGAGGTCTGGTAATCGGTATCGAACTGTTTAATGCTGTATGGAAAAAGCAGTGTCAAATTCCCCTCGGTGTCCTTGTGAATCACATAGACGAAGCATCTTCTTTTGATCTGAATCATCATCTTGAGCTTGTCCCCTGAGCTAAGCGCCATCTGCGCGCCCACCGATTCGACCTCCAGCGGGTTGGAAGAGGCTCGGATCGCTCCAAAAGCCCACAGCATTTTAGTGTCCCGGTCTTCCGTTTGGGGGCCTGGCGCCGCCATGCAGATCGAGAGGAAAAAAAAGACGAATGCCGCCGCCAGATATGAGACTCTATCGATCAAAACGCTACCGTTCACGGAGATACCTCGGTTCCTGCGGTAAAGATGAGTTGGGGGCTTTATAGTACTTTGCGGCACTGTTGGCAAGTCGGGGGGCAGCCTGGCTGTGGTTCCTGATAATTGAAGGCAGGGTAGAGGTTAGTGCTTTGCCTTGAATCGTATTCGATGAGTTCGTCATGATGGTGTCAAACCTTCAACATAGAGGGTTGAAAGTCGTCCCGTTTAACTCGAACGCAGCTCAAATACCTTTGAAATAAATCCTCCTCCAAACTTATCATCACTTTTTGTAAATAAACCGGCCGGTTCTCGTCCCCATATTCATATAAGAAAATATTATTTAGCGGAAATCCCGGATCGTTTGTTGACCTGCACCCTTAAATTTTCCACTAATCCTCAATTCTGACAACCTTAATTTTCAAATGACGCGAGTCATCCGAGGAACTGGCTCGGGAATTGCAGAGTCTGGCGCGAAATGCGCTCATGAACGGCGAAGGACCCGGGATGAGGAAGTTTACGGATTTCATTCAGGTGTAATGCTGCGAAAGATTGTGGAGCTGTATTTTGTGGATTGTGCCACGGTAATTTAGAAAGGATCGCCGATGAACATATTCAGAAGAGATTTTTTGAAGTGCTGCATTGTCTCCGCAACGGCCCTCGGACTGGAGATTTCGCCTGTCGGAAAACTGCGGAAAGCGCTTGCCGCCGGAGTCCCGTGCGTGCCGACGTATCCGATCTCGGACGAAGTGTTCACGACGCTCGAAAAGACGATCGATCCCATCCCGCCTGATGGCGCTCCGGTCCCCCTGCCGTGTCAACTTGCCGAATACGCGCCAAACTACGGCGAGTTCAATCCGGATGGGGATAAATCCGATTTCCTTCTTCCCGACATGCAGAACCCGCCAAACATCGTGCCCTCGGGACGCGATCCGAAGGCCGCGACACTTTTGACTTTTTTCACCATCAGCGACGTACATGTCGCCGACAAAGAAAGCCCGGCTCGGGCAATGTATTTCGGCTTCCAATATCCGAATCCAAAAATATTGAATCCCGGAACGGGAAAACTGCAACCCGCGGGTAATACTTCAGCTTATTCAGGAGTTACGCTCTATACGCCCCACGTGCTGGATGCCGCCGTCCAGACAATAAACGCCCTGCACAAGGTAACGCCGTTTGATTTTGGCATGGCTCTGGGCGATGCGTGCGACAACAATCAGCTAAACGAGCTTCGATGGTATATTGACACCCTCGACGGCAAAATGATCTACCCAAGTTCCGGCGCGCACCTTGGAGCCAACCACATTGATTATCAGAAGCCGTTCCAGGCGGCCGGACTCGACAAGTCGATCAAATGGTACCAGGCTGTCGGCAATCACGATCAGTTCTGGATGGGGTCCGCCTTCCCGACTGAATACATCCGGCAAACCCTCGTCGGATCGAGCATCCTCAACATCGGCATGATAGGTCTCAGGCCTCCTTACTATATTAACGTCGATTGGACAAACGCCCTGAAGCAGCATGGTTATTATGTGGGGGTAGTTGACGGCTCCAAACCGTACGGGGACGTTATCTATGCCGGGCCGTACCAGAGCTACGACCCTCCCCCGAGGGTTGCCGCCGACCCGAGCCGCTGCTCTCTTACGATCAACCAATGGATGGGCCAATTCTTCGACACCACTTCCCAACCGGTGGGCCACGGATTTACGCAGAAAATGGTAATTGAGGGATTTGCCTGCTATCACTTCTACCCAAAGGCCGGTATTCCGCTCAAAGTCATCGTCCTGGACGATACGGACAAGTCCGGCACCTCAGACGGGGCCCTCGATAACAAACGTTACCAATGGCTCATAAAAGAACTCGAGGATGGGAAGAAAGCGGAAGAACTAATGATCATCTGCGCGCATATCCCGTTGCACGCCTATGGAGAGCAGCAGCCGGCCGAGGGTCAACCTTATCAATATCTACCGATTTGGACGACGAATTCCTCGGTTGACGAAAATGTCACCGAAGCGGATTTGCTTGCCACGCTCCATGAATATCCCAACGTTATCGCATGGATTTCGGGGCACGTTCACCGAAACGCCATTACCCCTCAACTCGCAACCGGAGGCACTCTTGAAAATAGCTTCTGGACGATTGAGACCCCATCGTTGAGGGACTTTCCACAGCAGTTCCGGCATTTCGAGATCGTTCGAAACAGCGACAATACCATTTCGATCTTTGTGCTTGACGTCGATCCCGCGGACAATCCGGAATCTTTGCCCGATGGGTCGGCCTCGCCTGCGATGACATCGCGTCACTATGCGATCGGAGCGATGCAGATATTTGGTAATCCCGTGCAGCAGGGACCCGGCATGGGCGAAACTACCGGCGTTTATAACGCTCAGCTTGTAAAACAGTTAACTCCGACGATGCAATCGATAGTAGCGGCGATCAAGCCGACCGTCAGTTCTTTCCAGATCGCCGGCGCCGTTTCCGGCAGGAAACGTACGGTCACGCTTAACAATACCGTGGTTGGAAGCACTCCCACTCATTACATGGCGAGTGAATCCTCAAACTTTTCAGGCGCCGCATGGCTGCCCTACTTGAGCGCTCCAACCTTTGCCGTGAGTTCCGGATCCGGCCGCAAAACTATCTTCTTTAAGGTTAAAGACGGTTCGGGAAAGCAATCGGAAGTTGTAAGTTCAAGTGTACTCGGATGATGAAGGGGCGTTTCAAAACAGGCAAAATGTACATTAAAGCTGGTTGAAGAAGGGGGAGAAGTAATGAGATTATTGCGCATGGAGTGTATGCTGTTACTGGCCTTCGTGCTCTTGTCCGCTCAGACCGTGCTGGCCGAGGGCAGCGTACCTGCCTTCATTTGGACCGGGCCCTATGCCGGATTGCACCTGGGCTACGGCTGGATGAATGCGGATACCAACTTTACTCCGCTGCCGGATTCCAATACCTTCGGGATGCTGCCGGCCAAGCTGAGTCCCCATCCGAGTGGTGTCGAGGGCGGCATACAGGGTGGCTACAATTATCAAGTGGGCTGTTTCGTCGCCGGAATCGAAGCAGACTTTTCAGGGTCGGGAATGAGCGGGAGTTCAACCTCGGCCATAATCGGGACCAACGGCGCTCCAGTCGCGGGCGTGGGGCCTCTTACGGCCCATCAGACCATTAACTGGTTCGGAACACTGCGCCCTCGCCTGGGCTATACGGTAACCCCAACCATACTCCTCTACGGGACGGGCGGTCTTGCCTACGGCAATGTTTCCTCGTCGGCGGACACCGACTTGCGGCCATTGTTACCCATATTCTACCACGCGGCTTCCAGCGACACAAATGTTGGCTGGACTGCCGGCGGAGGTATCGAATGGGCCATCTCGAAGTGCTGGAGCGTCAAGGCTGAGTATCTGTTCATGGACCTCGGAAGCCAGTCCGCCGTTGCCGATCCCAATATAGTGCTGACGCCGCCGACTCAGGTTGGATACAAATGGCAGACAACGGCAAACATCCTCACCTTTGGTCTGAACTATAAGTTCTAAATTGCGGCAAGCCGGTCTGCCGCATTTTATAGTTTAATTCAATATAGAAACCCTCACGCTCCAGGGTGTGGGGATGTGAGCCGGCTTGGTCCATTGGACCTCGCAAGTCGTCGTCGTAAAGCCCCGCTCCATAGGTGGGGTCATTTTAACTCCATTTCCGACCTGCCCATTGCGAATGACCGTCCCGCGGTAACCCCGTGTTTTGTCTTTCATGGGTTGAGTCGTAATTACCCATATCAATCTGTTTCTTCGAAGGCAAACGGCCGAACCTGTTTTAGCGAAGATTTTTTGAGGTAATTAAGCGGCTTGGGCGTACAAAAAGGCAGTTGACCCTATGCCGGTTTCGGGATACAAGACATCGTAAAATAGGGCTCAGAGGGTCTGTAATGATTATCAGCGATGATATCCTTGAACGAACGTGCAAGGATATGATTGAAACTATTCTATTTTGCCTTAACGACGCTATCAAGGGGACAATTTACAGAATCGGCCTCATGCCCGAATTGCGTACTATTCGCGTTACGTCCGGCGTACGTGTTGAAAAAACGGGCGAAATCTTCTGGGGCCTCAACGAACATTCGGATTACAACTATCCCGGGAAATGCTGGGAGGACTTTAAAGACAAACCCGGGCATCCCCTTGAGGCAATGGCCTGGTGCGTCGAGAAGGGTAAGAGCTGGACCGCCGACGACCCCCTGGAAGATTGCCGCAGCGTGCGCAAACAGCTCAGCAATGAACCCGAAGATTATCATCACATGGAACCCGTGCTGGTCAAGAAATCCTACTTGTACGGGGAACTGTCCGACAATATCGAATATCCCGTCGACTGGCAGGGCAATTCGATCTGGAAAGACTGCGAAAATCTGGTCGTTGCCGTAATAAAGATACACTTTAAAAGGGGCTGTATAAGAAGAGGGGACCACTCTACAAAAGTCATCAAAAAGCTTTCCCGCAGCCTCGGCACTCAATTGCTTTCACTCCACATTCGGGAAACCCTGTCTGAAGCGCAGAAAGATCTTGCTCGACAACGTCTCCAAAGCTGCAATGTGCTGGCCCACGAGTTGAGAAATACGCTCATCAAGCTTGGGTTCATTTTCTCGGCTATAAACGCCGAGATCAGTTTTTTGAGGGAGCAGTGGGAGTCGCAGCTTGCCATTGCCTGTCCGGATCTCGAGAACAAGGGTGTAATCCTTGGAAAGCTCAACAAGCTGATTGAGTCAACTCTCCCGCTGGCTAAGGACGCAACCGTGCTAAAGCAGCTTTGCCAAACGCTCATGGCCGAACAACGCGAACTCGCGGACCTTCCGCTCATGCCCGGCCTTGGCGAAAAGTGGGTGGAAAACAAAATCCGGCCCAAGTGGCAGAAACTCATGGTGGAAAGCGATCTTTGGGAGACTCGCCGAGAGGAGATCGTTTCACTTCTGGGACGGCTGAAAGATTCGATGTGGCTGGGGACGAACAAAGACCTGGCCTGCAGGATGGAGCACCTCCCGGATGATCTGAAATCCATCTGGCCGAAACTTGCCTATGTCGATTTTACAGTCGATAAGCTGACGACACTCGAACAGATTCTCGATTTTCTCGACCACCCCGATCTGAAAATTCCCCACAAGCACCAGACCAAGAAGATCCTGATCTCTCTTAAGGCTCTCGTCGAAATGATCCCCGAGGTGGAGGAAAGGACGAATCGCATCATTCTTTCCCTCAGGAACGGTTCGTTCGAGAACAGTTGAAGGCTGGAAGATTACCAGTCGTAGAAGAGTTCCTCTCTCGTCAAGAGCTCGCACCCGGTTCTCGTCACCCGCACCATGTTTTCCAGCCGCACTCCTCCGAATCCGGGCAGGTATACCCCCGGTTCCACGGTGACGATCATGTTCTCTTCGAGCACTGTTGCATCCACTTTTCTTAGACCCGGCTTTTCGTGAACCGCAAGCCCGACTCCGTGTCCAAGTCCATGGCCAAACTTGTCCCCGTACCCGGCATTGCCGATCAGGTTCCGGGCCGCCGAATCGACCGTAACGGAATCAACCCCGGCGCGGATTTTGTCCTGCGCCGCCAGTTGGGCCTCACGGACGATCTTGTAAATTTCTTTCATCCGGGGGTCCGGGGCCCCGCTGACCCATGTCCTGGTCATATCCGAGCAGTAGCCGTCGAGCTTGGAGCCCAAATCGAGAATGACCGCTTCACCTGAGCCGATCCTGCGCCCCGTCGGCACCGCATGTGGAAGCGCGGCGTTTGCACCCGACGCGACGATGGGCGGAAAAGAAACCGCCTGGCCACCGCCTTCACGAATTGCTCTTTCAATCAGCCAGGCAATCTCTTTTTCGCTCTGCCCGGGGGCAAGAGCACTCCATGCCGCGTGAAGGGCTCTTTCGGTCAGCCTGACGGATTTTCGAATTTGTTCGATCTCGGCTGCATCTTTTATAATCCGGAGCCGCTCAACGAGGTCTTCCGAAAAAACGATTTCCGCGGAGGGACCGGCTTTTGAGAGCGCTTCCTCCACCTCCTTGAACTTCTTTAACGTAAGGAAATGTGCTTCAAGTCCGAGTCTTTCGGGCTTTATCCGGGAAAACAGATCGGGCAAAAGCTGCTTTAATCCCGTGGAGTAGACCGCAAGCTCAAAATCCGGCGCCTCCAGCCTTGCTGCCTCTTCATAACGTGAATCGGTCAGAAGGTATTTTGCCGTTTGGGTAATGAGCAAGTAACCGGAACTTTCCGTCAAAAGCAGGTCCTCGGCTTCGAACCCGCTCAGGTAGTAACGGTTCTCCGGGACCGCTACCAGGAAAACATCAAGTCCCTGCAGCGACATCAGCGCGCGGAAACGATCGAGTCTTTCGGCAAATGGATTCGTTTGCATGTGTCCTTTCTGCCTGCTGGAAAAGGTTTAAAAAGGTGACAAAGACCTTGCGTACGGCGGGATTGTAGACATCCGGCGGTTGGTTGTCCATAGGAGACCGCCGGATCGGGAAAACCGTAAATCATGGGAAAGAAGATCAGGTGAAAAAAAGCGACGCGTCCCGGGATTCGAGCGAAGAAGTCCAAGAGGTCTTGGAATCCGCATTACTTAAGGATCTTTGGCCCCTTATTCAAGGCAGACACGATGCGGTCCTGGAACTCATCGACCTGATCGCTTGTGGCCTTCGGCTCCAAGTAAAAATTTTCACAATCTATGGCGTCAACCAACCCTTCGCGGTACATCTTGAGCCAGAAGGGCAGCGTAGGATGAAAACCGATCTCGGGGTCGGCTGAATCGGGAAATTCCAGGAATACGGGGCCTCGGAATATTTCTTTTAGCCAGCGCACGGCCTTTCTTCCCACGCCGTGGCATTTTTCGCACAGGACTTCCAGATGATAAAGCGTAACCTCCTTGGTCCCGTCGTCGGTGAGACAGAGGCTCATGAGCCCGGCAAACCGGCCGGGGACCTCAAACTTGAGGATCTCCATGGACCCGAAGCCCTTCAGGACGGTAAGCAATTCGGGCACCGAGAGGCTACCGCGGTATGCCTCCCATTTGGCTTCTTTCCATTCTATACTTGCCATGTGAACCGGCTCCGGCAATTCGGGTCGCAATTTTTTCGCGGGCAACCCCGGAAACAGGGCCACCCATCTTGCTCTGGGCTTCGGACAAAGCTTGGCGTATCCGCGGCGCCCACGCGGGATTCAAATGGCGGGAATCGCTTTGTTCTTTCTGAACGACCACACAAGAGCTGAGAGGAGGATGGTGCTTCAAGCAGTCCCTGCTTTCGAAAAGCAGGATTCAGAAGCGATCGCCTTTCTGCAGCACAACCGGGTGAATTCCTAATTGTTCGATCTCGGGGCAAAGCTCATGAAGTCTTGACTTTACTACGTCGGTCGGGGCCATGGAGGTTCCAGTCGTGAAAGAGGCAGAGATACAGGTTCCGAATTGGCGCCGGGATGTCCAGCGCCGGAACGGGAGCCGGCAAACTTCACTGACGTAACTGGCGCAGAGCTTCAAAAAGAGCAATTCCTACGGTCGTCGAAAGGTTCAAACTCCGAACCCTGACCCTATCGATCGGCACATTTACCACATCTCCGGGGTAGGAATCAAGCAACTCTTTGGGCAGACCTCTCGTTTCGGGTCCGAAAACCAGGCAGTCTCCGGCCCTAAAAGAAAAATCATAGTACATTCTGGCAGCGTGGACGGAAAAGTAGACCAGGCGCGCCGGCTTCACGTCCATGTTGGCGGTTTCGAAATCGGGATAGAGCTTCATTCGGACATGAGGCCAGTAATCGAGGCCGGCCCTTTTGAGTTGCTTGTCCGTAATTTGAAAACCGAGTGGACCGACAAGGTGAAGTGGCGTGTGGGTGGCTGCGCAGGTGCGTGCAATGTTGCCGGTGTTCTGCGGAATTTCCGGCTGATAGAGGAGCACCCCGAGTTTTTCGCCCAACCGCGAAAAAGTGCGGCCGTGCAACTTTTCAAGATTATGCTTAGAGGTTTCGCTGGTCAATCGCCGTTTTGCTCCAGGCGTTTATCGGTTGAGCCGGCCCCGTATGCCAAGCCCTTCTTGAGAAAGGGAGTATATACTGGAAACCGTAAAAAAACAAAAAGATACAAATATCTTTATCTCTTTTGACTCGGCTGCCGTTTAAGTAGTGTAGCGAATTTGAGCTGCTCTGTTTGAATTATGTATGCCTGGATACGGGGATTTTCGCATAAGACGATGAAATCGCCGGGCGAATACCGGCTTTTGATTCTTGATTGCAGGTTAAGGCCTTCATGGTATATACCATGTTCAAATAGTTCGGAAACAACTCCTGGTTAGGGAGAACGGGGGAGGAAATGTCCATTATTTCGCTCGATGAGCAAGAAATCCGATACCAGATCTCACAAGTAAATGAGCTGCCGTCTTTGCCTCAGTCCTTCGACAGGATGATTCAAATAATCCAATCTGAAATCGATTCGCCTGGAGAACTCGAAAGCATTATCAGCTACGATCCGTCGCTTGTTGCCAAGCTGGTGATGGTTGGCAATTCAGCCTATTACGGGTACAGGGGAAGAGTAAACACACTCTCGAAAGCGATAAACGTTATAGGGCTTTACCAGGCAAAAACCATCTGTATTTGTGCCTTGCTCATGAACATGTTCGCCAGTGAGGATTCGATCAGCGCGGTTTACCGGGAAATGCTCTGGAAGCATTCATATGTCACATCCAGGATCATCGAGGAGATAATTAAAAGGCGCCCCTGGCTGGACAGGGACGAAGCGTCCATACTTGGCATCCTTCACGATCTGGGCTGGATTGTAATGGCGACGTACTTCAAGGATCACTTCATGGCCATCTTTGAAACCGCTGCAAAAAGGAATGTTCCTCCCTGGTGTGTCGATGTGCAGTACGGGCTTTTGCACACGCAACTCGGCAAGTATTTGGCGTCGCGGTGGGCTTTCCCCGAAGTATTGAAAGCGGCAATCGAATTCCATCATTTTCCCGGGAAATGCAAATCCTTTAGAACGGAGGTCAGGCTGATTTATCTGGCCAATGTTCTGAGCCATGCGCGTGAGTTTCCCGAATTGGCCCATGATGAAGTCACGACGTGCCATTGCCGGGAACTCTTCATTGGCGAGGATGAGTGGCAGGAATACCAGGAGAAGGTCGAGCTGATTTGGTATGAAGTCGATGAGTTATGGAATTTGCTGAAATAAAGAGGAATTTGGGATGAACAACCTGGTTAAGGAAGTGGTGAAAATGGGCCTCCTTGGCGCAAGGGAGCAGAGCGATGAAATGGGCCGGTTTCTGGCCATCATTCAGCGTTTTGCGGAGGCAGTGTCCCAGGACCAGGAAACAGCCAGGGCATGCAGGCATTTTGTCAGGATTATCATAGAGGAAACAGCATTCGAGAACTGCTCGATTCTTCTCTGGAACGAGCATACCGGCTCTCTTTCCCTTGTCGCGGCATACGGCCTGGAGGATCAGCTTGAAACGACTTCCCGCCGCTACAAACAGAACCTGCGATTTGGATCGGGTCAATTCATCGCGGGCCGGGTTTTTGCCACCGGAGAGGCTGCTTTTATCGAAAACACCGCCGAACAACCGATCCCGGAAGTCCAAGAGGCGGTGGTAGCCCCAATTTGTCTCGCCTGCGTTCCGATCCTGGATTTGGGCGTAATGAACATCAGCGCCTATCACCCGCAGGAATTTCCCAATCATATAAAGCAAAACTGGAAGATGATCGGCAATATGATCGGTTATCTTACGGTCGGGCTGCAATGCGCCAGGGATGCGGGCCAACGCATGGCTGCGGCGAATCCGACGGCGCCGGAGAGCGTTGCGCAGGCGCCAAAGGCCGATCTGGGCAGCCGTGTTCCCGACCTGATCCTCGATTTTTTGCCCCAGGGGATTTGTGTTCTTGACACGCAAGGAAAGGTGGTCCGGATAAACCGGAGCATCGAAAAAATACAGGGCGAAAAGCTCACGGAAATTACGGGCCGCTCTCCGGGGGTGATTTTTCACGACCCGACCGCTTTTGAAAAGATGCTTGCAAGGGTATCGACATCCGATGTCGGGCTGGTGGAAAAAACAGATGTAAACCTTATGAACTCGGCCGGGGAGACCTATCTGGCCGATGTCAACCTCGTGCGGCTGCTCGATGCGGGCACGCCGGTCGGCTATCTGCTCGTCATAGAAGATACAACCAGAAAGAAAGCCTTTTCCGACAAGATCATCCAGTCGGAAAAACTTGCCGCCCTTGGAACGATGGCCGGAGGAGTTTCTCATGATTTCAACAATCTTTTGATGGCTATCCTCGGGCACATTCAACTGATTTTGCCGCGCATCGAAGATGAGGAAATCCGGCGAAGGCTTCAGAATATCGAGAAAGCGGTCTATGACGGTTCAAATACCGTCCGCAGGCTCCAAAGGTTTACCGAGCGGGAACGAGACCCCAAGGCGATCGCATCGACCATCGATGTCGAAGAAGCGGTAAAAGATGTAATAGAGCTTACCCGGCCCCGCTGGAAAAACCTGATGGAGAGGTCCGGCCGAACCATAGACATTCAGACGAAGCTCGAATCGAACTGCATGGCTGCGATCAACGCATCCGACCTGAGGGAAGTCCTGACCAACCTTCTCCTCAACGCCATCGATGCAATGCCCCAGGGAGGGACCATCTCCTTCAGGTCGCACTGCGCGGGCGAACAGGTCTTCCTTGAAGTCGGCGATACGGGTATCGGCATGACCAAGGAGGTCGCCGAGAAAATATTCGACCCGTTTTTCACGACCAAGGGCGTCGGAAACTCGGGGCTCGGGCTCAGCGTCTCCTGGAGCCTCATAGGACGCTACGGAGGGGATATCCAGGTAAAGAGCAAGCCGGGCAAGGGCACCACCTTCATTATTAAGCTCGCCAGGGCGGAGGCCACAAAAGCTCCCCAAAGCGTCAAAGCAGGTGAAGGGATAAGTTCCTACCGATTGTTGCTGGTCGAAGACGAGCCCGAGATCCTGAATTTGCTTCGGGATATGCTGCGTCTCAAGGGGCACCGTGTCGTGGCGATGAGCGATGGTGAAAAAGCCCTTGAACTTCTGGATACCAGCCATTTCGACCTGGTTTTGACGGATTTGGGAATGCCGGTGGTTAGCGGCTGGGAGATAGCGAAACGCGCCAAGGCAAAAGACCCGAAAACGCCTGTTGTGATGATAACCGGTTGGGGGGCGCAGTATGAAGATGTGGAACTCGCAAGCCGCGGTGTGGACCTGATGCTTGCTAAACCGCTGAGTTGGGACAAGCTGTTGAGCTCGATAGAGAAGCTCCTCTAGCCGGTTTTAACCCCGGGTCCGAGGTCGGGCGGTTACGGAGGGAAAAAGCGCCGGAGGTTTAAACGCAGTCATCCTCGGATTGCCGGTGCGAAGATGCGGATGAGGGTTCCGTCACCTGTTTTTTCAAGCACACCACTTCGTAGAATTTGAGCGCCCGGGCTTTGCCTTTGATCTGCACTTCCGGCATCAGCCGGCATTCGAAAAAGTCTTTCACTTCTTCATAGGTCGTGGATGTTATCAGGATAGTGGTGCCGAATTCTTTATTGAGAGATTCCACTCGCGAACACGTATTGACTCCATCTCCGATAACCGTGTACTCCAGGCGCTTTTGAGATCCGATGTTGCCGACGATCACTTCGTCGGTATGAATTCCTATTCCGATCTTTATGGGTGCTTGGCCCGTTATACTCCTTTTCCCGTTAATCTTGCCGAGAAGCGCCTTCATGCGAAGAGCAGCCATGATGGCGGTGCGCGGGTGGTCCGGTTCATCGTCGAATGACCCGAACACGGCCATCATTCCGTCTCCGAGGAATTTGTCCAACACTCCTCCGTATTCGAAAACGGCTTCGACCATTTCGGAAAAATATTCGTTCAGAAAGGCAACGACATCCATCGGCTCCATTTTCTCGGCCGTAGAGGTGAAGTCGCGAATGTCTGAAAAAAGAATCGTAACTCTGCGAACTTCTCCACCAAGGTTCACCCTCCCGTTCAGGACCTGCTCCGAGACCTGTGTCGTTACGTAGCGGCCGAAAAGTTCCTTGACCATGTTGCGCTCGCGGAGGCCTTCGACCATCCTGTCCAAACCGGACTCGAGCTGCCCTATTTCGTCACGGGCCCGAATCTGATGCTGCATCGAAAGATCTCCGGCCTCGACACGTTCGAACATTTGCAGCAGGGTTTGGAACGGCTTTTTAATGTAACTCGAGAGCCGCTGGGCAATAACCAGGCAGGCGAGGACGACAAACCCTATGCCGAAAAGAAATCTGTACTTTAAGTCAATCAGCGGCGCCAGGGCTTCTTTTTCGTCCATTTCGGTCACAAGGAGCATGGGTTTTGGGTTCACCGTTCCGGGGCCCTTCAAGGTCCGGTAAAAGAAAAGCCTCCTTGCCCCGTCGTTATTCGGTGCAACCACCGACCCGTCACTTCCCTTCATCCCGAGTTTCACGGCAGGGTAGTCTGAAATATCCTCGCCAATCCTGCCGGGGTCCGGATGTCCCAGTATACGCCCGTCATAGTTTACCAGCATTGCATACCCGCTTTCGCCGAACCGCGACGCGGCGAGAAGGCGTCTGATTTCATCGAGATCTGCCCGCATGGTCAGGACCCCAAGGATTTCGCCTTCAGGAGACTGCACCGGTACGCTGAGACAAATGACATATTTATTGAAAACGGGCGACATGTAAGGATCTGAGGTGAAGGTCCGGCCATCGAGTCCGTAAGCTGTTGCAATACGATTAGGAGCCTCGCCGGCAGCTTTTTCACTGCTGGCGGTGGCCAAAAGCCGGCCTCCTTTTTCGTACAAGTTCACTTGGAGGCACCTGCCGCTGCCGTTAACCTGAATAATATTATTCAGTTTGTCTTGCAGTTCCTTGGAAGGTCCTCTGGCTATCGCCGGGGCCAGCATAGCGGCCAATCGTGTCATTTGTTCAAGGGCCTTGTCCACCCCGCGCTGGAGTTCGTCTTCAAGCATGCCGCACACATCTCCCAATTCCTCTACGGTTTCCCGCCAAATGATATGTGTAGCCGATTGGTAACACCAGACGCCCACCACCAGTGACGATATCACGCCGGTTCCCACAAGGGCGATCATGAGGGTAAAGAGATAGCCCTGCCTCAGGTTGGAAAGCCAGCGACGGCGAAGCGCAACCGCAAAGGCCGCCAGCGCAAGCACAGCGGCGAGCAGGACAGCGATGCTGGATGCATTCATAAAGAAGCTCATTGTAAGGTATACTCTCGATTCCGATGTGATGCCGAGAAAAGCCGGCCTGAGATGAATACTTTCTCCCCTCAGTATTTCCAACTCTTAAAATCGGCAGAACCGGAAAACTCTTGAGCTATTCAAGTCCGTCCGGGCAAACGAGCCGGTTCTATTTCCCGAAAAGACCGGTGATTGAGGCCTCCCCGAGGACCTTTCCTTTTATTGCAGCCAGGAAGTCGGACAGGGTCGCGTCGGGTTTGAGGGCAAGCGTGGAGTCCCTTAGGGCATAGACGGTAACCACGTAACGGTGTGCGCCCGTTCCCGCTGGAGGCTGCGGCCCGCCATATCCGGTGTTGCCGAATGAGTTTCCGGTCTCGACCGATCCTAGCGGCATACTCTTGCCTGATGCGCCCTCGGGGAGGGAAGTCACGTCCGGTGGAATATTTATTACTATCCAGTGCGCCCAATTTCTCGCAATCGGATGATGGTCCACGATAGAGATTGCGAATGATTTGGTCTCTGCCGGCGCGCCGGTCCACTGCAACGGAATGGAAACGTTGCCGGTGGAACGGGCATGGATTGCGGGAATCTCAGCGCCGTCCTTGAACGCGGGGGACGAAAGCCGCATTTCGGCTACCGCGGGCGCGGAGCCCGCCCAGAGCAAGAAGGCGGCGAAAAGAATAATTGCTGCTTTTTTAATCATTTCGACCTCCATGTTTTGTGTATCGTAACTTTTGCACGCGCTTCGCAACCGGCGGTCCGGCCGCGTCTTCATGCAGACCCGCAAATATCAGTGAACTCGCACCTTTCCTTGCAAGGCTTGTCTTTCTTGATCCACCGCGGTGAGACGTCTCCCTCAAATATGGAGTTAAGCACATCTCGAACCTCCTTTTCCCAGTCTTTGAGAAGGGGACCGTGTTGTCCTGCAGGGTCGAACATAATCCGGTGTCGCGTGTTCGCCGGCGATCCAAGCTCTATGTAGCCGGCCCCACAGGCGTCACGGTCTCCGGGGATGCCGGTGACGTTTCCTTTTGAGAGCGCGAGAAGATAGGCTTTGAGCTGAGGCTGATCGTTTCCGTCTATAACCTCGGTCCTGCCGGGAGGTCTGCCGGTCTTGTAATCCCAGCAAACCACGCCCAGTTCGGAATGAAAATCGATCCGGTCGAGCCGTCCCTTGAGGCGGGAAGCGCAACCATCTATTTCCATGTCATCGAATCGGCGCTCAACCCCTATCCATGACCAGCCGTTGCAAATCCTTTCCCATTCGGCGTCGATCCACCTCATCAAAAGACCAGGGCAACCCGGCTTTCCTAAGAGCCGTTCGAGTTCGACCTGCCAGACCGCCTCGGACAGCCGTGGCCGGATGGCATTGATTGCCGTTTCTTTCAAGAGCTCGGCCAAATCTTCAAACGCCGGGTTGGTCCTTTTGAATAGCATGCCGGCGCGAGAAACGAAGGCGGCCAAAATGGAATGAACATTCAGGCCGCGATCCAGGGGCGAAATTCCCGGCTCGAACTCATCGAGTTTTTTCAGGCCGAGAATATGGAGTAAGAAATACCTGGCCGGACAAAGCAGCGCCGACTCCAACTCGCTTACTGACATCACCGCGACCGGCTTGAGAGGGCTGATTTCGAAATCCGTTCGGTCGAATGCTCGGGACGCGTCTGTGGTTTGAGTGTCGCGGGCCGGAGCCGCGATCCCCGATGCGCTTTGCGCCACCCATCGGGCCCGCTGCATAGCCGGAAGCCCGTGTTTCCATGGTATTACCGGATCGATGCGTTTTTCGCATTCACCTGTCCAGAAAGGCGAAGAAGTGCAGATTTCACCGTCTTTTGCCATGGCGGCGTGACTGAGGACAATTTGCGGGGCGGCGGCCCGCAAGTTTGAGTATATGAGACGGGCAAACTCGAACTGGCTTTCGACCGTGCCTCCGAGCACCTTTTTGCGCTCCGGGGAACTGAGCAGAGGCAGGGACCTGACCGGCTGCGGAAAGGCCCCCGAGACCATGCCGGGAACAAAAATCCTTTCAAACGCGAGCCCTCGGGCGTCGAGTCTGCCCAGCATCTGGATACCGGCGTCTTCGAGCCCGCTTTTCTGGATCCTTACGCGCTTTGCGGCTGTGATCAACAAATCATAAAATTCGCGCATGCCGACCGGTGTTTTCGCAAAAGCGGCTTCGAACTCGGAGATTGTCCTGACCAGGTTAGTCCACGTAATCTGGTCCAGTTCATTGGCTGTTTGAGGAAACTCAAGCGCCTCCCAAACGCCGCGCAGGTCTTCAGCCCAGTCTGAAACCAACCGCGTCCGCCCGTCTAAAAATGGGACTATGGCGGCCCTGATCTCATTGCATGCATCCGGAAAGATTTGCCCGGCGGAATCGCGAACGCTTCCGAGCAGCATCTCCAGGCCGGTTTCGATCCCCTTTTCGCGCCAGGTCCTGTCCCACCGGCTCAAAATCCGGCCCCACCGTGAGAGGGCTCCATAGTATGGAGACCGCAGAAAAGTGAACAGATCGTTTCGTTTTTGGCCGCAAAGGGCGAAGCGAATCGGCAATAACGCGGCATTGAAAAGCCCCTGCAGGGACAGGTCCATGTCCGGGCTAAGATTGTATGCCGCTCGTCCGTCCGCGAGGGGCTCTCCTAAAATATCCCGAAGCAGGTTGGAGATGGCCGGGCTGTAGAATGCGGGGTCCAGAACAACCACGGCGATTTCGTGAGGCGTGCATTTGCCGGCAGATGCCAGCAGGTTTTCCACAAGTCCGATGATTTCCTGCTCGGGGTCCGGGTACACCAGGAACTCCGGCCGAACATCGCCCGCGGGCAGTGCAAAGGACCGCGCGCCGGCCGTTTTCCTCAAATTATCCAGAAGGTGTTTTTCCAGTCGCCCCGCAAACTCGAAGCCGACCAGCGCCATTTTGCCGCAATCGGGCGCCCGCCCCGTCGTCAGACGTCGCGATAACTTTTCCGGCAGTTGTGCCGGGTGGAACAGCCCTCTTTCGGCCAACCTGTCGTTGAAAGAGCGCCAGACCATGCCCCTCCAGCCTGTCAGGGCGTTTGAATCTTCGCCTCCCGCCGGGTCGAGGGCGTATCTCAGACACTGCTCGAAGCTGTCATCCAGCAGACGAACAAGTTCGGTGTCGGCCTGCAATGGTTCAGGCTGAGGGGTTGTGTCGAGGCTTTCCCGCAGATATTTCCATCTGAGCAGGCAGGATGAGGCTGGCAGTTCCTCCGGCCACAGCTCCGCCCAAAAGCTCTCCATCCAGTGATTGAGGGTGAAGATTTTCGGCGAGTCCCAGCCGGATTTACCCTCTGCCAATCGCCTCAATCGAAATTGACGCTGCAGTTGATGGACGAACTTCTCGGTCTCGGCCAAAACCGTATAGCCGTTTTCGAGAAGCTGAAGCAGCTTACTCTGCAGGTGCTGGTTAGTCATATCGGTCAGACTTGAACAGTGTTTGCCTCGGCGCACTTTTTGCCCCGCCCGTCCGTCAAACGATGAAACGAGACTAGCATTGAACGCGATTCGGGACTATATAATAATGTTTTCTTTGACTAAAATCGAATCACGTTCCTTATGGAGGCCGCAAGGTCGCAGGAAACAAAAGTGAGCTGCAAAAACGTCTTCTCCAATATTTTGGAATGCATCGGCAATACCCCTCTTATACGCATAAACCGCATGAACCCCAACCCAAACGTCGAGTTCTACATAAAACTCGAGGCGAAAAACCCAGCCGGGTCCGTGAAGGACAGGGCGGCCCTTTCGATGATCGAAGCGGCGGAGCGCGATGGGCAACTGGTTCCCGGAAAGATCATCGTGGAGGCGACAAGCGGTAATACGGGCATCGGGCTGGCGATGGTTGCCGCGGTAAAGGGTTATCGGGTTCTGTTTACCATGCCGGAAACAGCCAGCCTGGAGAGACAGAAAATCCTCAAGGCCTTCGGCGCCGAGCTTCTCTTAACGCCCGGATCGCTTGGCACCGACGGTTCAATCGAAGAGGCTTACAACCTGGTTCGGGAAAACCCGGACCGCTATTTCATAACCGACCAGTTCAACAACCCGGCCAACCCGGCTGCTCATTATTACGGAACGGGACCGGAGATTTTCGATCAGACGGAGGGCAGGGTTAGCGCCGTCGTCGCTACGCTCGGCACGACGGGGACGGCCATGGGAATCCTGAAGGCCGTGAAAGAAAGGAACCCGGCCATCAGGGTCATTGCCGTCGAACCTCTTCCCGGCCACAAGATCCAGGGACTTAAGAACATGAAAGAATCCTATGTCCCGGAGATTTTCGACCGGCAGGCCCTCGACGAGATCGTCACCGTGAAGGACGAGGACGCTTTCGAGGCTTCCCGAAGGCTGGCGAGAGAAGAGGGGATATTTGCCGGCATGAGTTCCGGGGCCGCGATGGCGGCCGGCATGGAGGTCGCGTCCGGTATGAAGGAAGGTGTGCTGGTCGTGCTCCTGCCCGACGGGGGGGACCGGTACCTGAGCACAAACCTGTTTACCCCTTTGCTGGAGCCGGACTTCAGGTTCTACAATCTGCTCGAAAGGAAGAAAGTGGAGTTCAAGCCGGTCAGGGACGGTAAGGCGCGCATCTGCGTTACGGGGCCTTCCCTTGACCAGTCGCTCTCGATCTCCGATGCGCGGCGGTTTTTGCTTGCCGATATTCTTTCGAGATTTTTCCAGGCAAAAAACTTTTCCGTCGATGAGGTCGTCCTCATCCCGGATTTCGACACCCGCACGATAAACAGCTCGATTGCCGCCGGCATGTGCCTCGGGCCATACACGCAGCAGAGATTCGAATCTTTTCTGAGCGACCTGGATTCGCTCGGAATAACCAGGGCATACCGATATCCGCGCACGACCGAACATCTCGACACCATCATTGAATTCACTCGGAGCCTTATCTCCGGTCAGTTTGCATACGAAAAGCTTCGTTCGGTGTACTTCGATCTTTCCAGGAGCGAGAGTTACGGGAAGCTCTCGGGGATCGACCCCAAGAAGGTTCGCGCGGGTAAAACGGTTGACCTGAACTCCTATGAGAAGCTGAACCCGAGCGATTTCGCCTTGCTCAAACGCGCGACTCTCTCGGAGTTGAAAAGGGGCGCGTGCGTCAAGACGGACTGGGGAAACGTAATTCCGACGTGGCATATATCGGCGGCTTCGGCGGCCATCCACGATCTGGGACCGCAGATAGACATCGCGGTCAGTAGCATGGATTTTCTTTTTCCGCACCTGGAAAATGTGATGGTTATTGGTGAAGCACTGACCGGCAAGCCCTTCGCCAATATCTGGATGACCGCCGAACGTGTGTGGTCGGCAAAGAGGGCGAAGGGGACCGAGCGGGTGGACCAGGACAAGCCCGTACGCGAGCTTTTCGAGATGGGGTTTTCAGCGCGTGAGGTAAGATACTGGCTCCTGAGCACCCATTATCGAAAGCCGATCCAGGCCACCCTGGACAACATCTCGAACGCCGCTCGCGGACTGAAGCGCGTTGACGAATTCATTATAAAGGTGCGTGCTTCCGAAGTCCCGGTTGGAGAAAACCGGCTGGTCTCCGAAATGATCTGTGCTCTCGAACAGGGTTTTCTCGATTCGCTCGCGGACGATCTCAATGTCCCGCGCGCCCTTGCAGCCATCTTCCGTTTCATCCGGCAGACAAACCCGATAATCGGTCAATCGGGAGTGGAACACTCGCAAAAACTGCGGATATTGGAAATTTTCAATAGGGCTAATTCCATCCTGGGATTTTTCGATCTAAGTTCGCGCCTGCTCAGTACGGAGGAAAAACAGCTCATTCTGGACCGCGAGATTGCACGCACGGAGAAAGACTGGGCTGCTTCGGACAAGATCAGGGGCGATTTACTGAAGCGCGGAATCCGGGTCATTGACACCCCCGCCGGAAGCAGGTGGGAATATTGCGGGCGCCCAAACTGCACCGGGTGCATATCTCGGGACTGACCTGAAACAGGGCAATGCGGTTAAATTTTTCAGCCTGATTGCAGCTTCTTGAGCAGGGGCAGCAGCGCCTTGAATTCATTCGTTCCGGCCTGGTGCAGCAATTCGAAAATTATCATCTCCGTGGAACTGATAACGGCGCCGGCCCTGTCGAGGCGGTTCAAGCCTATTTGCTTTTCGGAGGCGCTCCTCGATGTCACCGCGTCATAAGCGATATGAACGCGGTGCCCCTGATTCAACGCGCCGATTCCCGTGTGGAAAACGCAAACATGACCTTCCATGCCTGCAATGAGCAGGGTACTGCGGCCGGTCTCCCTTATTGCTTCAGCGACTTCTTTGTTTTCAAAACAGTTGAAATCCAGCTTGTCCCATATTCTGGGCCGTGAGATTTTGCCGGCCAACTCGGGCAAAAAGCCGCCCAATCGGGCGGCATTTTGGGTCGTGCACAAAATGGGGACCTGGAAAAGTTCACAGGCCTCGATAAGTGCCCCGGTATTTAAAACCGTGCGGTCCTGCTCGATGCAAAGATCGAGCAGGACTTTCTGAACATCTATCAACAGTAGAATGCAATCCCGGCGATCCAAAAACTCCTGGTGAAATTCCATGCGCTGAAACTCCGAATTTTGTTCTTTAAAGGCGTATACCGGTCGTAGGAGCGGGAGAAGGGCCGGGCCTGCAAACTGTCTACTGTTGCTCTGCCTTACGGTAACTCTTGAGGTCCTCTACCGTGAGCACCGGAAAATCGTGCTTCCCGGCAAAATCAACTATCTGGGGAAGACGCGCCATTGTGCCGTCGGTATTGGTGAGTTCGCACAATACGCCGCAAGGCTTGAGCCCGGCCAGGCGCATCAGATCGACGGTTGCCTCGGTATGTCCGGAGCGCTCCAGAACTCCACCGGGGCGTGACTTCAGCGGAAAAATATGTCCCGGCCGGTGAAGATGTTCGGGTTTGGCGTTGTCGGCAACAGCGGTTCTGATCGTCGTGACGCGATCTTGGGCGGATACTCCGGTGGTGACGCCCTCAGCGGCGTCGATCGATACCGTGAAGGCCGTTCGAAATCGGCTGGAATTATTCTGCACCATCATCGGCAGCTTCAAGGCGCGCACCATTTCCCCGGTAAGGCACAGGCACACGATTCCGCTGCATTCGCGAATCAGCATGGCCATCTGCGATGCGGTGACGGACTGTGCCGGGAAAATCAGGTCTCCTTCGTTCTCACGCTTTTCATCGTCGGTGACCAGGACGCCCTTGCCCGCGCGCAATGCGTTTAGTGCGTTCCCCACACGCTCAAAAGAATCTCCGAAACAAGTCAACAGGTTCTGATTCATGGCAATCCTCCCAAAAATTATTGGTTCACCAGAATCAGGGCGAAAAGACAGAAAGCTCCCTCGGCACGGGTAGCTCCGTACGGTAGTTTGGCGCCTGCGGCCGGTTGCTGACTGCCTTATCCTCTTCCATCCGGACTGTTACCGTCGGCCCTGGCCTCTCACCAGATCTGCTGACCTCCTTTCACTGTGAAAGGAGCGCTCGCGGGCTCCCCGGCGCAACCCGGGATACCGCCGGTGGGGATTTACACCCCGCCCTGAGAATAAGTTGAAGAAATTATAGCAGCTTTAAGTCCTGGACAAAAGATTTTGTTGAAATCCAGCCGGCGAAACGCACATCTCGACATTGGGCTCCGGGCAATAGCGAGCCTGGTCTGCCGACTCCCTCGGAATACGATGGATGCATTTCTCATGGCAGTGCACCGAACGTTTAGCTCACGACATTCGCTAATCACCAAATAGTCTAATGTTCCATTACCGTATTGACGATTGCTTTTGACGGGCAGTCTGGTTTTGAGCGTTCCCGCTTTCCCCGCCTCCATTGCTGAAGGCTCAAACGAGACGTAATCGGGATCTGCATCGACTTCATTGCAATTCATCGTGATCCGCTCCGTACGATGTTCAAAGAGGATCTGAATTCTTGCAGTGGTAGTAATTAACGAGGAGCAAAAAGCCATGTTTTATTCGAGAAAAATGAAATCTAAACGTAACGGATCGTCCTCCACCGGAGTTAGAGCACCTCGGGCGGCGGTGGTTGCCCTGATCGTTCTGAGCTTTCTTTTTCTTTTATCCCCCGTTATGGCATGGGCGGAAGAAGAGGGTCAGACGGCCCCGGCTAACCCCGAATTTCTGGAGTATATGGCGCAGAAAGAAGCCGCCAAGCTTACTGGGGCGCCGCTGAGCGCTGTTGCCGAGGAGGAGGAATATTCTACGGGTGACATCCCTTCGCCTATTGATTTTTCATATCTGTTCGAGTCTTCAGCGGTTGAAAGTTTGGGCCCGGGGGGCAATCCTTTCCCGCCGTCTTTCGATCTGCGCGCCAAAGGCCGGGTCAGCCCGGTGAGGCACCAGGGCCATTGCGGCAGTTGCTGGGCATTTGCGGCGCTCGCATCGGTTGAGTCCCGTCTTATGCCGATTGCTACGGATTTCTCGGAGCAGTTTATAATCGATGCGCATGGTTTTGATTACCCCCCCTGCGAAGGCGGTTTCCAGGAAATGGCAATGGCCGTAATGTCAAGACATGGAGTATTCGCCGAAAATCTATATCCATATCAATATCTGCTGCCGCAAACGCCGCTGCCGCTGACCACCCCGAGCAAATTGGCGGGCGCGCGCATCAACTCCGTTGCATTGATTGCCACCGGTCTTGACTCGAGAGGCAGACCTCTCACAAATGACGTAAAAAAATCATTGAATTCCGATCTTACTGCCGTTGTCGTAACCTTTCATGTCGTCCAGAAGCCGCCGTACATGGTAACGGCAAGAAATGGCGACGAGTGCTACTATAACAATACAAAGGACAAAGGAGGCGCTCACGCTGTCGCAATTGTCGGTTGGGACGACAATTACCCCAGAACAAATTTCGGCATTAAGCCTCCGGGCAACGGCGCTTTCCTCGTCAGGAACAGTTGGGGGCCAAGCTGGGGAAACAAAGGCTATTTCTGGATGTCCTACTATGACAAGTCCCTGAATAGAAATGCTTATGCTTATAATGACGTTGTCCCTGCATCCCCGTACAACTGGACCTATCAGCACGACACGCTGGGCTGGACATCGAATTACGGGTGGCTCAGTCCCACGGGATCGATGGCCAATGTGTTCAAGGCAAGCCCTCAGGGAAATGTGATCAGGGCCGTCAGCTTCTATACGGTGAGCCCGGGCACCAGGTATACGGTGGCGATTTATGATCGCTGTCCCCAAACCGACCACTCTTGGAGCGAGCCTGTTGTGGACCCGGTCGGGGGGAGGCTGCTGACTCGTGAGAGCGGTACGTTCACCACCGCCGGTTATCACACGTATACACTCAAAAAGCCGGTGACTGTTTCACCCGGTACAACTTCGGATGTAAACTTCTCGGTCGTGGTGACCCTGACCGGCACCAACGGCTATGGGTATCCGTTGCCGCTCGAGAGTAAAATATCATACGCCGGGCGTTCCACCGTCTACATGGGGCAGAGCTATGCATCACACACCGGCGCCAAAGGCACGTGGCATGATCTTGCAAGCTACAATCCCATCACGAAGCAGTACTCCGGCAAGAAGGCATGCCTGAAGGCTTTCGGGACAGCCAAGTAATGCCGCGAAGAGGTCGAGATCTGCTCGGTGCTGGATGGTGTTTCGCGCGCTCCGTTGACTGCGGGGATTTTTTCCGCTGATTGCCGCTGGAAATCTTCTTCGCGGTCTTTGCGCCACCTCGGGGACCTCTTCCTTTTGTCCTCCAGCACTTACTGGAAGTCGGGCGGATATTTCCGCCCACCAAAGGAGACTTCTATAGCATTCTGTCTACTTTCAGGCAGCTCGAAACGGGCCACGGCCATTTTCTGCAAGAGGTCCACCAAGTGACGAGTTGGGATTGGACGCACTCCCTGTGTCCATCCGGGATGGGTACTTATCTGTTGCAAAAGTCTCATTGAGATTATCAATCATTGTTGCCGACATGGCGCGGTCTGTGTTGACAATAAGGTCCCGCTTTGTTACAAAGCTATTACTACAATGAGCCGGAATGTGACTTTTAAGAACGGATACCTAATAGGTGAAAAAAACGCTGTTTCTGAACCCGCCGTCCTTCGAAGGCTTCGATGGGGGGGCAGGCGCCCGTTATCCCGCCAGACGCGAGGTAACTTCATACTGGTATCCCACATGGCTGGCTCAACCGGCGGCAATGGTTCCCGGGAGCAAGCTGCTCGATGCTCCGCCCCATGACATCAACTTTCATGAAGTCATCAGAATTGCCAGCGACTACGAACTGGTAGTCATGCCCGTGTGCGCGCCTTCGCTCCGAAACGACATCAAATGCCTGGAGTCTATCAAGGCTCTGAATCCGAAAGTGGAAATCGGCTTTGTCGGCCCCCACGCCACGGTTCTCCCGGAGGAGACACTCCAACAGTCAACGAAGATCGATTTCGTCTGCCGAAATGAATTCGATTATACCTGCATCGATCTTGCGCAGGGGAAGGCTTACGATCGGATAAAAGGGCTTAGCTACCGCGCGAATGGCGGCGGCATCCGACACACACCCGATCGTGAACCGCTCCAGGATCTCGATTCGCTGCCGAGTGTTCTGCCCGTTTACAGCCGCGATCTGGACATCGGGAAGTACTTCGTGGGCTATCTCTTTCATCCCTATGTCTCCTTTTATACGGGACGAGGCTGCCTGGCAAGATGCACATTCTGCCTTTGGCCTCAAACTATCGGAGGACACAGTTACCGGGTCAGGTCCCCGGAAGTGGTCATCCGCGAGATCGAGGAGGGAAAAAACCTCTTCCCCCAGGCTTTGGAGTGGTTTATCGACGACGATACTTTCACTCAGGATCGAGCCCGCGCGACTGCAATCGCCAAGGGCATCAAGGGACTGAATCTCACCTGGTCGTGCAATGCCAGAGTCAATATCGACTATGATACCCTGAAGCAGCTTAAGGCGTATGGATTGCGCCTGCTGGTGGTCGGCTTCGAGTCCGGCAACCAGACAACTCTGAATCGAATCAGAAAAGGCACCACGCTGGAAATGGCCCGTGAGTTCATGAAGAACTGCCGGCGACTTGGCATCAAAGTGCACGGAGCGTTCATACTGGGGCTTCCGATAGAGAATAGGCAAACTATCGAGAATACAATACGATTCGCTCAGGAACTCGACCCATATACAATCCAGGTCTCGATAGCGGCGCCCTTTGCAGGGACCGAATTGTACCGGGAGGCTATTCAGAACGGCTGGCTCGAAAATGGTAATTTCTGCTACGATAGTGGCATTCAAACTGCCGCCCTTCGTTACCCCGACTTGAGCTTCGATGAGATCGAAGAGGCTGTGGCGAAGATGTATCGGCGCTTCTACTTTCGTATGAAACCGCTTTTGCGCATGCTCCGCGAGATGTCCGTCGACCGTAAGGTGTTCATTCGGCGCATGCGGGAGGGCAGGGAATTTCTTCAGTATCTTCGGGTGCGAAAGGAGAACGGCTGCCACCAACCGGAGCCGCATCGGCCGTAGAGGAAGAACTCATCGTCCGGAGTGGATGGAACCCGTCGCGCATCATTTCGGCCGCGAAATAGCGGATCCGTAACACCGTGGATCGAACCCGGCCGTGGCAATGCGGCGCGCAAAGCTAATAGAGTCGGGGCCTGCCGATCATACCGAGAAGCCTGCTTCCCATGCCCGTTGGGGAACTCCCATGAGTGACCTGACGCCCCTCCGTAAATGCCGGTCAAGGAAGAATAGGATTGGAAACGGGTCAAACAGGAAATCCGCGGCGCTCGTGGAGGAATGAACCGGTAAAGCAGGCAGTTCTGAACGCCTGTCCAGGCGGGGCATGGGAGAATGTGGGCGGTATGCCGCTCGTCGCCAGATCGCTCTACTGGGTTATAAACCTGGGGATTAAAGAGGTTATTATCCTTTCAAGCACAGGCGGTGTTGCGGAAAGGCTCTCCAGATGGCGCGGCAACGTCAGATTGCGTGAAGCCACAGTGCAACATCCCTCACTTTCCGATGCCCTCCCGAAAGCCGTTCATTCGCTGCCCGGCCTTGATGAGTGGATTCTGTATATCGACTGTATCCACCTGATAGATCCTCGGCTCATCCAATCTCTGGCGGGTGCCGGGGAGACAACGTTTGCACACCTCGGCCGCAGCGAGCGGCGGAGTGATGTTATACGCGCCGGACTGCTTAGCAGGGAGGATACGGGATGCTGGGCGGAACGGGGCGCCACGGAGTTAATCGAGTCCGCAAAACCCCTTTTTCCGGAGGACATCGATCCTTTCTCTCCTGAAGTCAGAGGGCCTTTGCCGCCGTACTTCATGGAGGTCCGCACCAGGGCCGATGCAAAAGAAGCCACACGCCTCCTGGTATGTTCTCAAGAAAAGCACGTTATGGATCTCCCCGCGGAATTCATCGATCCGCCTTTCGAGAACGCTCTGACTATTTGGCTTTGCAACACCCCTGTCACCCCCAACACGGTGACCGCTGCGGGGGTATGCGTCGCCGCTTTTGTTGCCTGGCTCTTCTGGAATGGACATTTTGCCGCAGGGGCTTTCTTGACGTTTGCGGTTGAAATCCTGGACGGTGTTGACGGAAAGTTGGCACGCACGAAGCTGCATTTCAGCAAACTGGGCCATCATGAGGACGTCATCGACTTTTTCTGCGAAAACAGTTGGTACGCCTCACTGGGGGTGGGCTTGAGCTCGACCGTGGGTGGGAGTCTTGCGGTTTTTTTCGCCGCTTTGCTCATCGTATCCGATACAGTGGACAACGTTCTTTACACATTCGCCGGAAAGTGGCACGGTAAAAGCATCGATCTATTCAGTCCCTTCGACGCCGCATTCAGGCGTATAGCCGGACGCCGCAATATCTACAATTTCATGTTCATTATAGGGTTTTCACTGGGATTAACTTTTCAGACATTTGCTGCAGTAGCCATCTGGGCGGCCATCACCGCAAGCGTTCACGGGGTCAGGCTTTTCCGGTTTGGCAGGCTAAAGGAATCTTTCTTGAGAAAGGATCGCATTCGCACAACCGGATGAAAATATTCCACACGGCGAGCATCATTCTTGGAGTTGCATTTCTCATATACCTTGCTTGTCATTTAGGTCCCGGGGAACTCCTCAACGAATTTCAGACGATCGGATGGGGGTTGGCGCCTCTGGTCCTCATCGAGGGAGTTGCCGATATCTTTCATGCCATCGGCTGGCGGCACTGCCTTACGGGAGCACACAGGGAGCTTCCTTTCTTCCGCATCCTCAGAATCCGAATGGCGGGTGTTTCCATCAATTATCTCACACCAACCGCTACCCTGGGCGGGGAGGTAACAAAAGGGACCCTGCTTTCGTCCGAGCATAAGTCTGCCGGGGCGATTACGGGAGTGGTTATCGGGAAGCTGGCCTATGTTCTGGCACAGCTCATTTTCGTTGCGGTGGGCTCTATCGTTACGCTTTGGAAGGTCGAGCTGCCCGCCGGGGTCTGGCCCGCGTTGCTCCTCAGCAGCGCCCTTCTCGCCGTGGGGGTTTTCGCTTTTCTGCTGGTCCAGAAATACGGCAAACTCGGCGTTCTGGTACGCTGGCTTGTATCACACAAGGTTGGCGGCAAATTGCTCGAAAGCGCAGCCGCGCATATCACCGAAATAGACAACGAACTCAAACTATTCTACAGCAGGCATCCCAAAGATTTACCCGTCGCCGTGGCATGGCATATTTCGGGAATGGCGTGCGGTATCGTGCAAGCCTGGTATTTCCTCTTTCTTCTCTCGGATCATCCTTCCTTTCTCGTAGCTGCGAGCATCTGGTTTATCGGGAGCTGGTTCGATCTGTTGAGTTTTCCCATCCCGATGGGCATTGGAGTTCAGGAAGGTACGAGAGTCCTGGCATTCAACGCAATTGGCTATGGGTCTCTTATGGGTCTGGCTTACGGGGTGACACTCCGGATAGAGCAGGTCTTCTGGGCTGGTTTCGGGTTGCTGTGCTATGCAACCCTGATGTCGGAGCGGCGGAACCCGGCCATGGAATCACAAATCAAGGAAGGCTCCCCGCCCTGACCTCATCCAGGGTTGCAGTAAATATCGCAGAGGTACGTGCGGGATTTATTCGCACTCCAGTTACCCTCCCACTTACTCCCCGATCTCAAAGATATGGTTTTATACGAAATCGCATTCAAGCGCTCACGGTGTTGGCTTCGTCGTCGGCTCCTCGACGTACTACAGTGTACGCCTGCGTCGCCTCCTCCTCGTCGCCTTGTGATCATCTCGAATGCGGATCCGTATTATCCTGTCACCGGTGGGGAAGCCTGCTTTGCCGATGAGCGCTTTTGCTTTTCATGAAAGCTCAAGGCCCAAAGGCCGACAGCAAAAAGATAGGAGCCTACGGAGGCTCCGATGAGAAACCAGTTGAGCTTGCCGAAAAGAGCGAGTGCCGCTATGAGGTAGGCAAAGTCGCGATTGCTCAAAAATGCCATGAGCTGGATCAGCTTCGGGGACTTTTCCAGCTCATCCGGGCTCAGCCTGAGAATGCAGTAATAAACGGCGATCATGGCCACGACGAACCCGCCCAGAAGAAACCAGAGGGCCAGGATGTATGTGTAATTTCCTGTATCGTGATAGAGCCCGAAAGCCACTCCGACAAATACTGCCGCATGGACAATGTTGTCGGTCACGATATCGAGGTAATGACCGAAAGTGCTCGCAAGGAGTTTAAGTCGCGCAATCTCGCCGTCCACCCCGTCCACTATGATGCAGAACACAAAGAGAAGAGCCCCGCAGAGGTGCGCCCAATAGCCGGGCAGCGAAAGCAAAAACGCGGCTGTCAGACCTATGGACATGCCGATGAGGGTGATCTGATTTGGCGCTATACTCGTGTGGGCAAGCCTTCTGCTCATCATCTGAGAAAGGCGGCGATCAAAATGGCGCGCCATAAATCCGTCATCGGCCCTGGTGTGAGCGGAAAGAGCGCCCACCAGCCTGTTTTCAGCGGCCAGCGCGCTTCGGGCGGTCCCGTCGAGGCTGCAGGGGAGGCCGTCGAGGCTCGGAATTTGTGCTACGGCTTCGGGCAGTTGAAGCTCCTCAACATCGGAACTCCAAAGGGTGTGAATGAGGGCCGCAAGACGGGACGGGAGCGCAACATATGCGCCGTCGCCGATTCGGTTCCCTTGACCGCTCATAATAGCTGTTTGCTTGCCGGTTCCCTCTTCCAGCAGTGTGCCGAGGGACCGACTGTCGACTACGTGGTTTGCCCTCAGCACCAGGACCCCTTCGTCGGCCGGCATCTCCAGGCGCTCGGCCGCTGATACGGCTGAATCAGGCCGGTCGGCCGGCTGAAAGGAGTGTGGCGGGATCAGGCCGGAGAGCACCGGCTGCAAAGTATCGACTCGCCCGATGACATTGATCGGATCGATCCCGAGCTTTCGTAATATAAGAACGAGCCTCCTGACGACGGGGATGCCGAATAGCGGCTGGAGTCCGTTGTCATTCGGAGCAAGGATGATTGCCGATTTTATCATAATGTTAAATTCCCTTCAGAATTCCGAGCGCGGCCAAAAGGCATACTCCGGACAGGGCATGTCTCAAGGCTTTCGGGACCGCCAACTAGTGTTTCAATGCAAAAAGGTCGGGATCCGCTCGGAGCCGGAGTGCGTTTCTTGCGCCCCGTTGAGCGCCGACATTGTTTCCGCTAATTGCCGCTGCAAATTTCCTTCGCGGTTTTCTCCGCCAGACTCATTACATCCGCATGACTCTCGACTTCTCCCGGCGCGCCAACGCCGAAGGCGCGGATGAGACGAGTGTCAGTGAAGCCATACGCCCGGAAGAAGTAATCGAATTTCGGAAAAATGTTGCTGAAGCTGTTCAGGTCCGGATTATTCTGGGCCAGAATCAGGACCAGTTTTTTCCCTGGTTCCAGGCGGGACTTTAGTGGATTGGTGATGAAATCGGGCACAAGGAAAGAGAACGTTCTGTCAAGAAACGCCTTCATTTGCGATGAAACGTCCCAGTAGTAGACGGGAGACGCAAGCACCAGGACATCGGTTCCGCGGACCGCTTCCAGAACTTCGGTCAGGTCGTCTTCGAGCGCGCACCTGTCGAGCTTTGTTTTGCATGCCATGCACCCCTGGCAGCCGCGGTAATTCAGATCGTTCAGGGTGAAGGTGGCCACTTCCGCCCCGAGCTTTTGGGCCGTGGCGCAGAATCGATTGGCAACAATGGCGCTATTTCCATTAACCCTTGGGCTTCCTTGCAGACAGACAACTTTCATATCGTTCTCCTATCTTTGTAAAGCCTGCAGTTAGGCGCTTTTGACCGAGCTTTTTTTTGAACGACAGATAATACTACACTTTTTCCCTGGTTCGGCCAGGGAAGTGAGTTGTTTCATAATCATTTTGTCAAAGGCGGTGTCGGGGAGCAGCCAGCGGAAAAGAAGAGCGAGCTTCGCATGGCAGGGCGCCGAATAGCGAGTTCTTGGCCTGTTCGTTTGCAGGGCATGTTCAATGACTTGAGCAATGACCTCGGGCGAAGCCGCGGTTATAGGCCCGGCGGCTTCAAGGCCGGTAGCGATGTTCCCGGCAAGTTCGCTGTAAGGACCGTTGCCGGAAGCGACCAGGAGATTCTCCCTGGCGATCCCGGCCCATTGGGTCGAGACAATCCCTGGCTGAATCACCACCACATCGATCCCGAACGACTTGACCTCCATTCTTAATGAATCGGAAAGGGCTTCGAGCGCAAACTTGGTGGCATGGTACCAGCCTCCCATCGGAGTTGTCATACGACCGCCGATAGAACTGACATTGATTATCCGCCCGTGCTTCTGCCGCCTCATGTGTGGCAGGATCAGACGAGTCAGACTCATCAGGCCGAAGACATTCACATCGAACTGACGCCGCGCCTCCTCATCGGGTACATCTTCCAATGCCCCGTAGGAACCGTAACCAGCGTTGTTAACAAGAGCATCAATGTGTTCCTCGTTGCCCAGGATTTCATCGACGCAGGCACGGCACTGATGCTCATCGGTAAGATCAAGCTTCAGGGGGATCACCCCTATATCCTTCAAGTCCTGCATTGCCTCAATGCGGCGTGCCGACGCATACACCCTCCAACCCTTCTTGGCCAGAATCGAAGCCGTGGCCCGGCCGATACCCGAGGAGCCGCCTGTAATCAATACAACCCTCTGAGTTTTGCTCATGCGAATCTCCCTTTGTTTTGAAGCTTTTACAATTTTATAACTATCGAACTACTACTTGAGTAAAATGCTCTCGCACAGGCTCCGCCCTTCCTCTTATTGCCCCACTTGGCCGAGCAGGAGTTTGCTCACCTCTTCCAAGGTTTCGAGTACCGGTCGGGCGATCAGAAACTTCCCCTGACGCTCGGTGACAATCAGGCCGGCGTTGACCAGTTCCTTCAGGTGATGAGAGACCGTAGGCGCACCGATTTTGAGATTGTCGATGATAGTGGAAACAACACAACATGCATCGGCAGCGAAGCTATTTTGTTCCCCCTTGACAATACCCAAGTATATCTCCAGTCGATGGGGGTGAGAGAGGGCCTTGAGAACTTTAGCGGCCTGCTTGATGTCCATGCGGATCCTTTCACGTTTCGACAACCATCGAAACGATAAAACGGGTTGCCCTTGTTCGTCAAGTACTTTCTTCACCACTGTTTAAAAGGGTTCTCCCGTGGGAGAAACGCGAGAAAATTGCCCATGACTTCGTCATTGCGGCGGAAGAGACTGTGTCGCATTTCAGAGATGCCTCGGGAAGACCGAGAGTTTTTCTTCCCCCTTCATAAAGGGGGATCGAGGGGGATTTTAAGGGCTTATACAGAACAGGAGAATCAAAATCTCCCCCACCCTGATAGATCTCCCAATTATGATTCTCACAGATGACACGGCTATAGCGGGAACCCGGGAAATAAGAGAAGCATTCCGGGAACGTTTGGATTTATAATTTCATCGCCTCCATCGACTCCATAGCAACCTTTTCGTCCGGATGCATGTGGACCGGGCTCAGCCCTGGCTCCGTTCAATTCATCCAACATAAGACAGTATTCTTCAACTCCTGCTTTTTGCCGCTATATTGCCGTTTGGCAGAGCCTGTCGCTCTACCGTCCGGTGGAATCGTTCGCCGCTGTTTTCCCTTCGCGCCACCGAGCTCACCTTGGAGGGTAACGACCCATGCGCGACCAAGTCTTGGCCGGCCAGTATATGTAATCGAGTCTGCCCCGGATGTCGTTCATCGGGACGGGGCCAAAATTTCGGCTGTCGATGCTATGGCTGCGGTTGTCACCCAGGAGGAAGCAGTATCCGTGCGGCACTGTGGCTTTGGCGGCATTCTGAGGCATGGCCGAATCCACGATAACCGGGTAGACGGCGGCCGCATTCTTCTCCATCAGAACGATCTGGCTGTCATCGGTCTTGAAATCCAAAATGGATGCCGGATCGCTCGGACTATCGAGCGGCTGGTCGTTGACGAGGAGAATGTTGTCTCGAATTTCAACGGTGTCGCCCGGCAGCGCCACAATGCGTTTGACATAGTAAAGGCGGCGGTCGTCGGGGTAGGTGAAGATCACCACGTCGCCTCGTTGCGGGGCTTGAGTCTTATAGATTGCTTTGTTAAGCAGAACGTGGTCGCCGGGCAAAATGCCTGGACTCATCGAAGAGGTGGGCACTTTGAACGCTTGCAGCACATTGGCGCGGATACTGTTGGCGAGATTTGTAGGGTATGCTGCCGCAACCACGACCAATAGAACATAGAGATACCAGCGGTTGTATTCCTTTAGCTGATAGGTTTTCAACCTGCGGGCGAGCAGGCCGGAGTCGATGACGGCATACACGAAAATGCCGAACATGAGTCCCAGGGACCCCATGATGACCGCCAGCATGAGGTTCGAGGAGGCGCTGTTTGCGGCGGCCACTATGACTGGAGCAAAGGCGAAGCTGGCAAAGAAGAGTATCAATCCCTTGACCAGACGGCCGCAATAGATATGGCCAAGGCCCGTTGCGGCCACGGAAAGCAGGCAGGCTATCAGGGGAATGCGGCTGCGTGTTTTGCAATCGGGAACCATCCCGTCCATGACGAACTCCTTTCAGGGGATCAAAAGCACTCTGGCGATATAGGAAAGCCGGAAAAGCCCCAGCAGCACAGCTCCGGCTACCGCGACCCACTGCACGGCGCGGCTGGAGAGGGCCCGGTAAACGACTGGAAAATCGATATTCCTTATGAGCGCATATCTCGCGATCTCACCCATTACCTGTTCCGAAAAACCTTCCGGCACCGGCACGGACTGCCGACGGTGTATCCATTCGCTGTAGATTTTTTCTTTTTCCTTTTTCATGACTCATCTCACGTATGATTCAAGAACACTTTTCAAACCGGCCCGCGCGCGTGCCAGCCGAGACTTGACCGTGCCGATGCGCAGCCCCTCGATGCGGGCGATCTCGGCATAGGAAAGGCCTTCCAGATCGGCCAGCACAAAGATGATCCGATCTTGAAACCGCAATTCCTCCAATGCTTGATCCAGTCGCCGGAAAATCTCGCTTGTTTGAGCGTCGTCAGCCGGGGTGCGTTCATCTGCAATGACCAGGTTTTCCGGCAAAGGCTGGTCACGCTTTTTCTTCCTGGCATTCAGGGCCAGGTTGCGGGCTATACGGTAGAGCCAGGTGCGAAAGCTCCCGCGTTCGGGATCGAATCGGCAGATGTGTGTGAATGCGGCGATGAAGGTCTCCTGCACTATGTCCTCCACTTGCGATGAATAGACCAGGCTGCCGACAATCCGGAACAGGCCGCTCTTATAACGGTGCACCAGATATGCAAAATCATCCGCGCAGCCTGCCTGCACCTGACCGATTATCTTCGCTTCCTCATCCATATCCCGTGTCCCGATCTCTTTCGAGATTTTGCGATTTCAACCTCTCAGCCATTATGTACATCCGAAACCCAAAAAGGTTCCCAATAAAATTCAAAGCAGTGAGTGCGTTGCGGTAGGCGTGGGTCTATAATGGGAAGCTGAAAGGCTGAAAGCGCGGGTTAGCACGGGATATGTTAAAGAGACGGCCATATGATCAGAATTAGCGAGCAGATTGCGATTCCCGAGGACGAGCTGGTTTTCACGGCATCCCACAGCGGCGGGCCGGGCGGGCAGAATGTCAATAAGGTGAGCACTCGCGTTACGCTGTGGTTCGATGTGGTGAACTCGCCGAGCCTTTCGCAGGAGCAAAAAGAGCTCATCATGCGTCGCTTGCAAAACCGGATCGGAAAGGACGGAGTGCTCAGGGTAATATCGCAACAGACCCGCAGCCAGGCAGCGAACAAGGAATTAGCTGTGGAGCGGTTCGTGGAGTTGATGCGGGAAGCGTTGAGGAGGGTCCCCGCAAGAAAGAAGACACGTGTTAGCAGGGCGGCGAGGGAACGACGGGTGGAGAAGAAAAAGCAGCGTAGCATTTTGAAAGGTGAGAGGTCGAAACAATTCCCTTTTGAAGATTGAGTGCTCTGCTGTGCGGCCGGTCCACAAGGAAAAGCGGAGGTACTTCAATGCAGAAGATAAGGGTAAGAGTGAGTTACGAACTCGAAGTTCCTGACGATTGGAAAGTGCTTGCTCCAAGCGAAGACGGAGAAAAGCGCCTTATGATAAACGGGCGATTTTTGGTGACAGTGTGACACCGAAAGCTCGTCACCGCCTGCCGATGATCTAAACCGCCTAACGAGTCAACCCAAGTTAATCCTGTTCCTCTTTAGAATGGGATTGATTTCGGTACTCTCATTGGTTATACTAATAGTATTCTCGGAGGTGTAATAAATGGCCCGAATCAAGACGGCAGTTTCCTTGGACAGATCGTTATTCGAGCAGGTGGACACTCTTGCTCACAAAATGAAGGTATCGCGAAGTCGACTGCTCGCCATGGCATTGGAGGATTTCCTCCGCCGTCATGAAAATGAACAGTTGCTTCAAGAAATCAATAGGGCCTGCCAAGATGAACCCGATCAAGCCCGACAAACGCTACGCCATAGCATGCGACGTATCCACCGCGAGATTGTGGAAGGTGAGTGGTGATAAATCAGGGCGACATCTATTGGGTTGACCTGGGTGACCCGACCGGTTCCGGCCCTGCCATGCTGCACCCGCACGTTGTGGTTCAGAACAATGTCTTTAATCGGAGCCGCATTCGAACCGTCGTGGTTTGTGCACTTACATCCAATCTAAAATGGGCGTCTGCACCCGGGAATGTCTTGTTGGAACCAAGCGAAGCCAACCTGCCAAAGGAAAGCGTTGTCAATGTCTCTCAGTTATTCACTGTAGATAAAGCGGACTTGGGTGAATATATCGGGTCACTTTCGAAGAAACGGGTTTACGAAATCCTTGACGGAATCCGGCTGGTGATTGAGCCACGCGATATCGATACCGTCAACTGAACCTGTGATCGCAGAGCGAGATTCCAATCGCAAGCAAGATTCGACCGACTACAAGCCGGAAATCCCCTGTTAAATAGTTTAGAACCTTAATAAGGCGAGCACTCGCGTTACGCTGTGGTTCGATCTGGTGAACTCGCCGAGACTTTCGCCGGAGCAAAAAGAGCTCATCATGCGCCGTTTGCAAAACCGGATCGGAAAAGACGGAGTGCTCCGGGTAATATAGAAACAGACCCGCAGCCAGGCAGCGAACAAGGGTCGAAGTTCGCGACTAGGGGTTCGATGAAATCACATTCCCCTGAAGGTCAAAAATTACCCAGCCTCCATTATCTCCATTGTACGCACGAATTTCGACGGTAACTTTAGTTGTCCTCTGTTGCATCTTGGGGTACCTTGTGATCGTAATGCGCTCGATTTTTGCGTCTGCAACCTTCAGGCGCTCGAGTGTGGTTTTTTCTAATTGCGGCAATTTCCGTGGAAGTGCTGCTTCAATCTCGTCGAGATCGAAAAAAGATTCGGAATCAAAACCTCGATAGAAACTGGTCATGTCGCTACCGGGATAATCGAGGAATTCGTCGTCCTGGTACATAAAATCCCTCAGGCGTCCGGGCTGTTTCGGGTTGGATGCGATTATCGTGGCGTTTTGCTCGCCGAATGTCAACTCCATGAGGCGGGCATGGGCGCCAAATCTCTTTTTGATTCCAAGTATGGCCTTGGCGGCGCCATCGGGTTCGAACAAGCTCTGGTGCACTTTGCGGCTCTTGGGCGGCTTTACTCGGATAAGCTTCCCCTTCGGGTCGAACTCCACCGAACCGTACTCGCCGTTTTCGTCCTTTATCTCTACATTCCAGCGCAACTGCTGCGCAACGCCCTCGAAAGTCGGTTTCTCCAGGGTGATCAGGAAGCTGCCATCCGGTATCCGGAGTTCCTTGGGAGCCTGGGTGAGTATCTCGGGAAGGCGCCACCAGTCGACGTCATCCACTGCGAAGAACTGATTTTCGGAAATCTCCCGCGCCTTGTAAAATGATTCCAGCCGCATCAATACGCCGTTCAGGTTGGCCGTGAAACCCATCATTCTTTTTGGTTTGTTCGGATCAAGCGCATCAAAGCTGAGATACTTTTGATAGACCACCACCCTGAAAAGGTTCGGATTTTTTCCGAAAGCATCGCGCATCATGGCCACGACGTTTTCCAACTCCTTCGCGTCGGTGTAGAGGTCCAAGTTTCTGGCGCGGTAGGTGTCGTCGAGATTCAGACGCTCTATCCGGCCCTTTGCATCGGCGTAAGCATTGGCGGATTCGCGAGCGCTGCGGACCAGGATATCCCACCGCACCGCGCCGGCGCCGACTTTTGGGAGAAGGTATAGATGTCTTTGGATATGAATCGACTCAACAGCCCCGCCTTCCTCGAGTCCGCAGTACTTTACGGCAGCTTTCGCAGTCTCGGCAACTCCGGTGATGTTGATCTCGCTAAGGTCGAAAAGAGTGTCCGCGAGTTTATTTTCCATGAGATTGGGTTCATAGGGGGTGGGGCCGGTTACGGTAACGTGATGAAGAAGGTTGTTGAGCCCATAGTGGTGTTCGATCTTGTATTCATCGATATGGGACGGCTTTGCAGGGTCCTGGACACGGAGTGCCAACGAGAGCGGCGTAATTTCCACGTCAAATGCCTTGGCGGCATGGCCGATTTTTTGGGTAAGCTCGGTCATGGCCTGTTGTGCGCCGGTCCCCTCAAACATGTTAACTCGTGTTCCGTCACCGCAGCATGTCAACAGCAGCATCGCGGTCAAAAGCATCGCCCATGTGGCCTTGCCTGGTAATCCGTATTGCTTGAATCTCACACGAAAGCCGGTGTACATCTCAGTTCCCCTTCCGTTTGCAGACCTGGCCCTATTCAGGGTCGTCAATTGACGGCGCTCTTAACCGGAACAGTGCATCAACTTGACTATCTGCATACGTCGAACCGCATTTCCAGACAGTTGCTCATGCCCCTCCCGGGACACCCTGAAACAATGAAAAGGAAGATTTTAACCCGTAACCCGCAACTTTTCTTAAATTATTTACAATGTTAACAAGGCGAACACTCGCGTTACGCTGTGGTTCGACGTGGTGAACTCGCGGAGCCTTTCGCCGGAGCGGAAAGAGCTCATCATGCGCCGCTTGCAAAACCGGATCGGAAAAGACGGAGTGCTCAGGATCATATCGCAACAGACCCGCAGCCAGGCAGTCAATCGGGAATTGGCGGTAGAGCGGTTTAGTGAATCGATGAGGGAAGCGCTGAGGCAGGTCCCGATAAAAAAGAAGAAGAGTGAGCAAGGGGGCGAAACTGCGCCGCCTGGAGGAAAAGAAACAGCGCGGTCTTCTGAAAAGCAGACGGTCTGAAAGAGTCCGAATCGAGGAGTAAGGCAAAGAGTCGGCAGCGCGGCTCAGCAGGTTTGAGTTAATCATAATGCAAGGCCTTACCCCGTTCACCAGCCGGACATGCCGTCTTGAAACCAAGCCTATCGCATATCCAACATGATGAATATCTTATGAAAAGTCCTATTCGACATCCCTCCGACAGGTCGTCGAGAGGTCGATGGCTCGAATGCAGCTATGAAAAAAATGGTTTAAAGGAGATCGCGATGTCACCAAAAACCAAAACCTCGTCGAGTAAACCGGCGGTATCCAAGGTGGCCCACCGAACCGTTAATATCAACGGACTTGATATTTTCTATCGTGAGGCTGGGCCTAAGGACGCTAACGTCGTGCTTTTGCTGCACGGTTTCCCGACCAGTTCCCATATTTTTCGTAACTTGATCCCGGCGCTGGCCGACGAATTCCGCTTAGTAGCGCCGGACTATCCTGGCTTTGGGAATAGTTCGATGCCGACAGTAGAGCAGTTCGAGTACACGTTTGAAAACATGGCGAATGTTATCGAGGAGTTCACGGAGAAACTCGGGCTGAGAAAGTACACGCTGTACGTTAATGACTATGGCGCGCCAATCGGTTACCGCCTGGCAGTGAAGCACCCGGAGCGTGTGCAGGCGCTTGTGGCGCAGAACGGAAACGCTTATGACGAGGGTATCGATAACGAGTTCTGGATACCTCTCAAGGCTTACTGGAAGGAGAGGACCGCGGAGCACGAGAAACCATTGCTCGGTTTCCTCAAGCGTGAGGCAACCATCTGGCAATACACCCATGGTGTTCGGGACAAGGAGTCGATCAGCCCGGATAACTGGAACATCGACCAGCCGCTACTCGACCGGCCTGGGAACGCCGCTATTCAGCTCTCTCTGTTCCACAGCTACGGAAGTAACCCACCGGAATACCCGAAATGGCATGCTTACTTCAGAAAATACCAACCCCCTGCTCTGGTCGTCTGGGGAATGAACGATGAGATTTTCCCCTCTACCGCAGGAGAACTCTATAAAAGGGATCTGAAGAATGTGGAGTTTCATGGTCTCGACACCGGTCACTTTGCTCTTGAGGAGGATGGCGATAAGATAGCCGATCTTATGCGGAATTTCCTCCGCAAGAACGTCAAGTCGCGCCGGTCAGGCGAGGAGGCGAAAATCGCGGCATAAAACATTGGGGATTAAGCGGCGCCGTGAGCTGCCACTTGTTAAATAGTCTATAATGTTAACAAGACGAGCACGCGGGTTACGCTTTTGGTTCGATGTGGCGAACTCGCCGAGCCTGCAGCCGGAGCAGAGTGGATTGGTGCTGCGCCGCCTGAAAACGCGGATCGGCAAAAAATGGAGTGTCGAGGGTTATTTCTCAGCAGACCCGAAGCCAGGGGGCCAATAAGGAACTTACAATTGAGCGTTTTGCCGAATTAGTGCGGGATGCATTAAGGCAGGCACCGATAAGAAAGAAGACACCAGTCGGCAAGGGAGCCAAGCTCCGCCGCTTGGTGGAGAAGAAGCAGCGCAGCATTTTGAAGATCGAGAGGTCGAAAAAAGTACCTGTTGCGAACCAGGCGAAAAGACCGTTTTTTCCTGTGATACTCATTAACGTGTAAGTGCATCGGAACAGATTTGCCAGCATCTCACGACAGCGGACATCCAGCCTGTCCGAAAATCCTCAGCGCGGAGCCTGCCCGAAGGAATTGCTGGCCATAGACTTTCGGGAGTTTCGCGAGATTTTTTCCAAACCCTATCGTATCATTTACCGGGTCATGGCCGAGGACGTTTACGTTCTTTTGATCGCCGACGGGCGTCGGGATATGCAGGCGCTGCTGCTGCGACGCCTTCTGCAGGCATAACCCCTGCCTCCCTTTTCACTTTGCTTCGCGCGCCTCGACCCGGTTCTCCATGTCACCTGCCACAATAGCCTTTAATCCCCCCCGGGTGGAATTCACATCCCATCGGCACTTTGTCTCTTCGTACTGCAGGTGGATGGGTTATAATGCCAGTCAACCACAACAGGGAAGGGCTTTAAAATGCAAACGGTCATTCTGGCCTGCAACACGATTCGTGATGAACTCGAAAAAGCCGCTGTGGCGACGAGCTGTCCGCATCGTTTCGTATGGGTGGAATCCGGGCTGCACACGGTAACGGAGTCATTGCGTCAGCGGTTGCAGGAGGAACTGGACCGGATGAACGGCGTGCGCAAAGTGATTCTGGCGTTCGGTTTGTGCGGCAACGCCGTAGTCGGCCTGAAAACCGGAGACTATCAATTGATTATACCCAGGGTGGACGACTGCATCACATTGCTCCTGGGCTCGAAAGGCAACAGGCAGAGCTGTATCCGGCAGGGCGGCGTATATTTCCTCACAAAAGGCTGGATGGAAGGAGAGCTCAATATCTGGAAGCAATACGAATCGACCGTGGCTCGTTTCGGTCTGGAACGGACGGAACGGATCTATAAGAAGATGCTGGCGCATTACAAATTTCTGGGTCTCATAGATACGGGCGCTTACGACCTGGCCGAATTTCTTCCGCAGGCCCGGGAAATCTCCGTCACCCTCAAGTTGGAGCTTCTTATTCTCAAGGGAACTGACCGATATCTCAAGCGCCTTCTGCAGGGTCCATGGAACCACGACAAGTTCTTAATAATTCCGCCATCAACTACGATTGAATTGATTCACCTGGGTCTTGACTCGGCAGTGAGTCGTGCCTCTATCCAGGGCGTCCTATAAAAGGGAGAAGCCTTTTGCCGCAAGTATGCTTCAACGGTTCCAGACTGCCGATAGAAGCCTCGCATGGAGAAACTCTGCTGTCCTGCATCCGGCGAAGTGGACTGAATGTCGAATCCACTTGCGACGGGCGAGGAATCTGCGGTAAGTGCAGAGTCGTCGCCAATGGTGATCTGAGCCCTCCCGACGATGTGGAACGAGGGCATCTGGCAGGCCAAGCTGAGGACGCTCGCCTTGCGTGCAGAGCGAGAGTGCTCGGGAATGTCTCCGTTACCCTCTGTAGTGCATGGACGCAGCTCCAGTCCGCGTTCGGTCCCAAATACCGCAAAGTCTCTCTCGACAGTTTTGTCAAAAGGGTCACTTTGCCCGCGAAAGGTCGAGATTCCAATCCATACGCAGAAGCCCTGCCCTTTCGAATCACCGATCCGCGTGTTTTGGACAAAATCGCCATGTGGGATTCAAATGAGAGCAAGGTATCCGGCGTCGTGATCGGAGACGAACTCCTGGACATTCGCTTCGACCGGAAAGCGATATTGGGTGCTGCAATAGACATCGGCACGACAAGCCTTGCGCTCTATTTGTTCGACCTGGACAGCGGCGAATTACTGGGCGGCAGCTCGGCTCTGAACCCCCAGACGGCCTATGGCGGAGACGTGATCACTCGCATAGGCTACTGCCGAAACAATCCCGACGGCTTATCGGTTTTGCGATCTGCGCTGATCGAAAAACTTGAGAGGATGCTGGACGAAGTGTTGGGAAGAGACCAGAGCCGAGGCCAAGTCTACCTTGCGGCTGCAGCCGGCAACACCACGATGCTTCATATCCTGGCGGGAGTCAACCCCCTGTCCCTTGCCTTGGCGCCTTTTCGCCCGGCCTTTTTAAAGCCGCTTCTAATCGAAGGAGAGCGTTCCGGCCTTTCCATGGCCCCGAGGGGACGTCTTATCCTTTTGCCCGGCGCGGCGGCCTATGTTGGCGCGGATATCGTCGGAGGGCTCACGGCTATCGATTACCGGTCCTGTCCCATGTGCACGCTTTTTATCGACATCGGCACGAACGGAGAAATTGTGCTGATCGAAGGACCGGATCGGCTGCTCGCAACATCTTGCGCGCTGGGGCCGGCCTTGGAAGGCATGAATATTTCGTGCGGTTGCAGAGCAGTACCCGGCGCCGTGGATACGGTCGAACTGGGGGGTGACATGCTGCCCAAGTTCACAACCATAAACGGCTTGCCCCCCATTGGCATTTGCGGAAGCGGCCTTGTCGATCTCGTCGCAGCGCTGGTTTCCTGCGGGGTCATAGCATCGAGCGGAGCATTCGATCACAAAGCCGGACTGACCGACAGGTTGAAAGGGGACCGCTACCACCTGACGGATGACGTTTATCTTAGCCAGCGTGATATAAGACAGGTGCAATTGGCCAAGAGCGCGGTCATAACGGGGATCCTCACATTGTTGGGCGAAACCGGCCGCTCAGTGGCGGACCTGGAACATATAATCGTGGCCGGCTCTTTCGGCTGCCATTTGAACCCTGAAAAACTGAAATGCATCGGATTGCTGCCCCCGGAGTATACCGGGCAGATTACGTTTGCCGGGAATTCATCGCTTTCAGGTGCTTCCCTGGCCGTGCTGAACCATGACATACTGAAAGATATGGAACATCTTGCCTCTGTCATTCAGGTCCGGGATCTGGGCTCCCATCCTGACTTCAGTAAGGAGTTCATCTCCCATCTGGCTTTCGCATCCTCCCCCGGATCAACAACCGGGCGATCGGCCGAAGTCCGCTCATCATCGTTATGACACGTTTCGGGCCCTTTTGTTCCTTCCCGTCAGGAGTTTTTGGCAAATTCGGATACCCGCAAAGGCGTCTTCCCCCCACTGATCCGCACCGCACATTCGAAAAACCCGCTCGTCCACCTGGCCTCCTCCAATCAGGATGAAAGGCCGCCGCTTCGCTCCGCCCCTGGCTGCTTCTTCGAACAACCGGACAAGTTCCCGAAGATGAGGAAAGCTGTCAGTGATAAGGGCCGAAGCGGCGATCAGATGGGGTTTGAAGTCGGATTCCGCTGTGACAAAGTCAGCCGGGGGCACATCGACCCCCAGGTCCAAAACAGTGAAGCCGTGGCATTCCAGGAGATCCCTGAAAAGGTTCTTTCCGATATCGTGAATGTCACCCTCGATTGTCCCGAGCAATATCCGCCCGAAGGTTTTGGCACGCCCCTCCTCGGCCATGACGGGCCTGAGAATCTCCACTGCCTGATGCATTATCTCGCCCGCCATGATTAATCCCGCGATGTAATAATGCCCCTTCTCATGCATGGACCCGACCATACGCATACCTTTTTGACAGGCATTCAGCAAATCGGTGGGAGATACCCCGGCCGCCAGGCAGCGTTTGAGGGTCTGCAAAGCCTCTTCTTCCCGAAGGTCAGCCACCAGCGTTGCCACTTCTGCCATCTCGCGGGCCATCGGTCTGATAGTTTTCTTCGGCACGACATCCCTCCGCCCTCTAAGATTCATCCCACAACCCCAGTTTTGCCTTCAGAGTCAGCGTTCCGGGTGCAGCCGTGAACCAGCCCCAACCGAAAGGAGTATCGTCAAAATCATACACCAGATACTCCAAGCGGAAAACGGCTGTGCCGGCCGGCTGGTTCAACAGACGTGCCTCCTCGTCATTGAGGACGGTCGGGATAACGGTGAGCTCGCCCTTCTTGGCCAGGCCGCCGCCGTGCCCGTTAAAAAGATCGGAGAGCGGCCCAATGCTCAATTCGGCCTCGACAACCGGGCGGTCGGGGTCACAACGGATATGGCCTTCGTGAGACATTACCGGTTCATTGTCACGCAGCAAAATACGACGGATGAGAATAACTCTGCCGCCTGCAGGCAGGCCAAGCTTTTGAGCCGTCTTCTCATCCGTCCTTACCAGGCTGATCCGCAGGACCTTTACCCTCGTCCGTTCCGAGTCCTGGAAGATTTCCCTGATGCAGTCCAAATCAAATCGCGATCCGGCCAATGTAACAGGTTTGACAAACGTGCCGGAGCCTTGAATACGTTCGATCAGCCCCTGCTCGGTGAGCACCCCTATCGCTTGCCTTACGGTCATTACGGAAAGTCCATATTGCCTGCTGATAGAAGACTCGGAAGGAATTTTCCCGCCCGGCGGATAGGCTCCTCCGGCAATCTGCCGGCGAAGGATGGCAGCCAACTGAGCGTAAGCTGGTTCGAAACTGTCTTTGTTTATCCGATCAGGCATGGCTGGCTAATCTCTGTTCTTGACCCGTAAAGCTTAAACTTTTCACCAATGGCGATCATTGGGGCGGCCCGGTTAACCCCTGTCGACACAATTGGAAGTTACAGAGTCTTCTAATCCATCGATGCTCTGTCAAGGGAAATCTGCCGGCAGAGCCGGGAAAAATCCTGCATGAAAGCAACGTGACTTATGCAACGCAACGCCGGCGGTCGCACATATCATCGGGCGGCGCCTAGTATCTGCCGTACTTCTTGCCGGCCTGAATAAATGCCTTCAACGTGTGCTCCCTGGCCTCGTCCATGGCGCACCCGATACTGAGGATATACCCACCATCGCCGGCCGCAACGTCCAAGAGTTTCTTCGTCTCTTCTTCCACCTCCCCGGCAGTACCGGTGATAATCAGGGAAACCGGGAATCCTCCACCGATGCATGACTTGCCGCCCAGGACTTCCCTGGCCCGGGCCATATCGGTTCTGTCAAAGATAAAGGTGCACATCCCATCCGGCAGTTCAGTGAGAAATTCCAGCCGCTGGTTATAACCCCCCTCCACAAAACAGCAGGGCATACATCCGTTTTCAGCCAAACCGATGATTACTTTCTTGAGAGTCGGCCAGTAGAACTTCTTGAACTGCTCGTTGGACATGAAACCGTCGGCTCCCTTATGCAGCGGGATGAAAACGATCGGGTTGTTATTAGCCACGGCCCCGCCCACGCCCATGCCTACCATCAAGGGAACCAGCCTTTCCACGGCTTGCAGAACTTTGTCGGGTCTTCTGTACATGTCCATCATTAACCCGGTGGTGCCGCGAAATGAGTCGCCCAAAGTATCGAATGGAGCCTTGGTGGCAGCGCCGGCCATCATCGGATAACCTGAACCCAACATCTGCACCATATAAGGCACCAATGCCTGGATCCATTCGAAACTGACCCTGCCGGCTTCCATAAGAGCTTTCAATGCCTCCTGTACCGGAGGCGCGCCCAAAGCACAATACCAGGGCGCGACCATAGCCAGCTCCATGGTGGGATAGATCGGAGCCATGTGTGCAAGACCTTTCAGCGCGCCGTGGGTCCGGGGAAGCCAGACACGCAACCAATAGTCGGTAGGATCGGCAATGAAGTGGTCATACTCCTCGGCTTTCATGTATTCCTTTTCAACAAACTGGTAGCCCTGTGTGTCCTTAATCCCGTGACCAGGCCATTTGTAGAGCGTATAGTCCAACACGTCGAGCGTCGGGCCGTGCATCACCATGGGCGGGATGACGGTCGCATCGGGTTCGTACTCCCTGGTGTAGTCCAAACAGACTTTCCCAAGGACATGAGCGTCGTACATGGCCTGTTTTGGCGGAATACCGTAGAGCGCAATGGGCGCGAAAACGGCCACCGGGACAATCGGCACTCTATCCGGAGTTTTTTTGAGCGTGACCGCATCCTTGATAAGTCCGGCACGATACTGGTAGCCAGCCTTTGCTTCATCGCTGAGAAACGGAATTCCTTCTCCGGAGGCCCATTTCTCCAGAAAGGCTTCCTGTCTTTGGCTCGAGGACATATTTTCCCATCCTTCAATCATGGCTCACTCTCCTTATAGATTACGTGGTCCCGGCACGCAGCTAGGCCACCCATCCCTTGCAGATATTAACTCCTGCCACCGCATCGGTAACGAAGGCGTCTGCGCCCACATACTTGCAGGCCTGTTCGTCCATTTGGCCGCCGCCTATTATCACTTTAACCTTGTCGCGCGCGCCCTTATCTTTGAGTAAATCCACAACCCGCCTCATGGACTCAAACGCCAGAGTGAGCAAACCGCTCATTCCTATGATATCCGGCTGGAATTTCGTGTATTCATCCCAAAACCGCTGAGCTGGAACGTCAACACCCAGATCCAGGACTTCAAACCCGTTGATATCCATGAGCATGTGAACCATGTCCTTGCCAATATCGTGGATATCTCCTTCAACCGTGCCCAAAAGAAGCTTGCCGATCTTTTGCGTTCCTGCGTTCGATGCGCTGTCCGTCATTATCGGTCTGATCAGTTCCGAAGCCGCCTTCATCATCTCGCCGGCCAGAATCAGTTCGGGGACGAAGTAAGTGCACTCCTCGAATCGTTTTCCTATGATGCGCAGAGCCTCCTTGTAAGCATCGATGATCTGAACGGCCGGCACTCCCTTTTCCACGTATTTCTTCGTCAGAGCCATGGCTTCATCTTCCATCATTTCCGCTACCGCATTCACAAGATCTTGCATAACGTTCCTTTCTTTTTTGAATTGGCCATCGGTCCTCAAAACATAAAAGAAGCCTGACGTTAATCCCGCCTGGGCCCGATTTTGCCGGCCCTGAAGGCTCGATTGAAGTTCAGGCAGTGACGGTCCTTTCCCAAAACCGTCTCCGCAGCCATCAAGATACCCCTCAGTTCGCGTTCTTCCGGATTGACAATCGCGCTGTCCATTCCTGCCTGTATTGCAAGGACCAGGAAAGCCTGGTTCAGTATCGATCGAAGCGGCATGCCGAAGGAGATGTTCGAAAGCCCGCAGGTCAGGTGAACCTTTGGAAACTCTTCTTTGATTTTCCGGCAGGACTCCAAAGTGATGTTTCCATTATCCGTGCCCGTGGAAATCGCCATCACAAGGGGGTCAATGTAAAGCTTTTCGTCAGGCAGCCCTCCGCTCCGAGTCATTTCCACCAGCCGTCTGACAATACCCAACCGTCCGTCGCTGTTTCGAGGAATACCGTTTTCATCCAGGGGCAAAACAATCAGCTCCGTGCCAAACTTGCAGGCGAGAGGCAAAACACCGTCGATACGGAACTTTTCTCCGCTAAGAGAGTTGAGCATAGGAGTCTTGTTTGCCTTTTCAATACCGGTTCGCAGGGCCTCGTGGTTGGGGCTGTCAAGACAAAGTGTTGCATCCGGGACTGCCTCCTGTATGGTTTGAACCAGCCAGGCCATATCTTCGGGTTCCCGTTCGGGCAAACTGCCGGCGTTGACATCCAGATAGGAAGCGCCGCCCTGAAACTGCCGCAATGCCAAGTCCCGGATGAAATCTGCGTTGCGGTTGGTAATTGCGCTGCTCACCTGTTTTCTCGTGCCGTTGATTTTTTCACCGATAACGATCATGGCGACACCTCCATGGGCTGTTGGCGGGAATGGGAGAATCTCAATTGGTACTAATATCTAGTCATCTAGATGACTTGTCAAGAAAAATCTTCGCCCGAACAAATTTTTTCTCACCCGACCGTGTACCGATCGGGACAAGGACGAGTGCTATTCATGCCGAGTCAAGTCTACACCGGAGCGTCTTGCCTGTATGATTCGGGCGGCACACAAGGCAATTTCTCCCGCCGCTTCGGAAGGGAGCTTGGCCAGGAAGTGAATTCCGCATATTGCGTTCGTTTTTGAATGATCCATATCCGAAGACCAGCGCGACTGTCCATCGGCATCGCAGCCGTAGGTGAGGTAAGCGGAAAGGGTGTTGATACCTGTTCCCGGCCGCTCTCCTATGAGATGTATGATCAGTTCGGCATCGAGCAATCCTCCTATCTGATATCCTACCCGCACCCTGCCGTTTTTGACGACTATGTCGACCTCCCCGACGTGGTATCCTCTCTCACCGAGAATGCTCTTGAGCGGTGGAAGCAGTTGGCGGAGATTCTCGTTCACCGCATTGGCGTTGAGTCCATCGGAGATTACGATCTGAATTTTTGGACGGCGTAATTTTGCATAAAGCCGGGCCAGGCGCGCCTCATCCTCTCTGCAAAGACGTTCGCCATCCTGCGGATGCGAAATGTAATCTTCCCGGGAATTGGCTTTGGTGCGGACGCGAAGGTTTTTCGGCGATGAATCTCTTATCACCGAATCCTCTATAGAGGCATAAAGAGCCAGCCGGGCCTGTTCATAGATTCTCCTGACGCGCAGGTTGGTATCTCCCGGCGGGGCACAGTCCCGATAATTGTCGTAGCCCAGGTCGTAACCCCGCTCGCGGAGCTTTGCCAGCTTCCTGACCCCTTCGGTCCGCAAAGCTTCAGGTCCCCGCTTGTCGCCTCCTCCACGCAAATATGCACTATACAGGTCCTCCGCATGCGGTCTTTCAGGAAGTAATCCACCCTGCCGGTCCATCACGCCCAGTTCGATAAACCTGGCCTGCATTGCAGTGGCAATGCGCGTCTTCGTTTTATCACGAATGCGGGGGTGTTCGCGAAAAGAGGTCGTCAGGTATCCAAGCATGGGATCGGCATTGCCGGCCACGGCCATCAGGTATGCAGGCGCGGCCATTACAGCAATCTCCAGGGTGAGCTGCCGGAGCGTATCCGGATCGATGCCCATATGAAACGTGGAACATACATCCAGCCCCATGGTGATTCCGTGCAACTTTGCCATCACCGTGTCTTCAAGGCATGCCCGCAGGAGCTGATCGGGAGTGCGGAAAACTTCAGGTCCGATAAACCCTGAAACATCGTTCACGATCATCCACGCCCCGGATTGCTGCCGGATGTGTCTTGCAATCCCGTAGTTGCGGGATTCCAGGGTCACCATGTCAACGCCTTCGTCGGCATGATTGGTGAGGGCCGACCCCTGGCCGGTTTCAAAGTAGAGCCCTTTGAAGCCTTTTGCCAGGTCGAGCAATCCATCAACATCGATTCCGAGCATTCCCCTGAGTCCCTTTGAGGTACCGGCCAGGCTCTGAAAGCCGACATCCACCCGCACTCGCGCGCGCGCAGCAGCTTGTTTGAGCATATCGGATAGAACGCAGTAGCGGGTCGGGAGCGCCAGTCTCTCTTTCACGCTCTGAAGGAGTTTTTCAAGATGTATGATCGTTTCGACGTCGTCACTTGCCGGATTGATGCCCAATATCACATCGCCGCAGCCATATGATAATCCCTCGAGAATGGAAAAGAGGATCTCGTCCGGATCGTCGCCGGGACTGTTCGGCTGAATACGGGAGCCGAAATGCCCGGGTGAGCCGATGGAGATTCCATCGCCGGGGAGAGGATTAAAAATAGCGCGGGCGACTGCGGAAAGCTCATCGTTGCTCATAACTTTTACAACGGATGCAATCTGCTCGCTTGAAAGTCCGTTGCCGTAACGCTTCACCCACTCGCTTGCACTCTTGCTCAGCAGAATTTGTCTGAGATCATCTATTGTCAAACAGGCTATGCCAACTGAAAGCTGCACGCTTATAGATTTTTCGAGGGCCTCACTGACGGCGTCCTCAATGATTTTCACCCTGGAGATATCTCCAAGCCGCAACCCTGAAAGCTCAGTCCTTGCCTCTTTGCGCTCGATCTCGTCCCGGCCGCCTCCGACGAGGAGGTCGCCTTCTTTGAACTCATTTGCTTTGACAAGCACTTCGAGCAGAATCTCTCTATTCATGACAGAATCATTCCGTAATTTCCCGACAAGATTTGTCCGTGACGATGACCTCGCAATTCATACTGAAGGACTTGGTTTGGAGTTCTCCGCTGAGGTCAAGGCAGCAATCGCCGGAATTATTGAATACCCTGAAGCTTGGTCTCTAGTTTCAAAAAGAACAAGGCGCTGGAGTTGGTTAGACTAAAATACTTGGGCCGGTCATCGTCAAAATCGTCGAGGATAACCGGCCCATATGGCGAACGCCCTTCGTTTTTAAACTACCGTGGCGTTGCAGTAATGGAAGTTGACGCCGGACTGGTCCCCATCGCGTTTGTCGCCGTCACCGTGAATTTATAGGGAGTGCCGCTTGTCAGACCCTTCATGGTTATCGGTGTGAATTTCTTTGTCGTGCTGACGTTCTCTGAGACTTTATGTTTTCCAGGGGTGGCCGTCACAGTGTAGGAGGTAATGGCGCTATTCCCATTTAATGCAGGGGGCGTGAAGCTGACCGTTGCTTCCTCGTTGCCGGGCGTTACCTTCACGATTGTCGGTGCGCGGGGAACGGAGGCGACTTTCGTGAAGACCACCAAGTCAGTAGTTCCAGGGTCGGTATCGCCAGCCCATGTGCTCGTGTAGATTATGACAGTTTTGCTTGCGTCCATAACCGCGCTGGTGTCTGAGTCTATATTGGGGAAGCTTACTACTCCGTTCGATGATATTTTTACGCCGCTCATACTCTTTTTTTTGTGTGTGCCACCCAAACTATCATACGAGGAACCTGTACCCGTTCCAGCCGAGTTGAGCGTCATAGATATTCTATCCCAAAAGGGCGCACCGGGACCTGAAGCCAAACTATTGCCCTCCCACGTACCGGCCAAATCAGCCTTCGAATATGAAGCGGCTTCTTTGGTAAAAACGTAGAGCAGGGCTGGTTCGGCGCTGCTGCTCGCCCCACTTGTCGCTACAATGACAGTCTTGCCTGCGTCCATCACCTCGCCAAGATTACTGAAATCCAGACAATCGCCTTTAACACACTTGATCGTCCCGGTTGGTGAAATCGAAAGTTGCCCGCTTGTGGGGATTTTTGACCCATCGCTCAGGGTTAATGTTCCCGTATATTTTCCATCCGAGCCGGTCTCAACTGGACCTCTTCCCCAGCCGAACTCCGGTCCCGACATCAGATAATTGAGTTGCCACGTCCCGGCCAAATCAGCCTTCGAATAGGAAGCAGCTTGTTTTGTGAGAATTGTGAGACTCGTAGAGCCATCGGACCAGGTCTCCGTACACGAGAGTACGGTATTGTACGAATTTATCTGGCATAGGAGGTTGTCCTTACCGTTTACGCTCAACCTAATCCCGGCGGAAGAAATAGAAAAAGAACCGGTGCTATTGGTCTTAACCTTGCCATCGCTTTGTTTCGAGTAACCGCCGCTGAACTTTCCGTCCGAGGCTACCGTAATTGTCCCTCTATCCCACCAGGGTGAATCAGAACCTGTAGCACAAGCGTTAAAGTTCCACGTGCCGGTCAAATCGGCGAGAGTCGGTCCATCGGCGGCCAACAAAAATGCAGGGAATAGACACATAACGCAGATGAAAATGAACAGCCCGACCAGATGCTTAGAAAGATTTGCTCTACCCATTTCAGTTCCCCCTCGGTAAGTTGCCAAACAGCTCAGAAGGTAAAAGGCTACAAAAAATTGTTTATTTAAAGTTTTCGGTCGCACTTGGACCCGCCGTTGTCAGAAGCATACAGGAAAAGAGGCTGTTGTGCATTGAAATCCGGTTAGGGACCCGCCTTGGTCTGCACTAAGTGGTAGAACCTATACTACTGTGTGAGCAGGCGCCAGTTCATCACAATGGCGTGTCGATTTCTTTACAAATCAATGTTGCTTCCTGGCGAGAGGTAACATCTTCGAAAACTGATCACATGATGCGGATTGACAAAAGCGGTTAAAGTCCAACGGCGGAATTGTCGAATGCTATAGAGTATCCGTGTGCGATGATCATATCGTGTGCGAAAAACAGTATTAGAATTATACAGGGGGCCGTTGGTGGGAAACGAAAACGCAGTTTTTCTTGAAATGATAGAGTGGTTCGATGAATCCGGCGTCGAGATTGTGCACAGGATTCCGGAACAGGGGTCCGGAGACATAAAGTTCGGCGCTCAGCTTGTCGTCCGGGAAAGTCAGGCGGCCGTTTTATTTTATGGCGGGAAAGCCCATGATGTGTTTGGTCCCGGGCGCCATACGCTCACGACTGCCAACATCCCTATTTTAACAAGGCTTGTGAGCTTGCCGTGGGGGTTTACCAGTCCGCTCAGAGCGGAAATTTATTTTGTTAATTTGAAAGAGTTCGTCGACCTGAAATGGGGGACGCGAGACCCGGTTGCGTTCCGCGATTCGCAACTCGGACTGGTCAGGCTGAGGGCATTCGGTATGCTCAACCTCCGCGTGGTGCAACCGGTTCTGCTCATCAACTCTCTTGTCGGCACAAAGGGGATTTACAGCACGGAAGAAATCCAGGAATATTTGAGCAGGGTTGCCGTATCCCGCTTCAACGATTACATGGGCGCAAATCTGGACTCTATCCTGTCGCTTCCCGGGAAATACGATGAAATGTCAGCGGGCCTCAAAAATCTCCTTGATGAGGATTTTAATCATTTCGGATTCGCTCTTTCACATATCTACATAAATTCCATCACCCCGCCTCCCGAGGTCCAGACAGCGATTGACGATCAGAGTCGCCTGGCCGTTTTCGGCGATCTGGACAGGCTGGTAAAAATGAAGGCGGCGATGGCCATCGAGAAATCGTCCCAGGCGCAGTCCGGCGCCGCAACGGGTGTGGGCATGGGAATAGCAATGATGATGCCGGGTATTTTTTCGGGTGCTTTGAAAACCACAAACGCCGGAGGCTCGGTTCTTACCGAATGTCCCACATGCAAGCATTCCATTCCTGACGATTCAAGATTTTGCCCTTACTGCGGGAAGCATTTGATCATCCTTGAAAAGTGCTCACAGTGCCATGCGGATATTCCGCCCAAGGCCAAATTCTGCCCCCGGTGTGGAACCGGGATCATGGAAACAAAGCAGCCGGTGAAATGCCCGCACTGCGGAAGCGATAACCTGCCGGACTCAATGTACTGTA
>Ga0326728_10001488_pt1 | contig 82447 bp, 68 predicted proteins | sample MB3enrmetagenome_FD_207602 | JGI IMG/M metagenome (GOLD analysis project Ga0326728, IMG submission 207602) | Lab enriched peat soil microbial communities from McLean, Ithaca, NY, United States - MB31MN | ecosystem: Environmental > Terrestrial > Soil > Wetlands > Peat | place: USA: New York...
CAAGCCCGGAATTCTGAATTATGCTCATAATCTACAGGCGGCAGTTTTGATCTCTGCCTGTTCTATTTGCTTTTTCAACCTGGCCAGACCCGGATCGACCGGTTGTTGGACCCGCCGGATCGCTTGCGACACGCGCGATTCGTCCCCCATCCCCAACCGCTCGCTCACCCAACGCCGTCGCACCGTTGTCCGCCCACACAACCACCAGGCCAGCACCTGCTTTTCCGCCATCCCCTTGGCCGCTTGTGCCAAATCAACCCCCTCCATCCCCAACACCTCCAATCCCAGGCCCAGCAACCGCTCCGCCTGCTCTTGGCCATGCTCCCTCTTGGCCCCGCCACTATACGTGCTCGGGCGCACGCCTTGCAAGACCCGCTCCGCCCTGGCCAGCAGGCGCTCGCGAAAACCATCGCCCCCCAAATACCACCCCCGTCGAATGGCTCGCCATTGCTCGTTGAGTTCCTCCCTCCCGCCCTTTCTCTTTAGCTCCATCGCCCGCCCCTCCACATACGCCGCATACCCTGCTCGATCTCCGGCCTGGAGACCCAGATTGCCCATGACCCGTTCGGTCGTCAGCCAGGAAGGACGCCCCATCCGCGCCCGCACATACGCCGGATAACTGCTCCAAGGATAATCTGCCAAGCCATCCTTCCCCAGCAAATGAGCCCGCGCCGGATTGAGGTGAATGTAAGTGCTGACCACCGCGAAATAATTTCCCTCCGCCCCGTCCACCACCAGCGCTTTGTACCGCCCTTGGAACAAATGTCCGAATATCCTGTGCCGCGCGTTGTATCGCTGGGTATAGATGCTTTGCTGCCACTTCATCCCTGCCACGAGATTGGCCTCCGGCGTTTCCACCAGCAGATGATAATGATTGGGCATCAACACGTACGCATGGATCCGCCACCCCGTTTGCTCGCATCCCTCCCCCAGCGTCTGCAGCCAAAGCTTCCGATCCGCCTCGTTGGCATAAATCCTCCGCCCCTGGTTTCCCCGCGCCATGACGTGGTAAACCGCACCGGCATATTCCAAGCGAATCTTGCGTGCCATCGTCCCCCATCCTGCTCCTCCTTCTCCCCAATGTCAAGTCCATATTCAGCTTTCCGGGCTTGACCCCTTTTCTTTTTCTTTTTCTTTCTCCCCAATGTCAAGTCCATATTCAGCTTTCCGGGCTTGACCCCTTTTCCCTTTTCTTTTCTTCAGCTTTCCGGGCTTGACCCCTTTTTCTTTTCCTTTTCTTGACCCCTTTTCCAGCTTTCCGGGCTTGACCCCTTTTCGGGCTTGACCCCTTTTTCTTTTCTTTTTCCCTTTTTCGGCCGGGCGCAAATTCGCCCCGTTCTGGTCGCCCCCGGCCTGCGTCCCCGTGCGGTTGCCGATGCTGTCGAAGGCGTAATCAAACTGCTGCCCCGCCACTGGCGTGCCGTCCGAGAAGTATTTGTTGGCGCTGGTCAACTGCCCCAACGCGTCATAGCCGTAGAGCCAATAACTGCCGTCCCCCAGCGTGACCCGCGTGCGCTGGCTGGCGGCGTTGTAATGATAGTTGAAATTCAGCGCCGACGATTTCCCCGTCAGGCGGTTGACATTATCATACGTGTTCTGATTGGTCATCACAGGCGCGCCGCTGCGCGCAAAGACAATATGGTCCACCAGCGCCGCATTGGCAAGATAAGAATACCGCATTTTCTGGTGGTGAGGGCGGCGGATTCCATGTTGCGAAGGGCGGACAGGGCGCAAGCTGGAAGCCTCCGACTTCACGACCAGGCTGATACCAGGGGCTTCGGCGAGTCTGGCGTTTGAGGCGTCGTCTGATAAGGGGAATCAAACGTCAGTCTCGCCGAAGGGGGCATTGTGTGCCGTTGGTTGCCTAGTGAATTTCAACCTTACCATCTGCAAAAAGCGTAACGTGCTTGTCTTTGCTTCTAAGCAAGACCGTGTTACTGTCCGCTGTGCGTAAATTAGTTACTTCCGTAAAATCGAAGAGTATATGGTCACGGCCAACAAGCTGATCATGTATGACTTGGGGAAATGAGTTTACTGCTTGATCCCCGTTTTCTGATCGTGCCAATTTCAACGTGGCAAATATCTCTGAGGCGCGTCGTTCCTCCATTTTACGAATGTCCTTTGAAGTAACGATGGAGCCAAAATACGGGAAAAGCAGGGCTGCAATGAGAACAAGAGCGATGCCCCATAGAGCAAGCTTCAAATGACTGCTAAAATGGGGCGTTTGCATCTCACTTAACCGCGTTAAGTGTCGCCTCGACAGCCTCTGTGTCCGCACCGTTTACCTGATAGTAACCACTCGTCCCCCAAAAGTGCCCAAAAGGTGAAACGATGCTGCGCCAGTTTTGAAAAGGCGCACTGCAAAGATAGGCAATGCCAAGCCCATAATCGAACTGGAAGGCATTTTTCATCTCGGCGCTGCTAAGAGTATTGTTCTTATCAATTTTGAAATCCCCTCCCAAACTTGGATCATTAATCGGCCAAATAGCAGTTGTGCCATGCCCAAAAAACGCATAGCCGTAGAGATCCGGTCCCTTAAAGCCAGTTATGGTGTCTGAGCTGAAAGTTTGAACCTCGCGGTTGAAATACTGCACCATGAATCCTTTGCCATAAAGAATGTCTGACGTGGTTTTTCCCAATCGCTCAAGGCGTTTGCGCGGCCCCGGCCAAAAGCCTAGCTTTCCAACGACTACCACAACCTCATTGGGGATTGTGTAAGTCTTGCAGAAAGTAATCGGATCATCAGGCGGCTGTAACCATTTCTTATATTGCGTTGGGTCCAACCCTATTATCTGAGCAAGGCTAAATATCGTATCCGTCGGCATAGTAGCTCCCGCTTTAGCACGAGGACCGTGACTCCTCTCGATGACCCATTCGAGACCAAGCAAGTCGGTATAGTCGACGAGGTCGTTCTGACAATTCGCGTAAAGATTCGGCCCGCCTTCTTCCTCCTCGGCAGGATCCCGGCTCAACCATTTGCCGGTTGATGGGTTGTAATATCTGGCGCCGTAGTAAAGTAGGCCCGTTTCCCAATCATAGAACTTGGTGGAGAACATGGGGATTAACCTTCGCCATCGGGCCGGTGGCGCGGATGAGTTCGCCGAAGGGGCCGTATTCGTAATTGGCGGAAACGGCTCCTGTGGCGGCATTGACAAGCGCCGCCACGTTCCCGTTCCCGTCATAGGCCACGAATTGCACTCCGCTGCCGACGATGTTCTCCGCCAGCAACCCTTCCACGCCGCCGGCGCCCTGCATGCTGCCGCTCAAGTCCGTCCCCCACATCAATGAAGCCACGAGCGAGGATGAAGGATTGAGGATCGCCACCAGATTCCATCCGTCATACAGAAATCGCTTGGTGTATTGGGCCACATAACCGCTCCCGTTGTAGTTCGAAACAACCGTCTGAATCCTTCTCCCAAGGTAATCATAGCTGAAAGTTAGGCTGTACTTCGACGCGGCTGGTGCGCCCGTCAGGCTGGTCATGTTGATCAGACGGTTTTCCGCGTCCCAACTGTAACTCCACCGCCCGTCGCTCATCAGGTTTCCGTCGGAGTCGTAGGTGAATGTCTCGGGATTCTGCGCCACAAATACATTTCCCGAATTCGTCGTTTGCCCTGACGCCACGCTCACATTCTGCCACAACGCGCTCGAAGCGTTGTTCACGGCCAACTGCTCCCGGAAATACTCCCACTTCCGGTAGGCGTTGCTGCCGTTCACGCTCACGCTGTTGGTTAGCAGACCCAGCCCAAGCACGTCCACGTAGCCGGGCACCCCGCGGCTGGCGATCTGGTTGAGGTTGTGCAGATCGTTCGTGTAACCGGCCGGGCGCATGGCGTTGGTTGTCCCCGTCTGGTCGCCGCCAGCCAGCGTGCCCGTGCGGTTGCCGATGGTGTCGAAAGCATAGTCAAACTGCTGCCCCGCCACTGGCGTGCCGTCCGAGAAGTACTTGTTGGCGCTGGTCAACTGCCCCAACGCGTCATAGCCGTAGAGCCAATAACTGCCGTCCCCCAGCGTGACCCGCGTGCGCTGGCTGGCGGCGTTATACTGGTAATTGAAATTCACCGCCGAGGACTTCCCCGTCAGGCGGTTGACAAGATCATATGTGTTCTGATTGGTCATCACGGACGCGCCGCTGCGCGCAAAGACAATATGGTCCACCAGCAGTGAAGGCAATGTAAATAAACGGCTTCACGGCGAACAGGGCGCATCTTGGCACTACCGCCGAAAATGGCAGCGGGACGCTGCCAGAACCCGCAGGCGGGACGCCTACGTTACGCAGCGCAGCCGTCTCGGCTGCGGGTTCGCGGGGTTTCGCTGCCCCGCGTCGTTTCCGGCTGCTTTTACATTTGGTGGCAGCGTCAAGATAGGCTCAGGTGAAGATGAATTGGCGCTGTGTTCCCCAATCCCCGGCGGCTTTGGGGGAGCCCCGGCGCTCCGGTCGCATCCCTCAAACTCTTCGCCTAATGATGGCAAACGGCAAAGGGGAACGCGCCCAATAGGGAGTTTCAAAATTCATGCCAAGAAAACACGGAGAGAACCGAAATACGCGAAACTCGAAGGCTGGCGAGGAACATGTCTGGATTTTTCGCGTATTCCGCGTATTGGGCGGTTGAAATCCTTTCTGAGGCGAGGATTTTGGCATCCGCCGGCATCTTGACGAGGCGTGATCAATCGGCATAATCAGGGCCATGTTGAGAATGGTGAATTGTGAATGGAGAATAGTGAAATAAGAAAATACTGCTTTCCCAATTCAACATTCGACATTCAACATTCAAAACTCCAAAAAATCCGCAATCCCCCATGTCCTCCCTCGCCTCGCTCAATCCGCAGCAGCGGCAGGCTGTCGAAACCACGGAAGGCGCGGTCTTAATCCTGGCCGGGGCGGGCACGGGCAAGACCCGCGTCATCACCTCGCGGGTGGCGCATTTGATCGAAAAGGGCGTGGCTCCGGGCCACATCCTGGCGGTGACTTTCACCAACAAAGCGGCGCGCGAAATGCAGGAGCGGGTTTTCAAGCTCATCCCCCGCCGCCGCCCGCCGGAGGGCGGCGGCGCCAAACCGCCGGGGCCGACCATCTGCACCTTTCATTCCCTGTGCGCGCGCATTCTCCGCCAGCACATCGAGCGCGTGGGCTACAAACGAAATTTTGTTATTTACAGCGAATCCGACCAGCTTGGCGCCGTGAAAAAAATCCTCAGCCATATTTCCGACAAGGCCGCCAAAGCCGATGCGGGCGAAGTGCTCTCGCTCCTCAGCCGCTACAAGTACGGCGGCGCGCGGGGCGCGGCCTTCGGAGACCCCAACGTCGCCGCCCTGGCCGAACATGTCAGCGCGCGCTACCAGAGCGCCTTGCGCGCCTGCAACGCGGTGGATTTCGACGACTTGATCCTGCTTACCCTCCGGCTCTTTGCCGGGCATCCCGCCGTCCTCGCCGCCTGCCGCGCCCAGTATCAATATGTGATGGTGGACGAGTACCAGGACACCAACGCCGTCCAGTTCCAGCTTGTCCGGCAGTTGACCTCCGCCCACGGCAATCTCTGCGTGGTGGGCGACGATGACCAGAGCATTTACGGCTGGCGCGGAGCGGACACGGGCAATCTGCTCGACATGGAAAAGCATTTTCCCCGGGTCAGAGTCATCCGCCTGGAGCAAAATTACCGCTCCACCGCCACGATCCTCTCCGCCGCCAACGCTGTCATTAAGAATAACGCCCGCCGCCGACCCAAGCAGCTTTGGTCCCAAAAAGGGCGGGGGGGGAAGATCCTTCTTCACACATACTCGGACGACGAGGAGGAGGCGCGCCACACCGCCGAGCAAATCGAATACGCCCGGCTGGCCCGGCGCGTGCCGTGGCGGGAGCAGGCGGTCCTTTTTCGCACCAACCAGCAGGCGCGCCCGCTGGAAACGGCCCTGCGCCAGGCCAACATCCGCTACCATCTCATCGGCGGCCAGAGCTATTTTGACCGCCGGGAAATCAAGGATTTTCTGGCCTTCCTCAAGACCTTCATCAACCCGCATGACGACATCAGCCTGCTGCGCATCGCCAACGTCCCGGCGCGCGGCCTGAGCGAGGTGACGATGGAGCGGTTGCTGGCGGCCAGCCAGGAACGGGGCTGCCCGGTTTTTGCCGTTATGAGGAATGCCGGCGCGCTGGCGGCGTTCATCCCCAGAACGCGCGAGGCCGTGGCCGGTTTCGTCAAACTCATTGAGCGGCATCAGGCCGCGTTGCGCGAGGACGCCCTTTCCCCGCGGCAGTGGGCGGAGAATTTTGTGCGGGAAATTGATTACGAAGCCGAACTGCGGCGCGGCGAAAAGAGCCAGGACGCCGCCGACAACCGGGTGCGCAATTTGCGCGAATTGCTGGCCACCCTCGGCGCGACCGCCGGCAACGCCGCCGCGCAGGTGGAGGATTTCCTGGACGGTCTGGCCCTGGATTCCGACCGCGAAGAGGAAAAGGAGCAGACGGGGGACGCCGTCACCCTCATCACCATGCACAGTTGCAAGGGGTTGGAATTTCCCCATGTTTATATCGTCGGATTGGAGGATGGTTTGCTGCCGCATTCCAAATCAAAAGCCGTCGGCACGCTCGACGAGGAGCGGCGTCTTTTTTACGTGGCGCTGACCCGGGCGATGCTGACGCTGACCTTGAGCCATTGCGCGGCGCGCAAGAAGTATGGCCAGCCTCTTCCCTGCCATCCTTCGCCCTTTTTGAAGGAACTCCCGGCCGACCTTCTGGAATTGGCCGACGAAAAAGGCAAAGCCCCCGTTTCCGTCGAAGCTGGCCGCGATGGTTTCGCCGCCATGCGCCTGGCGGCGGGCGGAGTCAAGAATGGGGAATTGTGAATAGTGAATGGTGAAATGAAACCGGAAATCTCGCAGAGGATAACGGGCGATGAAGTGCGCGGCGGTTCAAGGCCGGTGAGCAGGTCCGAATGGAACTGGCGGCTTGCCGGGACCGCTTCCTGCGCCTGCTTTCGAAACCTGGCGCCGGGTGCGCAAATATAAGACGCCGACCCCGGCAACCAGACCAAAGAAAGCGCCCTTGACCGAGCCGAGAAAGAGCACGACGTAGAGTCCCATTGCGGTAAGAGCGTTGGTCGCGGTGAAGGCATTCGCGCTGAATACCAGCACAAAGGCCGCCGCGAAGGCAATGCCGAAAACTCTCCGCGCCCTTGGATCGGTGCGGAGTGCCAGGAGCATTCGGCCTTGTTTGTTCTCTTGTCCCGGAGACTCGGGAATCCCAGGCGCGGTTGTTGTCCACCGGTCCTTTCCAAAGTGACGCAGCATGATGACGAGGCCCATCGGTGCTACGAAGAAAGGCAAGAGCGAGCCGAAGGGCCATGGTTCTCGCGAACCCGGCTCTACGAAACCGGTCGAGTAGGAAATCTTCTCTTCGTCCAGCATCTTGAGTGTGGACTCATTTGCCTCCGTCCACAATTCGACAGGCCTGTAGCCGCTGGCGTAGATTAAATCGGTGAGCCAGGAGCCTCCATTGCCTCCTTTGTACGCCGTCCACAAATTCCACCAAGCGGGCTTGCTTCCCGCCGTCCACCGATTCCACCAGGCGGGCATTTTGGCCGCAGCCCACACTTTGGTGCCCGGGTCATTCTCAGGCAGATGAAGCGATAGCGTGTTCGACCCGCTCTCCTCCAAGACAGTGATCCAGGCTCCAACGATCCAGGCATCTTTGCGCCCGGTGATGATTGCTTGCGCCTCCCCACTGGTGAGATGCTGCTTCTGCGCTGGCCCGAAAGCATGCCAGAACAGGCCTCCCAAAGCCGGCACAAACATGCACGCCGGGCCAAACATGCCGAGCGACCACCAGAGGATGAACCGTTTTTTCAGTGGTCTTGGCAGTTCCTGCGCGTCTGTTTGCTGGATGGAGTATTCACGCCACCAGCGCCGCATCCAGATCGCCAGAGCAGCCACAACGACGACATTAAAGAAGTCACAACAAAACCGCCATATAAACCTGCCAGGGTCCCAAGGAATATGCACCATGGAATATGGGGAGAAGAACAATTGGCGCACGATTAACCACGCTGCGCAGCCCCAAGCCAGGGTGCGCCAAAAACGGATGACATTTTCGCATTGTTTGGATGACTTTGCGCAGGCCCGGCTCATCCAATAGCCGGCGCAGCCGCCCACAAACGCCAGAAAACCAAGCAGTGACCAATAAAGAAGTATCGTACCCAGCGCCGCCAGTCCGATGACGGTCTTTGCGGTGGCGCTTCCTTTGACCGCCGCGCCCGCCGTGACGGCCTTCGCTGAGGTGGTCGCCAGCGGCAAGGCCGCCAGGACGCCGGCCGTGAAGGCGTGGCCCGGCTTCGTGTTTTGCAGCGCGCCTTCCAGGAAAGCCAGCGCCTGTTCCTGCAACATTTTGCGTCCGCGCGCCAGCCGTTGTTTGACCGCGTCCTCGCTCAACTCCAGCGCCGCGGCCACCCGCTCGATGGATTGATTTTCCCGATAAAACAACACCAATGGCTCGCGATAAACCTCCGGGACGCGCGCCACGCACTGCCAGAGAATGGCTTGTTCCTCCTGGCTGATGGCGCGCTCCGAGGGCAGTGGTTCCGGCGCGGCCAGTTCATTGACCGTTTCCAGCGTGTCGGCGCCATGGATCGGCTCGCGCCCTTGCCGGCGGAGTTCCTTGCCGATGACAAAGCGGGCGATGCCGCACAACCAGGGCCGCAGTTTCGCCGGCTCGCGCAGTTCGGCAAGCTGCCGCCATGCGGCCAGAAAAGTGTCCTGCGCCAAGTCTTCGCTCTGACTCACGCTGCCCGTGGCGCAGTAGGCCAGTGAACAAACCAACGATTGGTGCCGCTCAATAATTTGGCGAAAGGCCTCACGGCGGCCGCCCAGACATTCCGCGACCAACTCGGCATCGTTGAATTCAGTGGCACAGGCTTTTTCGATGGTCATCATATTACCATATAAGTACCCGAAAGGATAGCCGAGGTGACAAAGAATGATGGTTCCTCGATATTATCAGTGGAATGCCGCCGGCGAAACCAGTCCTCGTTTGCTTCCGTCTCCATCCGTGAAATCCGTGAAATCCGTGCTCCTTTTCCTGGCCCTGACTCTGGTTGGCCTCGCACTGCCCGCTTCTACGCCAGTTTTGATTCCTTGAAGTTGAGGAGCAACGATACCTCCAGGCCGATCATCGCCTTCCGAACATTTCCTCAGCCAATTCCCCTTGAGAAATGATGGGGGTTAAGACGCGGTGGCCTTTCAGGGCGCGAGTTCGCAAAGGAACGCCAGGGGAAATTGCCTTTTCAGAGGCAGATACGAGTCTGGCCACAGGCTGGTTGCTTTGCGTCAGCAAGACCTCGTTTCCCGCTTGAACCTGCTTGACCAACTCGACAAGCTCGGCGGCCCCGATTTCGGTTGTTACCATCATGCCATTGACGATACAGCTTTCCTGCTATCGAGTCGAGTGCCATTTAACTTCCTCCTCCGGGCTTAATAGAGGCAGTTCAACTCAATAACCTGCCCGCAACTGCATTGAATGCGAATGGCCGAAACCACGTCTCCCTGCCGTTGCAAGGTCACTTTGGGCGGCGGGCAATTCTGGGCGGGGGATGGCTGCGCCGCCGGGGCCGCCGTCAAACCTGGTCCAGTGGCCCCCGGAGCCATCCTGCCGGCGGCGGACGGCGCGGGCTTGAACGGCAGCGGCTTGAAACCGTGGTCCGCGCCGGAGAGGATCGCCGGCCCCATGGGAACAAAAGTGTCTGACATCGGATGCCTTCCTTTGCTTCTAAGCTTTCTTGCCGCCAGTGCGCAGGTTCAACAAGACCGTCACCCGCCGGTTGATTTCGTCGGCGAGATCGTGGTCCGGCATGGGCACGGTGTCGCCGAAGCCGGCCACCTTGATGATCTGCCGCGGCTGCACTCCGCTCCCCAGCAACTGGCGCCGCACCGCCGTGGCCCGGTCCGCCGAAATTTCCCAGTCTCCGTAGTTTGGGGAGACTGGCGAGTTGCCGCTCTCGGTGTGCCCCTCCAGCTCGACGGAAAAATTGGTGGAGCGGGCGATTTCCCAGGCCAGCGTCGAAAAAACCCACTCCCCGTAGGGGGTGAACTGGGTGGATTGCGCCTCAAAAATCGGCTTGTGCGCGCGGTCAAAGACATTGATCATGATGCCGTCGGGGGTCATTTCCAATTTGACCGAGTCATCGTCCTTCTCCGTAAAATCCGTTTGCAGGGCCTTGAGGAAATCCTGGTTCATCCGGCGCAACATGGCCAGTTCCACCGCCGAGGCGGAATCAAAATTCCCCTCGGTGCTCTTAATCGCCTGGGTGTTCTTGTTAGGGATGATGCCCGTGGAATCCTTGGTCAACGAGGTGAAGGGATGGGCAAAGGCGCGCGCCACCGCCTCCTTGATTTTCTGATCCTGCGAGGTCAGCCACAAGACGATGAACAAGGCCATCATGCCGGTGACGAAATCCGCGTAAGCCACCTTCCAGGCGCCGCCATGATGAGCCTTTTTTTTCATCCGTGCTTCTCCGTTTTATTTGGGCGGGGCCTGGTTCAGCGCCTTCAACATCGTCTCCAGCCCGTCCGCGCTCGGTTTGACTTCACTGGGCAGCCCGCGCCGGGCCACTTCGACCGCCATGATGGGAGACATCCCTCCGGCAAACCCGATGACCGACGCCGCAATGCACCGGATGTAAGCCATCTCCGAAAGGTTCATAAACTCGATGTTGACCGCGATCGGATTCATGAACCCGTAGGAAATAAAAATGCCCAAAAAGGTTCCGACCAGCGCCGCCCCCACTTTTTCGCCGATCTGCTCGATCGGCCCGGAGATCGCCGACATCGTCAGCACAATTCCCAGCACCGCCGCCACGATCCCGAATCCCGGCATGGCGTCGGCCGCCTTGGTCAGCACGCTGACGGGGCGTTCGTGCTCTTCCTCCATCGCCTCCAGTTCGATCTCCAGCAGCATCTTCAGATGGTCCGGCTTGATCTTGCCGTCAATGATCGGCCGCAGCCCGTTGCACAAGAATTCCATGGCCTTTTTTTCTTTTTGAAACGTCGGGTACTTGGCGAAGATATCGCTCGTCTCCGGGTTCATGACATGCTCCTCCAGCGCGACCATGCCGCCGCGCCTTCCCAGCATGAACAATTCATAGAGCGCCTTGAACAAATCATTGTAGGCCTCCCGGCTGTGGGACGCCCCTTTCAAGGTCGCCATGATCATCCGGCCCAGGTCCAGCAGGACCTTCCGCGGCGACATCACCACCAGCGCCCCGCCGCCCGCGCCGCAAATGATGACGAACTCGGACAAGTGCATCAGGTTCAGCGCGTTTCCGCCCGACAGCCAGAACCCGCCGATCACCGAACAGAGAACAATCAACGCTCCAGCAATGACAATCATGGCTCAACTCACAAGGGATACTGGAAGAAATCCGGGTCTTCCTTTTGCAACAGGGATTTGATGGCCAGGATGGCCTGGGCATGAATCTGGCAAATGCGCGATTCGGTCACGCCGAAGGCCTCCGCGATCTCGTGCAGCCGCAGGTCCTCAAAATAGTAAAGGGCCAGGACTTTGCGCTGCATCTCCGGCAATTTCTGCAATCGCTCCTCAATGATGCGGGACAAATCGCGCACCGCCGCTTGCCGGTCCGGGTCGCGCTGGGAATTATCTGGAATCAACTCGTAGGCCGAGCCGTGTTCTCCCTGCCCGTTTTGCGCCGAGTCCAGGCACACATACGTCACCGGGCGCACCTGCTCCAGCAACTCCTCGTAATCGTCGGTCGAAATTTTCAGTGCCTTGGCCATTTCCGCGGCGCTCGGCACCTGGCCGTTGCGTTGCGTCAATTCCTGCATCACCTTTTCAATCTGGCGCGCTTTCTCATGCACCGAGCGCGGCACCCAATCCAGACGCCGCAGCTCGTCAAAGATCGCCCCGCGAATCCGCACCCGCGCGTAGCTCTCGAAGGAACAGCCGTTCTTCGGATTGTAGCGCCGCACCGCGTTGAGCAATCCCACCAGCCCCGCGCTGTAAAGATCGTCCGCGTTGACATGGGAGGGCAGCGTCATGGCCAGCCGCCCCACCACCGTCCTGACCAGCGGCAGATGCTGCTCCACCAGGCTGTTTTCCTGCGCGCTGCCCGGACCGGAGCGGGCATAGAGCCGCCAGACATCCTGTTGCGCCCGCCGGCTCCGGGCGGGGGATTGGGTCGCGCGTGTCTCAGAGTCGCAAAGGGTGGAACTCATGATTTAGAAGGTTTTGATACCGATGGCGCTGCCAAAACTTCGGCGGAGCGGGTGGCCCGTTCCAGGGCCGAATCTTTCAAGCTCTGCTGCCAAGCCCGGCCCCACCATCCCATGAGCCAGCCCCCGGCGTAAGCCGCCAGCGAGGCCTGCCAGAGACAATAAGACCAGGAGTTTTCCTGAACCCGGCTGCAAAACAGCCCGATCCCGAACCCCAACACTCCCCCCAACAGCATCAATAGTTTCATAGCAGCGCAAAGTGAACTCAGCATGAGCAGGAGCATTGCCACCTTTGCCCCGTCTTTGCGCGATGCGTCCAAAACCCTTTATTGACGGGCGATTTTGCGTGTCGGAGAATTTTGGCCGGGCCAATTGGCGGGAACATCCGGGCACAATTTGCCCGGTTTCCCATCCCGAGGGAGTAATTTATGCCTAACGCCCGGCCGCCAAACAGCCCGGCGCCTCCATTGACATCGGACGGCCAGCGCCCGGAGTTAAGTCCGGCTCGATTTTGGGGGGCTTTTCCGCCCGCGCCAGCCTCCCGGCGGTTTTGAAGGGGGATAGGCGCCGCCGCATGGTGGCTTGTGCGCCTGACTTTGCCCGATTATGTTGTCATCCATGAGAGTCCACAAGGATTGGGGAAAAAATATATGGATTTCGGCAGCCGTCCTCCTGGCTTCCGCCTCCCTGGCCCAGGCGCAAACGCCTCAGCGAACGCTCCTGCCCGGCCATCTGCCGGCGGTGGTTCCGAGACTGCAGCCGCTGGGCCGCTTGGACGGTTCGACCCGGCTGAGGTTGTCCATCCACTTGCCCTTGCGCAATCGGGAAGCGTTGGCGAGTTTTATCGAGAAGCTCTACGACCCGGCAAGCCCCTTCTACCACCGCTATCTCGAGCCGGCAGAATTCGACGCCCGTTTCGGCCCCACCGAGCAGGATTATCAGGCGGTCATCGCCTGGGCGGTCGGCAGCGGGTTCGCCGTCACGGCCCGTCATCCCAACCGGATGCTCCTGGAAGTCAGCGCGTCCGTCGCGGACATCGAGAGCGCCTTGCAGGTCAGGATGCAGACCTATGCGCACCCGGCGGAGCCTCGCACCTTTTTTTCTCCCGAGGCCGAGCCGTCGGTCGAAATGGGCGTCCCGATGTTGTACATCGGCGGCCTGGACAATTTCGCCCGGCCGCATCCGAAAAACCTGCGGCGCTCTCTCTTGAAGGCGACCGCGAAAGCCGCGCCCCAAACCGTCGGGTCTGGCCCAAACGGAAATCTGGCCGGCTTCGATTTTCGGGCGGCCTATGCGCCGGGCGTCGCGCTGACGGGAACCGGCCAGATGGTCGGCTTGATGGAGTTCGACGGTTATTTCGCCGGAGACATCGCCTCCTACGAAGAGCAGACGGGAGTGCCGGATGTGCCGCTGCAAATTGTCCTGCTGGACGGCTTCGATGGAACTCCCACGCCGCCAGGCCCCGACAGCGGCAACGGCGAGGTCGCCTCGGACATCGAGATGGCGATTTCCATGGCGCCCGGACTGTCGGCAGTGGTGGTCTTTGAAGCCGACCCGGTCAACCCACAGCCCAATGACGTGCTCCAAGCCATGTCCACCAACGCGCTGATCAAACAACTCAGTTGTTCCTGGGATTTTGGCCCGGTCACGACGTCACAGCGCGCCACTATGGACAACTATTTCCTGAAACTTGAAGCCCAGGGACAGTCCTTCTTCGATGCTTCCGGCGACGGCGGCGCAGCCACCGGAGCCATCACGGCGCCGGATGACGACCCGTATATCACGCTGGTGGGGGGAACCGCCCTCGCGACCGCCGGCGCGGGCGCCGCCTGGTTGGCGGAGACGGTTTGGAATGCCCAGGAAGGGCCGGGGGTGAACAGCAGCGCCGGCGGCGTCAGCACTACTTACAGTATTCCTTCCTGGCAAACGGGCGTCAACATGTCCACCAACAGCGGATCCAAGGCCAAACGCAACAGCCCCGACGTGGCCATGGTGGCCGACAACGTCTTCGTCGTGGCGGACGACGGCCAGCAGGAAACCACGGGCGGCACCAGCGTGGCCGCTCCGTTGTGGGCGGCCTTCGTGGCGCTGGCCAACCAACAGGCCGCGGCCGCCGGCGTGTCAAACATCGGCTTCCTCAACCCGGCCCTCTATCACATCGGCACCAACTCCGGTTATACGGCCTGCTTTGACGACATCACCGTTGGCAATAACACCAACGAGAACGCCAAGGAGTATCTGGCCATGCCGGGCTATGATCTTTGCACGGGCTGGGGCAGTCCCACCGGGGGCAGCTTGATCATCGCCCTGACGCAGCCGGACGGTTTCCAGATCACACCTGGAAGAGGCGCGGTGGCCAACGGCCCGGCCAGCGGCCCCTTCACTGTTTTGACGCAGACGTTTCTGTTGACAAATGCCGGGAAGCCCGCCTTCAACTGGTCGCTCGGCACAACCGGGTCCTGGATGAATGTCTCGAGCAGCAGCGGCACTCTGGCGCCGGGCGGCGGAGCCGCCTCCGTCTCAGTCACTCTCAATTCTGCGGCCGGCCTCCTGCCGGCGGGCCTTTACACAAACCAATTGTGGTTCACCAACCTGGGCAGCGGCCTGGCGCAACTGCGGCAGTTCACCTTGCAGGTTGGCCAGGAATTGGTGCAGGACGGTGGATTCGAAGCAGGCGATTTCTGCTATTGGTCCCTGGAGGGCGACTCGTCCGTTTATACCAACAATTTCGTGGATTACGCGGATGACTCCGAATACGGCTCGGGTTACTCGCCCTATGCGGGGAATTATTTTGCCGCCTTGGGGCAGGTTTCCAACGTCGCCTATCTTGCGCAGCCCCTGCCCACGCGGGCCGGCCAGCTTTATCTGCTTTCTTTTTGGCTGCAAAACCCCTTGGAAGACGGCGGCAGTTCCTCTAATCCCAATCAATTCGTGGTTCGGTGGAACACCAACGCCACTTCCACGAACGTCATTTTCAACCAGACGAACATGGGCGCTTTTGCCTGGACCAACCTGGTGTTCACGGTCAAAGCCTCGACCAACAGAACCTCCTTGCAGTTTGGATCCCGTAACGACAACGATTTCTTCTGCCTGGATAATGTGAGCGTCATGCCTTTGCCCGCGCCCGTCCTCCAGGCGCTCGCCCCGGGCGATGGGTCCATCCAACTGGCCTGGACCGCGCTGGCCGGGGCGACCTATCAGGTGCAATACCAGACGAACGTGGCCCAAACCAGCTGGATTGACCTCGGCGGCGTCATCACCGCCACCAACAATCCCATGACCTATTCGCAGAGTCCTGTATCCGGCCCGGCGCGATTCTACCGTGTCCTGCTCCTGCCATAGCTGAAATCTAAATGCTAAATGCCAAATTATAAATGCTAAATGCAGGAATTCACATTTGCAGCATGGCGTGGATGGTTTGCAGGGCGTTTCCTTCGAGGCGGTTGTTGACGTAAATGAAGGTTTTGCGCCCCGGGTTCTCCCTGCCTTCGCGGATCAGGGCGGCCCCGGCCTGGCGCGCTTCGGTGTTGACTTCCTTGGTTTGGTCGTAGGGTTGAAACGATTTCACGGCGTCTTCGTAGGCCCGGCCGGGCTTGAGGAGAAATCTGGCGGCGACAAGGTTCGGGTTGGTGCGACTGCCGGCAAGAGCCATCTGCTCGCTAATGGGAGGCATGTCCGTCCAGGAGTTGTAGACATGGGCCACCCGGTGGCGGGAGAGGCAGTCGAAGTATTCCTGCTGGAGCCAGTGTTGGTTGCGCATTTCGACGGCGTAGGGCCAGCCCGGGGGCAGTTGGGCGAGGAAGGAGTCCAGTGCCGCAACGAAATCGCGGCCCTGCCCGTAGTCCGCCGGATAGAAGCGGGAGAATTCAAAAATGAGGAGGCCAACCTGGGGGCGGATGGCCTGGCAGGGCTGCAAAAAGCCGCGCTCAAAAACTTCCGCCTTGAGGAAATGGCCGTTCAGTTGGCCGGCGCGCGGTCCAAAGCGCGGCAGGCTCGGAAATTTCTTCAGAGTGATTTCGTCGGTGACCTTGAACCCGAATTGAAAATCGGACGGCACTTGCGAGGCGAGACCCTCCAGGAATTTGACGCCGGGAAAGGCGTAATAAGCGGCGTCCACGCAGACGGTCTTGAAAACTTCCGCGTATTCGGCCAGGCAGTTTTTCTCGAAGCGGGTTTTGGCGAACTTCCCGCGCCATTCGTAGCGGGCGCTGTCGTAAAGCTGCCCGCGCCAGCCCGGATATTTCCAGGATGACGTGCCGATGAAAACGCCGGACGCGGCCAGCGTCGCGGCGGAGTTTTTCAGGTATTCCCGGTCCAGCGCCATGGTCCGGGGTGGGGCTTAGTCCAAGAGGCCACTGTTCAAAAGGATGGCCTCCTGGCGAACCGTCACGACGGCTTGCAGGTCGGCCTGCGCTTTGGCCATCTCGGCTAGTTTGGCTTTGCGGGCCTGGCGAACCCTGGCCATCGCGCTTTTGACCTCGGCAATGGGCGCGTTGTCGGCCAGAGCCTTGGTCAACGCATCCGCGGCGGGATCAGCCGCGACCGCAAGGGTAGTCGAAGCCCGCGCGCTCATCCTGGCGAGTGCCGCCACGCGCGCTTCGGCCTGCAATTGGATCACGCTGACCAGTCTGGGCGAGATGACGAGCCATTCATCATCGTTGGTCACCCCAAGAGTCATGCGCATGTTGTTGGCCTGCTCTTGCAACCGTGCCGGGGAAGACAGGACGATGCCGCCTCCGCCAAAGCCGCCCCCGGGAGGGCCGCCGCCTTGCGCCCGCACGTCAGTCCTGGAAAAAGCCAGCGCGACCGCGATGCCGCCGATGGCCCATAACTGATTCAACTTGTTCATAAATACCTCCGACTGATTTTTTAGCGCGATTGTTCAATGTTTTTGCCAACACGCGGCTTTCATTGTTTTATGATACACGGTGCCGGCGGTTTGGGAAGGCGGAAATTCCGGCAGTGCCTTAATTTGTAGCGTCGAGCCTGTGGCTCGACATCGGCGCACAGCGCCGACGCTACACCAATTAAGGCACTGCCGGAATTCCCCGGTTGACCGTCCGGGTGTTTTCAGCAAAATAGGGCGCATGGCGTCTTTCTTGAAATTGCAGGATGTCTCCAAATCGTATGACTCGGTCTTAAACGCCCCGCCGGTGCGCGTGCTTGACGCCATCCGCCTGGAGATCGAGGCGGGCGAATCGGTGGCCATTGTCGGGCCGTCCGGCTCCGGCAAGAGCACGCTGCTCAACATTATCGGCGGGCTGGATCGCCCGACTAGCGGGCAGGTTTTTTTCCAGGGGGAGGATCTGGGAAAATGGAATGAAGTCGAACTGGCGGCCTTCCGCCAGCGCCGGCTCGGCTTCATCTTTCAGGCTCATCATTTGCTGCCGCAATGCACGGTGTTGGAGAACGTGCTCGTGCCCACCCTGGCCGCCCCGCAAACCGCCGCCGGCCGCCAAGAAGCCCTGGAGCGGGCCGGCCGGCTGCTGGAGCGGGTCGGGCTGGGGGCGCGCCGGGACCATCGCCCCGGCCAGCTTTCCGGCGGCGAACGCCAGCGCGCGGCGGTGGTGCGGGCCTTGATCAATCGTCCCCAACTGCTCCTGGCGGATGAGCCGACCGGGGCGCTGGACCGGGCGGCCTCGGAGGGGCTGTCGCGGCTGCTTTTGGAACTGAACAGCGAGGAAAAAGTCACCTTGATCCTGGTGACGCACGCGCCCGAACTGGCCGGGCGGATGCAACGGCACTGCCGGCTCCTGGACGGACGCCTGGAACCTCAGGGCTGATCCGGGGGAGTGTCTCCAAAAAAGTTATTCACATGGACAGGCAATGTCCAGGCCGGGGCATGAAACTGGGCGGAAAATGATGGAAAGGGTCTTATGTCGAAGAAAGAACAGTTCCTGGCCTTTGTGTTAGTCGGGGCGATGGCCCAGGACCTCAGCACCAAAAGCAATGATTGCCCTCTGATCATGCACATGGCCGGCCAGATACCGGAGGACCGAATCCCGGATAACGTCACGAATGCCGCCAAGGTTTTTCTGGCCTTTTGCAACGGCGTTTGCACGCGGCCGCACGATTGGATGCTCGCCCGCAATTGAGTTGAATCCTCTGGGAGCAGGGATTATGGGCTGAAAAACATCAGCGCCAGCGCGATGAGAATATGGCGGCGGATTGCCATCCGCCGCTACACCTGCGGCGCCGTGTAGCGGCTTTCGCCAGAAAGCCGCAAAAATTCCGCCTCTGGTGGTTTGGCGGCGACTTTAGAGCGCCCTATGGAAAAGAATACACCCGCATTCATATTTCGCAATGCGGGTGTATTCATTATGACCATGCAGCCGGATGTGTCGAGAAAAAAGTTTCGGGCGCAAAAATCCCAGGGCCGTTCTAAAGTCTGGAGACATTTGCTGCCCACCGTAGCTTTCGCCAGTAAGCCGCAGAAATTCCGCGTCCCAAGTGGTTTGACGTTAATCCTGGACGGTCCTCCAACCCCCCCGCCTTGCCACTCGCCGCTTGTCAGGGCGGCGGGATTCTGCATATGCTGTGCCGGTGAACACGGTCTTGGAAATCAAAGATTTGCGGGTGGATTTTCCCAGCCGGGAATTGGGCGGGCGCGCGAAGCGGGCGGTGGACGGCTTGAATTTGCAGGTGCAGTCGGGGGAGGTTTTTGGATTTCTGGGACCCAACGGCGCGGGGAAAACGACGACGATGAATGTGTTGCTGGGGTTCGTCAATGCCAGCGCCGGGTCGGCCTCCATTTTTGGCGTGGATGTGCGCCAGCCCATCGCCCGCCAGCGGATCGGGTATCTGCCGGAATTGACTTATTATTACAAGTTTCTCACCACGGAGGAGCTGCTCCGTTTTTATGCGCGCATTTTTCGCCTCGCCCAGGCGGAGCGGGAGCGGCGGATAGACGCGGTGCTGAAGCTGGTGGACTTGGAGGCGGCGCGCAAACGGCTCATCAAGACGCATTCCAAGGGGATGCAGCAGCGGGTCGGACTGGCCCAGGCGCTGATCAATGATCCCGACCTGTTGATTCTGGACGAGCCGACGAGCGGACTGGATCCGGTGGGGCGGATGAAGGTCCGCCAGATCATCCAGCGGTTGAAGGAGCAGGGCAAAACGGTTTTTTTCTCGTCGCACGAGCTGGGGGAAGTGGAAACGGTCTGCGACCGGGTCGCCATTCTGCACGAAGGGCGGCTGCGGGTCGAAGGGAAGGTGGACGATCTGGTGCGACAATACCAATGTCATTTGGAACAGATTTTCCTCAAGATCATCGGCTTCCGGGCGGAGGCTTAATTTAATATGAACAACCTGTTGCGGGCGGAACAGGAGAGATTAAGATTAGGATTAAGATTAGGATTAGGAGAAATTGAGGCGGAGATGTGATATGAACAACGTGTTGGCGCTCGCCGGGGTGGTGATCAAGGAGTTATACCGGCGCAAGGATTTTTATGTGCTGTTCGTCATGACGGCGCTCATCACACTGTTGTTGGGCTCGATGCGCTTTTTTGATAATGCGGATATTGTGCGCTTTCTCAAGGAAATCTGCCTGCTGCTGATCTGGATTTGCGGGCTGGTCATCGCCATTACGACGGCGGCGCGGCAAATCCCGGCGGAACGGGAAAGCCGGACGATACTTCCCTTGCTGGCCAAACCGGTGAGCCGCTGGGAGTTGATCGCGGGCAAATTTGCGGGGAGCTGGCTGGCCTGCGTCATGGCCCTGACGGTGTTCTACTTTTTTTTCGGCGTGGTCACCGCCACGCGCGAGCACGCCTGGCCGGCCATGACTTTTTATCAGGCCTTCTGGCTCCACGGCGTATTTCTGGCCGTGGTGGTGGCGCTGGTGCTGCTGGGTTCGGTGGTGTTCACCGCCCAGTCCTCCAATGCCACCATCTGCTTTATTTTCGTCCTGGGCATTCTGGTCGTGGGCGGACATCTCAATCGGGTGGCGGCCGGCATGAGGGGCGTGAGCGGCACCGTCCTTTATGCCATTTATTTCGCCATCCCCCACCTGGAATGGTACGACATTCACGATTTCGTGGTCCACGACTGGCAGAGAATTGACTGGTTGATCATGGCCGGCGCGACCTTGTACGGCGCGCTTTACACGGGATTTTTTCTGGGGCTGACGTGGCTGGTCTTCCGGCGCAAGACGCTCACCTTATGATCCGGCTTGTCTTGACACTGGTTTTCGCCGGTGGTTTCACGCTGGCTACCATTCTGGAGCCGCGCGTTCAAGGGTTGCGCCCCAAAACCGAGGACGTCACCGGCTTTATGGCGTCGCTCATGGGAGAAAGCCGCCGCCTTTTTGCCAATCAGTTTTTCGTGGAGGGGGATGTTTATTTTCACAGCGGCTATTACCCCAGCATCTTCGACACGCATGAGACCAACCTGGACGTGAACGTGAGGGAGGCTCCCACAACTCAGCCCGTGCCCGCGAGCGGGCGCCGGCATGAAGAAGAAGAGGGGGAGGGCTTTCTCGGGCCGCCCGGGGATTGGGTGGAGCGTTTTGGCCGGCATTTTATTCCGACGGAGCACACGCATCTGGCCAACGCCAAGGTGCGCGAAATACTGCCCTGGCTGCGCCTTTCCGCCGACATGGATCCGCATCACATTCAAACTTATTTGACGGCCTCTTATTGGCTGCGCACGACGTTGAACGAGCCGGACGAGGCGGAACGATTTCTCCGGGAAGGGCTGGGGGCCAACCCCGACAGCTACGAAATCCTCCTCGAACTGGGCTACGTTAACGATTACAACAGGAAGAATTTCCGCATGGCCCATAATTTGTTTGACTTGGCGCTGCAAAAGTGGAAAGCACAGGAGGCGGCCGGGCTGCAACCGCCGCCCAAGGCCCGCGTGGAGATCCTGGATGGATTGGTCCGCGCGGATGAGGACGAACACAATCTCAAGCAATTGCTGGTGGATCTGGAAACCCTCAAGGCCGTTTCCCCCAACCCGGAGATCATTGAAAAGACCATCCAGGAAACGCGCGCCAAACTCGCCGCGTCTCCTCCGGTCCGCCCGAATTGAACGGGTGCGATTAACGGTGTCGGTCAGCCAATGGTAGGGCGGCGCTGCCGCGCCGCCCACTTTTTGCCTTTTCAATTCGCGCCGCGTTCAACTACGGCCGATGTCCGACGGTCAACTTCTTGAACCAGGACGACGCGCGCCAGCCAAAGGAGTTCATATCATAAGTGGCAATACGCGCGGGAGAACCCGGTCAGGAAAGGTCTGGTTTCACTGGCGGAGGACTGGCCTTTCTGTGGCCGGGTGCATGAGATTCATCGGTGAAGGAAAGAAAGATATGGGCGGCGCGGCAGCGCCGCCCTACCGAAGACGTGAAGATTTTTGACGTCTACCCCCGCATTGAACTTTCCCACTTTTTAAACTTTGAAATGCGGTGGGATTGCCCTAGGTTGAGCCGCTAATGGCATGAAGATTTACATTGACGGAAAATACTACGACGAGAAAAGCGCCCGGGTTTCAGTGCTGGATCATGGATTGCTTTATGGCGACGGCGTTTTCGAGGGCATCCGCGCCTACAACGGGCGCGTGTTCAAATTGGCCGAACACATTGACCGGCTCTTTTGTTCGGCCAAGGCCATCCTGCTGGCCATCCCGATGACGCCGCAGGAACTGACGGAGGCCGTGCTGGCCGCCTGCCGCCGCAACCGGGTGCGGGACGGCTACGTCCGGCTGGTGGTGACGCGCGGGGTCGGGTCGCTGGGGTTGAATCCCAACCACTGCAAGAATCCCACCGTCATCATCATTGCGGGCAAAATCCAGCTTTACCCGGCCGAGCTTTATGAGCGGGGTCTGAACATCATCACCGTGCCGACCGCGCGGAATTTGCACAGCGCGCTCAATCCGGCCATCAAATCGCTCAATTACCTGAACAATATACTGGCGAAGTTCGAGGCCCTGAACGGCGGGTGCGAGGAAGCCATCATGCTCAATGCCGAGGGGTTTGTGGCCGAATGCACGGGGGACAACCTCTTCATCGTCAAGGGGGGCCAGCTTTTCACGCCGCCCCTTTCGGCGGGGGCCTTGCACGGCATCACGCGCGGGGTGGTGTTGGCACTGGCGCGTGACAACGGGATGGCGGCGAGCGAGCCTAATTTGACCCGCTACGACTTGTTCAACGCCGACGAATGTTTTCTGACCGGCACCGGGGCGGAGATCATCGCGGCAGTCAAGATAGACGGCCGGGTGATCGGGAACGGCAAGCCGGGTCCGGTGACGCGCCAGCTTGTCGCCCAATACCGGGCCTTAACGAAAAGTTCCGGGGAGCCGATATATCCGTAGGATGACAGTGCCTTAATTTGGTGTAGCGTCGAGCCTGTGGCTCGACATCGGCGCGCAGCGCCGACATCACAACAATTGAATTAAAGCACTATCCGTAGGATTTGATATTGGTTCCGGGGTGAATTATGATGTAGTTAATGAGAGAGTGACCGGAGGGTCGTTCCGATTTCGAAAGTGATTTGTATGCTCTGCATGATTTGCAAACAGAAGCCCGCCCAGGTCCACCTGACTGAGATTGTGGATGATAAAATGAAGAAGGTGGACTTGTGCGAGGATTGCGCCAAGCACAAGGGCATCAATGACACGGCGGGCTTTGCCATCGCCGACTTGTTGCTGGGTTTGGGAGCCTCCCAGGAAATGGCTCAGGCCGGCGGCGGGGAGGAAATCCAATGCCCGGCCTGCGGCTTCACCCAGGCGGACTTCAAGAAGGCCGGGCGGCTGGGGTGCTCGGAGTGCTACGCGGCCTTCGCCGAGGGGCTGGAAAGCCTGCTCAAAACCATGCACAAGGGCACCAAGCATGTCGGCAAATCGCCCCTTTCCCTCAAACAAGGCCGCGATCTGGCCGACCGCCTCAAGCAGTTGCAAAAGCGACTCGATCGCGCCGTGACCGACGAGGATTTCGAGCAGGCGGCCAGTTTGCGCGATGAAATCCGCAACACCCGCGACCAGATCGAGCACTTGGCGCCAGGATTGAAGCCATGACCCTTCAAGAATTCCTCACCTCTCCCCTTGAAACCGCCCGCCGCGCCGGGCCGCATGACCGCATTGTGCTTTCCAGCCGGGTGCGGCTGGCGCGCAATTTGCGCAGCCTGGCCTTTCCCGGCTGGGCGAAGAAGGCCGAGCGGATCAAGACTTTGGAAACCATCCGGCCCGCGGTGGAAAGCCTGCCGCAAATGGCCGGGGCCTTTTCCGAAACGATGGACAACCTGGGGCCGCTGGACAAAATGATCCTGGTCGAGCGCCATCTCATCAGCCGGGAGCATCAGGCCAAGGGCGCGGGCAGCGGGCTGGTTCTGAACAAGGAGGAATCGCTTTGCGTGATGATCAATGAAGAGGATCATTTGCGCATGCAGGCCCTGCGCCCCGGCCTGCAACTCAAGCAGGCCTGGCTGGCCATTGACCAGGTGGATACCGACCTGGAAATGAAGCTCGAGTACGCTTTCAGCCCGGAGTTGGGCTACTTGACAGCCTGCCCGACCAACCTGGGCACCGGCATCCGCGTCAGCGCCATGTTGCACCTGCCCGGCCTGGTCTTGGCCGAGCAGATCAACCAGATTATTTCCTCCGTTAACAAACTGGGGCACGCCGTGCGCGGGCTTTACGGGGAAGGCACCGAGGCGCTGGGGAATGTTTTCCAGGTTTCCAATCAAATGACCCTGGGCGAGGTGGAAACGGACATCGTGGACCGCATGAACAAAATCCTGTTGCAAATCATCGAGCACGAGGAAAACGCCCGCGCCATGCTGCTGGAGAAGCGGCCCCAAATGGTCTTTAACCATATTGGGCGCGCTTACGGGATTTTGGCCAACACCCATATCATCTCCTCCAAGGAAACCATGAACCTGCTTTCCCTCATGCGGCTGGGGGTGGACCTGGACCTCTTTCCGGGGGCGGACCGGGCGCTGGTTGACGAGCTGTTCGTCCTGACCCAGCCGGCCCACCTGCAAAAGCAATTTACCGAGAAACTGGCGGCCGAGGAACGCGACGTGCTGCGCGCCGACATGATGCGGGAACGGTTGCGCCAGGTCGGACGGCCCAACTGGAAAACACCCGGCAACGCCGGCTCGCTGGACAAGCGGAACTGAGAGACGCACGTTGAAATATGAGTCAAGAGGCCAACAAATCTTTTACGCCGCGCGCCCAACAGGTGCTCGCTCTGGCGCGAACGGAAGCCGCCCGCTTCAACCATAACTTCGTCGGCACCGAACACCTTTTGCTCGGCCTGATCAAATTGGGTCAGGGCGTCGCCGTCAATGTCCTGCAAAAACTGGGCTTGGACCTGGAAACCGTCCGCATGGCCGTGGAGAAGGCGGTCGGCACCGGGCCGGATCAGAAGATGATCGGGAACATTCCCTACACGCCGGGTGTCAAGAAAGTTCTGGCCCTCGCGGCCAAGCAGGCCAAAAACCTCAACCATGCTTACGTGGGGACAGAACATATTTTCCTGGGCGTGTTGCGCGAAGGGAACAGCCTGGCCGTGCGGATTATGAAAGACCTGCCTGTGGATATTGAGAAGACGCGGCAGGAGATTTTGAAGGAATTGAACCCTAATTTTGCCTCGGGTGCGGAACCCCAGGCTGGAGGATGAACATCCGGCGCCAACTGGGCCCGCTGGACAAGCGAAACTAATAGAGGCATATTAAAGTATGAGTGACGATGCCACAAACAATTTTACGCCGCGCGCGCAGCAAGTGCTCGCGCTGGCCCGCAAAGAAGCCGACCGGTTCAACCACAACTTCGTCGGAACGGAACACCTTTTGCTCGGCCTGATCAAATTGGGCCAGGGCGTCGCCGTCAATGTCCTGCAAAAACTGGGCCTGGACTTGGAAACCGTCCGCATGGCCGTGGAGAAGGCGGTCGGCACCGGGCCGGACCAGAAAATGATCGGGAACATTCCCTACACGCCGCGTGTCAAGAAAGTTCTGGCCCTCGCGGCCAAGGAGGCCAAGAATCTCAACCACACTTACGTGGGCACGGAACATATTCTTTTGGGGCTGCTGCGGGAAGGGGATGGCGTGGCCGCGCGCGTTCTGAAAGACCTGGACGTGGACATCGAGCAAACGCGGCAGGAGATTTTGAAGGAATTGGACCCTAATTTCGCCTCGGGCGACGAACCCCAGGCCGGCGGGGGAAACCCCGAGACGCCGCCGGAGAAAACGCCGGAAAAAAAAGGCGAAGTCAAAACCCCGGCCTTGAAGGCGTTTGGCCGCGACCTGACCGAGATCGCGCGCAAGGGCGAAATGGACCCGGTCATCGGACGCCAAAGTGAAATCGAGCGCGTCATCCAGATTCTGTGCCGCCGCACTAAGAACAACCCGGTGCTGCTGGGCGAGGCCGGCGTGGGCAAGACGGCGATTGTCGAGGGCCTGGCCCAGGAGATCGCCCGGGGCAACGTCCCCGAAATTCTTCGCGACAAACGGGTCATCACCTTGGACCTGGCCCTGATGGTGGCCGGGACAAAATACCGCGGGCAGTTTGAGGAGCGGATCAAGGCGGTGATGGATGAAATCCGCCGCGCCAAGAGCATTATTCTTTTCATTGATGAGTTGCACACCATCGTCGGCGCAGGCTCGGCGGAAGGGACGATGGACGCCTCCAACATCATCAAACCGGCGTTAAGCCGCGGGGAAATGCAGTGCATCGGGGCGACCACGATGAACGAATATCGGAAATACATCGAAAAGGACGCCGCCCTGGAACGCCGTTTCCAGGTGGTCAAGGTGGAAGCGCCCTCGGTGGACGAAGCGCTCCTCATTTTGAAGGGTCTTCGGCCCAAATACGAAGAGCATCACAAGGCCGAGATCACCGACCAGGCCATCGAAGCGGCCGTGAAAATGGCCGACCGCTATATCACCGACCGTTATTTGCCCGACAAGGCCATTGATGTGATGGACGAAGCCGGTTCCCGCGCCCGCATCGGCACCATGACCCGCCCGCCGGAAGTCAAGGACCTGGAAGCCGAGATTGAAAGAATCAAAACGCAAAAGGAGCGGGCGATCAAGGACCAGGATTTTGAAGGCGCCGCCGCCATGCGCGACAAGGAGAAGCACGCCAAGGAGAGACTGGACGCCGTTCTGGCCGCCTGGCGCGCCAGCCGCGAAGACAAACGCGTGGTGGTGGGCGAGGAGGATATTCTCCAGGTCGTTTCCAAATGGACGGGCATCCCGTTGAAGCGGATGGAGGAAGGGGAAGCGCAGCGGTTGCTCTCCCTGGAACAGGAAATGTCCCGCATCATCATCGGCCAAAAGGAGGCCGTCTCCGCCTTGTCCAAGGCGCTGCGCCGTTCGCGGGCGGACTTGAAAGACCCGCGCCGGCCCATCGGCACCTTCGCCCTGCTTGGCCCGACCGGCGTGGGCAAGACGCTGCTGGCCAAGACCCTGGCCGAGGTTTTATTCGGCGACCCCAAAGCCCTCATTCAACTGGACATGAGCGAATACATGGAACGCCACAATGCCTCCCGCATGGTCGGTTCGCCGCCCGGTTATGTCGGCTTCGAGGAAGGCGGCCAGCTCACCGAGCAAGTCCGCCGCCGCCCGTACTCCGTGGTGCTTTTTGACGAAATTGAAAAGGCCCATCCGGATGTGATGAACATGCTCCTGCAAATTCTGGAGGAAGGCAAACTGACCGACAACATCGGCCGGGTCGTCAGTTTCCGCAACACCATCATCCTCCTCACCTCCAACGTCGGCGCGGACCTCATCCGCCGCCAGACGACCATGGGCTTCTCCCCCATCTCCGACGAGTTCAGCTATGAGAAGATGAAGGAGAAAATCATGGACGAAGCCAAGCGGTTGTTCCGCCCGGAATTCCTCAACCGCCTGGACGACGCCATTGTTTTCCGCGCGCTGACCAAGCCGGAACTGGTGGAAGTTCTCATCCTGGAGGTTTCCAAAGTGGGGCAGCGCCTCAAGGGCCGCCAACTGCAATTGAACCTGGACGACGCGGCCAAGGAATTTCTCCTGGAGAAGGGTTATGATCCGACCAACGGCGCGCGCCCGATGCGCCGGGCGGTGGAGCGCAATCTGGAGGACCCGCTGGCCGAGGAAATCTTGAAAGGCGGCCTCCTTCCCAACGAGCCGATCCTAGTCACCGTGCAGGACAAAAAGCTGGTTTTCCGGCAGAAGACAACGGCGGCTCCGGCTGCTGCGGCCGCAACCGCCGCTCCGGCCGAACCATTGTCAAGTTGATCCCGAACGTGACGGCTTTGGAGTGCGGCGGCTTGCCGCCGCTTTGGGAAAGCAGGACCGAGCTTCCCGCTCTCCAAATTGGCTGTCTTTGGTCCCGCTTGGGGGACTGGAATTGTGTTTCAAAAGGCGAGCCGGCGGCTGTATCATACGTGTTGGCTCTGAACGCCCTCGGAATCCTCTCAAGGCGATTGATTTTCGCCGCGGGTGTTCTTGCGCTTTTAGTAACCAGCTGTGATCGCGGTCCTTCCACCATTGGAAAGCACATCAACCAACTTATCAACGACACAAAGCGGCGGATCACACCTGCTGATACACAGGCAGCTTTGGCCCCGTTCTTTTCGATGCCTGCGGCCAGCAATAGTTTCCCGGAAGGTATTATCGCGCATTTGCTGGACCAAATTCGTTCGCTCCCGGTCTTCTCTGATGACCCGGACGAGATTAACGTGTTTTTGGACAGCACCAACAGCCTGACGCTGATGATTGGCAGTGGCTTCGGTCACTGGGGTATGGTCGTGATCCGTCCCGGCTCAAGGGAGACGTACGATGGCAACCACATCACCACCTCTATCCCTTGGGATGATGGGGTATATTTCTTTTCTCAATACAGATGAGTGATCCACTCAGGTCGTTTTGACAGGCCCGATAAAAATGCGATTCGCCAGCGGTCTGCCAACATGGTATGGTTTGCTGGTGGAAACAATCGAGCCAAGGAGCCGCCTCACGCTGGCCCTGAAATTGGGCGACTCTGTTCACATGTCGCCTTTGCTGCGGAGGGTCTGCCGCCGGAGCGGCTGCCCGGAAGAGCGCGCCGGCGAATGGCTGCTCAAATGCGCGGTGGAACGCGGCGCCAGCCACTATGATCGCCCGTTCTCCAGCGATCTGCCGCCCGATCAAACGGATTTGAGCAACGAAGAACTGGGCGTCACTTTGTGCCTGGGACAGCATCCTTACAATTCCGCCTTCATCCGCGCCGCCGCCCAATTGCTCAGTTCGCCCAGAACCGACGCGTCGCGACTTGCCAAACTTGCGGTGATGGAGAGAGTGGAACCTGTTTTGCTCCATATTGCCGCCGCCGCCGCGCGCTTCGATCCGGAAGCCCAGCCGTGGGCCTATTTGCGCGCTCATTTGCCACGGCGACTGTCTTTTCCCCCGGAGGCATTGCCGCACTGGTCTCGCTTTGTCAGTCAAACCGGGATCACTCCTTTCGGTGGAGGCCCGGATATTAAATGGCTGCGGCGTCGGGAACCCGGCCCATGAGCAACCCGCGTCGCATTTTGGCGGCTTTGGATCGGCATCTCGCGACGCCCGCCGAGATCACGCTTTTCGGTCGTTCGGCCCTGGCCCTGGGCTACCGGCAAGCTCCGGTCCATTTTCACAACACCCAGGACGTGGACGCCATTCTGCCGTTGGCCTGGCTGGAAGCGCCCGGCCGGCAGGAGGATTTCTGGCAGGCCGTGCAACTCACGAATGCGGAATTGGAGCCGGATGGTCTTTATTTGACACATCTGTTCCGCGAAGTTGACGTCATCCTGCAGCCGGATTGGTTCAACCGCCGCCTGCGGCTCGACACCGGTTTGCGCAAATTGGCGGTTTTCCGGCCTGCGACCATTGACCTCATCTTGACCAAGATGGCGCGCGCCGATGAGGATGATTTGCAAGACATCCGCTTCTTGCTCCAGCAGGAACCCTTGACCCGGGACCAATTGGAAGCCGCATTTGCCCGCGCTCGATTGCCGGACCTCCCTGAAATTCAGGAGTTGTTCAACCGCGCGCGCCCGAAAGTGCTTGCGCTAAATGCACCCATGCGCTGAACCAGAGTTGTTTTTTGTGCGCGTTGGCCCGCTGTTCATTTAGCTCATCTTGTCAACTCGACAATTTCCCGCTCCTCGGTAACAGTCAACTCAGACGGTGATGGCTCCAAATACAAATCAATGGCTTCCCGGATATTCTGCAGGGCCTCTTCGCGGGTCTTGCCTTGCGACCAACAGCTTTTCAGAGATGGGCAATGCGTGACAAAGTAGCCATCTTCGCCTTGCTCAATGACAATTTTCAGGTTCACAGACGGAATTTCATCTTTCGGCTCCGATTTTTCAAGCAGAGAGTGGATAAACTACTTGGAATTGATGTCGCCGGATTTCTTGATGGCGCGCAGCAGGCGCCAGCTCAGATAAGCCGCGAAGAGATAGCCCAGGCCGCCAAAGACCGAAACACCTTTGATGGTCGGCGGCGCTTTCATGCTCCAGAGAAGTGACGAGCCGAGAAACAGCGCCGCCGTCATCACGCCGAGCACCAGACGGTTGATCACCGGGTCAATATGCCGGTGGTCCAGGTGGACGGAGAAACTGCCGTCGCGCACCCGCCGGAGAACGTCGCCCAGGTCGCGCGGCAACGCCTGCACCAGCCGCTCCCAGTCGCGGTAAGTGTGCTGGAACCGGCCCAGGACGCGCCGGACCGAGAAACGCCGGGAGACCATCGTCGTGTAAAAGGGGCCGAACACTTCGGCCAGGCTGAACTCCGGACTCAACCGCCGGGCGGTCCCCTCCAATTCGGCCAGCGTGCGCAGGAGCAGCGAGAGGGGGGCCGGCAAGGTGATGTGGTAGCGCCGGATGATTTCAAACAGGTTGTTCAACGCCGCGGTCAGGTCCATGTCCTGGATGGACTGGCCCATGTAGTCGGCCACGAAATCGGTCAGGTCGGCGCGCAACTGGTCGCGTGGTGTGGCGGGCGGGGCGGAGCCGAGGCGAAGGATCACTTCCCCCAGGTCGGCCGAGTTGTGGTTCACCACGGCCATGAGCATTTCCTCCAGCCCTTCCGCCAGTTCTTCATCCAGGCGGCCGATCATGCCGCAATCGAGCACCCCGACCACCTCGCCGGGCAAGAGCATCAGGTTGCCGGGATGGGGGTCGGCATGGTAAAACGCATCGCGGAAAATCATCTGGAGATACATATTGGCGCCGCGGCGCGCGAATTCATTGAGGTCCGCGCCTGAGGCGGCCAGCGCGGCGGAATCGGTGCCGAGGATGCCTTCCAGCCGTTCCATCGTCAGGACGCGCCGCGACGAGAACGCCGCGTAAGCGCCGGGGAAATGCACCGTGTCGTCCCGGGCGAAATTTTTGGCGAACTCCTCCAGGTGGCGGCGTTCGAAGGTGAAATCCAGCTCGCGCAGGAGGGTGCGGCGGAACTGCCGCACCAGCGCGGCGGGCTGGTAAGGACGAATCTGGGAAGAATGTTTTTCCGCCAACTCGGCCAGGCCGGCAAGAATATCCAGGTCGGGCATGATCTTATTGACAATCCCGGCATGCTGGACTTTGACCACGACCTGCCCGCCCGACTGCAGCCGGGCCAGATGGACCTGGGCGATGGAGGCCGAGGCCAGCGGCGCCTCCTCGAATTGGGCAAACAGCTCGCCCAGCGGTTTGCCGAACTCGGCTTCAATGGTGGCCCGAACCGTCTCGGGCGGATCGGCCGGGGCGGCGATTTGCAGGTGGGCCAGTTCCCGGGCCATCTCAGGGCCGACCAAGTCGGGCCGCGTGCTCAGCACCTGGCCCAGCTTGATGAAGGTGGTGCCCAGTTCGGTGAAGGCCAGCCGCGCGCGCTCCTCGATTCTGAGGTTGGCGATGGGCCGGCCGTCAATACTCTGAATTCGATCCTGGATCCACGCGTAATTCAGTCCCTTGACCCAATCCGCCAGGCCGTACTTGGCCAGCACCGCGACGATTTCGCCCGCCCGGCGGACGTTGCGTTCCAATCGTGTGATGGCGGCCAGTTTCATTTGCGAAGGCAAATCTTAATCTTACTCTTAATCCTAATTTTAATCGCGTCCTGGTCCTCAGAATGAGGATTAAGATTAAGATTAGGATTAGGATTAAGAAGCTGCCACCCGAAAAACTGAAATGCACGCGCGGAAAACTCTGGCCGGGGTTTCATGGTCAGCCACTATTCAAGCTTGCGCCTCTTCCTCGGCGGCGGCGGCCTGTTTGGTTTCGCTCGCGGGCGATGGGATGCGCAGTTTGGCCAGTTTGGCGGTGTCGCCAAACCAGGCAATGGCGCCGCAGCGCGTACACATGCGCCCGGTTGTTTCGACGAAACTGTCTTTCAGCGTCCAGAATTTCGTTTTCCTGGGCACGAAATAAACCAAGCCGGCGCCCCGCACCTTGCCTTCCACCAATTCGTCGTGCCGGCAGACGGGGCACACCTGGCGCGCCTTGTCCACGTCCCTGGTGCTGTAGGACACCTCCATGACCGAATCGAGGTCCTCCTGCCAGAAGCGCGTGGAATCGCCGACCTTGCGAAAGGTGATTTTGCCGTCGCGCATCCAGCGATAGAGGGTCGGCTCCCCCACGTCCAGGTATTCGGCCGCTTCGCGGATGGAATACCATTTTATTTTCTTGGCGGTTTCAGTTTTTTCCATAATTCAATGTGATGTGGCTGGTATCATTATACCTCATTCACTGTCTTATGCAATTGTTTTCTTGCAAATGATGTGTCTTTGGGCGATATTTCACTATTGGGCAGGCAAGGAAGGTAGGGCGGGCAGTCCCCTGCCCGCCGCGGCGCGCACGGAGTGCGCGCCCTACCAGCCAAGTTTGACGCATTAGGTTTGTCGGCAAGCATTCGCGAGAATTGGCGAAACTTGTGGAGCCAGACGACGTCTCGATCCGTGCCGCCGAGTTCCAAATCGGCAGGGCCACGCCCCCGCCCCAATTAAAACGGGGGCGTTTCCGGCTATCGCCGGAGGGCCAGTTGGCGGAAGTTTCGCGGGAGGCGCGATGTCACCCAAACCATGATGAAGAAGTCCATGAGCAGCGAAGGGAGCAAGGTGGCCATCAGGCGCCAATGTTCCTCGTCGTCCGAACCATAGTAGGGCCTGGCCCCTATGTACATCCCGCGATGTGGCCCCACAGCCACCAGCATGTACGTCATTACCCAGGGAATAATCAGCACCAAGCTGAGGCTGCCCAGAATGGCGCGGATGCGGCCTTTGCATTTCAGGCCGAACCACATCCCGGCCCAGGCCAGCGCGGCGGCATTGGCCACGAGCAGAACCATTCCCGGCCAGTATTCCATCGTGCCGTGTGCGTACCAAGGAGGGTTAGTCAACTCGTTGTGTCTGACGATTTCCATGAGAGTCTCCCAAACCAGCACCAACGCGATAGGCCGGGCGAACTGTTTGAACAACGCCAGCAGTTGGCCTTGGATGATTTGGCGCTCGCTCAACGGAGTGGACAGAAGAGTCTCAAACGTGTGATTGCTCCGATCCTCCGAAAAACGGCGCGAGGCTTCCGCCGCAATCCAAATTTCCAGCGGGACATGCAGAACATAAATCGTCGCCGTCACCGTTTCTCCGTACGTCGCCACGCCCATTCCGTAAATCAGCGCGGCGATTATCCAAATGGCGAAAATGGCTAAAACAAACAGCCAGACGTTCCTCGGGCTGGCCTCGTCGCCTTGCAGGGCCAGCCAGAGAAAGGGATTGCGTTCCAGCCAGGCGCACCCTTTTTGGGAGCGGGATTTTACGCGGCCGGTTGTTTTCAGGAACTGGACGCGCGGCTTCTTCAGGCTTTCCTCCCACGAATGAGGAACGTGGGCGCTGGCCCGTGCGATCAAGGCCGCCGCTATCAGCCATTGACACAGGATGGAAAGCCAATAAGAAAACTCGGTGAATGGCCCGAGTGACCTTATGGTCTGCCAAATGCCGTAGCCTGGACTGAACAGGAGAATCCAGTCTCTTTGCAAGTTGGAAGGACCGGACGGGTCCAACCAAATTGCCAGAAGAAACGGCACGGTCGTTGCGGCCAGGAGGATGAGAACAGTGAAGAACATGGCCTTGCGTTCATCGCGGCTATAGGTCGAAACGCAGATGCCGACCGACAGTGACAAAACCAGGGTGCTCAACAGCACGATGGCCAGTTTCACAAACTGAACAAAAGTGACGCCGCCCAGCATCACCGGCAGGCCCAACACCGGCAGAATGGCCAGCAGGCCATAGACGGCGTTGAGCGAGTTGGCCGCCAACTTTCCGCAGATCACGTCATAGCCTTTGAGATCCGTCAGGAAAAGCAGGCCCAGCGTCCCGTCGCGTTTTTCGGAACTGACGCAATCGGCGGTCGCGATCACGCCGATGAGGAGGGAAAAGAAAAAGCCGGGGACCACCAGATACTCCGTGACCTCTTCTCCGAATTGGCTGCTGTTTGGGTCCAGGCCGGAGGTTTTGAGACACCAGATGAAGAGGCCGAGCATCACCATGACGGCATAGAAACGCACCCGGTAAGCGGCGCGTCCGCGCGCCGCCACGCGCAATTCCCTTTCCACCACGGGAAGTACGACCATGGGTCAGGCCCGTTGTTGTTCGGTTTCGAGAAAGCCGGTCAACTGGCGGATGCGCGTGGGATGGCGCATCTTGCGCAGGGCTTTGGCTTCGATTTGGCGGATGCGCTCGCGGGTCACGCGGAATTGCCGGCCCACTTCCTCCAGCGTCCGCGAATAGCCGTCCCCCAGGCCAAAACGCAACTCCAAAACCATCCGCTCCCGCTCGGTCAAGCTGGCCAGCACGTCTCCCAGCTTGTCTTTGAGCAGGATGTAGCTGGTCATTTCCGACGGGTTTTCCGCGCCTTTGTCTTCGATGAAATCGCCGAAGTTGGTGTCCTCGCTGTCGCCCACCGGGGACTGCAGGGAGATGGGCTGCTGCGCCATTTTGAGGACGGCGCGGACGCGGTCCACCGGGATTTGCATTTCGTCGGCCAGTTCGTCGGGCGACGGCTCGCGGCCGAAATCCTGGATCAACTGCTTCTGCACGCGCATGAGCTTGTTGATCGTCTCGATCATGTGGACGGGGATGCGGATGGTGCGGGCCTGGTCGGCGATGGAGCGGGTGATGGCCTGGCGGATCCACCAGGTGGCGTAGGTGGAAAACTTGTAGCCGCGGCGGTACTCAAATTTTTCCACCGCCTTCATCAAGCCCATGTTGCCCTCCTGGATGAGGTCCAGGAAGGAGAGGCCGCGGTTGGTGTATTTCTTGGCGATGGAAATGACCAGGCGCAGGTTGGCCTCCACCATCTCGGTCTTGGCCTGGATGGCTTTGAGGGTGAAGTATTGCAGATGCTCGTAGGCCTTGAGGTATTGCTGGCAGGGCATCCGCACAAATTCCTCCAGCGCCCTGATCTTGTGTTCTTCCGACTGGACAATCTGCTGGTGGGTCAGGGAATTCTTCTGCTCCGAAAAATCGGCGATGATGCGCAAGCTGGCCTGAAATTTGTCGTGGATATTGTCGGCCACCAGCGCCATTTCTTCGATGACCTTTTGTTTGTAGAAGAATTTGTTGAAAGTGCGCTGGAGTTTCTCGTCCAGCTTTTTGAACTGCCGGGCCGGTTTGTTGGGGCTGGCTTCGAGTTTGGCCGCGTTTTGCCAGGCGGCGTATTTGTCATCCACCGTGCGGTCCAAGTGGCGGACATGGCGGAGCAGTTTGCGCAAGGCCCGCAGGTGATCTTCCCGGCCTTCGGTCTTCTTGTCCACGATCACGCGGTCGAAACGCTCCTTGGGCGGATCGGAGACCAGTTTTTCCGCCAGGGCGATGTGCTCCTTGCCGGCGAAGCCGAAACTATAAACGATGAGCTTGATTTCGTTTTCCGCCTCCTCAATCCGTTTGGAAATCTCCACCTCCTGCTCCCGGGTCAAGAGCGGCACCTGGCCCATCTGCTTGAGGTACATCCGCACCGGGTCGTCCAAAATGTCCAGGCGCACCTTTTCCTCCTCCTCGTCCGGCTCCGGCTGCTTGATGCGGTCCACTTCGGCCTGGTCCACGATTTCGACTTCGAGGTTGCGCAATTTGCAGTAGAGGTTGTCGAGTTCCTCGGTGGACACGACCACATCAGGCAGGGCATCGTTGATGTCGTTGTAGGTCAGATACCCCTGCTCGCGGGCCAGCCGGACCAGTTCCTTCACTTTTTCAGAAAGCTCCAGGCCGGCGACTTGAGGGGCGCCACGCAGAGGGGCGCCCATGAGCGACACGGCGGATGGGGCGGCGGAGTGGGATTGGGCTAAAGTTGGACTGGCCATGTTGGCGGCGGTTTTATGAGATGAGCCCGGCTGGGCGAACGCGCCTTTGCGGGCGGTCATCCTGGCCAAAGGTCCAGCCCGGTTGGCGGCGGCATTGGCCTTTGGTTTGCCCCAATTCTTTTCAAGGCTCATCTCACCTTTACAAAAACGGGGGACAATATGGTCAAGGCCCTCTCCTTTCGTCAAGGCGGCAAACAAAATTTTATTTCTCAAAAGAAAAGTTCTCACCGGCACTTGGCACAGGGTATGCGTGCAGTTCCATTGCGAATTGCGGATTGCGGATTGTATCCAGGCACACCCAAAGCTGCAATTTGCCGGCGAAAAACTTGGCCTGTCATTAAGCGATTGGCGTTGGCTGGCGCTCCTCAATCCGCAATCCGCGATCCGCAATCCGCAATCCAGACGCGCCCGCCGATTGGCAAAAACCTTGAAATGCGCGTTCAGTCCCGTTATGTTGCGGCGCTGGTGAGTTCTGTCTTTTTTGAACCCATGCCAAAAAAAATGAAAGTGGATGCCGAGAAGGAAACCAAACCAGCGGCGGCGCCAGAATTGCCGGCGCTGGTGTCGCTGACCGCCGAACAAATCGAAGAATTGAAGGAACGCGCCGCCAAGGCGGACGAGAACTGGGATCGCTTTTTGCGCCAGGCGGCCGATTTGGAGAACTATAAAAAGCGCGCCGCCCGCGAACGCACCGAGGCGGTCACTTTCGCCAACGAAGCGCTGCTGCAAAAACTGCTCCCCACCCTCGACGCCTTTGACATGGCCCTGGCCGCCGCCAAACCCGATCCCGCCAGCCAGTCCCTGCGCGAGGGCATCGTCATGATTTCCAACCAGCTCAAATCCACCCTCGCCGAAGCCGGCCTGGAGGAAATTGACGCCACCGGCCAGACCTTCGACCCCGCCCTCCACCAAGCCGTCTCCCAGCAGGAAACCGGGGAAGTCCCGGAAGGCCGCGTCGTCCAGCAAATTCGCAAAGGCTATAAATTCCGCAACCGCCTCCTCCGCCCCGCCGGCGTCATCGTGGCCAGGAAACCGGCCCCCTGATCCCGCCTATGGCCAAACGCGATTATTACGAAGTTCTCGGCGTGGACCGCAACGCCGACGGCGAGGAAATCAAGAAGGCCTACCGCAAGCTGGCCCTCAAATTCCATCCCGACCGCAATCCCAACGACAAATCCGCCGAGGAAAAATTCAAGGAGCTGGGCGAAGCCTACGAAATCCTCAACGACCCCCAGTCCCGCGCCGCTTACGACCGCTTCGGCCATGCTGCTTTCGGACCCCGCGCCCGCCCGCCCGGCGCCGGCGGCTTCCACGACCCCAGCGAGATCTTCCGCGAAGTCTTCGGCGGGAGCGGCCTGTTTGACGACTTGTTCGGGATGGGCGGCCGCGGCGAGCGCGGCGGCGGCGAGCGCGGCGACGACCTGCGCTACGACATGGAGATTTCCTTTCTCGAAGCCGCCCAGGGTTGCGAAAAGGAGATCACCCTCAACAAGCCGGGCTTGTGCGATGTTTGCGGCGGGAGCGGCGCGGAAAAAGGGTCCGCCGCCAAGACCTGCCCCGCCTGCGGCGGGCGCGGCCAGGTCATCTCTTCCCGCGGCATTTTCAGCATCGCCCAGACCTGCCCCCGCTGCGGCGGGCGCGGACGTATTATTGACAAGCCTTGCCGCCCCTGCGCCGGCAGCGGCCGCCGCGAACGCGCCGTCAACATCACCATCAAAATCCCCCCCGGGGTGGACACCGGGGTGCGCCTCCGCTCCGCCGGCAACGGCGAGGCGGGCCTCCAGGGCGGCTCCCCCGGCGATCTGCACATCGTCTTGCATGTCCAGCCCCATGAGATTTTTCAGCGCGACGGCGACGACCTCCTGTGCGAAGTCCCCATCAGCTTCGCCCAGGCCGCCCTCGGCGCCGAGATGGAAGTGCCCACCCTGGGCGCTCCCGTCCCGGTCAAAATCCCGCCCGGCACCCAGAACGGCGCGGTTTTTCGCCTGAAAGGCCGCGGCGTCAAGAACGTCCAGGGGTACGGCCACGGCGATTTGCTGGCGCGCGTCCAGGTGGAGATCCCCACCCGCCTGAACTCCGAGCAAAAGGCCAAGCTGGAAGAATTCGCCCGCCTCTGCGACGAAAGCGTCCACCCCCTGAGCAAGAGTTTTTTTGACAGAGCAAAACGCCTCTTCCGCTGAAACCGCCCATACCATGGGACGAATGGGACGAATGGGACGGAGGAAGTGGAACTTTGTCCCGCACTCGCCCCATTTTTCATTTATCATTTAGCCTTGAGCCTTTAGCCTTTTCCCAAAAAATGCACCGCTTCTACCTGCCCCCGGCGCAATGCCACCCTCCCCTCCTCGAATTGACCGGGCGCGAAGCCCATCATGCCCGCGATGTCCTCCGCCTGGACCGCGGCGCCCGCGTCACCGTCCTCGACGGCGCCGGCCGGCAGTTCCTTTGCGAGGTGCGCGATTGGGAGCGCCATCGTGTCGGCCTGGCCGTGACCGGCGCCACGGTCGCGCCCGCGCCCTCCGCCCGCATTACCCTCATCCAGGCCGTGCCCAAAGGAAGGCTTTTGGAGTCAATCATACAGAAAGCCGCCGAACTCGGCGCGGCCCGCATCCTGCCCCTCCTCTCGGAACGGGTCGCCACGCGCCTGGAGGGGGCGGCGGCCGGCGGCAAGGCGGAAAAATGGCGCCAGTCGGCCATCGAAGCCATCAAACAATGCGGCCAGCCCTGGCTGCCGGAAGTGGAAGATCCGATCACCCTCCGCGCCCTGCTGGCCAGGGGCCTCTCCTTCGATCTGGCCCTGGTTGGCTCCCTGCAAGGCGATGGACGCCATCCCCGCGCTTGTTTTCAGGAATTCGAGGCGCAACACCGGCGCCGTCCCCAATCCGTCGCCGCGTGGATCGGCCCCGAGGGCGACTTCACCGGGGAAGAATTGGACCTGATTCGGGCCAGCGGCGCCCGCCCGATTGATTTGGGCCCTCTGGTCTTGCGCAGCGAAACCGCCGCCCTCTGCACCCTCGCTCTGATCAACTACGAACTCCGGGCGCCGTAGTTCTTTTCCTAATCTTAATCTTAATCTTAATCCTAATCTTCAACCGGACTTAGATTAAGATTAAGATTAAGATTAGCATTAGGATTAAGATCGGACCCCTAATCCGTTCCCACCGCGGCGCGGAAATCCGGCGTTTGCCGGATGCTGTTGAAAAAAGGATTGGTGCGCGCGTTCTCACGCAAATCCATCATGCGCGGATTGGCCGCCCTTTCCACCGCATTGGCGGCGAAGGCCCTTTTGATGGACGCTGCCGCCTCGGCGGCATGGCCTTGAAAGGCTTGCACCACGGCGAGGTTGTACCAGGACTGGGAGGCGTTAGGCTCGACCCTGGTGGCCTGCTGCATCGCCTCCTCCGCCTTGGCCGGGTTGCCCATCTCCGCGTAGAATTGCGCCACCTGCGTCAAGATCGGCCCGTTGGCCTGGGGGCTGCGCAGCACTTGCTCCAGCAGGGCGGCGGCCGGGTTGGTCTGCCCGGTCTTGATGGCGGCGTCAATTTGTTTGAAGATGGCATCGAGCGGGATGGCGGACGGCTGCCCCGGTTTTTTTTCCATTTGGTCCACCAGGTTTTGCAGGGTCGGGTTGTTGGGTTCCAGCTTGAGGAAATCCTTGGCGGCGAGAAGGGCTTCTTTTTGCTTGCCCAGGTTCAGGAGCACCTGCACCACCATGTCCTGCCCCTGCCGATTGTAGGGATCCAACCTCTGGAAGGTTTCCAGCACCAGCAGCGCGTCCTCCGTCCGGCCCGTCTCCAGCAGCAGTTGCGCATACTTGGACGCCCCCTCGCTGTACGGACAATAAGCGAAAGACTGCTTGAACGCGAATTCCGCCTCCTTCTCCAACCGCGCCCGCGCTGCCGGATTCTGGCTGTGGTCGGCGCGCCACTGGTAAATGCTCGCCCCAATGGCCGAGCGCAGCTTGGAAAAGCCTTTCTGCGCGTCGTCGTCCCGGATGAATCCCGGATCACCCTTGAATCCGGTGTAATTGTGCCGCAAATAAACCTGCTCCGCGAAATCGCACAGTTCCTTGGCCGTCGTGTCGTACCTAATCCAGTTTCCCACCAGCCGGTCTGAATACTGGCTCCAAAAAACGTGGTCCCGTTGCATGACCTCCTCCGTCAGGTCCAACGGCTGCCGGTTGACCTGCATGATGATTCCGAAGGGGAGCAAATACGGATACATCCAATCCATCGGGTAACTCTCCTCCACATAAAACTCATGGTCGGGATTGGCGTCAAACATCGCCTTGGTGACGTAGGAATTGATCCCCATCACCACCAACACCCCGCCAAACGTCAGCTTGTGCTCGGCATTCTCCCGCACATCTTCCCCCGGTTTGATCTGGGGCGGCTCGCCGGGATGGTCCCGGTCATGCACGAACCTCTTGGCGGCATCCTGGGTGTAACCATCCTGGCATTGCATCAGTTCCTCGTCGGTCGCCGTGTGGATTTCGGTGTCCGGATAGACTCCTCCCAGGCTCTTCACAATTTCTTCGGGGTAAGCCTCCTCCAGCATCCGCCGGTTCAGCCGCACGGTCGTGTTCGTCGTCTGGTTGGTCAGCACCGCCTTCTGGATCAGCGGCGGCAATTTGATGCTCTGGAAACGCTCCGGCGCATAAATGGTCGGACCGTCCGCCGTGTTGGTTAAGATGCGGTTGAAATCCGCCGCCAGCGCGCGGCGCAAAGTCTGGCTCTCCGCCTGGCCCGTCACCATGACCTGCGTTTCCTTGCTCAACTTGCCGTAAAGGTATTTGGACAATTCATCCTGCCCCTCATGCGGCCGCAACTGCGCCGCCAGTTTCGTCACATCCTTGAAATGGTCCTCTTGGAACCACGAGGTCCCCGTCCGCCGCTGCCGTTCAATCTTCGCTCCCAGGGTCTCGAAAATGTCGTCCAGCCACGCCAGCGATTGGGTCGGGCCATGAAAAACCTGCGGCAGTTCGGTCGGGAGCAATTCCTGGAAAAACGGCGGGTCCTGTTGCAAGCTCCGGTTATACTGCGCGCGGATGTAGTCCAAATAGGTGGGGTCCGCCAGCGCGTTTTGCGTGATCAAATAGACATCCCGCCGGTTAAACTTCTGGTCCTGCTCCGGCTGGCACGACGGCGGAATAAAGCTCTCGCAAAAAATCATGTAGGTCGGGCAAAACCGGCCCGGGTCCGTCCCGCCGTACAACACCGCGTCCCGCGCTATTTCCGGATAAATCAGGGCGCCATTGGTCCCCTTCATCGCCTGCTCCCGCAAGGCCGGATCGTAAGTCAGCTTTCCGTCCGGCCCGGCAAATGGGGGCGCGAACATGTCATGCCCGTACCAGTAGCCGAACCAGTGGCCCCGCTGCTCGCTATGATACCAATGAGACAACCCCGAACAAACCGGCATCACCGCGAACAATCCCAGCGTGAGCAGCAGCGGCGCCCGCGTGCGATAGACCGCCAGCGCCCCGAGAAAAATCACCGGCAGGGCGATCAAAATCAAGTTGGCGTAAATGGGCAGCCCGTATTGCCCCGGCGCAAAGGCCTGCGCCACCCAGCCCGGCAATTCTCCCAAACGCGCCTCCCCTCCCAGCCCGGTATAAAGTTCGGCCGCGGCCTGCAGCAGGCAAGAGCAGGCCAGGGCCAGCGCCGCCACTCCCCCCAGCCATCCCCAGCGCCGGAATTGTTCGTAGCGCGTCGCCATGTAGGCCGCCGTCAACGCCAGCCCGTAGCCGATCAAGATCGCCACCACCGTGTGCGACGCCGCAAAAAACACCCGCAACAATTCCACCGACTGGCGGTCCTTTTGCGGATTCAGGAAAATCGTCAGCAGCACCCCCAGAAACGGATAGATCGCCGCCACCGTGATCAGCCAGTTCCGTTCCCGCCGCTTCATCTTGAAGAAAAACAAAAACGGCAGCAGGGCAAAGAACATGTAGACCCAGTTGAACGCGTCCGCCACGCCTTTGGCCAGCAGCTTGAGTTGCACCACAAACATCATCGGGTCGGCGATGATGTTCGTCGGGTTGATCTTGTCGTACTGCCCGCGGGTCAGCGCGTGGAAAAATCCTTCCACCGTCCTCGGGTAGCCCCATTCCATGGGCGGATTGGTCATGCCCGAGATCGCCTCGTAAAAATAAAACGACGCCCCCGCCAGCCATAACAGCCCCATGAACCAGCAGGCCGGCCATTCGGTCAACAGCCGCAGCGTCCAGATCCCCACTGCCAGCCCCGCGGCAGCCCAGAAAACGGCCCCAAAGGACGGTCCCCCGTGGTCCTTGGCCACAAACCAGAACGTGAAGAGCAACAGCGCCAGCACGCCGGCCCCGGACCACGAAAAAACCGCCTCTTTCCTGGTCCACGGTGGAGACAAGCGCAGTATCATCGCCAACCCGAGACAGGCGATGACCGTGCCGAGATCCACCATGTCGAAAACATTCAGCGCCGCCGGGCTAACTTGCGCGAAGCTGGTCCAAACGCCCGAGATGGCCGCCGCCCTGCCGGCCAGCCACAGCAGGCTGCTGTAAAAACACAAATCCAGCCCCAACTGGGGTTGCGCCCAGGCAAGGCCGGTCACGATCACCAGCAGCAACGCTGCGGCGGCCCAGAACACGGGCGCAAAGGTCGGGCCGATTTGCGCCTTGTCCACAAACCAGACCGTCAAGATATTCACCGCCAGCAAAGCGGCGCCGCACCACGACAAAATCGCGTCCTTCCTTGACACCGCGTCTTTCCTTGTCCACAGGGAAGAAAAGCGCAGCTTGATGGCCATCCCCAAACAGGCCACGACCGAGCAGATGCCCACCGTGTTGAAAATGCTCATCACCGTCGGGTTCACATCCGCGAAGGTGCCCCAAACGCGCGAGATCGCCGCCGCGCGCGCCGCCACCCACACCAGGCTGTTGCAAAAAAACAAATCCCGTCCCAACTTCGGCTGCGTGCAGGCAATGCCGATTTCAATCCCCATCGCCGCCACGATCAGCGTCTGGTGAATGGTCGCGCAAATCCCGAAGCAAAACATCGCGCCATACAAATAGCGCCTTTGGTGCGGCGCATAAACCCACCGCATCATGCACAACAACACCATGATCATCCACGGCACCCCAAATTCGGAAATCCGGTTGATCGCCACCGACTCCTTCCACATCGAATTGTCCAGTGCCATCAGCAAACCCGCCGTCACGCCGCACACCAGGCAAATCGCGTTCTCCCATTTCCCCACCATTCCCTTCAGTTCCTCGATGCCCTCGATCAACATGCTGCTCCCCCGCGACACCATCAATGCGATCAGCGAGCAGCCCATTCCCATCGCCGCCGCCTCCCCCAGTTCCACCCGCCAGGCCGCGTTGCCAAACGGCACCAGCCGCGTCCAAATCCACGAATAAATCGCCCAAAACGGGTAGCCCGGCGGATGCGGGATGCCGGCATAAAACGATCCCGTCACCAGTTCCCCGGAGTCCTCCAGCGTCACTTGCGGCGCCAGCGTCAAGTAGTAAATCGTCTCCACCACCCCAAAGCAAATCAGCAGCGCCAGCCAGTCAATCCGCCGGAACAACGGCGGCGCCTTCGCCGGCGCGGGTGGCGGCGCGGCCGGTGCGGCCGGCGCGGGCCTGAGCGGCTTGGGGGAGGCGAATTTTGGCGACGGTTGCGGATTCATATTCGAAAATCACACTTCCTGCGCCTGTAGCGGCGGCCTGTGACCGCCGCCAATTTCCGCCGCAACCCCCGCCGTCACCGCGCTTTCCCCTTCCCTCAAACAAGCTCTCAACTTGTTCAGCCCATAGCGGTAGCGGCCCGCCACCGTATTGGGGGACAACTCAAAAAGCCGGCCAATCGCCTCAAAAGTCAGGCCGTTCCAAATCTTCAAAACGATCACCTCCCGTTGTTCGCGCGGCAGCGCCGCCAGGGCCTTCATCGCCTGCCGTTCCGTTTCTGTCTCCCCCGTTTCCCGCTCGAACCAGCGCCGCGATTCCAATTCCCGCGTCCACCGCCGCCAGCGGCTCCGCCGATAATTCAAGGCGCGATTGCGAAAAGTCCGCAGCGCATAAGGCTCCGGCTCGTCCGGCCGCCGTTCCAGTTGCAGGAGCGACAGGAACGATTCCTGCAAGACGTCCTCCGCCTCCCCATGACTCAGCCCCAGCGCCCGCCCGTACAAAATCAGCCCCGCCGCCTTGCTCTCGTAAAGCGGCTGGCACCAATGTCCATTGACCTCGTCAATTCTCACATTTAAATTCCTAATCCTAATCTTAATCTTGCTCTTAACCTTCCACCGGATTAACATTAGGATTACGATCTCTCTCAATTCGCAATCCGCAATCCGCAATCCGCAATTCGCAATCCGCAATCCGCAATTCGCAATCCCTAATTCTTCACCCCCATTGCCTTTTGATATTCCGGCGTCTGGCGAATCCCGTCAAAACTCTTGTCCTGGCGCACCAACTCGTGAAGCGTGGCGGGCTGTTGATTGGTCAGGCGGTCGGAAGTATTGAGGGCAAAGGCCCGGCCCAACGCCGTCGCCGCCTCGCCTGGCTTGCCTTCCACGGCCTGTAGCCGCGCCAGATAAAACCACAATTCCCAATTGTTCGGGTTGCTGTCCGCCAGCCGGCGAATCACCGCCGCGCCTTTGCCCGGTTTGCCCGCTGCCGCGTAGGCCATCGCGGCCTGAACCAGCGTGTTCATCGCCGCCTGCGGATCCTGCGTCAACGCGTCCAGCAACGGCTCCGCCTCGGCGCTCTTGCCTGTTTGCGCCAGTTGCAGCGCCAGGTTCAGGGCCGGCTGGGTCCAGTCCTGCACCCATCCGTTCAACTGGTCGTTGTGCGGGTCCAGCTTCTGCGCCGTCTTGAGGATCAGCCAGACGTCCTCCAGCCGGCGCTGGTTGTAATACATGGCCATTAAATGATACACCGCTTCCGGGCTGTACGGACAATACGCAAAGGCCTGCTTCAAGGCGAATTCCGCCTCCTTCGTCATCCGCTCCCTCACCGCCGGGTTTCTATGCGCCTCCTCCGAATAGTCCGCCCGCCACTGGTAAATGCTGGCCCCGATGGCGGTGCGCAATTTGGAAAACGACTTCTGCGCGTCCTCATCCCGCACAAATTTCGGATCGCCTTTGAATCCGCTGTAATCATGCGTCACATACACCTTTTCGCAAAAATCACAAATCTCCTTCACCGGCGTGTCGTAAGTGATCCAGTTCCCAATCGTCCGCTCCGAATAATCGCTCCAGAACTGGTGGTCCCGCGCCACCATCTCCTGGGTAACCTCCGCCACCGGCTGCCGGTTGATCTTCATGATGATTCCGAACGGCGTCAGATTCGGATACATCCAATCCAGCGGAAAACTCTCCTCCACGTAAAACTCGTGGTCCGGGTTCCGGTCGAAGATCATCTGGGTCAGCTTGCCGTTGAGCTTCATCACCGCCGCCGACCCCGTCACCTGTAACTGCCCGTTGGCCGTGCTGATGTTTTCGTCCGAACGCACCTGCTTCGGCTCGTTGGGAAACTTCAAGTCATGCTCCAGCCGCTTTTGCGCGTCCGAGTAAAAATCGTTATACGTCTGCTGCGAGTCCTCCGCGCTCGGCTCCCGGATTTCCGTGTCGGGATACACCCCGCCCAAACTTTTCACAATCGCTTCCGGGTAAGCCTCCTCCAGCATCCGCCGGTTCAGCCGCACCCGCGTGAACGGCCTTTGTTCCCCACCGTCCTTCGCCGCCTTCTCGATCAAGGGCGGCAGCTTGATGTTCTTGAACCGTTCCGGCGTATAAATGGTCGGGCCGTCCGCCGTGTTGGTTATCAGGCGGTTGAAGTCCCCCGCCAGCGCCCGCGCCAGCGTCCGGCTTTCCGCCCGGCCCGCCACCAAACCCTGCGTCTCCTGGCGCAACTGGCCATAAAGGTATTTGGACAATTCATCCTGCCCCTCGTGCGGACGCAACTGCGCCGCCAGTTTCGTCGCATCCTTGAAATCGCCCTCCTGGAACCACGAGGTCCCCGTCCGCCGCCGCCATTCGACCTTGGCCCCAATGCTTTCAAAAATATCGTCCAGCCACGCCAGCGCGGCGGTCGGCTGGTGAAAGTATTGCGGAAACTTTGTCGGCAGCAGCAATTGAAAAAACGGCGGATCGAACGACGTGCTCCGGTTGTATTGCGCCCGGATGTAGTCCAGGTAAGTCGGGTCCGCCACCGCGTTCTGCGTGATCAAATACACATCCCGCCGGCTGAACTTCTGGTCCTGCTCCGGCTGGCACGACGGCGGAATGAAGCTCTCGCAAAAAATCATGTAAGTCGGGCAAAACCGCCCCGGGTCCGTTCCCCCGTACAACACCGTGTCCGGCGCCATTTCCGGATAAATCAGGTTGCCGTTGGTCCCCTTCATCGCCTGCTCCCGCAAGGCCGCGTCGTAACTCAGCTTCCCGTCCGGCCCCTTGAACGGCGGCGTGAACATGTCGTGCCCGAACCAATAACCAAACCAGTGCCCCCGCTGCTCGCTGTGATACCAATGCGACAACCCCGAACAGACCGGCATCACCGTGAACAATCCCAGCGTAATCAGCAGCGGCGCCCGCCTGCGATAGACGGCCAGCGCCCCGAGAAAAATCACCGGCAGCGCCAGCAAAATCAAACCGGCGTAAATCGGCAGGCCGTATTGCCCCGGCGCGAAGGCCTGCGCCACCCAGCGCGGCAGATCGGCCACCTTCACCTCCCCGGCCAGCCCCAGATAAAGTTTCCCCGCCGTGTCCCACAGGCAAACACAGGCCAGCACCAGCGCCATCCCCCCGCCCAGCCAGCCCCACCGCCGGAATCTTTCATAATGCGTTGCCATGTAGGCCGCCGTCAACGCCAGCCCGCAGCCGATCAAGATCGCCACCACCGTGTGCGACGCCGCATAAAACACCCGCAACAATTCCACCGACTGCCGGTCCTTCTGCGGATTCAGAAAGATCGTCAGCAGCACTCCGAGAAACGGGTAGATCGCCGCCACCGATATCAGCCAGTTCCGCTCCCGCCTCTGCATCTTGAAGAAAAACAAAAACGGCAGCAGCGCAAAAAACATGTAGACCCAGTTAAACGCGTCCGCCACGCCCTGCACCAGCAACTTCAACTGCACCATGAACTTGATGGGATCCGCAATGATGTTCGTCGGGTTGATCTTGTCGTACTGCCCCCGGGTCAGCGCGTGGAAAAAACCCTGCACCGTTCGCGGATAGCCCCATTCCATCGGCGGATTGGTCATGCCCGCTATCGCCTCATAAAAGTAAAATGAGCAGCCCGCGATGATGAGCAGACCGATGAACAAACACGACAGCCATTCTGTCAGCAGTCCCATGGTGCGGAACGTCAGCCACACACACGCGATCAGCGATACGATGCCGATCGCGTTGTAAATATCCTTCACCATGGGCGTCGAGAATTCGAACATATTCAACCCCACCACCCAAAACAGAGTGTTGATTAAAAGCAAATCGCGCCCCAATTTGGGCTGCGTGAACGCCACCCCAATCTCCACCCCCAGCAAGGCCACGATCAACGTCTGGTGAATCGTCGAGCAGATCCCCAGACAATAAAACGCGCAATACAAATACCCCCTCTGCTGCGGCGCGTAAATCCACCGCATCATGCACAACAAAACCAGAATCAGCCACGGCACCCCGAATTCCGAAATCCGGTTGATCGCCACCGACTCCTTCCACATCGAATTGTCCAGCGCCATCAGCAATCCCGCCGTCACCCCGCACACCAGGCAAATCGCGTTCTCCCATTTCCCCACCATCCCCTTCAATTCCTCGATGCCCTCGATCAGCATGCTGCTCCCCCGCGACACCATCAAGGCAATCAGCGAGCAGCCCATCCCCATCGCCGCCGCCTGCCCCAGTTCCACCCGCCAGGCCACATTCCCGATCGGCACCAACTCCGTCCACAGCCACGAATAAATCGCCCAAAACGGATAGCCCGGCGGATGCGGAATGCCGGCATAAAACGACCCCGTCAGCAGTTCCCCGGAGTCCTCCAGCGTCAGTTCCGGCGCCAGCGTCGAAAGGTAAATCGTCTCCACCACTGCAAGGCAAATCAACAGCGCCAGCCAGTCAATCCGCCGAAACAACGGCGGCAGCTTCGGTGGCGCCGGCGGCGGCGCTCCTTTCAACGGCTTGGCCGCCGCTTTGGCGGCGGCCATCGGCCGGCCCGTGGGCGCTTTTTCGAGCTTGCCCGGCTTGGGCGCAGCCGGTGTTGGCAGCGGTTCAGGATTCATGCTCGATCAATTCCGGTTCAAATTCGTCGCCGCCTCCCGCCCTGCTCCCGCCCTGGCAGACGATGCCCCCGAGGCGCTTCCTTTCAGCAGAGCCAGTTCCGGGCACACATTCCATTGCACGTTCTCATCCAGTTGGCTCAGCCTTACCGCCTGCGGCACATTCGACGACCCGGAGTCAAAATTGAACCCGTCATTGAACCCGTCAAAAATGATCGGCCCGCCTTTGCCTTCCAGCGCTCCTCCGCGATGATTCGCGCTCCCCACCGCCACCAAAACCGTCAGCGCGCAAGCCGCCACCGGCGTCAGCCAGTTCCAGAACTCCCCCCGGCGCAGCGCCACCGGCGCCAGCTCCGCCCGGCCGAACAAGCGGCGGGCCAGCCGCTCCGACGGTTTGCGCGGCCTCCACTCCCCCATCTCCTGCTCCAGCGAATCCATCTCTTTCATAATCAAGTTCCTTCCAATGCACGAAACTGGACTTTACCGGCTCTTCGCCAGGACCGCCAGCCTCGTTTTTCACTATATAGACACCGCCCGCCCCAGGATTTGTATCCTCCGTCCGATCGGCCCCATTGGTCCCATCCGGGCACATTTCACCTTGTTGGGGTTTCTTTCTTGATCTTAATCTTGCTCTTAATCCTAATCTCCTTTCCCAATTCACTATTCTAAATTTACTATTCCTTAAATGCGCATCGAACTGATCAACACCGGGGCCGAACTCCTGGTCGGCCGCGTCCTCAACACCCACCAGCAATGGCTTTGCCGGCAACTCACCGACCTCGGCTACGAAGTTTCCCGCCAGGTCTGTGTCACCGACGGCCGCCGGCAAATCCAGGACGTTCTCCGCGAGTCCCTGGCGCGGGCTGATCTGATCATCACCACCGGCGGCCTGGGTCCCACCAGCGACGATCTCACCCGCGACGTCGCCGCCCAAATCCTCCGCCGAAAGTTGGTCCGCCACCAGGCCACCCTCTCCCGGATCAAAGAGTTTTTTGCCGCGCGCCATCGCCCGATGCCCGCTCAGGTTCAAGTCCAAGCCATGATCCCCCAGGGCGCCACGGTTCTCCCCAATCCCAACGGCACCGCCCCCGGCCTGGCCCTGCGCATTGTTGCCGGCAAACAGCGCGCTCTACCCGGCAAACAATGCCTCCTTCTTCTGCCCGGCCCGCCGCGCGAGCTGCGGCCCATGTTTTTGAATGCCGTCGTCCCCTTGCTCCGCCGGAAGTTTCCTCCCGACTCCCATTTCTTCTGCCGCACCTTCAAAACCACCGGCCTGGGGGAATCCGCCGTCGAAGAAAAGATCGCCGGCCCGTTGCAACCCCTGGTCCGCGACGGTCTCCAACTGGCCTACTGCGCCCGCGTCGGTGAAGTGGACGTCCGCCTGGCCGCCCGCGGGCAAAACGCCGGCGCTCTCCTGGCCGAAGGCGGAGACATGGTCGAAAGCCTGCTTGGCCCCCTGATTTTCGGGACGGACGACGACTCGCTGGAAGCGGTCCTCATCAACCTCCTCACCGCACACAAAAAGACCCTCGCCGTGGCCGAATCCTGCACGGGCGGCTTCCTCGCCCATCGCCTCACCAATGTCCCCGGCTCCAGCGCCGTTTTTCTGGGCGGCGTCGTCGCCTACAGCAACCAAGTCAAGCAAGACCTCCTCGGAGTCCGCGCCCAGACCTTGCGCCGGCATGGCGCGGTCAGCGAGCCTGTGGCGCGGGAAATGGCCGAAGGCGCGCGCCGCCTTCTCCGCGCCGACTGCGCCCTGGCCGTCACCGGCATTGCCGGGCCTGCCGGCGGCACCCCGGCCAAACCGGCCGGCACCGCCTTCATCGCTTTGTCTCAGGACCAGCGAACCACCGTCCACTTTCAGTACAGTCCGCTGGATCGCCAGACGTTCAAATTCGCCATTTCCCAGCGCGCGCTCGATCTCCTGCGCCAGGCTTTGCCCTCCGGCCCCCCGCTCTCGCCTGGAACTTAGAAGAAACCCCGCTTATCTGCTTGCCATTGGCATAGGGGATGCTAGACTCATAGTTGCGGTTGCAAAGGGCAATCAGTGAACATGATTGTATTAATCTAAACCCGCCCTTTGCTTCGTTCACGCCGCGCCAGAAAGGTTACCTAACAAGTATGCAAAATAAACTCACCCGCAAAGCCGGCTTCACCCTGGTCGAAATCATGATCGTGGTCGCCATTATCGGCCTCCTCGCCGCCATCGCGATTCCGAACTTCGTGCGCGCCCGCACCACCGCGCAGGCCAATTCCTGCATCAGCAACCTCCGTATTATTGACGGCGCCAAGGGCCAGTGGGCCTTGGAACAGCACAAGCAGAACACCGACACTCCGGCCGGCAGCGACATCCAACCCTATGTCGGCCGCGGTTCCGCCGGCGAATTGCCCACCTGCCCGGTTGACAGCGCCCAAACCTTCACCACCAGCTACACCCCGAACAACGTCGGCACCAAGCCCGTCTGCAACATCATGCCGACCACCCACAGCCTGCCATAAGGCCGCTCTTCTGTCTTGATCCCTGCGATCAGGACCCATCAAAGGCCCGGGCGAAATCCCGGGCCTTTTTCTTTCCCGCGCCCGCCCTCCGTGGGTAGCACAGGCGACCCGCCTGTGCCGCTCGGCGACTCGCCGAGCGGAACGTGACCCCCAATCCTCCCATGCCTCCTATTCTTCCTATGCCTCCCATCCCCTCCCAGCCCTCTCACCCCTCCGGCGCCGGCGGCCAGCTCCGCGCCCGTTTCACAAATGCGTTCAGCCCCGCGCGCGCCCTGGCCATGGCTTCCGCCCAACTGAATTCGTCCGGGGAGGGATTCGTCAACTCCGCTGCCAGCCGCCGCCGCGCCCATCGTATCAGCCAGAGGGAGTAGCAACAGGCCGCCACCGGGTTCAACCAATACAACATACGCCACCAGGCGGAACGAACGCCCCCGGCAAAGTAAACAGTGGAATTGCTTACAACCAGTCTCAGGAGAGAGGATCCTGCTAACATCATCACGTAGGGCACTCCCCGGGCCAAGAGGACAATCCGAAGGATGGCCCCGGCTGGAGAACGCGCCCTCAGGCCGAACCAAAGCCCCGCCCAAATCAGCGCCCCGGCGTCGAGGATAGTGTTGACACTGCTCAAAAGCGGGGTCAGCGCGGAGTAAAGACGATAACTCAATAACCCCTGATAGGCAGGCGAGGTGAAGGCCGCGGAGCGGTAGTAGAGCGACAGCACAAAACTCGGAACTGCGAGGATGATCACAGGCACAAGGAACAGCCGCCTCAGTTCCTTCCATAGGCTTGACACAATCGTCTTCGCGCCCACAGGCGTGGTCAGCAGCAGTTCCAACTCGCCGGTGCGCCGCGCCTCCGCCAGAAACCGGCTCGCCGCCCAACCGAACAAACTCCCTTGGACGACGGAAACGGCCAGGCTCACGTGCGAACCGTAGAGAGAAAGAAGCCGAATAATCGTGGCCGCGCTAAACCGGGCGATCGCCAAATTCATTAACAAACCTGCGGCATAAGGAATCACGCCGACCAAAACCCCCGCCCAAACCACCGCCTTGACCCCGCGCTGCCGGCGCACCAGCCACCTCACCGGATCATCCGTGTCCGCCATTTTCCGAGGCCCAATCTTCCAGGCAACCAAAGTGAACGCGCGGCCCGTCGCTGGATCATCCGGGCCTGCTGCCGGTTGGCGCGCCGCCCCGGGCTTGCGGCCAACCGCGCCAGTGCTTTCCGTCATCCCATCTCCCTCCCGCATGGCGCGCCGCAACCGGAACCCAGCCTCGATCAACAGCAACCACGAAATTCCCTGCACCACCGCCAGCGACGCCCAGTACCTCTGTGCATAAACCCGATACACTCCATCAGCCGCCCATTGCAGCGCGCCCAATGGGCTGATCATCTCGATATTCAGCGGAAGAACATATTTCCAAAAAACAGTCAGAATTGGCGCCACGATCACCAGCAGCAGCAACCCCGCCAGCGACCGCGCGCTCTTGAACCACCCCCGCACGCCCGCCGCAGCCCACAAGCCCGCCGCCAGGGACAGCAGCAGCGCATCCAACAAAACCAGCATCGTCCGCCACGCCTCCCCTCCCGTCACGCCCCCGGCCAGCACCGGCAGCATCACGACCGGCGCCAAGGCCACCAGCGCGCAGACGCAGGTGATTCCCGCCGCACCGAAACTCCCCAGCAGCACGTCCAGCGCCTTGACCCGCGTCAGATACAACAGCCCCAGCGTCCCCTCCTGCCGCTCCCGGCTGATGCCTTCCACCGTCAGAAACCCGGCGCAGCAACTGAGGATAAACGCGGCCGTCACGATGCTCTGGAAAGCCCAATGACCCAGCATCGCCTGAGAGGAGCCTGTCGGCCCGACGGCCAAGTTCAGCGCTTGAAGACATAGCACCACCCCCGCCAGCGCCACCGCGAAGCGGCTCCAGTAGATGACCCGCCTGCGCACGCGCGCGCGCAACTCGCGCTGGATGAGAGGCAGAATGATCACCGTTGGGTTTTAGCCGGCCCCAGGGTAAATGAGGATTGCCAATTGATAAATATAAAGCTTGAGCCGGACTCAAAAAAAACTACTCTGACCCCATGTCTAAGGTAAAACATATTGTCCTGCTCAAGTTTAAAGAGGGAACCGCCGAAGAACAAATCAACAAGTTCTTCGAGGAAGTTCTGGACCTGTCGGAATCCGTGCCGGGCATTGACGACTACGTCTCCGGCGTCAACTGCAGCGCCGAGGGCCGCAGCCAGGGCCTCACGCACGGGTTTATCATGACCTTTGCCGACGCCGCCGCCCGCGACGCCTATGTCGTTGATCCTGAACACGAACGCATCAAGGCTGCCGCGCTCGCCTTGGTGGACAACATCCTCGTCTTTGATTTCGAAGTCTAAACAAGCGCGCCTCCTTCCGGGGAGCACACGCGCCCCCGCGTGTCGCGGGCCGCGCCCACGCGGCCCGCTCCGCCCCCCCGTTCGCGCCGAATAAGAATCCCCAATCCGCAATCCGCAATCCGCCATTCACATGAGACGCACCCACCACTGCAACCAATTGCGTGTCACTGACGCCGGGAAATCCGTGGTCCTTTCCGGTTGGGTCCATTCCCGCCGCGACCTCGGCGGGGTCCTCTTCATTGACATCCGCGACCGCGAGGGCCGCACGCAAACGGTTTTTGATCCCCAAGCCAATCCTCAGGCGGTGGATGCTCAAGGTATTGCGCTGATTGGAGATTTCCAATTGCCGAACCAGTGGCACGCCGAATCCGTAATCCAAATTCAGGGTGAAGTTAGGATTCGACCAGACGGCACAACAAATTCCAAAATTCCAACGGGACAAATCGAAGTGCTAGTCAAGAAATACAGCTTGCTCAACCAGTCGGAAGTACTTCCGTTCCCAGTGGACGACCCGGAAATCGCCCGCTCCGTCAACGAAGAACTCCGCCTCCAATATCGCTACCTGGACCTGCGCCGCCCGGAGATGGCCCGCAACCTTCGTCTGCGCAGCCAGGTCGCCGTCGCCACCCGCCGCTACATGGACGAGCAGGGCTTCGTCGAAGTCGAGACCCCCATTCTTTTCAAATCCACCCCCGAAGGCGCGCGCGAATTCCTTGTGCCCAACCGCCGCGAACCGGGCACATTTTACGCCCTCCCCCAATCACCCCAGCAATTCAAACAAATGCTCATGGTCGCCGGCCTCGAACGCTATTACCAAATCGCCCGCTGCTTTCGCGACGAAGACCAGCGCGCCGACCGCCAGCTCGAATTCACCCAGCTCGACCTGGAGATGAGCTTCATCGAGCGCCAGGACATTTACGACCTCGTCGAAGGCCTCCTCCAACGCCTCTGGAAACTGGCCCTCAACGTGGACGTGCCCACCCCTTTCCCGCGCTTTTCCTTCGCCGACGCCCTCAACCGCTGGGGCAGCGACAAGCCCGACACCCGCTTCGGCCTGGAACTGGCCGAGTTCACCGAAGAATTTCGCGCCAGCAAGTTCAAAGTCTTCAGCGGCGCTATTGCCGCCGGCGGCGTGGTTAAGGCGCTCAATGTCAAGGGCCTGGCCGGCGCCACCCAGGGCCAGATCGAAACCATGACCGACTACGCCAAGAGCTTCGGCGCCCGCGGCCTGGCCTACATCAAAGTTGAAGGTGGCGAATGGAAATCCCCCATCGTCAAGTTCTTCAACCCCGCCGAAAAAGCCGCCCTTGCCCAGAAACTCAAGATCGAGGAAGGCGATTTGATTCTCTTCGCCGCCGACCAATGGCTCAACGCCTGCGAAATCCTCGGCAAAATCCGCCTCTATTGCGCCGACCTTCTCAAAGGCCAGGGCAAGCTCGCCATTCCCGAAGGCCAGTTCCATTTCCTCTGGGTCATCGAATTCCCGCTCCTCGGTTTCGACCGCGAACAAAACCGCTGGTATTCCAGCCATCATCCCTTCACCGCCCCCGTGGCCGAGGACATTCCGCTCCTGGCCAGCGACCCCAAAAAAGTGCGCGGCCAGCACTACGACATCGTCGTCAACGGCGTGGAATTGGGCGGCGGCTCCATCCGCATCCACCAGCCCGAACTTCAGAAAATCATCTTCGAACAGCTTCTGCAAATCCCGCCCGACGTGGTCAAAGCCAGGTTCGGCTACATGCTTCAAGCCTTCAAATACGGCGCTCCGCCCCACGGGGGCATTGCCCTGGGCTTCGACCGCATGGTGGCTATGCTTTGCCGCACCTCCAGCATCCGCGACGTCATTGCCTTCCCCAAGACCGCCAAAGGCACCGACCTGATGACCGACTCTCCCGCCCCGGTGGAACCCAAACAACTCCGCGACCTCCACATCGAAGTCACAGCCGCCAAAAAAGAATCCGTAGCGGCGTCTCGGTAGAGCGCCGCTGATATTTCTTCCTTCCGGGGAGCGCCCGCGCCTCGCGGCCCGCATCACCGCAAGTCACTCTATCCGTATGTTCCGCCTCGCATTTGTCAATTCTTGAGGGAGCGCGGGCGTCCCCGCCCGCCGTGCCCGGCGTCCCGCCAGGCGCATTCCACTAAATCACCCCGCCACTCCACCACTCCATCACTCGGGTCCGAACCTCACAGCGTCAGCCCCGACTTCGGTTTTTCCGCAGCCGCCCGCCTTTTATACTTGTCAGAAGTTTGGCGGAGCACCGCCTCCTCCTCCGGCGTCAGGCTGCGAATCCCCCGCTCCGAAATCTTCGCCAGGATGGCGTCAATCTCCCGTTCCGTTCGCTGGTGCTCCGGCAAGTCGGAACGGCTCGCCGCCCTGCCAGGTTTGGCGAATTTTGCGAATGAAATGCCGTCTGCCGGCAGAAACAGCGATTTCCTCCCCAGATACACCAACAGCAAAATCGTCCCAATCGAAATCACCGCAAACAGCCGCGGGCTTTCCCGGACGATGAAGGGATGCATCCCCGCCGCCGTGTACAATCCCACCAGCGCGCCCCCCAGGTGCGCGTCATGGCCGACGTTCCCAATTTGGTTCTTCATCCCATAAAATGAAGCGCCCAGAAAGGCGATGGCGTACAACCACGACGGAATGGGAACCGGCGCCAGGAAAAATTGAATGCTGCCTCCCGGAAACATAAAAATGTGCGCCAGAATGATTCCCGACACCCCGCCCGACGCCCCATAAGCCCGGTAATCATGATGCTGATGCACCAGCAGCGAGAGCAGATTCCCTCCCACGATGGCGGCAAAATAAATGGCCAGAAACTGCATCCCGCCATAACTCAGTTCGATCCACGGGCCGAAGAAATACAAACTGAGCATGTTCATCCCCAAATGCGCTCCATTGGCGTGCAAAAACCCCGAGGTCAGAAGCCGGTAATACTGCCGCCCTCCCAAAATGGCTTGCGGCCAAAAGATGTATTTCTCCTCAAAACCCCGCAGGCGGAAACCCGCGAAAGAGAAACCGCAGGTGACCAGGATCACCAGCCAGTTGCAGACCGCGCTTCGTTCCATGTCAACAAAATTGCGCCGGGCGCTCGTTGGAACCGGTCATCCGCCCGGCTCGTCCGCCTCGTCGGGCCAGACCGCCGGGGCCGCCGGAGCGGGGGCCGGCCGGCCCGCGCTCTCCTCCCCTCCCGCCGGGGCCGCGGAACCGCCCTGCTCCCCAACCGCCGCTCCCGCCACCAGCCGGCTCAGTTGCTCCGGCAACGGCGTGACCACTTTGGCCATCCCCGCTTTCGCCGCCCTTTTCCGGCGCGCTCTCGCTTCCGCTTTCATCTTCCCGCCAACGGCGGCCTTCGTCGCCACCGTCTTCTTCCCGGTAGGGCGCCTGTCCGCCGTAGCCTTGGCGAAGGCGGAAGACTCCGTCGAGCCGTGATTCTCAGTGACCGCCTTCGTCCCAACCGTCCGCGCCGTCGCCGCACCCCCGGCCTTCTGCGGTGGCTTCCTCAAATGCCGGCGCGATTTCTGCGACGCCGGCTGCCGGGCCGCCGTCGCTTGCTTCGGAACCGCCGCCGATTTCCGCGAGCTGCTCTTGCGCCTTCGCAAATTCGCCGCCTTCCTTGCCGCCGCCAAAGCCGCCGCCTGCAGGGCCTTCGCCTCCTTGCGCGCCTTCCGGGAAGCCTTGCGCGCCCGCTTAAAGTCGCGCCGCGCCTCCTTCAGCCGCCGTTTCGCCAGCCGCGCCAGGAGTTTGGCATCCGTGGCCTGATCCGTCGCTGTTTTCGCCTGCACCGCCAGCGCGCGCGCCTCTCCGGCCGCCGTCTGCGCCGGTTTAATCAAAATGGCCTCTTTCATAAATTCTCGCTGCGACAACCAATAAGCCCACAAAAAACGGCCAACCTCAAGCAAATAATCGCCGCACCCATCCTGCTTGCGCAAACCCGGATGAAGTGATTCAATCCACCCGCTGACGCCAACGTGTATTTATGCGCTTGCCATCACTTTTAGTCTTTATGCTATTGACCGCGCCCGCGGCACAAGCTCAATTCACCTGCGCGGTCAATCCCGGCGGCGCCACGGTCACCATCACCGGCTACACCGGCCATGGCGGGGCGGCGGCCATTCCAGCCTCCACCAACGGCCGGCGGGTCACCGCCATCGGCGGCGATGCGTTTTTGGGCTGCAACGACCTGGCCGGCATCACCATTCCCGGCAGCGTCACCAACATCGGGGTGGGGGCGTTCGATCAATGCGCCGGCCTGGCCAGCGCCGCCCTGTCCGACGGCCTCGTCAGCATCGGGGCGGAGGCGTTCGAATACTGCGGCAGCCTGGCGGCCGTCACGATCCCCGCCAGCGTCGCCAGCATCGGCGAGCACGCCTTCGCCTTCTGCTCCAGCCTGGCCGCCATCACGGTGGATGCGCGCAATTCGGTTTACAGCAGTGTCGCAGGCGTTTTGTTTGACAAGAGCCAGGCCACGCTCCTGGCCTTTCCGGCCGGCCGCGGCGGCAGTTACACGGTCCCCGGCGCCGTCACCCGCATCGGCAATTATGCCTTCGAATCCTGCGCCAGCCTGGCCGGCGTCACCTTTCCCGCCAGCCTCACCAACATCGGCGCCGAGGCTTTCCAGGACTGCCTGGGCCTGAACAGCGTGACCATTCCCGCCAGCGTCACCAGCATTGGGCTGGGCGCGTTCATGAACTGCAGCCATCTGGCCGGCGTCACCATTCTCGGCCGCGTCACCAGCTTCGGACAGGATGCCTTCTACGCCTGCTGGGGCCTGACCAACGCCACCATCGCCAACGGAGTCGCCAGCATCGGACAGGGCGCGTTCTATGACTGCACCAACCTGGCCGGCGTCATCATTCCGGGCAGCGTCGCCGAAGTGGGCGACCATGCCTTCTCCCAGTGCAGCGGCCTGGCCAGCGTCGCCATCTCCAACGGCGTCAGCCGCATCGGACATGATGCCTTCTCTCGCTGCGCCCGCCTGGCCAGCGTCACCATTCCCGCCAGCGTCACCAATATCGGCGACCGGGCGTTCTTTGAGTGCGGCGCCCTGGCCAGTGTTTATTTCAAGGGCAACGCCCCCGCCGCCGGTTCGTCCGTGTTCCTTTCTGACAGCAACGCGACCATTTACTACTTGCCGGGCGCCACCGGCTGGACGAACACTTTTGCCAAACGGCCAACCATGATATGGAAGCGGTGACTCATTGCCTCAGTCTGTGCGTGGCAGGGCGAGACTCCGTCGAGCCGTAACTCGATTTCTTGGCGTAAAGTCGCAGCTCGACAGAGTCTCGTCCTGCCTTCCTCCGCCGTCACTGGCGATAACCAATGACCAATTCTCAATTGCCAATTTTCAATCCTGAGCGCCCATGAAGTGTCACTCCCGGCTGGAAACCGACCATTCGCCATTGCGTATTTGTCATTGGTAACCTACCGCAGCAGCGCCACCGCGCACCAGAGCACCGGCGCCTGGCCGTGGGGATTGCCCTTTTGCGTCGGCCGGTTCAGGTAGAATTGCAGGCTGTTTGTCTGGCCCGTGCCGACGCAGACTTTGTCCACGTTGCCATCGGCGTCAATATAGGTCTGCAAGGCCAGCCAGCCCTTGCGCGCCGCATCGGCGTATGCCGGGTCCGTCAGCCAGTTCTTCTTGACGCCGGTGATAAAGGCGTAGGTGAACATCGCCGTGCAGGAAGTTTCCTTGTAGGATTCCGGGTGGTCAATGAGCTGGTGCCACATGCCGTCCGCGTCCTGGTACTTGAGCAGGGCCTCCATCATCTTCTTGTAACCTTCCATGATCCGGGCGCGCTTGGGGTGATCCGCCGGCAATTCGCTGAGCAGTTCCGGCATGCCCGCCGCTATCCAACCGTCGCCCCGGCCCCAGAAGAACGGGAAGTTCGTCCCGTGATAGAAAAGGCCGTTGGGCTGCTGCAGCTTGTCCAGGTAGGCCGCCATTTCCAGGGCCGCGCGATCCAGGTAAACCTTGTCACCCGTGGCGCGGAAGGCCTGCACCTGAAGGATCGTGATCATGTACATGTCGTCAATCCAGAACCGGGTCTGGTCCGACAGGCCGTTGGCATCGGGCTTCTCCCACTGCCGATCCGCCAGCCACTTGCCGAAGTCCAGGTACTTCTTGTCCTTGGTCTGCATGTAGATCTCAAGCGGCACGATGCCAAAGATGTTGTGGTCCACATGTCGTTGCACTGCGGCGAAAGCGGTTTGCCCCTCGGGTGTCAAAACCGGATCAAAGTGTTGGATCAGGGAGGCCTTGAGTTCCTCATCTTTCGTCAGGGCGGCGAATTTCAGGGCCGTCATCCAAGTCGAATCCTCGGCGTAGTGGGCTCCCGGCCGGGACGAGAACCAGCGCGGCGCCATATGTGTGGCCACTTTCTTGCCAACCTCCGCCGGCGAAAGCCCGGCCGGCCAGTCCGTAAAGGCCTTCATCTGCGTCGTGCTCTGCGCAAAGCACTCGCACAGCGTCCAATTGGCGAGCGCCATCACCATCAGTCCATACACGGTCTTCTTCATGGTCGTCCTCTCACTCATACGGTTCTTTTCCTCCTGATTTCTTTACGGCGGCAGCACTTGTGAATAGGTGCGATTCAGCAAGGCCTTTGGCAGCGGCACAACACAGATATTCAACGACCGGGTGTCCTTGGAGATCAAGGCCGATTCAATCTCGATCTTGGTGTTCTCCGCATTGAACGTCGGGTGAATGTGATCCGCCCCCATGTTCTGCGGGCCGGCCAGCAGGGTCGCCTCGCCGCTGTGGCGGTCAAAGACCCACACCTCAAAAGCGAAATCGTCGCAAGCGGCCCACCGCCCGTCGGACGATCCGGCGACATGCCAGTCCGAGCGGCCGGCTGCCCCTGCCGGCAACTGCCCGGCAATCCGCATTTCCCGGGTCCGCAGATTCACAATGCCCACTCCCGTCGGATGTTCGAATGTTCCGGAGATGCCCCAATCCGAGTCCGCCGTCGCCGAAGCGATATTGCGGTGGCCGAGGATGGCGATGGCCACTTCATCCTTGCTGATAAACGCCTCGTGCGTGATCCACTCATACGGCGCCTCCGGATAAAGCGGCCTCAGCCCGCTCCCGTCGGCATTGACAAACCAGGTCCGCTGCGGCGCCTTGCCGCCCGTTTCCCAACAAAAGACGATCTCGCCGGACTTCCACGGATTGCTCTGCACATGGCCGATCTGGAAGCCCACGTTGCAAATCATCTTCACCTCCCCGGTCTTGAGGTTCATGCTGCGCAATCCGCTCGGGCCGGCGCCCATGTTCCTGGGGCCAAAGCTGTGCTGGAGGGTCTGGCCTTCCGACAACTGCGCCGTTTCCGCCCCGTTCACGCGGAAGTACATGAAGTCATCATTGGCATCCAGGCCCATGTTGCCGTCGGCGTTCAGGCCGGTCGGGATCGTTCCACAGACGCGCGTGTAATTGGCCGCCGGTTTCACCGCCCCTGCCGCTACGTCGGCAAAAAGCTTCTCCAGGTCAATCTCGAGAATCTGCCGCGGCCCGCCGCCGCCTCGGCCCGCGCCCGGGCCTCGCGCCCCTGCTCGCGGCGCTGTCGCGTCACCCGCCCCTGGCGCCGCTCCCCGGGCCGCGTCTTCCGCGGTGCCGGGCGCCGGGGGTGCGCCCCGGCCTCTTCCGCCGCCGCCGCCCGCCAGCACGTACAACTTCATCGTCTTATTCCCCGCGCACAACATCCCCATGAAGCCGGTCTCCGTCACCTGCACGATTTGCCCCGTCTCTTCGTTCACCGCCATCGCCTGCGAACCACCCTCGCGCGTCCCCCGGAAAATCAGCCACTTCCCGTCCGAGGTCCATTGCCGGTGCGTCTGGTAAATCTTCGACTGCCGGTAAGTGCCGTCCGTGCTGGTCAGGAATTCCAGCTGCACACCCGTCACCGGGTCCGGCACGATCTTCTTTTCCGACGGCCAGGTTCTGCCCATCTGCCCAAAGACGGCGGACGATGAAAACGACACGAAGACAGCGAGACAAGCGGCGGTTTTGAAGACTCTGGAATTCATTGTTCCTTTCATTGCAATTTGGCGGATTTTGTTCTCAATTTCTGGAAATCTCGCCGCCATCTTCCCCGCGCCCCCCGCTCAAGTCAAGCCTCTTGTGGGCCTGAAAAAGGCTTTACACATCACCATCCAGGCTCAAACTAAAAACATCGTGACCCGGCTGCTCCAATTGAATGCCTTTTCTATGAATAAACTACTATTCCCGGCTCTCCTGATTGGACTGGTCGCTTGTTCTCGGACAGAACAGCAGCCGGTCAAGCCAACAGGTACGCAACACTCCGTTGACCTACGCCGATACGCCGTCAGCTTCGCGGCGGTCAAAATCCCGGATGAAATGCTCAAGCAACTGGCCCTTCCGCCGTTTGAGCAAATCTACTCGCTGGAAGACCAAAAAAAGCTGGCTGCCTACGTCGTTGCGCATTCGGAAGACTTCCCAATCACCTCGACCAAGGGCAATTGCCTGCCTTTTGTGTACGGTATCGGCGGTGGATCGCACGAAAAGATGACTGGCATGGAAACCCAGGCCCAGCTCCTTCTCGATCCCAAACAGGAAGAAAAGGACTTTGAAACTCTTGGACTGGCGACCCGGCTTTTTACAGTGCGCGTCGCCGTGAGGGAAGTGGACAGCCAGGATGACGTGTTCTGTGATTGGTACTGCAATTACCGGGTACACTTGAAGGAGCCGGTGGGAAACTCCACCGATCACGGAGGAGGCATACCGTGTGGGCCTGGTGTCTATCCCGTTGGGCAACCCTCCATCTCGAAACTTTTCCATGCCAAGGGCGTCTCCCTCTGGCTGCTGGGAACTCTCAACACCAATACCAACCGATGAAACCCTCGGCGCGCACCGCCGACACTACGTGCCGCGTTGCTCCCTTGGCGCAATCCGCCATCCGCAAGAAACTCCAGCCGCCAAAAAGCGCAAAAAGCACAGCGCGGCCAGCCGCAACCGATCTGGAATTGCCCGCAGATTAGCGCACCAGATTGACGCAGATACAGCAAACTGGTTTGAACAGAAGTCAGCCATTCAAACGGCGCAGGGCACGTTGTTCGCAACAGCCGCTTGATGAATTGGCCCGGTCTCATTCCCCCTCTTGAAAATTCCCGGTTGCGGAATCGCCAATTTGGGCCAGATTTGCCCTGACTTAACATTTGAACCGTTCCATGCACAAACAGAACTTCCCCCCATTCAATCTCATCCGCCTGCTCAAGACCGTTTTCACTCCCCAACCGGGCGAGCGCGTCGCCATCCTCATTGATCTGGCCGATCCCGCCGGCGTGCGCGACTTCGCCTTCCTCAAAGACCCCGGCCTCACCATCCAGCGCCACGCCTATGAGGTCTTTTACCAGGGACTAAAAAATGGCGGTCTGGCCGAACTCAAGCTTACCGGCGGCGACTTGTTCGCCTATCAAATCACCGGCGGCAGCAATCTCGATCTGCCCGACCAAGCCTTCGACCCCGCCGGAAAAGAACTGAGCCTGGAAAAAGATGTTTACCCCAACTACAACATCATCCTTTGCATCTCCACCTTCTCCGCCACCGCCCCGCTGACGGCCTTTGCCAAACGCTTCGGCTTTCGCGGCGCTACCTTGCATGGCCTCAACGACATCATTTTGCGCACCGGGCTCGCTGTGGATTACAACGAAGTCAGCCGCCAGGCCGAAAAATTCCGGCTCGGCCTGACCCGCGCCGATTCCTTTGAAATTGATTTCCTCCTCCTCGGCCAAAAACACACCTTGAAACTTCTTTGCGGCGGCCAGGAAGCCCAGAAAAGCCACGGCCTTTGCCCCCCCGGCAGGCCGGACGTCGCCAATCTCCCCGCCGGCGAAGTCTATTTCGTGCCCCGCGGCGCTGAAGGCGTTTTCCCCCTCCGCTACGAGGACGGCACCATCGGCCTGATGCAAGTGGCTGGCGACCGCATTCAAAAAGCCATCCTGGCCCAGGGCCGCCAAAGCGAGGTGGACGCCCACAACCGCAAACTCCTCTCCGACCCCGTCACCGGCGAAATCGGCGAACTGGGTTTCGGCACCCAGGAACTTCCCCCCTCGGGCCGCGACATCCAGGACGAAAAAATCCTCGGCACCCTGCACGTCGCCACCGGCCGCAGCGATCATCTGGGCGGCGCGCTCACCCCGGACAAATTCGCCAGCCCCAAAAACGCCACCCATGACGACATCCTCTTTTCCCCCTCCAAGACCCCGGGAATCCGCGTTTCCCAAGTGAGAATGCGGCGCGGCAGTCAACAAGAAATAGTCATCGAGGAATACCGCCCTTCCGCCTTTCTCCGCCAACTGCTCGCCGGCTGATCCGCCTCCATCCCCCCTGTAGCGGCGCTCTATGAGCGTCGCTGAAAATGAGCGCCGCTGCACGCCGCTGAAAAACCACCCGCCATCCGCCATGCCCCGCCCTTACTATGAGAGTGACCGTGCCGCGGCGGAATATCTTCTCCTGCATTACGGCGGCGGGCGCTCCAATTTCCCCGCGCGTTGCGTCGCCCAAGGCCTCCAGGCGCGGTCTCTCCCCCCCGCGCCGCGCGGCCTGGACCTCGGTTGCGCCGTGGGACGCTCCACCTTTGAACTGGCCCGGCGCTGCGCCGAGGTGGTGGGCCTGGATTCATCCGCGCGCTTCATCGCCATCGCGCGCCACTTGCAAAAACACGGCTCTTTCCCTTTCCAATCCGTCGAAGAAGGCCGGCTGACCCGCCCCCGCCGCGCCGTCGTGCCCGCGGCCATTGACCGCCGGCGCGTCCGCTTCGCGCGCGGCGACGCCATGAACCTCCCTTCCGATCTGGGTCTCTTCGATGTGATCCTCATGGCCAATTTGATTGACAGGCTCGGCCATCCGGGAAAATGCCTGGCCCAACTGCGCCATTTTTTGCAGCCCGGCGGCCAGCTCATCATCACCTCCCCTTACACCTGGCTGGTGGAGTACACCCCGCGCCGCCGCTGGCTCGGCGGTTTCTGGCGTCACGGCCGCCCGGTCAAAACCTTTGGCACCCTGCGTCAAATCCTCTCCCCTCACTTCCGGCTTGTCAGCCGCCGCGATCTGCCCTTCCTCATCCGCGAACACGCCCGCAAATTCCAACTCGGCCTCGCCGAAGCCAGCGTCTGGCTGCGACGCCCGTAGCGCCTTTGATTCTGCCGCCCTCCCAGGACGGCTCACCAATGAACTGCCGGAAGTTATTGCATGAGCCGGAGATGATGTTTGCGCGTTGTCCACATTATGATCTCGGGATATCTCTCTGCACACTGTAAAAAACTGAAGAGAGAATACCCCCGCATTGAAATTCCGCAATGCGGGGGTATTCATTTTAACGACGCAGCCGGAATTGTCGAGAAAAAAGTAAAGGGACAACATTGCAAAATTGGCCGTTCCATCTTGTCCTCGCATACGGAGGCTGACAAAGGAGCGGCGGCAGGAGCGGCGTGGCCGGGGCCGCGGGGCGCGAGGCCGCGGGGCGCGAGGCTGCGGGGCGCGAGGCCGCGGGGCGCGGGTCTGCGGGGCGGCGGAGCGTCTGATTATATGCTTGGCAGGATTCGTAGAGGCTTGGATAATGGCCGGCGATGCGGCCGATTTGTTTGCTGGCGGCTTATTTACTGGCGGTGTTTGGCGGCGGAGCGTTGCTCGCTCCGTGGCTCTATCATCTCACACGATGGGGAGCGGGACATTGGACGGCTCTGGCCGGACTGGCGAACAATCCATTCTCCCGCTTCGTTCTGCGCTCCATTCTGGGGCTGGCCGTGCTGGGTCTTTGGCCGCTGTTGCGGGGGTGCGGGATGTTGAGCGCGCGGGAGGTGGGGCTGACGAAGAGCGGGCGGCCTCTGCGCAATCTGGCGGCCGGCTTTGCCATCGGATTCGGCTCGCTTGCCGGCGCGGCGGGGCTGGCCATTCTTTGCGGAGGCCGGACCGCCCATCTTCCATCCAGCCAGCAGGAGTTGATTCATGTTTTGCTCGGCGCCACCGTCACGGCCCTGGTCGTCGCCCTCCTGGAGGAATTGCTTTTTCGCGGGGCGCTGTTTGGAATCTTGCGGAAAACTTGGGCCTGGCCCGTCGCGCTGGCGGTGAGCAGCGCCGTCTATGCCTCGGCCCATTTCTTGCAAAAAGCCGCGACGCCGCAGTCCATGGACTGGCTGTCGGGAATCCGGTTGTTGCCGGAATTATTTCGCATCCCCCCGGACGGTTTGGGGCTGGCGCCGGCTTTTTTTACGCTGCTCTTGGCGGGGGCGATTCTGGCTTTGGCTTATCAGCGCACGGGAACTTTGTTCCTGTCCATGGGGCTTCATGCGGGCTGGATTTTTTGGCTCACGGCTTACCGCTCGCTGACGCAGGAGGCGCCCCGGGCCTCGCGCTCGATCTGGGGCAGCGACAAGCTGATTGATGGCTGGCTGCCGTTCTTCATCCTGGCGGTTGTGCTGGCGGGATTGTGGCGGGCCAGTCCTCCTGCGCCCGGCGCGAATTCGAGGGAGAAACCATGACGACCGCGCTTTCATTCCCTTGGAAAGCCGCCCTGGACGCGGCGCTGAACTTGGTTTATCCGCCCGTGTGCCAGATTTGCGGCGAGGAGCGGGCCACGGCGGCGCAAGGCTGCGTCGGCGACCATTGCCGGGCCGGGGTGCGGTTCGTCACGGCGCCGTTTTGCGCGCGGTGCGGGTTGCCCTTCGACGGGGCAATGAGCCATCCCTTCCAATGCGCCAACTGCCAGGAGGTCAAGCTCTACTTTCGCTCCGCCCGCTCCGCGGTCGTGGCCGACGGCATGATGCTCGACGTGATCCATCGCTACAAATACAACCGGTCCCTCTGGTTTGAACCGTTTTTGGCCGAATTGCTCATTTCCAGGGCCGTGCCCGCCCTGGCGGCGGAGGCCTGGCATTTCATCGTGCCGGTGCCCCTTTTTCCGGTGAAAGAGCGCGAGCGCGAATTCAACCAGGCGGAGCGTCTGGCCGCCCGGCTGGGGCGTGCCGCAAAAATCCCGGTGAACACATCGCTGCTCCGGCGTGTCAAACCCACCGTGACGCAAACCACCCTCTCGCGCGAAGAGCGCGCCGGCAACGTCCGCGGCGCGTTCGCGTTTTGCGGCCGGCAAAAACTGCACCGCGATAAAATCGTGCTGGTGGATGACGTCATGACGACCGGGGCGACCACCAATGCGTGCGCCCGCGCCTTGCGCAGGGCGGGGGCGGGGGAAATATGTGTCTGGACGGCGGCCCGCGCCACGATGGCACACGGGACTTGACGGCTTGGGTTCGCGCCCGTTAAACTCATGCCGCGTTGTGACGGCTATGGGTCAGTACCTATTATCAGCATGAAGTGGTTCCTTGCAACGATCAGCTTTTAAGGTTAAAGATGAAAGCAACGTCCTTTGTCCGCAAAACTCTCGGCATCGAAACGCAGGAGCCGCCCGTCGCCCACCCCCCGGGTGAGACGCCCACCACCTTCGCCAAAAAGCCCAAGCTGGCCGGCGACAAGTCGCGCAAACGGGATATTCCGGAAGGCATCTGGAGGAAATGCAAGCAGTGCTCCAACATGATCTACGAAAAGGAGTTGGATAGGAACCTCAAGGTTTGTCCCAAATGCCAGTTCCACTTCCCCATTTCCGCCCGCGAACGCATTCACACCCTGGTCGAAACCTGCTCCTTCGAGGAGATCGACGCTTCCATGGAAAGTGTGGACATGCTGAACTTTACCGGGCCTTCCTCCTACGCCGCCAAGCTTGATCAGTATAAGAAACTCACCGGACTCAAAGATGCTGTCTGCACGGGCGTTGGGCGCATTGGGCGGCATCGCGTGGCCTTGGGCGTGATGGATTTTGGTTTCTTGGGCGGCTCCATGGGGTCGGTGGTCGGCGAAAGACTGACCCGTTTGATTGAACTGGCGACCGCGCGCGGTTTGCCGCTCGTCATCGTCGCCACCAGCGGCGGCGCGCGCATGTACGAGGGGCTGTTCAGCCTCATGCAAATGGCCAAGACCTGCGGCGCGCTGGCTTATCACGCCAAAAGCAAGCTGCCCTACATCAGTGTGCTCACCGACCCGACGACCGCCGGGGTCATGGCCAGTTTCGCGACCGTCGGTGATTTGATTTTGGCGGAGCCTGGGGCCATGATCGGTTTTACCGGGCCGCGCGTTATCAAAGACACCACCCAGTCGGAATTGCCGCCCGGCTTTCAAACCGCCGAATTCCTCCTGGAGCACGGTTTGATTGACGCCATCGTGCCGCGAACGGAACTCAAGTCCCGCCTTTGTCACTTTCTGGATTACCTGATGGAATCCCGCGAACAACGCGTCGCCTCCGGCAAATAAATTCCGATCCCCCGGTGTAGCGGCGGTCTATGACCGTCGCATTCGTCTTCATGGGCGCATTCCACTTTTTTTGGTTTTCTTTCTTAATCTTAATCTTGCTCCTAGTCCTTGCGGAGGAAGGAGAAGAGATTAAGATTAGGATTAGGAGTAAGATTAAGAGGGGAACCCAAAAATGTGAAACGCACCCCGTGTTCATCTGCCATCAAGATTGTCCTTGACGCCCACTGCCGGTGTGCGTAATTACGCCCCTGACTTTCCATCCGAGCGAGCCTATGAAACAAATGAAACACATCGCCGTATTGGCATCCTGGGCGCTGTTGGCGGCCCCCTTCCTGGCATCCCCGGCCCAGGCCCAGGGCAGCTACAAAAACTTCCGGGTGGCCCTGTACGTTTTGCGGGGCGCCGTCAACCAGTGGTCCGACCCGCAGGCCCTGGCGGCGGCTTGCGACGAGATGAACCGCCAGGTGAAGTTCGACAAGGTTTATCTCGAATTCGCCGGCGGCCACAACCAGGTCAACGAGGCCGCCCTCGATCCGATCAAGAAGTTCTTCACCGACCGCGGCATTCTCGTTTCCGCCGCCATCGTGCCCAATGGTCTTTCCTATGCCAATCAGGCCGATCGCGACTGGCTCAAGAACGTCGTTGAAGTGGCCGCGCGCCATTTCGACGAGGTCATCTTCGACGACTGGCTTTTCACTGCCTCCAAGACGGCGGCGGACATCGCGGCCAAGGGAAACAAGAGCTGGACGCAATATCGCCTGGATGCCCTGGACGATGCCGCGCAAAACCTGTGCATCAAACCCGGCAAGGCCGTTAATCCCAAATTCAAGCTCATCATTAAATACCCCAATTGGTACGAGCATTATCAGGGCCTGGGCTACGACGTGGAGGTCGGGCCTAAGATCTTCGACGCCGTCTACACGGGCGTCGAGACGCGCGATCCCATCAACAGCGAGCAGCACCTCCAGTCCTATGAGAGCTACAGCCTGGTGCGCTATTTCGAGAACGCCAAGCCGGGCGGCAACGCCGGCGCCTGGGTGGATCAATTGGGCACCAGCTACATTGACCGCTACGCCGAGCAGTTTTGGGACGCGGGTTTCGCCAAGCCCCGCGAGATCACTCTCTGGCATTGGGCGGCTGCTTTGCAACCGATCAACATCGGCGCACGCCCCTGGCAGGCGGCCGACACCAGCCTCAATCTGCAAAAAGTGCGCGATTCCTACAAAGCGCCGGCCGCCGGTGGCGCCGCCGGTCCGATGACCGGCCGCGTGGCCGGCTATGCCATCGAACAACTCGATGCCTTCCTCGACAAGCTGGGCCATCCCATCGGCATCCCCGCCTATCGTCCCCCCCATGCCATCGGCGAGGAATTTCTTCACGATTATCTCGGCATGATCGGCATCCCCATTGATCTGCATCCTGCCTTCCCCACCAACGGCAACGTCTGCCTGCTCACCGAGGGCGCCAAAAACGATCCGGACATTGTCAACAAAATCAAGGCCCAGTTGGGGGCGGGCAAGAACGTCATCATCACCTCCGGCCTGCTCCGCGCCCTCACCGGCAAGGGCATCGAGGACATCAGTGAATTTGAGGTCACCGACCAGACCGTCGGCGTCACCGGCTTCCAGGGCCGCGGTGGCCGGGGCATCGCCGGAGCCTCGGTGACTACCCCCATCATCATTCGGATCATTCATTTCTTGACCAACCAATCCTGGGGCCAGGTCAACGGTCTCGACACCAATGCCCCCTGGAACGCCTATCCCATCGTCCTCAGCGACGTCTATGACCGCGGCACCCTTTACGTCCTGGTCATCCCTGAAAACGTGGCCGACCTCTACCGCCTGCCCGCGCCGGTGCTCAACGCCATCAGGAGCCAGCTCATGGGCGCTTCTTTCCCTATTCGGTTCACCGATGCCCCGGCCCAGGTCAGCCTGTTTGCTTACGACAACCACTCCTTTGTCGTCCAGTCCTTCCTCCCGTCCGAAGTCACGGTGTCGGTTTCGGTGGCCGGTGTGACTGGCGCCATTACGGACCTGATGAGCGGGCAGACCATCGCGCAGGCGCCTGGCGGCGCAGCGGCCGGGGGCGCTGGCCGGCGTGGCGGCGGTGGCCGCCGTGACGGAGGCGGAGCGCCGGGACCCAGCTACACCATCACAATTCCGCCACACTCGTTTCGCGCGTTCTCGGCGCAGAACTGATTTTGTCGAGTCGAACCACCTGCACGTCGCGCCCCTGAGCCTCGGCGTTCAAGGGGCCTTCTGCCCTTTTAAATCAGCAAGCGCCTTGGCGATTTGGTCGCGCTCGGCCGGTTCCGCGCAACGCAACGCCGTTTCGAGCAGGGCAATCGCGTCCTCCTTGCGGCCTTGCGCCGCCAGAAAACCAGCGTAGCGGAAAACGGTCTCCGGCGAATAGGGGCAAAGCGCGAACGCCTGCCGAAACGCCAGGTCCGCCGCGCTGCTCATGCGCTGGCCTTCCGCGCCGGGCGGCGCGACGTATTCGCCGGGCGTGGGAACCGCTTTGAGCGCGCCAACCCGCCAGGCGTAAACGCCGGCAATGGTGGAGCGCAGCTTGGAGAACATTCTTTGCGAGTCCTCATCCTGGACGAAGCGCGGATTTCCGCTGAATCCCGAAAGGTCCTTCCGGACATAAGTCTTCTCCACGAAATCCAACACAGTTTGCAGGGGCGTCTCCGCGCGCAGCCAGCCGCCTATCATCTGCCCGACACGCGCCTGCCAGTAGTCCTGGTCGCGTTGCACAGTTTCCGCGCTCAAGGCCGGCAGCGCCGCGCGGTTGATTTTCAGGATCAGCCCGTGCGGCTCCAAATAGGGATACATCCAGTCGAGCGGAAAACTTTCTTCGATGTAGAAATCGCGCTCGGGATTGCGCTCAAAAATCATTCTGGCAATCTCCGCGTTGATCTCCATGACAACGACTATCCCGCCGATTTGAAGGCGGCCATCGTCGTTGGTGACCTGTTCCCCCGGCTTGAGTTGGTTTGCCGCCAGCCGTTTTTGTATGTCCTCGTAGGAATTCTGCAACGTCTTTTGCGCATCCTCCGCAGTTGGCACATAGATCCTGCCGCCGTACATCCGCCGCAAATAATCCAAATAGCTGGGGTCGGCCAGCGCGTTTTGTGTCAAGGTGAAAAACGGATCGGCCTCCGGCTGCGACCGGCAAAACGCCGTCACCAGTCCGCGCCCCGCATCGGTGCCGCCGAAATAAATGCTGTCGGCGGGAATGGACTCGATGATGCCGTCCCCAAATTCCCGGACATATACCGGCTCGCTCGACACAATGAGGTCGTACGCCATGCAAATCTCCAGCACGGGACTCCAATAGCTGGTGCGCAGACTCTCATCACTCTCATTGGTATGCGAATACTGCGGATGGTATTGCCCGTAATATGCGGATTTATTGGTGACATATTGGCCGTCGCCGCGCATCGCCGCGTCAAAGAAGGCCTTGAAGTCCGGGGAGATTTGTTCCCCGGCGGCGGCGGCCAGTCGCTCGGATTGCTTTTCCTTCATCACCGAGAAGGTTTGGAGCCGCGCGATCAATTGTTGACGAAGCGTTTCCGGAGGCGTCTCCGCCGGCCTCGCATGACAGCCGGCGAGGGTGACCAGGCAGGCCGCCAGCGCACAAGCCAAGACCGCGGCTGCCCGGCGCGTCAGGCCGTCGTGATGGTTGGCGCCGTCCAGCAGTGCCTGGAGCCTTTGTTCCAGGCCGGATTGTCTGGCCACCGCCAGCGCCCCGCGAGGCGCGGCGGACATTTGCCGGGCGATCTCCAACAAATGCCCGGCGTATTCCGACGGGCGCGTCTGGCCCAACGCAACCACCAGATCGTCACACGCCCGCTCCCGCTCCACGCGCATCCGCGCGGCGGCCAGCCAGGCCAGAGGATTAAACCAATAAAGCGCACACACCGCGCCCGCCAGCCCTTGCGTCAGGCAATCGCCACGCCGCACATGCGCCAGTTCATGGCGCAAAACCAGCAGCAGCCGCTGCCGCTCCCACTTCGCCGCCTCCGCCGGCAACAAGGCGGCAGGCCGCCACCAGCCCCAGGTCATCGGCATGAGCGGCTGTTCGGTTTCCAACAGGCGCACTTTCCGGCGCAGACCTAATTCGCGCAAAACCGAGTCCCTTAATCCGAGAACTTCCGGATCCGTCACCGGACGCGCGGCGCGTTCGATCTTCCGCAATCTCCATCGCCGCTCCTGGAAGACCAGCAGCGTCACGACGACACCAGCCGCCCATCCCGGCAAAATCAGGGCGCGCCAGGGAAACGGTTTCGCCGCAGACGCCGCCGGCGTCAGGGACCCGGAGCGCGCCGCCTCGGTGGATAGCTGGCCCGCGCCGGACGCGGCCGGCAGGCCGGTTACCAGTGCGGGAACATCGTTGCCGGAGGATTGGGCCGGCCGCAGGCGCAAGAGGGCGCCCGTCCAGGCAGGCCCGCTCCAGCGCGGCGTCAAGACCACCGCCGCCGGCAACACCAGCAAACTCGCCAGCGCGCCCAGCCAAATGAAATGCCGGGCGGCGGCGGCGCTGCGGCGCAACAACAGCGCCAGCGGGAAGACGGCCGCCAAAATCAGAAAGCTCTTGCCCGCCGGCTCGAACAGCGCGCTGACGGCCCGCGGCGATGACAACGTCAATACTAATGCATTCAGGGTATTCATGCGTTTATCGGCCTTCCTTTCGGGCCTGGGCGATGATTGCTTGCAACTGCTCGATCTCCTTCGGGGAAAGCCCGGTGTCCGCGGCTTCCAGCAGCGCCGCGGCCGCCAGCGGGGCCGAGCCGCCAAAGAAAGTGCGCACCACCCGGCGCAACGCCAGGCGGCTGGCCCGGGCCCGGCCCTCCGTCGGCAGATGCAGGTAGCGCAAGCCTTCGCGGCGGTGTTTGACGTGGCCTTTTTCCTCCAGGATGCGCAGGAGGGCGCGCACCGCCGAATAGCTGGGGGCGTCCGGCAGCGCGCCCCGCACCTCCGCGGCGGTCGCCTGGCCCCGGGCGTGGAGAATGTCCATGATCTGGCGTTCGCGGCGGGTCAAATGAATGTCGTTTTCCTTCATAGAATGCTAAGAATTTAGCACAGCCGCCTCGCGCGTCAAGCCCTAAATGCTGAATTTTCAGCACCACCAGGGCCGCTCTAAAGTCGTAGCGGCTTTCGGCAGAAAGCCGCTGAATTTCCGCATCCCCAGCGGTTTGGCGGCAACTTGAGAGCAGACCTGCAGCACCCCCGCCGCCCCCGCTTTCCTTCGCATCCGGGCGGCTGCAACGCTCAAGATGGCACCCAGGACGCCGCCCCCTGTCACGGCTGGCTGAAGGGCCGGATGAGGGAGCGGAAACCTCCTCTCCCCGGCCCTCTCCTCCACAAGTGTATGGAGGAGAGGGAGAAGACGCCGGGGGTCTCGCTTCATGAGGCCACCGTCGCCGCCGGCTTTGGCAGGTAGTATTTCCGGGTGTATTCCTGCACCATCCGCCAGGTGTTGTATTCCGGCACCAGCGTGACCATGGCCCGCCGGATCATCGCCACCCAGCGCCGCGGAATCCCGCCCTCGTCCCGGTTGAAGAAGGTCGGGATCACCTGCTCCGTCAAGGTCTGATACAGGTTGGCGCTGTCGCGGCGGTCCTGCGCCTCGATGGAGTCGGGGTTGGAATCGTCCCCGATGGCAAAGCCGTTAGTCCCGTCGAAGCCTTCCCGCCACCAGCCGTCCATGATGCTGACATTCAGGCAGCCGTTGCAGCCCGCCTTTTGGCCGCTGGTTCCCGAAGCCTCGAGGGGCCGGCGCGGATTGTTCAGCCAAACGTCGCAGCCCGACACCATTTGGCGGGCGACATGGACATCATAATTCTCCAGAAACACCAAATGCCCCTTCAACTCGCTGAACTTGCTCAAATGAATGATGCGCTGGATGAACCGCTTGCCGTCGTCATCGCGCGGATGGGCCTTGCCCGAAAAGATGAACTGCACCGGGCGCTGCCGGTCGTGGGCCAGTTTGACGATGCTCTCAAACTGGTCAAAGATCAGCGGCGCCCGCTTATAGGTGGCGAAGCGCCGCGCGAATCCGATGGTCAGCGCGTCCGGATTGAGCAATAGATCAAAAGCGATGAAATCGGATTGCGACAGGCGCTGGCCTTGGATGAGCAGGCGGCGCCGGGCGAATTCGATCAGTTCCCGCCGCAGCTTGTAGCGCAAGGCCCAAAGCTCCTCGTCGGAAATGAAACCCGGATCGGCCACTTTCTTCCAGAATTCCGCCGAATTGACTTCCTTTTCCATCGCCACGCCGGGAGCGCGCGCCCGGAAAGCCGTCGTTTCGCCGGCGGCGGGGCTGGGGCTGGGCGGGGCTTCGGCGCTGGAAAGTTTGCGCTGCCAGAAGCGCCGCACCGGCCCTTTCATCCAGCTCATCAAATGGATGCCGTTGGTGATGTGGCCGATGGGCACCTCCTCCACCGTCTTGCCCGGCCAGAGGCCCTGCCACATGTGCCGGCTGACTTGGCCGTGCAGTTCGCTCACCCCGTTGGCTGCGCGGGAATGTTTCAAGCCCAGCACCGTCATGCAGAAAGTCTCATCCGGGTTCTTCGGGTCCACCTGGCCCAGCGCCATCATTTCGTCCAGCGATATCTTCAACTGGCCCATGATTTTCATCAGCGAATAGGAAACCAGGTCCCGCCCGAAGCGGTCATGGCCCGCCTCCACCGGCGTGTGGGTGGTGAAGATGCACTGCTCCCGGGTTTTGGCGGCCGCCTCCGCGAAGGTCAGCCCCCCCGCCATTTTTTCCCGGATCAATTCCAGGGTGAGGAAGGCGGCGTGCCCTTCGTTCATGTGAAAAACCCGCGGCTGCACGCCCAAAGCCCGCAACAGCCGCACCCCCCCCACTCCCAGCAGCACTTCCTGCATGATCCGCATCGCGTTGTCCCCGCCATAGACCCGCCGCGTCAGGTCCCGGTGGTGCTCCGGGTTCTCCGGCCGGTTGGAGTCCAGCAAATAAACGACGGCCCGCCCCACATTGACCTTCCACGCCTGGAAATAAACCTCCGTCAAGTCAATGTCCACCACGCAGACCAGCGGCTCGCCTTTGCTGTCCAGCACCGGTTCCAGCGGCAAGTCCCGCGGGTGAAGCAGCGTGTAATGTTCCGTCTGCCAGTTCTCCTGGTTGATCGTCTGGTGAAAATAGCCCTCCCGATAAAACAGGCTGATCCCGGCAAAACCAATGTCCAGATCGCTGGCCGACTTGGCGTGGTCCCCCGCCAAAATCCCCAGCCCGCCCGCCGCGATGGGCAGCGTCTCATGAAAACCGAATTCGGCCGAAAAGTAGGCCACCGGGTTCCGCATCAACTCCGGCGCGTTTTGCCGCCCCCACGTCTGCTGGTCCTGCATATAGGCCTCGAAATCGTGCAGCACCCGCCTCACCCGCCGCGCGAATTCCGGGTCCTGCAACCGCATGCGCAGCTCGTAATCCGACACCTCCCGCAGCACCGCCACCGCGTTATGGTAAAGATTCTGCCAGCAACGCGGCGAAAGCTCGTTGAAGAGGTCCTGCGCTCCCTGGTTCCATGTCCACCACAAGTTCCGGGCCATCCGGTTCAGGCCGGCGATCAGACCCGCGGTTTCCGACGTTGTTAAAGCTGGGGCGCTCATACTTTGGAATTTGGTTCCAATGCCGGTGAAATTACGCCCTGGCCCGTCCCGCGCAAGCGCAATCCGCAAAACAAACGCCCCCTCCCGATCATATTTGAAAACGAATACACCCGCATTTAACTCTTGCAATGCGGGTGTATTCATTTTAGCGCCACCATCGGGCGTGTCGAGAAAAAAGTTGGGGGACAGCCCCACTTGGTGCATTTCACTTTTTTGGGTAGCGGTTTCTTAATCCTAATCTCAATCTTAATCTTGCTCTCTAATCCGTATGCAGGAGGGAGTTGAGATTAAGATTAAGATTAAGAGGGGAATCCAAAAAAGTGAAATGCGCCCGCCCCACTTTCCATGCTGGCAACCTGGCCGCTTTCCATCTACTCTGTTCCCCGTGATATGACGACTCTGGCAAAACAACTGGCGCGGGATTGGTTCGGCGGCCTGGGGCGGGGGACGCTGCTGTGCCGGGACATCCTGGTTTCGCTGGTCACCGTCAAGCCGGTCTGGCGCGATCTCATTTACCAGTTGTATTTCATCGGTGTGAAATCCCAGGCCGTGGTCATCATCACCGGCATGTTCACCGGCATGGTTTTGTGCGCCCAGGCCTTTATCCAGTTTCACCGCGTGAAAATGGACAGCGCCACCCTGGCCGTCGTCAGCGTCGCCATGGGCAGCGAACTGGGACCCGTCCTCACCGGACTGATGGTCGCCGGACGCGTCGGAGCCGCCATCGCCGCCGAACTCGGCACCATGCGCGTCACCGAACAAATTGATGCCCTGCGCACCCTGGCGACCCATCCGGTGGATTACCTTATTGTCCCCCGCTTTCTGGCCATGTTCCTGGCCATGCCCTTGCTCACTGTGGAATCCATCTCACTGGGCATTGGGGCCGCCTATCTGGTCGCCTCCTTTCTGCTCGACATCAATCAAGCCAACGCCTGGCACCAAATGGTCCTCCACACCGACGTCACCGACATCCTCATCGGCATCATCAAAACCTTCGTTTTTGGCGGCGTCATCGCCATCGTCTCCTGTTACAAAGGGTTGAGTTGTCCCCAGGGGGCCGAAGGGGTGGGCCATGCCACCACCGAAGCCGTGGTTTATTCCTCCATCACCATCCTCATTTCCAATTTCTTTTTGACCATGCTCCTCAACTCCCTCCTGCAATGATGATTGACGTTCGCCATGTCCAAAAAGGCTTCGGCCCGCTCCGCGTCCTCGACGGCGTGGATTTCTCCATCGAGAAGGGCCAGGCCGTCGCCATCATCGGCGTGAGCGGCGGCGGCAAGAGCATTTTGCTCAAGCTCCTCATCGGCCTCATCACCCCCGACGCCGGCGAAATCCACATTGACGGTCAGAACATCGCCGGCCTGGACGAACGCCGCCTCCTCCAGGTCCGCCGCAAATTCGGCATGCTCTTCCAATCGTCCGCCCTCTTCGATTCCCTCAACGTCGAGGACAATGTCGGCTTCCTCCTCCGCCGCGAGGGCCGCACGCCCCCGGCGGAGATTGCCCGCCGCGTCGCCGAAGTCCTGGACCTGGTCGGCTTGGACGGCACGCAAAAAAAGATGCCCGCCGAACTGTCCGGCGGCATGCGCAAACGCGTCGGCCTGGCCCGCGCCGTCATTTACCATCCCGAAATTGTCCTCTACGACGAGCCGACCACCGGCCTGGACCCCATCGCCGCCGACTCCATTGACCAATTGATCAGCCGCGTCGTTGATACTTTTAATGTCACCTCCATTGCCGTCACCCACGACATGCGGAGCGCGCGGCGCATCAGCCGGCGCATTTTGATGCTGCACCAGGGCCGCATCTACGCCGACCAAACGCCGGATGAGATTTTTAAATCCAGCGATCCCGTCATTCACCGGTTCGTCAACGGCATCGCCGACCCCATCGGGAAACCCTCACTCCTATGAACGACTCGCGCTTTGCATGGAAGGTTGGGCTGTTTGTCTTTGTCGGACTGGCCCTCTCCGCCCTCCTCGTCCTCAACTTCAGCAAAGGCCCCATGGTCTTCCGCTCCACTTACCAGCTCCACATCACCATGCCCACCGTCGCCGGCCTCAAGCCCGCGGCGGATGTCATGATGGCCGGCGTTCCCGTCGGCAAAGTCGCCTCCACCAGCCTCAACCTGGACGGCCGCTCGGTGGACATCACGGTGGAGATTCTCGCCAAATACAAAATCCGCCAGGACGCCCGTTTTCACATTGACGCCCTCGGCTTTCTGGGCGACCAATACATTGAAATCACCCCGGCGGAGGGAGAGACCCCGCCAAGCCATGTGCCGCTGTTAACCAATGGCCAAACCATCCTGGGCGAAGCTCCTTTTAACATGGCCGAGGCCGTCCGTTCCATTTCCGGGCTGGTCACTGAAGGACAAAAGACCATGCGGGACATTGACAAAACCTTCTACAACGTGAATAACACCATATTGGACGCCACCACTTTGACCAATTTCGTCGCCACCATGACCAATTTTCAGTCTGTCACCGAAGACGCCGCCGACATGGCCAGGAAAGTCCGCGCCATGCTGGATTCCAACGCCCCGTCCGTCCAGGTCGCCGTCACCAATTTCGTGGCCCTCTCCCAGAGGCTCAACGACATGGCCGACCAACTCCACCGCACCATCTCCACCAACTCCGGCGACGTGACCGAAGCCATCAAGAGCATCAAATCCGCCTCCGCCTCCCTCCAACAACTGGCCGACGGCCTCCAGGCCGGCCAGGGCCTGGCCGGAAGTATGTTGAAGGACGAAAAAATGAGAACCGATTTCACCGCCCTCCTCGCCCATATCAGCGACATGGCCGAACAGTACGCCCGCTTCGGCCAGGCCCTCAACGAGAACTCGCTTTGGCACATTCTTACCCACAAACCCCCTCCCACCAACGCCCCGGCCCGTTGAGGCCGCGGACCCATCCCCAACCCTTGCCATGATGCGACCACTCTGGGTCATTCGGATCTTGTTCCTCAGCATGTGCGTCCTCGGCGGCTACGCCATCAGCCAGGTCAAGCCGGACCTGATCACCAGCGCCTGGCAGGGCGTGTTCATCGGCTTCGGCTTTGGCGGACTCCTCATTGGCATTGACGAAATGCTCAAGGGTTTTTCCCTCCGCGCCTTCTCCGCCGCCACTTTTGGGCTGATGCTGGGCAGCGCCATTGCCTTTTTGGTGGACCGATCCGGGCTTTTCGCAAACTCCGACCCGCAATACGAAACCGCCGAGCGCCAGCTCGTCCGCCTTTGTTTGTTTCTCAGCTTCAGTTACATCGGCATGGTCCTGGCCATGCGCAGCAACAAGGAGGATTTCTCCCTCATCATCCCCTACGTTCGCTTCGCCTCCCAGAGCAAGCCCGAGAACCTTCTCCTCCTCGACACCAGCGTTATTATTGACGGGCGCATCGCCGACTTGATTGACTCCGGTTTTCTCGAAGGCATGATCGTCGTCCCCCGTTTCGTTCTCCACGAACTCCAAAAAATCGCCGATTCCAACGACCCCATCATCCGCGCCCGCGGCCGCCGCGGCCTGGAAATGCTCACCCGCCTCCAGCAAAACAAGCGCAACGAAGTGAAAATCCACGACGCCGATTTCCCCGAGGAAACCGAGGTGGACGCCAAACTGGTCCGCCTCGCCCGCGCCCTCGGCGCCAAGCTCTTCACCAACGACTACAACCTCGCCAAAGTCGCCGAACTCCAATCCGTCCCCTGTCTCAACCTCAACAAACTGGCCGGCGCCCTCAAGCCCGTCATCCTCCCCGGCGAGATGCTCACCCTCCGCGTCGTCCGCGAGGGCAAGGACAAGGGCCAGGGCATCGGCTACCTCAACGACGGCACCATGGTGGTGATCAACCAGGCCCAGCCCCTCATTGGCCAGCAAGTCGGCGTCAAAGTCCTCAGCCTCCTCCAAACCGGCGCCGGCGTCATCATCTTCGCCGACCTCCAGCCCCCCGCCGCCTCCCCCTCCCCGCCTCCAAAGTGAACTCACCTGGCTCCGCCAGCTCTAATCTCCATGATTATCTCGAAAGGAGTTTCCGGGGCGGCTTCTGTCAACTTTTGAAAAGCGCCAATAAAATCACCCATTACCGCGGCCGGATACGCCCCAGCGTTCTCGTTCCCACTAATGTCATGGATAATCTGGGGTCCGAGTTGGACGTGTTCCTTCAGTTGCCACGCGCTAAACATGTGCGCACGACTGGCCGCTTGCTTGGAAACTCCAAGCGTTAACGTCAAACACACGCCGGTTGACTTTTCGTCTTTGACGGCCTTGAGCCGCAAGAAAAACGCGCCGGGATTGAGCGTAATATTCGTCATCAACCCAAGCAGATCCTCTGCGCGTAGCAGCTTGTCTTTGAGACTTCCAACGCGAGCCGCGAAGGACTCCGAAGGCTTTTCGCTTTCGGGCGACCACCCGACAAGGGTGATCTTGGCCGCCTCCCCCGGAGGCAGCAGCGGCAGCGATTTTACCTGGAAGTTCAACAAATTGGACACAAGTTTTTCGTCAAACCGCGGGTATCTCCCAATGAGACCACCCTGCGCATCGAATATTTTGCTGGTCGTGAACACTTGAGTTACCTTAAGTGTGTAATCTCCAGGCTCATAAACGTCGCTTTTAAGATCCACTGGCACTGTCCATTCCTTGGTTGCCCCCGCATTTATAGGGATGGGTAAAAGGACAGCGGTGATAAACATAGGTCTGTAGTCAATTGTATGAGTTCTTCCTTGGCCATCACGCAATTCTACTGTGCATTCGGGCGCTTCGTGGGGCACCCTGTAATTTGGCGGCACGGCTATTATATGCTTCGAGGAGTTTTTGATCTTTATCGAAAGGGCCATTGTTGAACGGGGAGTCACAAAAGGCTCGCTCAAACTGGCGGCCAGTTGAACGCTCCTTACGATTGGCCCCCATTGTGAATCCTGAGTTGGCAAATTCCTTGGTTGCAGCACGCACCCCTCAGTAAACAAAATAGTTATTAGAAGCCATTTCATAAATTCCTCATAATCAAGTTCATCATGGAAACGGGGCGGTCGCGAATAAGGGCGTATTATCGTTTTCTTCCCGCATAGCGCGGCAGGTTCGCCCAGGAATCGGGAGCAGTCAAGATTAGTCGCCTGACTCCCCGCTTCAAACCCCGGTTCAAACCTTCGTCAGTTCAGCTCGCTCGAGCGCGGCTTCAAAAACACCAAGCAGTTTTTCCTTCTGAAGTACAATCGCGTCGGCGGGAGAGAGCTTTTTCTCCAGAGACAACCCGGATTGCGGCTCCGTCAGGCGCAGAATGCGTTCGCCGGTGAGCAGCTTGATCAAGTCAAACTGGATTTTGTCGCGGTCAACCATACCTTCATTCTTCACTAAATTCGTAAAATTGCAAGAGGCGGCTTAAGTTTTGCGCGGAAGCACTGCCCCACCGTTCATGTGCGGCGCGCGCGGCACGCTCAAAATCTCCCTCGTTGAAGTCCATCACGCTGGCGGGCGGGCTGGCGCTGGCAACAGACGCAGCTTCGAGGACTTCGTGATACAGGGAAATCGATATTTCCTTTTCTGGCAGGTCCGAGCAGATGAGAAGGCGAAATTCCCGCCCAACAATTCTCGTCTGTGCGATGGCGTCCCGTCCTAAAGCGTCCACCAACGGTTCCGGCGTGAACCCGATTTCAACAAGAACGAACCCGCCCGGAAGCCGCAGGTTCTTAAAGCTGCTGATATCAATCATGGGCATCCAGCCAAACTGTCATACGGCAAGGACTGGATGGTCAATACGCCGGCGGGCGAACATCAGACAAGCCTTGAGATCGTCCGCCTCCAAATCCGGCATCTCCGCCAAAATCTGCGAGGCGTCAAGCCCAGAGGCGAAAAGGTCCAGAACGTCGCTGACACGAATCCGCATGCCCCGCACGCAGGGCCGCCCGCCGCATTGCCGAGGATTCACTGTGATTCGCTCCATCAAGTTTTGCATGTCTGCCACCACCATGCACCCAACGAACCGCAATGTCAAAGCTCATCGCGCCGCCTCATCGCGCCCCCCCCAACCACCCCGGCCGGTTTCCACCTTTCCACTATTCCTTGAGTTTTCCTGCAGCCGGTGCCATCTTCCCGCCATGCAATTTGTCACCGTTTATACGACTCTGAACCCCGCCGACGCGGAACTCATCCGCGGCCGCCTCGAATCCGCCGGCTTTACTGTCAATGTTAAAAACGAGGATGTCGTCCTCGGCGTCGAAACTTCCGGCGGCGTTTTGCTCCAGGTGCCCGAAGACCGGGCCGAGGAAGCCCGGGCCTTGCTCAAGTACCAGGACCCCTCCAAGGACCCCTCCAACCCGTGAATTCCCGCTGGTCAGGCCCCCTGCGGCAGCTCCAAAAACTCCTCCCGCCGGGCGTTCTCCTCCTGGACGCCGCCTCGCGCCAGGCCCATGCCGGCGACAAATGGTTCGCCTCCCGCCTCCCCGACGCGGTCGCCCTGCCGCGCCGCGCCGATTCCGTCGCCCTCCTCCTGCGTTTTGCCAGCCGCCACCGCATCCCCGTCACCGCGCGCGGCTCCGGCTTCGGCTACGTCGGCGGATGCGTCCCCGCCCGCGGCGGCATTGTCCTCTCCCTGGCCCGCATGAATCGCATCAAGGAAATCCACCCCGGCGATTTTGTGGCCGTCGTCCAGCCCGGCGTCATCCTGCAAACCTTGCAGGAAGCCGTGGAAAAAAAGGGCCTCTACTATCCGCCCGATCCCGCCAGCCGCGCCGACTGCACCATCGGCGGCAACATCGCCACCAACGCCGGCGGTCCCCGCTGCCTCAAATACGGCGTCACCGGCGATTTTGTCCTCGGTTTGGAAGTCGTTCTGGCCGGCGGCCAAATCGTCCAGTTGGGCGGACGCACCCATAAAAACAAATCCGGCTTCGATCTCGCCGGCTTGTTTGTCGGTTCCGAAGGCCTGCTCGGCGTGGTCACGGAAGCGACCTTGAAACTCATTCCGCTGCCCCCCTTCCAGGCGCTGCTGGTGGCGGGGTTCGGTTCCATGGCCGCGGCCGCCCGCGCCATCCGCGCCATTTTCGCCGCCGGCTTCCTCCCTTCCGCCTTGGAAGTCGCCGATCAATTCACCTTGGCCGCCGCCCGCCGCAGGACCGGCAGCCGCCAACTCGACGGTTTGCGCGCCATGATCATGGTCGAGTTGGATGGCCAGGAAAAGTCGCTCCGCGGCGAAACCCCCGTCCTGGAAAAACTCCTCCGCGCCCACCGCCCCGCCCTCCTCCGCCGCGCCTATGGGCGCGAGCAATGCGAGGCCCTTTGGCAGGTGCGCCGCGAATTCTCCTTCGCCCTGCGCGACACCGGCCTGACCAAGCTCAACGAGGACATCGTGGTCCCGCGCGGCCGCCTGGAAGACCTCTTCGCCTTCACCGCCCGCCTGCAAAAAGAATCCGGCCTGCCCCTCGCCTGCTTCGGCCATGCCGGCGACGGCAACATCCATGTCAACGTAATGTTTGACAAAAGCTGGCCCCGCGCCCGGTCCCGCAGCCGGGCGGTCCTGGACGAATTGTTCCGCCAGGTGCTGGCGTGGCGGGGGGTGATCTCCGGCGAACACGGCATTGGGCTGGCCAAAAAGCCGTGGTGGCCCCTGGCCGCGGCCCCGGCCCTGCGCTCCCTGCACCGGCAAATCAAAAAAAGCCTGGATCCAAACCGTGTTTTGAATCCAGGCAAGTTCGTCTAAAAAAACAGACGCGTTTATCCGCCGGGGCGCATTTCACATTTTTGGGTTCCCCTCTTAATCTTAATCTCAGAACACCGAAGGTGCGGCGCATGATTTGATTCCTCTTGGGATTGGAGGCTGATACCATTTTGGGCAAACACGCCGTTCGCGTCAGGGCGGCCCAAATCAAAAAGCGTATTATG
>Ga0326728_10001489_pt1 | contig 82371 bp, 59 predicted proteins | sample MB3enrmetagenome_FD_207602 | JGI IMG/M metagenome (GOLD analysis project Ga0326728, IMG submission 207602) | Lab enriched peat soil microbial communities from McLean, Ithaca, NY, United States - MB31MN | ecosystem: Environmental > Terrestrial > Soil > Wetlands > Peat | place: USA: New York...
GGTCGCTGTCAACAGCGCGGGGACCAATTACGGGGGCGATCTGGTGCTGGTTACGCCCGCCTTGCCGCCGCTGGCCACCACGCTGGCCGCCTCCGCCATCAGCGCGACCAATGCCACGTTGAACGCCTTGATTAATCCAAACGGAGGGGCGGCGACGGTTTACTTTAATTGGGGGGCCACAACCAATTACGGCAGCGTGACGGCCAGCAATGTTTTGTCGGCGAATTTGAACACGGCGCAGGCTGTGGCCCTGGGGGTTGCTGGTTTGTTGCCCGGCACAACCAACCATTTCCAGGCGGTGGCGGCCAACAGCGCGGGGACCAATTACGGGGGCGATTTGGTGGTGGTTACGCTCCCGTTGCCGCCGCTGGCCACCACGCTGGCCGCCTCCGCCATCAGCGCGACCAATGCGACGTTGAATGCCACTGTGATTCCAAACGGGGCGTCAACCGCCGTTTATTTCCAATGGGGCGCGACGACCAATTATGGCAACCTCACGGCCAGCAACACTTTGTCGGCCAATTTGAACACGGCGCAGGCGGTATCGGCGCTCATCGGCAGCTTGTTACCCGGCACGACCAACCATTTTCGGGTGGTGGCTTCCAATAGCTCGGGGACCTCTGACGGCTTGGACCTCACTATTGTCACGCCACCAACCGGCTCGTTGGAAGTAACTATCACGCCTGCCAATGCGGTTAGCGCCGGGGCTGAGTGGCAAGTTGATGGTGGAGCCTGGAAAACCAGCGGCGCGGTTGTCTCGGGATTATTGGTGGGAACCAACCACACACTGGCCTTTAACGTGATCGACGGATGGAGCACGCCATCAAATCAAACGGTCACGATCACGAGAGGAGCGACCACAACGAATACCGGTGTTTACACGCCGCAAAAGATAATGGACGTCACCTTGACCATCACGTCGCCTAAACCCAGTCAAAGCCTGAGCCTGACCAATGCTGATTTCACCGTAATCGGCACAGCCGTGGAGACCCTGCCCGCCAAGAACCATGTGGTCGTAGAGTCGGTCTATTATCAATTGAACGAATCAAACGGCGGCAGTTGGACGCTTGCCACACCAAGCAACTCTTGGAGCAACTGGACTGCCAGCGTCATTCTCCGCCCCGGCACGAACACCATCAGCGCCTATGCGGTGGACACGAGCAGCAACGCCTCATCCATCACGAAGGTCACCTTCAATTACATCCGCAGCGCCACCCTGGTCGTTCACACAAACGGGAATGGCACCTTCACCCCCAAGGACAATGGCGCATTGCTCGCCATCGGCACCAACTACACCCTGACCGCTTCGCCGGCCAAAAACTGGCTTTTCTTCAACTGGGTCGGCGGAACGACTCTCCCTTACCGTGTGCTGTCTATATCGTCCAATTACACATTCGCCATGCAATCCAATCTGGTGCTAGAGGCCAATTTTGTGACCAATCCGTTCCTGGCTGTAGCGGGCGTCTATAGCGGGCTGTTCTATCCGACCAACGGCGTAACGGAGGCCAGCTCGGGCTTTATCTCGGCCACCATCGCGAGCAACAGCACGGGGGCTTACACCGCCAAACTTCTGCTGGACGGCGGCTCCAATTCATTCAGCGGGTCCTTTGACCTAACGGGGACCGCGCAAACCAACCTCACCCGCAGCGGCAAGACCCCGGTCAGCGTCACCTTGAGCCTGGACTTCAACCCCGCCGACGCCTTGCTGGGAGGGTCGGTGAGCAACGCGGCGGCGGGCTGGAATTCGGTGATCTTGGCTGACCGGGCGGTCTTCAACACTACTGCCAACCCGGCGACGAATTACGCCGGGCAGTTCACTTTACTGTTGCCGCCAGGCGCCAATGCGCCGGTTGAAAGCCCGGATGGCTACGGTTACGCAGCCATCACCAACACTTTGGGCGGAATCTCCACCCTGGGCGGAGCGCTGGCGGACGGCACACCCTTCCTCTGGTCTGTGCCGATTGCCCGGAACGGAGGCATCCCGTTCTATCAATCCCTTTATTCGGGCAAAGGAAGTTTGCTGGGGTGGATCTACTTTACAAATGAGCCGCCGCAAAACGTATCCACCAACAGTTCGGTCAGTTGGATCAAGCCGGTCAGGACGGGCGGGTTGTATCCGTTGGGTTTCACCAACCTCAGCCTTAGTGGCGTGCTTGGCTCGCCTTTCACGAACACGGCCAGGGCCGGTGTGCCGGTATTGAACCTGACCAGCGCGACTTTGGTCTTGAGGAACGGCAACTTGACCAACGGCTTCTTAATCTACACCAACATCGGCACCAACCTGGGCAGCCACAACACCCTGACCAACCTGAACGCGGGAAACAGGCATCTTTCCCCGACCAACTACCTGGTCATCGCGGTCAATACGAACAACGGCGTCGTGACCGTGACCTTCCAGCCAACGGGGGCGAAAACGAACACCATCGCGCACGGAGCGGTTCTGCAAAACCAGACCAATGCCGCCGGCTATTTCCTGGGAACCAATGAAAGTGGCGCATTCATTCTTGGCACACCATAGTAAAGCGCGGGGAGATGGCTGACTTCTGACGCCCGGGTGAAGGGAGCCGATGGCTCAGTCCCACATAATCGCATGTTTTCGTAGCAGGGGTCACCATAGTTTTGGCCGTTCGTTGTGCTGTCAAGTGTGTTTATCATTGGTCTTTCCCCAGCGGTGCATCTTGCTGCTCGAGGTCTTCCTGCTGCCCATTTGCAGCCGTTGCGCAATCTTGCCAATGGTGGGGGTGTGGTCTCTCGGCGCAATCGCGCCGCCAGGGCCATTTTGGCCGCGTCGCTCTTGGGTCGCAGCGTCAACTCCCCCAGATAATACCCAAAGCTGCTCCCCGGATATTCGAGCAACCGGCTGCCCGGCCCCAGCAGCCCGGCCCGCACGGGATTGAGATGCGTGTCATCGCACACCGTCCGCAGGCAGCCGTCGCCGCTCCCATCAACCACCAACGCTTTGTCCCTCAGCAATTCCTGGCGACCGACATCATGCAGGAAGACGGCTTTCCGGCGATTCCCGCAGCTCAGGACGAGATAAATGGCCCCTTCGTATGCGATTCCGAGCTGTCGCGGCATAGATACTTCCTGCGCCTGGGCCGCCAGCGAGTCATGCGCGATTTGGCCAAAGATTTACTTCGACATCTTAAACACCTTAAACGCCTAAGAAATTCTTTGAACCGCGAAGGACTTGAAAGACGCGAAAAATCCAGACCTTTCCCCAGAAACCTTTCGGGGTTCGCGTATTTCGCGTATTTCGCGGTTCACTGGTTCCGCATTGCGGAGCGAAACAGGAGGGGCATCCTGTCAAAATTTGTCCATTCCCCTGACAACCATTGCCCTGACTGCTTCCCGGCCTTCTCCATCCACCATCCGCGCTTTGGATGGGGCTGGCGGCTCCCCGCATCTTTTCCGTTCACTATGGCGCCAGCATGCTGTGCAAGTGTCTAATGACCAAGACATTGCGGAAATCCGCGGAAATCCGCATTTTTCCGTTGGCCTCTTCCGCATAAAAGCTTGCTATTTGATAGTGAAAATGGGAAAGGCAAAAGAGGCATCGGATGGCCGGTATCAACAGGCCGCGCGCATCATCCAGGAGGGCGCCATCGGCAAGGTGAAAGAAGTCCACGCCTGGAGTGAGAAAAAGTGGGGCGACCCCAACCCGCGCCCCGACGATGCCGCGGCGGTGCCCGCCATTTTCAACTGGGACAGATGGCTGGGCATCGCGGCGGAGCGGCCATTCATCGGCAACAGTTACTACCATCCGGGCAACTGGCGCAAGCGGCTCGACTTCGGCGCCGGCACCTTTGGCGACATGGGTTGCCACATTTACGATCCGGTCTTCAATGCGCTGCAACTCACCGCGCCCATCTCCGTCCGATCCGATGGACCCGCGCCCAACGCGTGGAACTGGGCCGTCAACTCCATCGTCCACTACGTTTTTCCCGGCACCGCTTATACCGCCGGCCAGACGGTCAACTCACCTGGTACGACGGCGAGGGTGAACGGGCGGCGCTCAACGCGGTTATTGCGGCGCTTTAATAGGCTTACGCGCTCCGCTTCGTTCAGGTCAACCAGCCCGTCGCCCCGTGCCTGGGCGAACGCAGAGCGCAGAATCTTGAGGGCGACATTTACCGTGCCGGCAGAGAGGCGGGCGGCCAATTGGTCGCGGAAGCCTGTAATGTCCGCCGCCGTGATGCTCCCGATGTCGTCCTTTGTCTTGCCGCCAAGATAACCTTTGAACGGTGAGGCAATCGAAGTATATATCTTATTTATCAGCAACTTGCGCAAAACCATGAACACTAAATCCAACCGCAGAAGTTTCCTGAAGAAATCGGCGGCGGCCACTTTGTCGGCCCCGCTTATTATGAGCCTCGAAGAATACGCGCTGGCAGGGCAGGGGAGCGCCGCCGCGCCGCCCCCAGCCGCGCCTTCCGCCAAGGCCACGCTGCCCACCGGCGCGATTGGCCAAGTCAAGGTCAGCCGGGTGATCTGCGGCGGCAATCTTATCAACGGCTACGCTCACAGCCGCGACTTGATCTACGTTTCCTCCTTGCTCAAGCACTATTTCACCGAGGAGAAGATCATGGAAACCTGGTCCCTCTGCGAGCAGCACGGGATCAATACCATGCTTCTTTATGCGGGCGAGGCGCAGGCGGTGAGCCTTTACGGGAAATATCGCGCGCAAGGGGGCCGCATTCAGTTCCTGGCTCAAATCGCCCCGGACAAGGGCGACCTCAAAACCGAGGTGCAACGGGCCAAGGACGCCGGCGCGGTGGGGGCCTTTCTGGTGGGCAACCTGGGCGATGCCTGGACGCGGGAAGACGGTGTGAAGCTGATTGGCCAGTTAGTGTCGAATATCAAGGCGCAAGGGCTGATTGCCGGGATTGCGGCCCATGAGTTGCGCACCGTCAAGGCCATCGAGCAGGCGGGCGTCGCGCCGGACTTTTACATGAAGACCCTGCACGATACCAACTATTGGTCCGCGCGCCGGCCCGACCAGCTTAAAGAGGTGATTGATAATTACGGCGTGGACAACTACTGGTGCCTGGACCCCAAGGAAACCATCGCTTACATGTCCGGCGTGGCGCGCCCCTGGATCGCCTATAAAGTGCTGGCGGCGGGCGCCATTGATCCCAGGGCCGGTTTCAAACATGCCTTCGAAAACGGCGCCGATTTCGCCGCCGTTGGCATGTTCGACTTTCAGGTTGCCGAGGACGTCGCCGTGGCGAATGCGGTGCTGAAAACGACGCAGAACCGCGACAGAAGCTGGCATGGTTGAACCGGGTAAATTGGGCTTCGCCATTTCCCAATGCTCGCAGTTCAGCGGGCCAGCCAGCCGCCGTCAATGGTCAGAATGGTCCCGTTCAGGTAATCGGCCTCGGGGGAGGCGAGGAAGACGCAGCCGCCGGCAATGTCTTCCGGCATTCCCCAGCGGCCTTCCGGAATGCGATCCAGCACGGCCTGGCTGCGCTTGGCGTCTTCGCGCAAAGGCCGTGTGTTCTCGGTCGCGATGTAGCCGGGGGCGATGGCGTTGACGTTGATGCGTTCCTTGGCCCATTCGTTGGCCAGGGCCTTGGTGATTCCGGCAATGCCGTGTTTGCTCGCGGTGTAGGAGGGCACAAAAATGCCTCCTTGAAAAGAAAGCATCGAGGCAATGTTGACGATTTTTAACCGGGCGCCGGCGGGAGATTTCTCGCGCCCGCCGTTCATCCACCAGCGGGCCGCCGCCTGGCAAAGAAAAAAGGGCGCGCTCAGGTTCAGGCGAAGCACCTCGTCCCAGTCCTTCTCGGAAAAATCCACCGCGGGCGCGCGGCGAATGATGCCGGCGTTATTGACGAGGCCGTCAATCCGCCCGGCCTGTTTCAAGACCTGCGCCACCACGTCCACCGCGTCCTTCTGCCTCCCCTGGCCGAGGTTTGCGGTCACGGAAATGAATTCGCCCCCGGCCTCGCGGGCTTGCGCGGCCGTCTGGCTCTGGTCCCCGATGTCCACGCCCGCCACTTTGGCCCCTTCGCGGGCGAAGGCGAGAGCATAGCCCTGCCCAAGACCGCGGCTGGCGCCCGTGACGACAATGACTTTGTTGGTGAATCGTTTCATAGGTGGATGTGGTTGGATTTTGTTCAGCGCAAATCGCCGGGCTTTACATGGTCCATGTCGTCGAAGGATTGATTTTCGCCGGCCATGCCCCAAATGAATTTGTAATTGCCGAAACCGCAGCCGGCATGAATGGACCACGAGGGCGACAGCGCCGCCTGCTCATTGTGGATGAACAGGTGCCGCGTGGCCTGCGGTTCGCCCAGGTAGTGGACCAGCACCCGCTCGTCCAAGTCGAAATAAAAATAAACCTCCGTCCGCCGATGGTGGGTGTGCGGGGGGAAACTGTTCCAGACACTGCCCTCGGCCAGTTCGGTGTACCCCATCACGAGCTGGCAACTGCGGATGCCGTCCAAATGGATGTACTTGCGGATCGTGCGCAGGTTGGCGTTGGCCTGGCTTCCCAAGGTCACCGCCGCCGCCTCGCCGCGCGTCATCACCGCCGATGGAAAAGCCGCGTGGGCGGGACAGCTCAAAAAGAAAAACTTCGCCAGGTTGTCCGGATCCTTGCTGGCGAAAGCCACTCTGCGCCCGCCGGCGCCAGCATAAAGGCAGGCCAGCGAATCCACGGCCAGCGTCTTGCCGTCAATGTGCGCCAGGCCCGGGCCGCCCGTGTTGATCGCGCCCAGTTCGCGCTGCTCCAGGAAAAAAGGCCGGCCGGTTTCGTGATGGTTCGGCAACTCCACCGGCTCCCGCGAGGGCATAATCCCCCCGACGACCAGCCGGTCCAGGTCGGTGAACACGCCGTTGACCTCGCCCGGCGAGTAGAGGGCGGGCACAAGAAAGGTGTCGCGCAATTCTTCGGTGGTCATCCGCGCGGCTTCGGGCGGACGCGGCATTCGGCGAATCGTGTTTTCAATCATGGCTTTTCAGTCTATATATCCGCCGCCGCGATTTCAAGAGTTGATTTCAATTGAATTCTCCGCCGCAGGGCCAATTCATGAAGTGGCTGTCGCGAACAACGGTGCCTTGCGCCACTGGCCGTGGAATGGCTGGCCGGAGCAATTCGGAAGCCGTGATAGCGATGGCTGTTCATGGTCAAGGTCAAAAAAGTGGCTTAATTAGGCTTAATTACGTTTGATTAGGCTTGATTAGGCTTGATTGGGTTTGAGCTTGAAAACTCCGTGTGGCGTGTAAATTGTTCATGGAGAGGAATTTCCATTGATTTACCGCCAAGAAGCCCAAAATGGGCAAAAACGGCCATTGTTGCGGCGCAGAAATCATAAAAATGGCACGATTGGACACGGTTGGGAGCTTGCGGACTGGCCGCAAAAAAGCGCAGAAGGCACATAAAAAGCATTCCGATTTTGCGCTTTTTGCGCTTTTTGGCGGCTAAAGTCTCCTGCCATCGGAACCAACCATTTTTTGCCATGCCGGCACCCCCCCCTTTTTTTGGCTTCATTAGCCTTCATTAGCCTTCATTGGAACCTTCATTGACCTTGATTCCCTGGCTTCGCGCCTCTTGCCCCGAAAGCTTTCGGGGTTGACAGCCTTTGCGTGACACATCCGCAACGCGCAATTGAGCCATGAACTTCTCACGCCAAGACGCCAAGCCGCAAAGCATTTCAGTTCTCAGCATTTTAGCTTTCAGCTCTTGCCTCCCTTGTTCCGCCGCCGTCCGCAGCCGCTTTTGCCTTTCCCATTCTCCCTATGGAATAGTAAGCTTTTATGAGGAAAATGTCAACGGAAAAATGGGGGTTCTTGCAAAGCACTCATCATTAGCCACTTGCGGAGAAGAATAGTGAGTTTTGAATTTTGGATGGCGAACTTGCCGGGGAAAAAACTGAAAAGAGAGGGCGGAGGCCGGACATCAGAGGTCAGAGGTCGGAGGTCGGAGGTCAGCCCTCCATTTTGTGGGATTTTGACGGGCCCGGCAATAAACTCATCGCCGTAGCGCGGCGGAGCCGCAACCAAAGGAACTGGCCCCTTGTCCGCAAACCCCCTTGCGAAATCGCTGGAAATGCACCCGGCGCATTGACATCCCGGGAGATTTGTTTTACAAAGGGCACCTATGAACCAATCTGATTCTGAAGCCGCGCCGGTTGAATCAAATCCGGTCTCCATGCCTTACAAGGACCGTTCGATGGGTCTGTCCGTCTTCGGCACCATGACGATAATGCTGGGCTGTTTAGCCGGGCTGTTTGTCCTGATGCTCTGGGGCCAAACGGCCATTGGCGTAGTCGCGCGCGCGCCAGTCGGCTTCTCGACCATACTGCCTGCCCTATCCATCTGCGGCCTCTTGGCGGTGGTGTTGGTCTGGCTGGGAATTGGCTCCATCATGGCCCGGCGCTGGGCCAGGGCTTTGCTGCTGATCTTCTCCTGGTGCTGGCTCGTTGTGGGAGTGCAGGCCCTGGTGTTCACGGCGTTCTTGTTGCCTCACATGCTGGCCAACATGACCGCCGCCGGAACGGCCGCCCAACCGGCGTCGAATGCGAGACTGAAGGTCATGGTGATAGCCGTCATGTTGCTCTTCCTCGGTGTGTTCTTCATCATTCTGCCGGCGGTGTGGACGTGCTTCTATAACAGCCGCCATGTCAAAGCCACCTGTGAAATGCGCGACCCCGTAACGCGCTGGACCGATGCCTGCCCGTTGCCCGTGCTGGGTTTTTGTGTGATATTGACGGTTGGCGTATTTTCCATGCTGCTCATGCCTGTTTCGGGCCATAGCGTCATGCCATTTTTTGGCATGTTTCTCACGGGCATCCCCGGCTCGTTGGGCTACCTGGTCTTCGCCGCCATCTGGTTCTATGCCGCCTGGTCGTTGTACAAACTCCGGCCTCTCGGCTGGTGGCTGATCTTCATCGCGCTCTTTGTGTACATGGTGTCCGCCATCCTCACCTATCCCCAGCATGATATGATGGAAATGTTCCGTCTAATGAACTATCCCGATGCCCAAATGGAACACCTCCAAGAATCCAGCCTGCTGACTGGGAACCACATGGTGTGGTTTATGTCACTTTCCAATTTGCCGTTCATGGCCTATCTCCTCTTCATCAAGAAATTCTTTCGCCGCTCCGGCCAGTAATTCAATCCTGGACAGGGAAGCCCAGTTCTCTGAACGGGGTTAGAAACAGAGCTATGCTGGAACAAATCATCGAGCCAGGCAGAGGGGTCACCCTGGAAAAGTGACATTCCGGGCAGTCAACTAAAATCATGGCCGGGGCCGGACGATGGTGCGCCGAAACGGCAGGCGGGGGCGCCGATGGGTTTGTTGGCGGGTCCGATGACGTCCGACAGCATGGCCGGCTCATGAAGGGCCGGATGAAAGGGGGAAAACCTCCTGCCCATGAACCCACTGGAAGCCTCCTCCCCCCGGCCCTCTCCTCCACAGGTGTGTGGAGGAGAGGGGGAAGACGCGCGGGGCGGTTCGGGGTGCAAGGCGCGTTATCAGTTTGGGGGAGTTCTCGCCCCGGCCCTCTCCTCCACAAGTTTGTGGAGGAGAGGGAGAAAAGGGCGGAGCTTTCTCTTCATGAGCCAGCCGTGGCTCGACAGCATGGAGCACAGGCGCAGGTCGCCAGGGGTTCGCGGAAAATCGTATTTACGATTTTTCTGGCAGGGGATGGCAGGAAGATGCGGGGCGGAAATGTGGCCGGCGGGGGCGCCGACCACTGCACGCGAGGACGCATGCGCTCCCCAAAGGGAAGAACGGGGGCGAGATGCGCTCCTGTCGCCGGCGAGTGAGAATAGCGTCTTGTCAAGAGCACCGGCCTGCTGCAAGATTCCAGTGTCGGCCCCGTATAGGGTTTTGAATGATGACAAACACGCGGACAGGACGGCCTTGGAATGAGAACATAATTGTTCCGCCTTATGGACAGCCGCGCAAATTGCCGCGAAACCGTACAGATCGAGAATAAAGAAAGCATACTATATGAAAAAAAACGTGATTCCAGCCATGCTCGCCCTTTCCGCCATCCTGTTGTTTGGCGGCTGTGTCGGAGGATTAAACCTGGGCGGCGGAGCCAAAACGGAAGTGCGCAACCCGACTTTGGGCCAGCAATTGATTGACCTGCAAAAGGCCAGGGACTCCGGCGCCATCACTCCGGCGGAATTCGACGCCAAGAAAGCCGAGTTGATGTCAAAAAAATAAGAACGCGCTTGGTTGTTCCCGGCGGAACAGGCAGATGTTCTGGCCGGCAGAATCAAACGACATCACCAAAACACTTATGTCCAACTCGAAGCTTCCCTCCCAAGTGCTGGCGGAACTCAACCGCCAGCTCAATCAGGAATTGAATGCGGCTCAAGCCTATCTGGCCTTGTCGCTCTGGTGCGACGCGCGAAATTTGGCCGGTTTCACCAGCTTCTTCGCCAAGCAGGCCGAGGAAGAACGCGAGCACGCGGCGAGAATCACCAAGCACCTCCTGGATCGCAACGTGACGCCTGAACTGGCCGTCATTCCCGCGCCCAAGCAGGCTTACGACTCCCTGCTCGAGGCGGCCCTGCAAGCGCAGGCGATGGAGCAGGCTAATACCAAAGGCATCCACGCGGTCTATGAAGCCGCTCTGGCGGCCAAGGATCTTCCCGCCCAAGTGCTGATGCACTGGTTTATTAACGAGCAGGTGGAAGAGGAGGCCTGGGCCACCGAGATGGTTGACCGCGTGCAAGCCGCCTCTTGCGCTGGCAGCCTTTCGGACCTCGACCGCCACATCGAAAGATACCTGGCCCCCGGCAAGAAGGCCGGCTGATTTCTTCGCCAGCGTTCCCGGCGTTCAAACGCCGGGCTATTATCGGGAAGTCCCTCCGGGACTTGCGGTGTCTTGCCGAAGTGCCCGGCACTGGCCTGCCGGGCTATTTTCTGATGTCCCTCCGGGAAAAAGCAGGCCCCCATTTTTGTCTCGTCCCCCCTCGGCGTGCCCGCGCTATACACGGCGCCATAATTTATTGCGGATGACGGCGGGCAGAGGACTGCCCGCCCTACCTCACTCAGGAGAGGTAGGGCGCGCACTCCGTGCGCGCCGATGCGCGAGGAGTTATGACGTTCAGCATAGGCACACCGCTCAACCCACTACTCGATAATTGTTGCGGCTTATGCAAATTATGGCGCTACCCGGTGGAGGGCCTGTTTGGTGTGGCGTTTAGGGGATCGGTTCCACAAAAAATGTCGTGTAAATGACAATTACTGTGAAGCCTAATGCGCGCGGGCTTGCCATGTTGCACGCGTGAAAACGAACCGGAACGCAAAAGCCGCTGGAATATCCGGCGCTGCCTGGAACGGAGAGGAATGACGCGATTGCTCAAAATGCCGCCGCAAATCATCCGCCTGGTGCTGCTGACCATCGGGATCGTCTGCGTTTATTTCACCGCCCGCTTCTTCCTCACGCCCCAGTCCTTTGGGCAATACGGCCATTACCGGGCGGACGCGTTGCAGGACATCGCGTCGCGGCAGCCCTATTGGGCTGGCAAAGCGGCTTGCGTGGCCTGCCATCCCGACCACGCGGCCAAGTTGGCCAGTGGCGAACACAAGACCCTTTCCTGCGAAACTTGTCACGGCCCCGGCCGGGCGCACGTCGAGAGACCGGACGAGAAACTGCCCAAGCTCAACATGAGCCTGTGCGTGCGGTGCCACGAGGCCAGCCCATCCCGTCCGAGTTGGCTCCATCAAATCAAGGTGCAAAACCATTACACGGGAAGTTTATGCACCGAGTGCCATGTTCCCCACCAACCCAATGAGGTTCCGCCATGAGCCAGACTATCACCCGCCGCGCCGTCCTGAAGAATCTGGCTGGAATAGTCGGAGGCATCCTGGCCATGCCCGCCGCGCGCACCTGCAAAGCGGCCGTGCAAAATGCCCTGGCTTCCTCCCCCGCGCCGACCGGTTATGATCCCTTCAAACACAAGTGGCTGATGGCGCTGGATGTGGATCGTTGCATCGGCTGCGGCCTTTGTGTGGAAGCTTGCTGCGAGGAGAACGGGGTGCCGGAAGGTCACTGGCGCACCTGGATTGAACGCTACGTCATCAAGAAGCCTGACCCGGCATCCGGCAAGGCGCGCGGCGAAACCATTGTGGACTCGCCAGACGGCGGAAAAAAGGGCTTCCCGCCATTGCTCATTCCCAAGGAGGACATTCTCAAATCATTCTTTGTCCCCAAACTCTGCAACCTTTGCGACCACTCGCCCTGCACCCAGGTCTGCCCGGTCGGGGCCACGTTCGACGCCCCGGACGGCGCGGTGCTGGTGGACGGGAAATACTGCATCGGGTGCGGCTTTTGCATCCAGGCCTGCCCTTACGGCTGCCGTTTTCTGAATCCGGAAACCCACACCGCCGAAAAGTGCAACCTCTGTTACCATCGGATTACGCGCGGTCTGAAGCCGGCGTGCGTGGAGATTTGCCCGTCGCAGGCCCGGGTCTTCGGCGACTTGAAGAACCCCGTGCCAGACATGGAGAACGATCCGCTGCGACAATTCATCGCCAAAAACAAGGTGGAGGAACTGAAACCGAGTCTGGGCACAGGTCCGCGCGTGGCCTATGCAGGCTTGGATGAGGTGGTTCGATAATGCACGACACGATTCTGACAAACTTGGTGGACGCGCTCCCGCAATTCGAGGGCTACGTCTATCCCAACGAACGGACGCTGCATCCGCTGTGGAGTGTGCTGATCGTGGTTTATCCCTACATCACGGGTTTGGTGGCGGGGGCTTTCATCATGGCCTCGCTGGTGCGAGTTTTCAAAGTCAAGGCGCTGGAACCCATTTACCGGCTGGCCCTGCTCACGGCCCTGGCCTTCCTGCTCTGCGCCACCTTGCCCCTGCTTTTTCACCTCGGCCATCCGGAGCGCTGCTTCGAAATCATGATGACGCCCCACTTCAGTTCGCCCATGGCCATGTTTGGCTTTGTCTATGCCTGGTACCTCATGGCCGTGCTCCTGCTCGAGCTTTGGTTTGACTACCGCCGCGACTTTGTCGAATGGTCGAAGACGCAAACCGGCTTGCGCGGCATCATCTACCGCGCCTTCACCCTGGGCGTGACCGATCTTTCCGAGCCGGCACTGCGCCTGGATGCGAAGATGGGCCGGATCATTTCCATCGTCGGCATTCCCTCGGCCATTCTCTTGCACGGGTATGTCGGTTTCATTTTCGGCTCGATCAAGGCCAATCCGTGGTGGGGCAACCCGCTCATGCCGATTATTTTCATTCTTTCCGCCGTGGTGTCCGGCATGGCCCTGTGCGTCTTCGCCTACATGTTTCTCTGCTGGGCGCGGCGTGTCACGGCGGACATGCGGTGCCTGGATTTGATGATCAGTTTCCTTTTTTACGCCGTGGTGCTGGATGCCGCCGTTGAAGGCCTGGACTGGCTGCACCGGCTTTATTCGGCGGAGGAGGGGATTGAAGTGCTCAAGGAGGTGGCGTCGAGCAAGTTGTTTTACACGCTGCTCATCGGGCAGGCCTGCCTGGGCACGCTCGTGCCGCTCTTGCTCCTGGGAACCATGCAGCTCATCCGCAAGAAAGTCGCGGAATTGAACCGCCGCCGCGTCTATTTCGCCAGCACCGTGCTCATCCTGATCGGCGTGCTGGCCATGCGCTGGAATGTGGTCATCGGCGGCCAGCTCTTTTCCAAGAGCCTGCGCGGTTTCATGAGCTACAAAATGGAGTTCGCCGGCCACGAAGGCTGGTGGCTTTCTCTCGCGCTCCTCGCCCTGCCTTTCGTCATTTTGACGCTGTTCATCAAGTATTTTCTGGCGCAGGACCTGCCCCACGATTGAAAATGTGGTCCCCGGCGCCACACCGCGCGCCGGTTCACGCCCGGCACAGGCTTGAGATTGGGCCGCCGCGGGCGCGGCCCCGGTTTTCCCGGCGGGATGGAGTTCGCCGCCGGGAAGAAGAGAATCCCGAACTCACGGAGGAACTATGAAAAGAAGCATGATAGTTGGAGCGGCCATCTGCATGATGGCGGCGGGCGTGGCATCCGCGCAGACCACCCCTGCGCCGGACGCCAAGGCGTTGGCGGACAGCAAGACGCTGTTTGAGAGCAAATGCAAGAGTTGCCACGGCACGGATGGCAAGGGCGATACCGTGATGGGCAAGCGGAATGGGGCCAAGGACTACACCGACCCCAAGGTCCAGGACGCGTTGAAGGACGACGTGGCCTTTAAATCCATCAAGGAAGGGCTGAAGAAGGATGACAAACCGTTGATGCAGCCGGCCTCCGGCATCACCGACGACCAGATCAAGGGGCTTGTCGCCTACATGCGGACCTTCAAAAAGAAATAAGGACGCCCAGGGCGTGAACCCGTGTTGGAGCAGCGGCGTCCAGGGTTGCTCCAACGCGGCCGCGCTCCTCAGCCATGAACAACACACCCGCCCCAACCGCCCCGCTTCGCCCCCCATCCCTGTTCCGCAACTGGGTTTCCCTGGCGGGGCTGGTGCTCATGGCTTCGAGCATTTTCGCGTTTATCCTGTTATTTTTCCTGGATACGATGGCCTACGCCTCGAATCCGTACGTGGGGATTCTAACGTTCCTGGTGGCGCCGGCGTTTCTTTTCGCGGGGCTGCTGCTCTTTCTCTTTGGGGCCTGGCGCTGGCGCCGGAAGATGGCCAAAGCCGCTGGCGGGGCGGGCGCGCTGCGCATCAACATTGACCTTTCCCGCGCCCATGACCGCCGCGTGCTGGCCTTCTTTGTTCCGGCCAGCGCCGGCTTTCTCCTCCTGACCGCGATGGGCAGTTATCACACCTATCATTTCACCGAGTCGGTGGAGTTCTGCGGGGAGTCCTGCCATACCGTGATGAAGCCGGAGTTGACCACCTACCTCCATTCCCCGCACGCCCGGGTGGCCTGCGCGGAATGCCACATCGGCAAGGGCGCCTCCTGGTACGTGCGCTCAAAATTGTCCGGCACTTACCAGGTTTATGCGACTGTGGCCCACAAATACCCCACGCCCATTCCCACCCCGGTGCGCAATCTGCGGCCCGCCCAAGAAACCTGCGAACAATGCCATTGGCCCAAGAAGTTTGTCGGCAATCTTGACCGCACCCTCTCTTATTATCTCCCTGACCAAACCAATTCCCTCTACTCCGTCCGCCTCCTCCTCAATGTCGGCGGCGGCGATCCCACGCATGGCCCGGTGGGCGGCATTCATTGGCACATGAACGTGGCCAACAAGATCGAGTACATCGCCACGGACGAGGCGCGCCAAAAAATCCCCTGGGTGCGCATGACCGATCCCCAAGGCGTCGTCACCGTTTACCGGACCAAGGATTTCACCAACGACGTCAGCCAGATGCCCGTGCGGAGAATGGACTGCATGGATTGCCATAATCGCCCGGCCCACAAATTCCAGTCGCCGGAAAGCGCGGTCAATCTGGCCATCTCGCTCAGCAATATTGATATTTCCCTGCCCTACATCAAGACCAACGCCGTCGGAGTCCTGTGCCGCCCCTACACCAACCAGACCCAGGCCCTGGAAGGCATCGCGACCACCCTCTCGCAGCAGTTCCCGAACGATCCGCGCATCCGCGGCACGATTGCCGCCGTGCAGCAGATTTACACCAACAATTTCTTCCCCGAAATGAAGGCAAGCTGGCGCGACTACCCGGACAACATCGGGCACAAGGACTTTCCCGGCTGCTTCCGCTGCCATGATGGCAAACACCTGGCCAGCACCGGCCACGACATGATTAAAGCCAACGACTGCAACGCCTGCCATCTCATTCTGGCCCAGGGCAGCGGCGCGCAGTTGAACCAAGTCAACGCCCTGGGCCAGAAATTTGCCCACCCGCTCGACGAATATGATCCAGCTTACCAATGCACCGACTGCCATAACGGCGGGCTGTAGGCCGGCGCGCGCCGCCCTTTGCGCGCTCGCACTCCTCTGTTTGACGACGGCGGACGGTCTGGCGGCTGTGGACACGATTTCCAACCAGGATTGTCTGGAGTGCCACAGCGATGCCACGACCGCGCGCACCGTCGCCGGAAAATCCGTGCCCCTGGCGGTTTTCGCCACCAATGCCTTTAAAAACTCCGTCCACAGCGCGCTCAATTGCACCGACTGCCATGCCACCGTCAAAGACTTGGTCCATCCGGCCGGGCTGCCTCCTGCCCAATGCGCCTCCTGCCATGCTTCTGAGTCGGCCCAATACGCCGGCAGCATCCACGGCATGAGCCGGGCCAGGGGGGCCTCGGCGGCCGCCGCGTGCGCGGACTGCCACGGCTCGCACGGCATCATTTCTGTCAAGAATTTGGAGTCGCCCGTCTTCAAGCTCAACCTCGCCGTCACCTGCGCCAAGTGCCACAGCAATCCCGGCCTGACCGCCGAGTACCGGATGAAGTATCCCCAGGTCGCCAGCCAATATACCGAAAGCATCCACGGCCGGGCGCTGATGAAAATGGGATTGGTCGTGGCCCCTTCCTGCAACGATTGCCACGGCACGCACGACATCGGGCGGAGCGTGGACCGCAGCTCGCCCATCAATCACGCCAACGTCGCCGCCACCTGCGGCAAATGCCATCTGGGCATCGAGCAAACCTACAACGCCAGCGTTCACGGCAGGCTCCTCGCCAGGGGCGGGCAAAACGGCCCCGTCTGTGTGGATTGCCATTCGGCCCATGAAATCTCCGAGCCGGACGCCACCAATTTCAAGGCCGCCAGCGACGAGAAATGCGGCAGTTGCCACCAGGACCGCCTGGCGCATTATCGCGACACTTATCACGGCAAGGCCATGTTGCTGGGCCGGCCCAACCTCGCCCCCGAAGTCGCCGCCTGCTACGACTGCCACGGCCATCACGACGTGCTGCCCCCTTCCGATCCCGCTTCCCATCTTTCCAAGGCCAACATCGTCGCTACCTGCCAAAAGTGCCATCCGGGCGCCAACGCCAGTTTTGCCAAATACCTGACCCACGCCAATCCCCTTGACGCCAAGAATTATCCGCAGTTGCACTACACTTTCGTGGCCATGACCGCGCTCCTGATCGGGGTGTTCGTGTTCTTCGGCGCCCACACCCTCTTATGGCTGTTCCGCTCCGGCTACCTCTGGGCTCATGACTCGAAAACCTTCCGCGAAGCCAAGGTCAAGACTCAGCAAGGCGAGGATTGGTTCACCCGGTTTCCGCCCTTTGAACGGTTCCTTCATTTCCTGGTCGTCACCAGCTTTCTCCTGCTCGTCCTCACCGGCATGCCGCTCAAGTTCTACTATACCAGTTGGGCGAAAGTGATCTTCGGCCTGCTGGGCGGCCCGGAGGCGGCCCGCACTCTTCATCATTTTGGCGCGCTCGTCACCTTCCTCTATTTCGGGCTGCATCTGGCCAAGTTGGCCGTCAAATCCTGGCAGTCTCGCGCCCGCTTCCGCGGCGGCGGCTGGCCTTCCAAGTGGGCCAGGCTGAAAGAGGCGCTCTTCGGCCCCGACTCGATGATTCCGACCTGGCAGGATGTCCGGGACTTCATTGCGCACCAAAAATGGTTTTTCGGCCGCGGGCCCAAGCCGGAATTCGACCGGTGGACCTACTGGGAGAAGTTCGATTACTTCGCCGTGTTCTGGGGCGTCTTCATCATTGGACTGTCCGGGTTGATCATGTGGTTTCCCCAGTTCTTTTCCCATTTTATGCCGGGCTGGATGATTAACGTCGCCCTCATCGTTCATTCCGATGAAGCCCTGCTGGCGGCCGGTTTCATTTTTACGGTTCACTTCTTCAACACCCATTTTCGATTGGAGAAGTTTCCCATGGATACCGTCATCTTTTCCGGCCGCATCTCCAAGACCGAGCTGTTGCATGAGCGGCGGCGCTGGTATGAGCGCCTGCTGGCCGCCGGGCGGCTGAACGATTTGCGCTCCAAAGACGAATGGGAACGCTGGAAAGCCATCGCCCGCTCCTTTGGCTTCCTCTTCTTCGGCGCCGGCATCCTCCTGCTGGTTTTGATCATCTACGCCATGTCTTCGCGGCTGATGCACTAACCTGCATATTTCCTGGTATTTCTCATCCCGGTGGAAAGCCGGAATGAATCGGCCCATGGTTGCCCCGATCATGGGCGGCTTTTCCGGGAGCGCGGTCGTCTCGACCGCATCCGTCGGCGTCCCGCCGACGGAATCCTCCGCCCGAAATCGGACCCTCTCGGGTGAATCCACAACCGCATCGCTCATGATTCGGGTGGGTGGTTCCCCAAACTTTTTTCTCGACACGCCCGATTGCGGCGCTATAAAATGAACACACCCACATTCCCCGAGTCCAATGTGGGTGTGTTCGTTGTCAGATCGCCTAACTCGCACCTTGCACTCTCCGATGGAAACGCCAGACCGAAACGCCAGCCTTGCGCCAGTTGGGGGCAGATGTTTGAATGAGGCCCCTTGTCTGGAAATTAGTTTTGCGCCATCACCAGGCCAATGCCGCGCAAAATTTGTAAAGCAAAGGCCAACCAATGACGAGCCGTTTGCCCTCCCCGCTGCCAACCTGGAAGCATGTCTATCCGTTTGATTTTAGCCCTGGCCGCGGGGCTTCTGGGGACCGGGGCCTTGACCGCCGCCGAGATCAAAGACAGCGAATGTCTTGACTGCCATAGCGACAAAACGCTCACCACCACCAACGCGGCCGGTCGCGTGGTCTTGCTTTATGTGGATCCGGCGGCGCTCGCGGCCTCCATCCATCACACCAATTCCTGCGCCGCCTGCCACAATGACATCACGGACAAGCACCCGGACGACCACCTGGCGCCGCGGGCGGTGGCTTGCGCCCGATGCCATTTGGAACCGTCCCTCAGTTACACGGCCAGCGTGCATGGAGTCGCGCATCGCGACGGGACCACCAATGGGGCGCATCACGCCCCCGTTTGCGCCGACTGCCACGGCTCGCACAGCGTGCTTCCCCCCAGTTCGCCGGCCTCGCCCCTGAACTTCTCCAACCTGGCCAGGACTTGCGGGCAATGCCATGAACAGGAGGCCAAGGACGTGATGGCCAGCGTCCATGGCAAGGCGGTCGCGGCGGGGCGGCGCGACGCCGCCACCTGCACGGATTGCCATTCGGAACACAAAATCGAGGCGCTGCGGGGAAGCTCGTCCCTGAGGATTTCGCAGGACATTTGCAGCAAGTGCCACGCCTCGCAGCGCCTGAACACCAAATACAATCTGCCGGCGGACCGGGTGAAGACGTTTTTCGCCAGTTACCACGGACTGGCGGCGCAATACGGCTCGACCAGCGCCGCCAATTGCGGGAGCTGCCACGGATTCCATCTGGTTCTGCCTTCCTCGGACCCCCGCTCGACCATCTACAAGGACAACCTCGCGGCGACCTGCGGGAAATGCCACGTCGGGGCGAGCGCCAATTTCGCCCAGAGCAAAGTGCATGTGGACATTGACGCCGCCGGCGGCAACGCGCAGTTGGGCGAGCGCATCAACTGGTGGGTGCGAAGGATCTACCTCGCGTTGATTTTTGTGGTGGTTGGCCTGATGGCGGCCCACAACGCCCTCATCTTCGGCCGCAAGGCGGCCGCGCTCAACCGCCGCACGGAACGAACCCTGGTGCGCATGGACGCGGCGCAACGATGGCAGCATTTCGCGCTGGCGGCCAGTTTCATTGTGCTGGCGTGGACGGGTTTTGCGTTGAAGTTTCCCGATTCCTGGGTGGCGCATACGCTCGGTTCCGGCGAAAACCTCCGCCGCTGGAGCCATCGCATCGCCGGGGTTGTGCTGTTGCTGGCCGGGGCCTATCATCTGGGCTACATCACAGCCAGCCGGGAGGGGCGGCGCTTTGTCAGGGATATGATGCCCGGCCCCAAGGATGCGCGGGACGCCGCGGCCAACGCGCGGCGCCTCGCCGGCCTGGGCGGCGTCAAACCTAAATTTGGGCGGTTCGGCTACGCCGAGAAGATGGAGTATTGGGCCGTGGTTTGGGGCACCGTCATCATGGGAGCGACCGGCCTGATGATCTGGTTCAAGCTGGGAGTGACGCGGTTTCTGCCGCGCTGGGTGGTGGATGTGGCGACCACCATCCATTATTACGAGGCCATCCTGGCTTGTCTGGCCATTTTGGTGTGGCACTTTTATCATGTCATTTTCGATCCGGATGTGTATCCTCTGAACCGCGCGGTCCTGGATGGCCGCGTCTCGCGGGAATGGCTGGAAGAGGAACACCCGCTGGATCCGGCGCTGGCCGGCGCGAAGCCGGACGCGGCGCCAGGCGGGGCTGCGCCGCCCGCAGCGCCCGCCATCATTGGCAAACATTGAAGAACCAAACGTGCGCGGTTTTGAAAGTCTGAGCGAACGCGAGATTCTTTCCCTGGCCATCGCGCTGGAGGAAGAGGACGCGAAAATCTATGACAATTTCGCGGAAGGCTTGCGCGAAAACTATCCCGCCCAGGCGCAGAAGTTCGATGAAATCCGCCGTGAGGAGGACGGGCATCGCCGCCGCCTCCTGGAACTTTTCCAAAGCCGTTTTGGCGACCACATGCCCTTGATCCGGCGCGAAGACGTGCGGGGATTCGTCAAGCGCCGCCCCGTCTGGCTGGAACGGCCCCTCAGTCTCAAGGCCGCTCGAAAACAGGCGGAATTGATGGAACTGGAAACCGAGCGCTTTTATGAGGTGTCCGCGGGCCGCGCCACCGATGCGGGCATCCGCCAATTGCTGAATGACTTGGCGGCGGAAGAGCGCCATCACGCCCAGGCGGCCCAGGAACTCGGCCAGACGCAGTTGAGCCTGGCCGAAAAAGCCCATGAGAAACGGCGTTTTGCCCTCCAGGTCATCCAACCGGGGCTGGCCGGGCTGATGGACGGCTCGGTTTCCACCCTCGCCCCGTTGTTCGCCGCCAGATACGCCACCGGAAGCAGTGAGAAAACACTTCTGGTCGGACTGGCCGCCAGCGTCGGGGCCGGCATCAGCATGGGGTTTGCCGAGGCGCTCTCCGACGACGGCACCCTCACCGGGCGCGGACATCCCTGGGCGCGCGGGTGGGTCTGCGGGGCCATGACCGCCGCGGGCGGACTGGGGCACACCCTGCCCTTCTTGATTGGCGACATCAACATTGCCACGGGCGTGGCCGTCGCCGTGGTCTGCGTGGAACTGGGCGTGATCGCCTGGATCCGCCACAAGTTCATGGACACGCCCTGGACCTCCGCCACGTTCCAGGTGGTGCTGGGCGGCCTGCTCGTTTTCCTGGTGGGCGTGCTCATTGGCAGTTCTTGACAGAATAGATCAACCTCAAACCCACCGAAACATTATGATTGACACACATGACCGCGAAGCCTGGTTGAAGGGCGGCGACACTCTCTGCGCGACGCTGCCGCCGCCGCCGCCTCATATCTACCGCCTGATCCTGCTGGGCGCGCCGGGGGTCGGCAAGGGGACCCAGGCCCAGTTGCTCAGCCAGCGCCTCGGGGCCTGCCATCTTTCCACGGGCGACGTCTTCCGCGCCGCCAAGTCGCTCCCCAGGGAGGCGCTCAGCCCGGCCATGCAAACCGCTCTCGCCTCCATGTCCCGGGGCGAACTGGTTCAGGACGAAACGGTGCTGGCCATGGTGCGGGAGCGCTCCCGCTGCCTGCGATGCCGCGGCGGCTTTTTGCTCGACGGCTTTCCCAGGACCGTCGTCCAGGCCGAGGCGCTGGAGAACCTGTTGAAATGGGAGCGGCGCGCCCTCACCGCCGTCGTCAATTACGATTTGCCCACCGACGTCATTGTGGCCCGGTTGAGCGGCCGGCGCACCTGTCCGGGTTGCAAGGCGGTCTATCACGAGACGACGCGGCCACCCAAGACCCCCGGCCTGTGCGACCAGTGCGGGGCCAAATTGTATCAGCGGGAGGATGACCGGGCGGAATCCGTGCGCGTGCGCATGACGACTTACCAGCGGAGCACCAAGCCGCTCATAGATTTTTACGAGCGGCGCGGCCTGCTTGTGACGGTGGCGGCGGCGGGCGCGCCGGACGAGATTTGCGAGCGCACCCTGGGCGCGTTAAACGCCCGCTGACCATCAAAATCCCAGGCAAAGATATTCGAATTCTTCGGTAGGGCGGCGCTGCCGCGCCGCCCAAGAATCTGAGATAATTTGACGGGATTTTGAAAATAAAAATCCAACTGGCCGACCGATCATTTGCGCGCGACCGACGCAAGTGATAGCTTCTCCCATGAAATTCCCCGCCCCGTTTTCCTTGCTGCTCACCATTGGCCTCGTCTCCCTGCTCGGCCAGTCCACCAACGAACCGGTTGATTTCCAAAAGGCCCGGCAGCTTTACGAACGCCGCCAACAGGGCCAGACCTTGACGCCGGAGGAGCAAAACTACCTGGATCGCGCCATGGCGGAGCGCCAGCGGCAGAATGCCGTCGGCGCACCCCCGGCCGGCAACCAGCGCAAAGCTCCCGAACATCTCCCGCCCCTTTGCGACATGACGGCCGCGGATCGCTACGAAGGTGAAGACGGCGGCTTGTATGGCGGCGGCCTCAACACGCCGCCGGCCGCGCAGCGCCGCGCTGCCGCGGCCCAACTCGCCCGCATCCGCCCGCTCAACTCCGCGGGCGAGCCGGACGAAAAAGGCACGATTGGTTTTGTTGCCATCAGCATGTCGAACGCCACCCAGGAATTCTCCCGGTTCAAACAAATCGCCGACCCGTCGCCGCGCAAATCGCCCAACGTTACCATTGTGGATTGCGCGCAAGGCGGCCAGGCCATGGCCCAATGGGCGCCCGCCGGCGCGCCTCCATGGGAAGAAGCAAAACGAAGGCTCGCACAAGCCGGCGTTTCGCCAAAGCAACTGCAGGTCGCGTGGATCAAGCTCGCCAACGTTTCGCCGGCCGGCTCGTTGCAGGAGCATGGACACAAACTCGAAAGCGACACCCTTGCCGTCCTGCACAACGCCCGCGCCCTGTTTCCCAATCTTCGCATCGCCTACCTCGGCAGCCGCATCTATGGCGGTTACGCCGTCACCGGATTGAACCCCGAGCCTTACGCTTACGAAGGCGCCTTCGCCGTTCGCTGGCTCATTCAGCGGCAGATCAAAGGCGATCCCGAACTGGCCGAACCCAAGTCGCCCTTGCTCCTCTGGGGACCTTACCTCTGGGCGGACGGCGCCAAAAGCCGCAAGCTCGACAACCTCGTTTGGGAACGCAGCGACTTCGGTCCCGACGGCACCCATCCAAGCGCCACCGGCTGCCAGAAAGTTGCCACCCTCCTCCTGGATTTTCTGACCACCGACCCCCTGGCCAAACCCTGGTTCGCCAAACCGTGAACTGAAAAGCTCATCATTTCGCCTCCACTGTCACAATCGCGACTCCCTCCTTCATCGAAGTAAAAGCTCCGGCGGCGAGTTGCGCAATCTGCTGGTCGTTCGGATAATCAGTGTGGGCTTGCTTCAGCAATTTCTCCGCCTCGGCTGCCCGGCCAAGCAGCGTCAGCACAAAAATCTGCTGAACAACCTGGTTGGCGTCGGATGGATTCCGGCGGTGACGAGCCTGGTGCAACGCCAGGGCGCGCTCATAAGCCTCGCGTGCGTGGTCAGGCTGCCCCAGCCGCATTGATGCCATCCCATATCCGACCCAGGCCTCCGCAAACTTCGGGTCAATCCTGGTCGCCTCTGCCGCCGGCGTCTGCGCTTTGGCATAATCCTTCGCGTTCATGGCAGTCGCGATTTCGCTGGCTAACTGTTGTTTGCGTGAGTCGGTGCTGGCGCGAGGCGCCGCTCTGCAGGATGTGAGAAGAGCAAGAGCCAGCATTGGCATAATCGGCGAGATTCTCATAACGGTCTGATGATGCCTGCAATTATCGGCGATACCATTCGAACAGAACTTGCATCCTGCAAATTCACGATGCAATTCCTGTTCAACCTACGGTTTGGCGACCTCCAAATCCCGGCAAATTTGTCTCCAATATCAACGCCAGCGCTTCTTTCAAGTTGGCTCGCGCCTCCTCAATCGTTGCGCCTTGTGTGTTGACCCCTGGCACCTCCTCCATGTAAGCCGCCCACCACTTGCCGCACTTTCGATAAACCGCCGTGAACATGCCAAGACACTAATCACAAACCGCGCGACACGCAAGCCGGAAACCCCGCCAGACGCGGCTTGAAGCCGCAGCTCAGGACGGATTGCGCCACGTAGCGTAGGCGTCCTCGCCTGCGGGTTCCCCGAGCGTCCCGCCCGCAGTTCCGGAAAAAGCCGCTTTGTCAACGGCGATTCACCGCCGGCAGCCAAACCTGCCTTCCCCCCAAACTATTTTCACTGGCCACAAACCGCTTGCCGCTTCAGCAAAAATTGACTATGCTTTGGCAATAAACGCAAAGCGATCATTCGACCACAGCTTTACGGTGATGCCATGCAGGAATTACTAGCGAAAACCCAGCCGGAAACCGCTGCCAGAATTGGCGGCGTTGACACGGCCGGCTCGGTTCGCGCGCGGGGCTTGGAGCAAGTTCCGACGCCGCGCGAGCGGATGCTCAATGCCCTGAACTTCCGGCCGGTGGACCGTCCCCCGTTCTGGCTCATGCGCCAGGCGGGACGCTGTCTGCCCGAGTATCGCGCCCTGCGTGAAAAGCACTCCTTCCGCGAATTGATCCGCGCGCCCGAACTGGCGGCGGAAGCCACCTTGCAGCCCGTCCGCCGTTTTGGCTTCGATGCCGCCATCCTCTTCAGCGACATCCTGGTCGTGCCGGAGGCGATGGGGCAGCCGTTCCGGTTTCGTGACAACGGCGGCGTGGAGATGGAAAGGCCGGTGCGCGATTTGCCGGACATCCGCAAGCTGCTCGAGGCGGGGGTGGCGGACCGCCTTCGCTACGTGGGCAATGCGCTGGAATTGGTCAAACGGAATCTGCACGGCCGCACCGCGCTGCTCGGTTTCGCCGGTTCGCCGTGGACCCTGGCCAATTTCATGCTGGAAGGCGGGAGCGCGGCGAAGTTTGTCAAGGCGCGGGAGTTGTTTGAGCAGGATCGCGACACCTACAACCTGCTGGCCGGGAAATTAACCTCGGCGGTGACGGAGTTTCTGCAAATGCAGATCGCCTGCGGCGCGGACGCGGTCCAGATTTTTGACAGCGTGGGCGGCGACTTGCCAGCGTCGCACTTTGAAGCCGCCTCGGGGCGGTGGATGGAAATGATCGTTTCCAAACTCAACGCGCAGGCCCCGGTGATTGTTTATTCCAAGGGGACGCGGGCCTGGGAGGCGCTGGCCAAAATCGGGGCCAACGTAATTGGGATTGATCACGGCATCGCGCTGGAGGAGGCCGAACGGCGGCTGCCGCGGGCCGCGGGCCTGCAAGGGAATCTGGACCCGGCTTTACTGGCTGGCGCGCAGCCGCAGACGGTGGCGGCCGAAACGCGGCACTTGCTGGAACTCATGCGCGACCGCAAGGGATACATCTTCAATCTCGGCCACGGCGTGCCGCCCAATGCCAGGATGGAAAATCTCGAGGCGCTGGCGGGCACCATCCAAAACTTTGTATGAGCAAGCTGAAGGTTGATCTCGATTTGGTTCAAAAGTACAACGTGCCGGGGCCGCGTTACACCTCCTATCCGCCCGCCCCGCAGTTCACGGACCAAGTGACCTGGCCCGAGGTGGCGGCGCGAATCGCCCCGCCCCAGCCGTCCGGGCGCGGCCTGTCCCTCTATTTCCACATCCCGTTTTGCGAGTCGCTTTGCTGGTTTTGCGGCTGCACGACCATTATCACGACCCAACGGGAAAAGGGCGCGCTTTACCTCGAATACCTGGACAAGGAAATGGAGCTGATGAGCGCCCGCCTCAATCCGCAGCGCCAAGTCGTGCAATTGCATTGGGGCGGCGGCACCCCGACGTTTCTGTCGCCGGACGAAATCCGCCGCCTCGGCCAATCCATCCACAGGTATTTCCATCTGGCGCCGGACCCGGAGGCGGGAGTGGAGATTGATCCGCGCCGGCTGACGCGCGATCATGTCGCCGCCTTGCGCGAGGTGGGTTTCAATCGGATTTCGATGGGCGTCCAGGATTTTAATCCCACGGTGCAAACGGCCGTGCATCGCATTCAACCACGCGACGAAACCCAGCAGGCAATGGCGTGGGCGCGCGCCGCCGGTTTCCCATCGGTCAACCTGGACTTGATTTACGGTTTGCCTTACCAGACGGTCCAATCCTTCGAGCAAACGCTGGACGAGATTATCAAGCTTGGGCCGGACCGGCTGGCGGTGTTCAGCTATGCCCATGTGCCGTGGATGAAGCCGGCGCAAAAGATTCTGGAGCAGGAAGCCGCCTTGCCCAGCGCTGAAACCAAGCTCAACATCTTAAAGCTCGTTATCGAAAAGCTTACCCACAACGACCGCTACACCTACATCGGGATGGATCACTTCGCCCGGCCCACCGACGAACTGGCGGTGGCGCAACGCCAGAAAACTTTGCAGCGCAATTTCCAGGGCTACAGCACCAAAGGCGGCACAGACATTTATGGTTTCGGCATGTCGGCCATTTCCCAGGCCGACGGTGTCTATTGGCAAAACATCAAGGATTTGCCTGAATACTATAAAGTCTTGGATTCCGGCTGGGAGCCGTTTGCCAAAGGCTACATTTTGAGCAGCGACGACAAGATTCGCCGCCACACCATCATGCGGCTCATGTGCGATCTGAGCCTGGACTACAGCGCGCTTTCCGAGGACCTGGGGATAGACTTTGCCAACTATTTTCGCGCCGAACTGGATTCCCTGGCGGATCTGGAAAAGGACGGCCTGTTGCGGCGCGGGGCCGATGGCTTGGCCGTCAACGACGTGGGCCGGCTGTTCATCCGCAATATTGCCATGCGGTTTGATCGCTACCTTCCCGCCGCCAAGGAACGGCGCTTCTCCAAAACGATATGAAGCCGGTTGCCATCATCGGCGGCGGCATTACCGGGCTGACGGCCGCCTTCAGTCTCCGGCAGCGCGGCCTCCCCGTCCTCCTGCTGGAAGCAGCCGATCGCGTGGGCGGAGTGGTCCAATCCATCCGCCGCAACGGCTATCTCGCCGAATTTGGCCCCAACAGCATCCTGGAAACTTCCCCGGTCATATCCGATCTGGTGCGCGACTTGGGGTTGGAGTCGCGCCGCTTTTACTCCCTTCCCTCCGCGGAAAAACGCTACGTGGTGCGCGACAAAAGGCCGGTGCCCATCCCAAGTTCCCCGGCCGGTTTTCTGACGACGCCCCTGTTTTCCTTCCCCGCCAAGCTGCGGGTTTTGGTGGAGCCGTTCATTGGGCGCGCCCCGGAAGGTGTGGAAGAATCCATTGCCCAATTTGTCCTCCGGCGGCTGGGCCAGGAATTCCTGGATTACGCCATTGATCCCTTGGTCGCCGGAATTTACGCCGGCAACCCCAGGCTGCTTTCCGTGCCGCAGGCCTTTCCCAAACTTTATGCGCTCGAGCAACGTTATCGTTCCCTCTTTTTAGGGCAAGTCCTCGGCGCCCGCGCCCGCAAACGCAGCGGAGAGGTTTCCAAACAAAGCGCCAAAAAGCTTTCTTTCGATGACGGCTTGCAGGTGCTCATTGACACGCTCCAATCCCGCCTGGAGGGTGCCATTGAAACTTCCGCGCCCGTTCATGCTTTGCGGCGCGCCGACGGGAGTTGGTTCATCGAATTGGAGCGGGGAGCGAATGGCAGCCGGGTGGAGTGCGGCGCGGTTCTTCTCGCCCTGCCCAGCCACAAAATCGCTTCCCTGGAGATCAAAACCGCTCCGGCGCTCGACCTTTCGCCGTTGGCGGAAGTCTATTATCCGTCCGTCGCCTCGGTCGTGCTGGGGTTTCGCCGCGCCGAAGTCCAGCATCCGCTCGATGGATTTGGCATGCTCATTCCCGAAAAGGAGGGGTTCGACATCCTGGGCGCGCTCTTCTCCTCCTCGCTCTTTCCCCATCGCGCCCCGCAAGGCGAAGTGCTCATCACCTGTTACCTCGGCGGCGCGCGCGCTCCCCGCCTCCCGCTCAACCCGCCCGAAGAGTTGGCGGAAATCGCCCTCAAAAACCTGGCGACAATTTTGGGCGTCCGGGGCCGGCCGACCTTTCAGCATGTCGCCGTCTATCCCCAGGCCATTCCCCAATACAACCTGGGTTTCGGAAAGGTCCGGGCCTTGATGAACGACATGGAATTGAAAGCGCCCGGCCTGTTTGTGGCCGGACACGCCCGCGACGGCGTTTCCCTGGGTGATTCCATTGTCTCCGGCCACAAAGCGGCGGGGAGAATCCAGGCCTTCTTGTCCTCAAACCCCAAGCGGCTCGACCCCAGGGACCAACCCGTATCCGCATGAACTCGCGCGCGGTGCTTCTGGTCAATCTCGGTTCGCCCGATTCCGCCTCCGTCCAGGATGTGCGGGCCTATCTGGGTGAATTCCTCATGGATGGCCGCGTCCTCGATGCGTTTTATCCGGTGCGCTGGTGCCTTGTTCATCTCGCCATTTTGCCCAGGCGCCCCGCCGCCTCCGCGGCCGCCTATGGAAAAATCTGGACCGCCGATGGCTCCCCCCTGGTGGCGACCAGCCGCAAGGTGCGCGAGGCGCTGCAAGAGCGCGCCGGCGTGAGGGTGGAGCTGGCCATGCGCTACCGCAACCCGTCCATCACCGAGGCCGTCCGCAAGTTGCGCGACGAAGGCATTGCGGAAGTGCTCCTCATCCCGCTTTTTCCTCACTATGCCATGTCCAGCTATGAAACCGCCGTCGAGCGCGTCCGGGAAGTTATGGCTGAAATGGCGCCGAACATCTCCCTCGCGGTCGCGCCGCCCTTCTTTGATCATCCCGATTACATCCGGGCCATGACGGCCAACGCCTCCGGGTATTTGCAACCAGACTACGACCACTTGCTTTTCAGTTTTCACGGCATCCCGGAGAGACATTTGCGCAAGTCCGATCCCACCGGCCGCCATTGCCTGACGCGGCCGGATTGCTGCGGCGACGGCTGCCCCGTGCTGGGAACCTGCTATCGCGCGCAGTGTTTCAAAACGGTGGCGGAATTTGCGCGGATGGCCTCGATTCCAAAACACAAGTACTCCATCTCCTTTCAATCCCGTTTGGGACGCGAGCCGTGGCTCAAACCCTATACCGATTTTGTCCTTCCAGACTTGGCCAAAGCGGGCGTCAGGAAGCTCCTGGTCATCTGCCCATCCTTTGTGTCGGACTGCCTGGAAACGCTCGAAGAAATCGGCATTCGCGGCCGCGAGACCTTTCGCGCGGCCGGCGGCGGCGAATTGACCCTGATCCCTTGTTTAAACACCCATCCCCTCTGGATCGCGGCCTTGGCTGACATGGCCAAAACCTGGCTGGCCGGCTCCGCGCCGCGCCGCCCGGCCGCTCCGGCTGAACCCGGCCCGCGGCCGTCTTTCGCCAAAGATGTCAACCATTGAAACTTGTGCCGGGCAATTTGGGATCACCGCTCTTGAACCTATGTTGCGCTTGTTCCGGCAAAAACATCCCCGCCAAAAAAGGGTGCGTCTTTGGCAATTTATGGGAAGCGGGATGGAGGAGAGCATGTTAAAAATGTCTCAATGAGCGCGCCAGTACAAATGAAGCTGTTGCCGCCAAAGCGGGCTGTCAGGTTGCCAGGTCAATCCGCACTCGATGGCGGCGTTATCGAACAGCCGGAAAAAGGGGAAACCAGCCCCGGCCGGTCCAGTGTAGTTTCCATGAAGCCGCCGCCTGCCATGACCAGCGGGGTTGTTCGCTCCCCTTATGATCTGTTGTCGCCGGAACAGCGCTGGCGGTACGCGACCGCCTCGCATTCCGAAGGCCCGTTAAACGACTGATTCGTTGCGCTGTCAATAAACTGCCTTGTCCGGCTGCGGCAAGTCAGCCCTGGGTGGTAGGGCGCGCACTCCGTGCCCGCCGTTGGGCATTAGTAAAGGAATCAAAACCCGGTTACCGAGGTGCGGCGGGCAAAAGACTGCCCGCCCTGCCACCATGACCAAATCAGGCCCCTATCGCGCTCACTTCGCCAGTTTCTTGATCTGCGCGTCCAACTCCTCGAACGCGAAACCTTCCGCGATGACGCGATGATTGGCGTCAGCGAGGATCAGCCACGGCAACGCCGGAACGGCCGAGGCCCATTTTGATTTCGCGGAATCTTCCGTCACGCGCCCGATGGGAAATGAAACCGGGCTGGCGCTTTTCCATTCGTTGAGTGTTTCATCGCTGGTGGCGGCGGCTTGCACGCCGAGCACAGTGACGCCCTGCTGGCGGAGCGCGGCGGCCTGTTCACCCAACTGCTGGACAACATGCCGCGACGAGCGCTGGCCCGCGTCGAACAGGCACAACAACACCGGTTGGTTGGCCGGCGCGGCGTCGCCGGCGAGATTCACGCCCGTCAAATCGGGCAGCGCGCCGCCTTTCAGGCCGGCGCGAGCCGGCGTCGGGCGGAGGGGCACCGACCGGGAACTCAAGGTCAGCACGACATTGGTGTCGCCCGCTTCGGCGATGCCTTGCGCGGAACCGGTTTGGGAACCGGCGAGAAGCTGCACCCGTCCTTCGCAAACCTGAAAGTGAAACCGGCCCTTGCCGTCAGTGGTCGTGTTGCCCTGCGGCTGGTCTGCGCCCATCAAACGCACGGTCACCCCGGAAACCGGCTTGTCATTTTCGTTCAGCACCTGGCCGGCCAAAATACGGTCGGCGCGCTGGAGAATGAACGGCGGCAATTCCACGCGGTTGGTTTCGGAATCGCCTTCGACCTGCTGCTGGCTGCGACCGTGGCCCGTGGCGGTGACGATAACAAGGTACCGCGCGTCCGGCGGCAGGCACTTGATTTGGTAGCGGCCTTGCGCGTCGGTGGCAGCCATTTGTTCGTTGAACTGTGCGGAGTTGTTGCCCACCCTCAGAAACACGCTGACTTGCGCGCCGGCGATGGGGGAGTCGTCAGCATTTCTTACCAGCCCAGCCAGCGTCAAGGCCGGTTTCAATTTCACGTCGAGGTTTGTCGTCTCCTCCGGAAACTCTTCAGTGACCGCCAGATTGCGGGCCGAATCGCGAGCCACCAGCAGCCCGCTCCCAGACCGCATTAGCACCGGCTGGAGCGTCCAGGTGAGGCTGAACGCGCCGTTGGTCGCGGTCTTGATCCAGCGCGAAACGTTGAACGGAAACACCGCCACTTGCGCGCCGGCGGCGGGTTTGCCGTCGGCGTCCGCCACCGTGCCTTTCAGTTTATGCGCCGTGGAACCCGGCGAGGCACTTAAATTCTGACCGAGCCGCAGAACCACATTCGTGTCGCCGCCTTCCGCTGAAACATTGCCGGATGAATTCGGTGGGCTGTTGGCAAAGAGTCGAACCGGGCCTTCGCAGACACTCTCGAAGTGGAATCGTCCCTCCCGGTCCGTGCGCGCGTTCCCGTTGGGCTGGCCTTCTCCGTTCATGTTGACAGAGACGCCCGCGACCGGCTTGTCGTCCTCGTCGAGCACCTGGCCGGCCAGTTTGAGGTTGGCGGGTTTAAGCTCAAACAGATCCAGTTCCATGCGTCCGGCCTCGGCGGAGGCGCCCACATCGTAAACCTGCTTCTGTCCGTAACCCGGAGCCGAGACGGCGATGCCGTACTTGCGTCCGGGCGGCAGGGCGGGGATTTCAAACCGGCCCGGCGTATTGCTTCCGCGGCTCCAACCGGTGAGGTTCGCCCCCATGTTGCCGGTCCAAAAAATCAGCGTTGCGGTCGCGTTCGTGATTGGTTTGCCGTCGCATTCCACCCGGCCCGCCAGCGTCAGCCCCGGCGCGAGTTTCAAATCGAGCGGGCCGGTGTCTTCGTCCAAGTCCTGCACCACGGCCAGATTGTGTTCCGCGTCCCGGACAAGAAGGCAGGGGGTCACGCCTCTCGGTCCCAAGGTGCGCTGATTCCATTCCATCTCGAACCTGCCGCTGGCATCGGTCTTGATCTCGCCCATCCCAGCGCCAAAGCCGCCCATCATTCTCACCAGCATTCCCGCCGCCGGCTGGCCGTCCGGCTGGAGGACAATGCCGGTGATCTTTTTCGGCGCGGCAATTTCCATCTCCACGCGGTTCGTTTGGCCGGCTTCCACGGTGGCGGAAGCCTGACTCACGGACATGGTTCCGCGGACCGCCGAAAGCTGGTAATCACCCGGCGGCAGCCGCAGCCGGGCCAGGCCGTTGCTGTCGGAACTGGCGGCGGTTTGAAAACCTTGCTTGTAGGCATTCACCGTGATTTGCGCCAGCGGTTTGCGATCCTCTTGTCCCAGCACGGCGACTTCCAGCAAGCCGCCATGCGTCGCTGTCACTTGCACGCCGCGCGTAAATTGGGCGGACTCGACCGAGACCGGAACCACTTCCGCGACCCATTCTGGAACCCCGTTGGTGCCAAAGACGGCATGAATTTGGTAGGGGCCGGCGGCCACGTCGCCGATGTGGAACGCGCCGTCCGTTCCGGATTGCACCGGCTCTCTTTGGACGGAAACAAGAAAGCCCGGTGCCGCAGGCTGCAACGTCAGCCGGGCGACAGGCGGCGGCTGGTTGCTTCCTTCGACGATAATTTTGCCTTCGATGCCGCCAAGTGGTTCCACGACCAATTTAATGTCCTCCTGGCCCGCGCTCCAGGGCAGAGATGCGGCGGGAAGATTCTCCGGTGATTGACGCAGAGCTTTTCCCGTCGCCTGAACCGTCAGTCCGGCCGTGGCATTGGTCGGAAAATTCTCGATGCGGAAACGGCCCGCGGCATCCGTGCGGGTGGCAAAACAATCGTGAGCGAGTGTGCCGGACAAATACTCAAAACTCCGCGCTCCGTCTTCCCGCGGAATCTCGCACATGGCTCTGGAAACGGAAACCTCGGCGTTGGCGACCGGTTTGTCCGCTTCATCCACCACCACGCCCGCCAGCGCCCCCGGCGGGGTCAGCACGAATTGGATTTCCGTGCCACCGGCGGAATTAACCGGCCGGCCCAACTGTCTCCACGCCAAAGCCAGCCCCGGCCTTCGCGCCAGCAGGAATCCAGCCCCCTGCGAGACTTCAATTTGAAACGCGCCGTTAGTTTCCGTGCTGACCTGCTTTGGCAATGGCGCGGGATTCGCCTGGACCCGGCTCCCATAGTTCCAATACTCCACCGTCGCGCCGGCCAGGGGATGGCCCGCGGCGTCAGTTACCGTGCCGGAGCATTTGTAGTTTGTCGCGTCGGCATTCGTGCCCTTGTCCGCCGCTTTTTGAACCGCCGCCCGCTCCGGCGTCTGGGCGCGCGCATTGACGCCCAAGAAAACCGCAGCGGCCGAAACCAGAAGGATTTGCCGCGTTGTTGTCATGTGATGATAATTCTTCTTTAATGCGTCAATGAGGGCAGGCAGGGCGGGCAGTCCCCTGCCCGCCGCGGCGCGCGCGGAGTGCGCGCCCTGCCACCCACGACTGAAGCATTACCCTATTTCTTCGCTGCGAGCGTCAGCGGGCGCGTCTCCACCTGGAAAGGGCTGACAATTTTAACGCTGCCAACCAACGGACGCTGCACATTATTTGGCTCCCGCCATGAGAGCGAACAAACGCCTCCTCACCCAAACTCGAAAGTGTTCGTCGCAACCACCGTCCCGCCGGCGTTGGCCAGGACTAATTTCGGCCCGGCCGGCCGCACCCCGCCGCGCAGCATCTGGATGGATTCTTTTTGCCGGCCCTCGAAGCGGAGGCTGAAGGTGATCTGGCGATTGGCGCCTTCCGCCGCCCCTATCACGGCCTGCACCGGCTCGCCGATTTCCAGCGCCGTGGTCTTGCCGCCGGCAACATCGAAGCTGGCGGTGCTTGGAAAACTATAGCCCCTCAGCGTCCACGCCGCCCCTTTTTCATCCTTGCGGTTGAGGATCCATTGAACCATCCGGTAATGGCCTGCCGGCAGTGTAAATTGGCCGTTCACCGGTTGGCGCACGAAATGCCCGTTCTCGCCGTACGCGGTGAATTCGGAAATGTTGGCCGGCACACTCACCTGGCCGAGCGCGGCGTTCTCCACCTTCTGCACTTTGACGAACGCCCCGTCGCGCGCCACTTCGATCCGGAAAAACTTTCCGTCTACTTCCAGCATCCGGCCTAAATAGCGTTCGCTCGTCTTGTCCCCCTCGATCTGGACGCGGTCGCTCTCATCCGCATCCGGCGCGATGTCGTTGAACGTGCCGTTGACATTGCCGTCAATCAGTTGCAGGCGCTTTTTCACGCCGTCAAAACTCACCACCCCCTCATACCAGCCTCCGGCCGAGGCCAGCAATTGCGCGGGATTCGGTTCGACTTGATAGAACTCGAACACCAGATGGTAGGTGATCGGCCCGTCCTCGCCCTTGAAAACCATGCGGGCCGGCGGAAAATTGGCCATGTAAGACTGGATCTGCGCCTGGAGGGGCGTTTTGTCATCCAGCCGCCCATTGCCGTTGCTGTCAATATACAGCCGGTCATACGGCCCGGACTTGCGCGAGCGGTCCAGGCAGAGCCAGCGCCCGCCGCTGGGGTCCATGGGCGTGATCCAGCGCGCGAAATAGGGCGGCGCGTTCAGTTTGGGCAGGGCGACGCCGGGAGGCGCTTTGGTGGTCAATACCACCCGGTGGAAGGCGGCGATCTGGCTGCCGGTGTGGTATTGCAGCCATTGCTCCGGTTGCGCCAGCGCGCTGCCGGCGAAAAACATTCCGGCCAGAATTATCTTTTGGGAAAGTTTCATAAGATTGCGGTTGGGTTCTTCTAGTTTAAGTCTTCAAACTGGCCTCCGGCAATGGCGCAACCACTGCCGGCGCTGCCGTCTTGACGTGCAGCAGCACCTTGAGCCGTTCGCGGAAAAACGGACTGGCCGACGACAGAATCAGGAACGGCAGCAGCATGGCGAAATTGACCGCCGCCACCGCGAGAACGGGGCCAAAGAATTCGCTCCACTCAATCGCGCCGTTTGAACTTATCATCGCAATCAAAAAGAAGGGCGCCATGACCGCCAGCCAAATCACGGCCAGCAAGAGGAGCAGCCACACAAAAAGCCCGGCCGGACGGTAACGATTGCGGCAGCTCAACCCGGCAAGACTGAAGGCCGCCGCGCTGACCAGAGCGCTCACGAGCAGCGCGATTCCGGCTACTAATGTTTCGCCGGTCAAATTCAGGCTCTGTTGCGACACAAAGGCCAGCACGCTGAAACCCGCCAAGGCAGCCAGAACGCACAAGAAAGTAACAAACCGGTGTTGCCGCCGGAGATAACTTGACAGGAGCCAGACCGCGCCCCACCCGGCCGCCAGTGCGCTGACGACATCCAGGAAAAACTCCGTTCCCGACGGCACGATGGGCGGCAGCGCCAGGGTCAACCCGATCAGGCATCCGAGCGGCAGCCAGATCAGCCACGCGTCGGCGAAACGATTCGGTTTCAAAGCGAGCAATGCCAGAATGGCCAGCCACGGCAGCAGCAGTGGCGCAATGCCGGGCAGCACCCAGTCGTAAATGACCGGAGCACCCTCCTTCGATCCGAGCGCGCCGATGTCGGCCGAAGCCACCAGGCTCAGTTTGCCGCCGGCGGTGAGAGGCACTCGCCATGAGTGCGAACAAGTGCCGCTTCAACCAAACTCAAAATCGCCCGATGCAATTTTCTTGTCATTTTTGTAAATCGCGAATGTCGGCGGCTTGGTGGCATCTTGCTTCGCCAATTGGTAAGTCTCGCCGCCCGCGCCCACCAAATGATAATCCAGTACTAAGTCCTGCCCCTGCCGGCTGGCCGTCAAGGAATTGGTCAACGGCCCGCCCGCCTTCAACACCGCCGTTGTCTTGCCGTCCACGGCAATCCGCCCGCCCACTAGGGACAGGCGGGAATCGCAGAAAGCCACCGTGCCCTTTTCTTCGAGCTGGATGTTGGGCTGGTCGTAACTGCCGGTCGGAATTTTCACCACGCCTGCCGGCTCATCGAGTATCACCAGATACGGCCCGCCCGGCAGGACCAGCCGCCGAATAAATTGGCCGGTGATTTTCAATTCGCCCAGCGGGGCGGTTTGTTCCGTGAATTGCAGGGCCGGTTTCGCCTCGCCCTCCTTCGATCCCATCGTCCAATCCACTTGATAGGCGCGGCCATCCACAAAAAGTTTCCGCGAAAAGGGAACGGTGGTGAGCGAACCATCGTTCGCATTGAACGGCTGGTCCCGTTTTTCCCAGGCGCGCAGCAGCAACCGGCAGTTCTCCAGCGAGTCCCATCGGTCGAATTGCCCATTCACCGTCTTTTGCACGAGGCCCGCCTGCCAGTCCCGCCCTTGCAACGTCAGTTTGCCTTGCCAGAAAGAGCGCACTGCCAGGTTGCAAATTCGCATCGAACCGTAGTCATACAACGTGATGTCTGCCAGCAACCGGCTTTTGCCGGCAGCGGTGTTGAAAACCAGGTGGACGTTCGTGAAGGTCTGGGCAAAAACCGGCTTCACTGCGGGCGTCTTAAACACCCCGTCAGGATCGTCGGTCATATCCTGATTGCGATTGAGATCGAGGTAAAGTTTTCCCGCGTCCTCCTGCCACAGAAACGGAATGGCATTGCTCGCATCGCCGAAGAAATTCAAAACGCCGCGCAGGCTTTTGCCCGTAGCCGCCGCCGGCTCCTTCTTGAAGGGCGTCGTCTGCATCGCCATGCCCGCGCTCCAGGTGATGATGCTCTGGTCCGTTTCCTTGTATTCCAGCGAAGCCGGCACCGCGTTTGAGGACGCGGCATTGGAGGCAACAGATTCAGCGCCGCGAAGAACATCTCCTGAACCAAACACAACCGCCAGCGCCAGCGTCAACCCAGCCAACCCGACGCCTCCCCGCCAGTGCCGCCATCTGCAAGCCGTGTTTCGCGTTGCCATTGAACACATCAGTAGCAGATCCATAACCCCGCTGCAACACAAATCCTGGCGAAGTTAGCGCGACAGGCGGATGTCACTTTTGGGGCGGCGGTTGCCGGTTCTTAATCTTAATCCTAATCTTAATCTCAATCCGAATGAATCCCATCTTCGACCATGCGAAACCCAATTGTGATTAGCGGTTGCACGAAGGAGATTAAGATTACGATTAAGATTACGATTAAGAGAGGAAACCCAAAAATGCGCCCTACCGCGACTTTTCCCAGAGCGGCAGCCATTCCTTCGCCAGTTCGGCCGTCTCAATCGCATTGAGCGCCCATTGCACGCTGGCCACGCCGTGCAACTGCCAGCCAACCGGCCGGCCGAGAAACGCCGGGTCGGTCACCGGCTTCACGACATTCGGTCCGCTGAATTTTGCGGGCCGTGCGGGCGGCGGCAGCGCGTTGCCGATGAGCTTCTCCCACGCCAGTTCTCCAAGCTGCGAATCCTTTTTCACCCAGGCCGCGTAGGCCAGCAGGCGCGGGCCGGTCATCTGGTTGCCGCCGACCTGCCGGCCGATGTACTCGCAACTGTCCGCCCAGGCCCGCCAGAAATCAGGCACGTCGAACATCGGCTCCATCTCCCACATGTTTTCCGGCCCGCCAAAAATCACGTCAAAATAGCCGCCGCCAGCCAGCCGGCCGCCCCGGCTGCCCGCCGCCATCGCCCGCATGTCCGCCATCACCAGGTCGCGCCACTGCGTGTCGCCCGTGCGCTCCCACTCCACCATCCAATTCATCGAGTAACACAGCCATTCCAGATTGAGTTGCGAAGTCACCGTGCGCGGCGCGGTGGAGCGCGGGGGAAAATCCGCCGGCCGCGGCGCCGGCGTCCCGCTGGCTTGAGCGCCCCCATTGGTCGTTGGCACGTAATGGGAACCGTTGTAACGCTTCACCACGTCGTAGGTCCGGTCCGCGTTGATCTGCTCGTGCATCAGGTCGGCGATGCGGTCGTCCGCCGCCAGGAAATAGTAAAATTCCTTGATGCCGGAGTGGCTGGCGCGAGGTTGCTTGGCCCCGTCCCCAAAGTGGTTGACGTTGTGGCGCGAGCCGAGCGGCGCAAACGGGCCGATGTGATACACGTCCACTTCGCTGGTCTGCCGCGTCATCGCCTCGGCCATGCGAAACAAGTCGGCGCGGCCGGTGCGCAAGAACGAATACCAGAGCAGCATGTCCGGCATCAACTCCGTGTTGGCCCACGCCCAGCCCCCCACATCGTAGCGCCACTCGTGCCGGCCAATATCGTAGTTGTGCATGATGTCGCCAAAGTCCCAGAAGCCATACCACGAGCGCTCGTCAATCTGGCCCCGGTAATAATCCACCAGGCCCTGTACCTCCCCTTCCAGCCAGTCCAGAGCCGGCGTGGAGCGGTCCGGCAGGCTCCAGTGCCCAAACACCTGCAACGCGTGATAGTACTCCGGCGCGCACACCAGTATCGGCGTCTCGCTGTTTTCCTTCGCCATCGCCACAAGCTGCTCATTGGATGGGATGGCTCCGAACGCCCAGAGCGTCAGGTCGGCGGTGTTGGCCGTGCCGTAAACGTCCCCCCAATCCGGCTTCCAGTCCTCATAATTGATGCTCAGTCCGTGCGGCACGTCGTCATATCGCCTCAGGTCCATCGCCGGCGCGTCGGGCGACCAAAACCAGATTCTCAGCTCCCCCGCCTCCGTCGCCCCGCCCGTGATTTCAATCGAAGTAGGGCACTTCTGCCAAAAATGTTTCAGCCCCGCCGCGACGCCGCCGGATACATCCCCCAGCACCGCCAGGCCCAGTGCGCGCTGGCCGTCGGTGACGTGCAGCCACGAACTGCCCGCCGTCGTGCGCTTGTCAATGGTGAAGTTGTTCGGCCCAAGCTGCATCAGCCGGGCATCGCCCCAGACGGGCACGCTGAGGACGGCGTTGCGCGCCTGTGGACTGAGCGCGTCCAGGTTCGGAATGCGGCCGCCGTTGAGTTGCGTGTCGTAGAGCCGGCCGATTTCCTGTCCCGCCTGACTGCGATAACCCGGCAGCATCCGCACCGGCTGATCCCATACGCCGTCACCATCGCCGATAAAGCGCACATGGCGGTTGTGCCATTCCTCCTTGAACGGCACGGTCAAAGACAGCCCCAGGCCCTTGATGAAATCCCGGCTCGCGTCGCCATCGAAGATAAACGAATGCACCAGGCGGATGGCACCCGACCCGGCATAGAAATAAAGACGCACGCTGAACGGCAGCCAGGCCCGCTCTCCCGTGGCCGATTTGTGGCGTCCGGCGATCTTCACCGCCGCGCGCACCGGGCCGGATTGCTCGACAACAACACTCTCGATCTGGCCGGCGAAATTTTCTTCGCGCAATATCCCTTCACCGGCATAGCGCGAACGGTCCTCCAGTTGGACGATGAGCTTGCCGTTTCGCGCCACTTCGCGCCCGCCCACGAAAAGCGACTCGATGAGATTCGTTCCCGCTTTCGGGATGCGCGCGCGCACCACCCCCGTATCAATCGTCACCGCGCCGGCCCCATCGGTGCAAGTGACCTTGACCGCGGGAGCGGCCTCCGCGCCGGGGCCGAGCGTGAACGGTCCCGCCAGCCGCGAGGTCGCGGCGATGGCATGGCCGCTCCATTTGACCGAGCCGTCGGGCCAGCGGGCCAGCGCCCACGTCTGCATTGGCACCGCCGCGCCGTCGGCTGCGGTCAGCGCCAGCGTGTCGGATGCCTGCACCGCCCCCTTGGGCCATGGCACTCCCCAGTTGACCCCGTCCGGCGCGGCGGGCGCGGTCTTGTCCAGCCAGTGCAGGGTAACGGGCGCGGCAGGCGCTCCGGGCGCCATCCCTAACGCCAGGGCCAGGAGCAGGATTCTTCGATGGAAGGCAGTGTGCATAGATGTCGCAAGTAATCGGTTGTCGTGTACTAACACGATGGTCGCCAAAACCTCGAAAAATGCAAGGGCCTTGTCAGCGGCCTTGGCAGTGGCCTTGGCAGTGGCCTTGGCAGTGGCCCGAATCCTCGCCCAGAGTCGTCTGCTTGGCGTTTCCCCCCGGTCGCGAAGTGCATACGTTGGATGCGCTGAAAAGAGAATACACCCACATTTCACACCAGCAATGTGGGTGTATTCATTTTAGCAACGCGGTCAGAGCGTGTCGAGAAAAAACTTAGGGACAGAAAAAACTCAAAAAACTCAGAGACAGCAACAACTTGAAATCGAGGCGCATCTTGAGAGTCCCACCTGGGATGGAACGAACTCCTCCATCCAGCCCTCTTCCCGCTTCGTGTGGCGAGGGAATGGGCAAATCGCATGGTGGTGTCATCAAGCTGTGCCCCGCCCTCGGGCAAAACGCGGTTGGTGTTTCCCTCGGGTCGCGAAATGCGCGCGTTGCGCGCGCCGAAAAAAGAATACATCCACATTGAACTCCCGCAATGTGGATGTATTCATTTTAGCACCGCAATCGGGCGTGTCGAGAAAAAAGTTTTGAAAAAGTTTTGAGTTGACCTGAACGCATTCCGCGTTATCCTGCCGTCCTCATGTCTTTTGCGAACACGAACATTTGCCCATGACCGAATCACTCGAACAACAACTCGATAATTTCGATGCCGCCCAGCGCCGCAGTGCGCTGGCCGCTCTTTGGCGGCTGGCGGGGGAGGGGCTGATTGCGCTGCCGGAGCCGGGAACCGCCGTCAATCTCCACGCGCACACTTTCTTTTCCTACAACGCCTATGGCTATTCCCCCTCCAAATACGCCTGGCTGGCCCGCAAAGCCGGCTTGGCCGCGGCGGGAATTGTTGACTTCGATGTGCTGGACGGCCTGGAGGAATTTCTGGAAGCCGGGCGTCTGCTCGGCCTGAAAACCTGTGTCAGCCTGGAATCGCGCGTTTTCGTCCCCGAGTTTGCCACCCGCGTCATCAATTCTCCCGGCGAGCCGGGCATCGCTTACCACATGGGCGTGGGCTTCACCAGCGCCGCGCCCCAGCCCTTTCTGGCGGAGATGCGCCAGGCCGCGGCCCGGCGCACCCGCGATTTGCTGGCTCGCGTCAACCGCTATATGCAGCCGCTCCAACTGGATTTCGAGAAGGACGTGGCGGCCGCAACCCCCCGCGGCAACGCCACCGAGCGCCACCTCTGTGAAGCCTTCGAGCGCAAAGCCGACCGCGTCTTTCCCGACCCCGCCGCTCGCGCCGCATTTTGGAAAGAGAAACTCGGCGACGCTCCGCCCCCCGGCCCGCTTCTCCAGAACCTCATTCGCGCCAAAACGATGAAAAAAGGCGGCGCCGGCTATGTCCAGCCGGACAAAGGCTCCTTTCCTCTAATGGCCGACATGAACCGTTTCATCCTCCAATCCGGCGCCATTCCCACCCTGGCCTGGCTCGACGGCACGAGCGAGGGCGAGAAGTGCATCGAGGAGCTGTTCGACGTTGCCATCTCCTCCGGCGCGGCGGCTCTGAACATCATCCCGGACCGCAACTATACCCCTGGCCGCCGCGACCAGAAACTGCAACACCTTTGCGATGTCGTCTCCCTGGCGGAGAAGCACCACTTCCCCATCATCGTCGGCACCGAGATGAATTCCCCGGGCAACAAATTCGTGGATTCATTTGAAACGGCCGAACTCAAGCCGCTTTTGCCGGTCTTCCTGCGCGGCGCCCATGTTTTTTATGCCCATTCGGTCCTGCAGCGCCAGAGCGGCCTGGGCTACCTCAGCCCCTGGGCCGCAAAGGCTTTTCCGGCGCTCCCCGCCAAAAACGACTTCTTTGAGAGGCTGGGACGCGCCCTCAAGCCGGCAAAAGAGAATCAGTTGCGCGGCTTGACCGACACAGTTGCACCCGGCCATATTCTTGCGATTATTCAATGAGCAACATTATGCCAACCACTGCCATTCCACAACAACAGCGCGCCGTGCAATTGGTCGGACCAGACCGGTTGCAGATCAACGAAGCCAAGCCAGTCTTCGAGCCGGGACCCGATCAGGTTCTGGGGCGGGTTGAAGTCGTCGGCCTGTGCTTCTCCGACCTCAAGCTCCTCAAACAGTTCTCCGGCCACGCCCGCAAATCCTCCATCACCGCCGGCATTGATCCGGACCTCTTGCGCGAAATGCCCCATTATGTGCCCGGCGACAAACCGACCGTGCCCGGCCACGAGGCCGTCATCCGCCTCGTCAAAGTCGGCGCCAATGTCAAACGCCACAAGGTGGGCGAGCGTTACCTCGTGCAAACCGATTACCGTTGGCTGCCCACCGCCAGCTCCAACTCCGCCTTCGGCTACAACTTTGAGGGCGCCCTTCAGGAGTATGTCCTTCTCGATCAGCGCGTCTTTACCGCCCCGGAGGGGGAATCCATGCTCATTCCCGTCCCCGAAGATTTCTCCGCCTCCGCCCTCGCCCTGGTGGAACCGTGGGCCTGCGTCGAGGATTCCTATGCCGAGAAACAACGCCAGACCCTCAAAAATGGCGGCCAGATGCTCGTCATCGGCGAAAGGCTGGTGGACAAAAACCGCGTCTGGAGCCTGCCGGGCAAGCCCAAAAACACCACCTTCACCACCGCCGACAACATAGCTGGACTTGCCAACGCCGCATTCGACGACGTCATTTATTTCGGCTCAAACCCCGAAACGGTGGAAAAGCTTTTTCCCAAAGTGGCTCCCGGCGGCTTGTTCAACATCGTTCAAGCCGGCGGCAAGTTCGGCCGCCCCGTCGTCTCGCAAGTCGGCCGCGTGCATTACGGCGGCATCCGCCTCATCGGCACCGCCGGCAGGGACCCCGCCGCCGCCATGGCCGCCATTCCTCCCACCGCCGAAATCCGGCCCAACGACAAAATCAACATTATCGGCGCCGCCGGGCCCATGGGCACCATGCACGTCATCCGCGACCTCTGCCAGGGCGTCCCCGGCGTGGCTGTCTTCGCCGGCGACCTCAGCGACGACCGTTTGGCCGTCCTGCAAAAACTGGCCCAACCATTGGCCGCCAAGAACAACCTCACCCTCCACCCCTATAATCCGTCCAAAGACAAACTTCCCGGCCAGTTCAATTACATCGTTCTCATGGCGCCCGTCCCCGCCCTCGTCGCCCAGGCCGTCCAGGACGCCGCGCCGCGCGGCATCGTCAACATCTTCGCCGGCATCCCCGCCGACAAGACCGCCGGACTGGACCTTGACGCCTATGTCGAAAAACAACTTTACTTCATCGGCACCAGCGGTTCCGTCCTCGAAGACATGAAGCAGGTCCTGGCCAAGGTCGTTTCCCGCCGGCTCGACACCAATCTCTCCGTCGCCGCCGTCTCCGGCCTGGACGGCGCGATTGACGGCATCCGCGCCGTGGAAAAAAATCTCATGCCCGGCAAAATTATAGTTTACCCTTCCTGCCGCGGATTGAAGCTTACCCCGCTGACCGAACTCGGCGGCTCGCTCCCCCTTTCCGACGGCCACTGGAACAAACAGGCCGAAGAAGCTCTCACCAAACAGTTCCCTAAAACATGAGCGCGGATTTGCAAAACAAGATCGCCCTCGTCACCGGCGGCGCGCAGGGTCTGGGCCAGGCCATCTCCCTTCGCCTCGCCCGCGAAGGCTGCCAGGTCGTCATCGCCGACGTGAACGAGAAGGGTGTCTCCGATTGCGCCGCCGCCATCGCCGCCGAAACCGCCGCCTCCGTCCTCGGCGTGAAAGCCGACGTCACCCAGGAAACCGACGTCAAAAACCTCTTCGATCGCGCCGTCCGGCAATTCGGCCGCGTGGACATCGTCGTGGCCAACGCCGGCATCCTCATTGCCGAACCCATCGCCGACGCCGATGCCGAAAAATGGCGCGCGGTCATGAACGTGAACCTCTTCGGCTATTTCCTCGTCACCAAATACGCCTGCCGCCTCATGAAGGCCCAGGGGGGCGGCGCCATTGTCAATATCAATTCCAAGTCCGGCAAAAAGGGCAGCGCCGCCAACTCCGCCTACGCCGCCAGCAAGTTCGGCTGCGTCGGCCACACCCAGAGCGTCGCGCTGGAAATGGCCCCCTTCAACATCCGCTGCAACGCCGTCTGCCCCGGCAACCTCCTCGACTCCCCTCTTTGGACCCATCCGGAAAAGGGCCTCTTCGCCCAGTACCTTCGCGCCGGCAAAGTCCCCGGCGCAAAAACCGTGGCCGATGTCCGCCAGGCCTACGTCAACCAAGTCCCCATGAAACGCGGCTGCAGCTACGACGACATCTGCAACGCCGTCGTCTTTCTCGCCTCCGCCCAATCCTCCTACATCACCGGCATTGCCTTGAGCGTGACCGGCGGCCAGGAAATGAACTAACCCCTATGCAAAATCCAACCCTTCAAGAACTCCTCACCCTTTCCCGCGAACTGGGCCGCGACGACCGCGGTCTCGCCATCCTCGGCGAAGGCAACACCTCCGCGCGCCTGGGCGAAAAAACCTTCCTCGTCAAAGCCAGCGGCACCTGCCTCGCCACGCTCAAGGAGGAAGACGTTGTCGAGTGCCGCTTCTCCGCCCTGCTCCCGCTGCTGGAACAAGAAAGCCTGGCCGACCAGCAGGTGGACGACGCCCTCCTCGCCGCCCGCTCCGACCTCAAGGCGAAAAAACCTTCCGTCGAAGCCGTCTTCCATGCCTGGCTCCTTTCCCTGCCCGGCATCAAATTCGTCGGCCACACCCACGCCATCACTGTCAATCAAATCCTCTGTTCGCCCCGCGCCGCCGATTTCAGCGATCACCGCATCTTCCCCGACGAAATCGTCTGCTGCGGCTCCGCCTCGGTCTTCGTCCCCTACACCGATCCCGGCCTGAAACTGGCCCAGGCCATCCGCCGCGAAACCGACGCGTTCATTCAAAAGCGCCAGCGCCAGCCCCGCGTCGTGCTCATGCAAAACCACGGCCTCATCACTCTCGGGGCCACCTGGCAATCCGTTCTCTCCGCCATGCTCATGGCCGAGAAAGCCGCCAAAATTTTCGTCGGCGCCGCCGCCCTGGGCGGCCCGGTCTTTTTCTCCGCGGAAAACATCGCCCGCATTGACACCCGTCCCGACGAAGCCTACCGCCAGCGCGCCTTGAAAATTTAATCCCGCCCGTTGGCCAAAGCACGGCCGTGTCCGCCGTCGAAGGTACGCGTTGCCTTCCAGGCTTGGGAACGCGGTCGTCCCGACCGCTCCCGCCGGCCTCCCGCCGGCGGAACCTCCAGCCCGGAACTGGCTCACCCTTTGGGCGAGTCCTCAAGCACATCGTCAAGGATTCGGGCGCGAAACGCGCGGCAAATCTTAACGGTTGACACCCTCCTTCCTCTCTGGCATTATCCTGCCAGAATGAGTGGGAGCGAAAACCAATTCTCCATCACCCGCCTATCGTCAACAATGATTTGGCGGCGCGTCAAGCACTCCATCTCATCTGGAGGAATTCACTATGTCTGAATCGAAATCCATGTCCATGGCAGGCTCTTGCTGGAAAATCAGCATCTCCCTGGTGGCATTTCCGGTGCTCGCCCTCTTGTTCAGCGGCTGTAGTACTGTGCCCCTGCGGGTCATCACCGATCCCCCGACCGCCATCGTCACTATCAGGAAAGACAATGGGGCCGTCGTCGCTACCAAAGTCTCGCCCGCGCAAGCGCAACTGTCATTTCGCAATCAGTCGGAAGCATGCCTCATCGAGGCCGTTCCTTCCCCGAGTGATCAGGATCGCTACCTGCCGATGAAGAACCATTACACCCAGGCTGAAATTGAGGCGCTGCCAACCGTGGATAAGAACTTTCACCTCCTCAAGTTGGCTCTCGCCGAAAAGGAGTTCATCAACCTGACGTATCTGGAAGTGGTGCTCGATCCGGTCTTGGGCTGGCGCGGATTGGTCACCCAGCGGCGGGCCTACCAGAACATCACCGAGCAGGGGGGGCGCGCTCCCCAACTCGTGGTGGAATTCAAGGAACGGCTCGCCGTCCGCGGCATGGCCATCTCCCCCAACGGCCAGCGGATTGTTTACTCCGTGGCTACCGCCCGCGACCTGCCGGACTTCGGGGCGGCCCTCAGGTCTGGCGACAAACAGCTCGTTCGTCTGGAACAGTCCAATGTGCGCGCGGTCAATCTGCAGGGCGGCGGCATCGAGCAGGTCACCCAGGAAAACTTTCTCGATCTCGACCCGTCGTTTTCCCCGGATGGGCGCTTCCTGCTGATGGCGTCCAACCGCCGCCGGCCGGCGCAAACCGATATTCTGCGCATCTCCTCCACCGCTCGAACGGGCGGCATCCAGGACCTCTACGTTGATAATCGCAACAGCACCATCTGCAAACCCGGCCAGGCCGTCAACGGCTTGATCGCCTTCAATCTCTTTCCCTCGGGGTGGCAGGACTTGCGCGAGGCCCAGATTTGGACCGTCGGCGGCCCGGACGGCTATCCGACACAGGTGGCTTTGGGAACGCAACCGGCGCTCTCCCCAGATGGCAAGCGGATCGCTTTTATTCAGGCTGGCAACCTCTGGGTCTGCAACGCCGACGGTTCCGGCGCCACCCAACTGACCACGGATGCCGCCGAAATCAGCGCCGCCTATGAAGCCACCCTCTCACCAATGGAACGCGAGGTCTTTCAATACGAACGAACTCGCTTCTTCTCTCCCTACTCCTACCCCAGTTGGAGTCCAGATGGCAAATTCCTCGCTTACACCTCGATGAAGTCCACCGACCCCACCGGGCGCCCGAATGAAGACATCTGGGTCATGAGCATTGATGGCACGCAACGCGAGCAATTGACCACCAACTTCTCGGCGGACCGTTGCCCGATGGTATCGCCGGATGGCAAGAGCATCTATTTCCTGTCCAATCGCGGCAAGCAATGGGCGATCTGGCGCATCCCAACTCCCGCCATTATGAACGGCGGCCAGTAAGCCGGCGCGATCCGTTCCGCTTCCCTGGCGGTGATGCGGGACGCCAATTCACCCGCGCAGCGTCAATAAACCGCTGGCAAGTCAAGAATAAACTAACTGTCATTGATTGACGTGCCAATCCAGACCCAAACTCACCGCATTTTGAGGCCGGTGATTCTTAGCGCGTACGCATAATCGCACGGCTTGTCCGCCGGCATCTTGACCTTGAGTCCCCCGCCATCCTGCGTGAACTCCAGCGCGCCGTCGTGACCGAGCAGTTCGACCCTCGTGATCTTGCCCACCCCGGCGGCGCCAGTGGCCAGCGAGGTGACGGTGGCCTGCGCGCCCGGCCAGCCCAGGGCGATGGCGTAAAGTGTGTCGCCCTTGGTTGTGAAACGATACATCTGCGCCGCGCGCGGGGCCTCATTGGTGGCCGGAGCCGCGCCCCCGCGCCGGGGAGCGGCCGCGCCTTCGCCGAACTTCGTCCACGGGCGCGTGGCGTAAATGGCCTCGCCGTTGACATCCAGCCACTTCCCGATATCGAGCAGAAGTTGCTGCTGGTTGTCGGGAATGGTGCCGTCGGCCCGCGGCGAAATGTTCAGCAACAGTCCGCCGTTCTTGCTCACGTTGTTGATCAGATTCCGCACCACGCCATCGGCCCGGGCGATCTCCGGGTGCTCCGGGTCTTGCGTGTAGCCAAAACGGTAGAGCACCGGATCATCCACCTGCCACGGATAATCCGTCAATTCCGCCGGCGCGCGGCTCATCCGCTCGTAATCCATCACGCTGCCCGCCAGATAGGCCGAGTCCTTTGTGCTGAAAGTGACCTGCTTGCCCCATTCCCTGGCCCGGTTGTAATAATAGGCCGCGACCTTGAGCTTCAACGGGTCAAACGTCCGCGCGTTCACCCCGTTGTCAAACCAAAGAATGTCCGGCTGATATTTGTCAATCAATTCAAAATTCTTCGCCACCCATAACGCCAGAAACTTCTCCAAATCCCCCGGCTGATACCGGTTCGCCACGCTGTAAAAGTCCGCCCACTGCGGATCGTAGAGGTCGTTCGTCTTGAGGCTCTGGCCGATTGGCTCGAACGTGTAATGCTCGATGCTGTGATTGGAGACGCCGAATTTCAATCCCTTGGCCCGCACCGCCTTTCCCAGGTCGCCGATCAGATCGCGTTTCGGCCCCATCAACTTGGCGTTGTATTTGTTATAGGCGCTGTCCCAAAGCGAGAAACCGTCATGATGCTCCGCCGTCGGCACCACGAATTTCGCGCCCGCCTTCTTAAACAAGCCGGCCCAGGCGTCCGGGTCCCACTTGGCGGCGGTGAACATCGGGATGAAATCCTTGTAGCCGAACTTGTCCTGCGCGCCAAAGTGCTGCTGATGCCACTGGATCGTGCCTCCGTCATTGTACATGTGCAGCTCGTACCACTCGCTGCCGTGGGCGGGGACGGCGTACAAGCCCCAATGCATCATGATGCCGAACTTCGCATCCCGCCACCAATCCGGCACCTGATAGTCCGCCTTGATCGAATCCCACGCCGCCTTGACGGCCCCCTCCGGCAGTTGCGGATCCGCCGCCGCCGCCGCCGCCACTACCTCCGCCGTCGCCCGCGGCCCGCTCTGCCCGCGGGCCACCTGTGGCCAGGCCAGAATCGTTGCAAGAAGGAGGGCGACAAGAAACCAAAGTTCCCCCCTCAAAAGCGTCTCCGCTCGTGAAGGTTCCAACGGGTGCATTTTCAGGTTTTTGGGTTCCCCTCTTAATCTTACTCTTACTCTTAATCTTAATCTCTTCTCCCTCCTCCGTAGAGATTAGGAGCAAGATTAAGATTAAGATGACGAAAGAAAACCCAAGATAGTGGCATGCGCCCGGTTCCAACTCCGTGGTAGTGATGGCGGCATCTTTCATGTTGTGCTAAAAGTCATTATCGTTTTCTTGGCGCGTGGCACAGCCGGTTCGCCAACGAACCAGCCGCCTCCATGTTTAATCCTTTGCCAATCCAGGTCAAGCCCATTGCCGCTTCTCGCGCGGGCCGCAAACAGGGCCAGCGACAAAGCCACCACACGCTGCACTTCACGCCGCGAGATGCGCCTCGAACCTGCCGCCGGGGACGGCTGCGCCATGTAGCGTAGGCGTCCTCGCCGGCGGGTTCTCCGGGCGTCCCGCCCGGAGTTCCCCCAAAGCCACCTTGTCAATGGCCCTGGGACCGCAAAGGGCAACCCCATCTTGCCCGGATGCGCCCATGAAAGCCGCTCCGTCCGAATCCACTTCCCATCCGTGTAATCAGGCCATCCGTGGTTCAATTCAGATGCCTCTTGCCGCCCCTGGCCTCGCCCTTCCTCACTATGGGAAAAGTACGATACGCATGTGTCTAATTATCAACGCCTTCCAACCATCCGAAAAAATCCCCATTTTTCCGTTGACACGCCGCGATTAACCACTATAATACCCATAGTATGGTGAATGGCGAGGCACCAACGGTCAGAGGGCGGCGCAACGAAGGCGGGATTCCCGCGCCTCGCCGATTGCGGCAGAGCGCCGGCTTGCAGCCGGCTTTGGTAATGCGTCAGTCATGGATGGTAGGGCGGGCAGTCCCCTGCCCGCCGCACGACAGTAGTGTGACGTTGGTTCCTCTGCCGATGCCCGACGGCGGGCAGCGGAGTGCCCGCCCTGCCTTCCCCGTCCCGCCCATCACTGATGCATTAACGGCTTTGTGCCTTCTTCAAGGACATTTTGAGATATTTTGAGATATTTTGAGTTAATTTGAGTTAATTTGACTTCCCGCCCCTTTGCCCCAAGCCAGCCGCCATGAAACTTTTTGAAATAAATTGATTGCTTTGGCACAATTCCAGGCTAAATTCGCTCATATTCGATCAAAACCCGTCAACGACGAATTGGACCAGAAAGCGCTCGCGCCCCAGCGCTGGGACAGCCTGCGCGCCTTGATCCGCGACAACGGCGTCAACCGCGTCGAGGACCTCTCCCGCCGCCTCAACGTCTCCGCCGCCACCGTGCGCCGGGACCTGGACCTGCTGGAGCGCCGCGGCGCCCTCCGCCGCGTGCATGGCGGCGCGGTCAGCATGGAGAGCCGGCTGGACGAGTCGCTTTTCGAGGACAAGACCGCCCTGGCCGTCCGCGAAAAACGCCGCATTGCCGAGGCCGCTTTAAGATTTATCGAGCCGGGCGATACCATTTATCTCGACGGCGGCAGCACCGTTCTCGAGCTGGCCCGCCTGCTTTGCGAACGCACCAGCCTGACCGTCGTCACCAATTCCTTGCACGCCGCCCACGAACTGGCCGGGCGCGGGCCGCGGCTGATCGTCATTGGCGGCGAATTGCGGCGTCTCAGCCAAACCCTGGTCGGTCCGCTCACCCGCCTTGTCCTTCAGGAACTGCACCTGGACAAGGCCTTCATGGGGACCATCGGCTTTTCTTTGAAAGAAGGGCTTACCACCACCGACCCCAGCGAGGCCTTTACCAAGCAAGCCGTCATGGGCCAGGCCCGCCAGGTCATTGTCCTGGCCGACAGCAGCAAGGCGGGCAAGGTGTCTTTCGCCAGCGCCGGCCGCTGGGCGAACGTCCATGTGATAATCACCGACAAGCCGCTGGCCTTTGCCGGCGCGCTGGCCGGCAAGGGCGTCAAAATTGTCCGGGCCGGCAACCCAAAGCATTAGATGAAGAAATCAACCACTTACCTCAGCGATTCACGCCCCAAATTCACCCCCTTTGAAATAGACTGCGGCCGGATTCGCGCCTATCGCTACAACGGCACTCTCAAGGCCGAACTCAAAGCCGGCACCCTCTCACAGGCGGAAGCGGTGGCCATCCTCGAAGACATGCTCATCATCCGCGAGTTGGAAGAGATGATCGTCAAGCTTCGGTCAGGCGCTTATGACCCCATTCGCGACTTCAATTATCGCGGCCCGACCCATGTTTCCGTCGGCCAGGAAGGCACCGCCGCCGGCGCATGTTGCGCCCTGCAACTGCCCGACAACATCACCAGCACTCATCGCGGCCACGGCGAAAGTCTGGCCAAGGGAACCGTCGCCATCCGCCAGATGACCGGCGAACAACTCCGCCGCCGCGTTCCCAACTGCCCTTCCTCCAAGCACGCCGACCTGGTCCAGGCCGCGCTCGAAGAGCATGTCTATCGCACGATTTGCGAGCTCTTCGGCAAGGACGACGGTTATTGCCGCGGCCGCGGCGGCTCCATGCACATCGCCGATTTCACCGTGGGCCATCTGGGCGCCAACGCCATTGTCGGCGGCGGCGTCCCCATTGCCACCGGCGCGGCCCTGGCCAACCGCTACCTCCAGCGCGGCAACGTCGTTTGCTGTTTTGCCGGCGACGGCGCTTACGCCAACGGCGTGGTGCTGGAATCCTTGAATTTCGCCGCCCAGGCCCAGTTCACCAACCACCTGGCCTCCAGCCTCAAATCCGGCCTGCCCATCATTTTCCTGGTCTGCAACAACCATTATGGCATGACCCACCGCACCGACGACGAGGTCATGGGCGTGAGCCACATCGCCCGCCGCCCGGCCGGCTTTGCCGACAACAACATGCACTCCGAGGTCGTCAACGGCATGAACGTCCTGGCCGTTCGCGACGCCGTCTTGCGCGCCGCCAAACTTTGCCGCGACGGCAAAGGCCCCGTTTTCCTGGACGTGGGTTGCTACCGCTATTGGGGCCACTCCCTCAGCGATCCGCGCAACGAATACCGCACCAAGGAAGAGGAAGCGTCCTGGAAGGCCATTGATCCCATCGAGGCGTTCAAGAAGGAATTACTCGAAGCCAAAGTGCTCGACGCTCCCGGCCTCGCCGCCGTGGAAGAACGCGTGGCCGCCCGCAACGCCACCGCCGCCAAGCGCGCCGCCGCCGCCGCCGATCCAGACGCCAGGGAGGTCATCACCTTCATGTACACCGACACCAAATGCGAGACCGTCCCCCCTGAATTTGCCAAAGTCGAGCTGGTTGGCCCGCTCCCTGAATTCAAGCGTGTCAATGGCGAACTGACCTACAAAGACGCCCTCAAGGAAGCGCTCGTCGAGGAAATGGTGCGTGACCGCCGTGTCATCTTCTATGGCGAAGACGTGGCCGATTACGGCGGCGCTTTCAAAGTCACCAAAGGGTTGCTCGAAGCCTTCGGCCGCGACCGCGTCTTCAACACCCCCATCAGCGAAGCCTGCATCTGCGGCACCGGTTGCGGCGCGGCCATGAACGGACTCCGGCCCGTGGTCGAGCTGATGTACTTCGATTTCGCCCTCATGTCTTCCGACCAGATCAGCAATCAGGCCGCCAAATGGCATTACATGAGCGGCGCTCAAACCGAAGTCCCCCTCGTCATCCGCGTCTCCGCCGGCGCGGGCAAGGGTTACGGCGGCCAGCATTCCCAGACCCTCGAATCCATGTTCTGCCACATCCCCGGCATGTATGTCATTTACCCGGCCACTCCCGCCGATGCCAAGGGGATGCTCAAGTCCGCCATTCGCGACAACAACCCCGTCCTCTTCGTCGAATCCCAGGCGCTCTACTCCTTGAAAGGTCCCGTGCCCGAAGGGGATTTCCTCGTCCCTCTCGGCGTCGCCGAGGTCAAGCGCGAAGGCGCCGACATTACTCTCGTCGCCTGGGGACCGTTGGTTCACGACTGCCTCAAGGCGGCGGACAAGTTGAAGACGGAGAAAAATGTCAGCGCCGAAGTCATTGATCTGCGCAGCCTCGTCCCGCTGGATATGGACACCGTGTTGCGCTCCGTTCAAAAAACCGGGCGCTGCGTTGTCGCCAGCCAGGCCATCCATATCGGCAGTTACACCGGCGAAATCGCTTCCACCATTGCCGATCTCGCCTTTGATTACCTCGACGCGCCCGTCAAACGCGTCGGCGCGAAAAACGGCATCGCCCCGCAGTCGCACATTCTCGAAGCGGCCTTCCTGCCCAACGCGGACGATATTCTGGCCGCCGCCAATTCCATCCTCTAAACGCGCCATGGCTACACCCATCATCATGCCCAAGTTCGGGCAAATGACCGAAGAAAGCGCCATCGTCGAATGGCTCAAGAAGGAAGGCGACACCGTGGCCAAGGGCGACATCCTGTTCACCGTCGAAACCGACAAGTCGGTCATGGACGTGGAGAGTTTCGAGGCGGGCACGCTCCTCAAAATCGTCGTGCCCCCGCGGGTCAGCGTCCCGGTGCAGAGCACCGTCGGTTTCCTCGGCAAGCCGGGCGAAGCCGTTCCCGCGGTCGCCGCGCCGCCGGCAACAGCGCCACCTCAAGGACTCAAAGGACCTCAAGGACTGAAGGCGGTCACGCCGCCATCGCCGCCGCCGGCCATGGCGCCAGCCGCCGGGCCATCGGTCACGCCACCGCCGCCGCCGGAGACATTTCACTATTCCCAATTCACTATTCCCAATTCACTTTTCCGCATCAGCCCGCGCGCGGCGGCCCTGGCCCGGCAATGCGTGATTGACCCGGCCCCGATCAAAGGCTCCGGCCCTCTGGGGCGCGTGGTCGAACGCGATGTCAAGCATTACTTGGAATCGCGCGGCTACTACCGCCTCCGCGTCACTCCCGCCGCCAGGGAACTGGCCGCCCGGGAAAACGTGGATTTGCTGGAGGTCATTCCCGGCGACGGCCAGCGCATCGCTCTCGCCGACGTTCAACGCGCCGTCGCCGGCAAACCAAAGCTTATGTCCCGGATACGCCAAATCATTGCCCAGCGCTTGACCCAGAGCTTCCGCGACACACCCCATTTCTACGTCACCGTTTCCGTGGACATGACCGCCCTCGAGGCCTTTCGCCAGGAACTCAAAGCGGCCGGCGCGCCGTACTCCATCACCGACTTTATCTCCCAGTCTGTTGTTCTGAGCCTGCTGGAGTTCCCCGCTGTCAACAGCAGCACCGACGGCCAGACCACGCGCTGGCACGGCCAGGTCAATCTCGGCCTGGCCGTCTCCATCCCGGCCGGCCTGGTCGTGCCCGTCATCCACAACGCCGGCGCGCTGACGCTTCTGGAAATCAGCGCGGCTTCCCGGCGGCTTGCCGACCAGGCGCGCGCCGGCAAGCTTGCCCCCGACGACATGACCGGCGGCACTTTTACCATTTCCAACATGGGCATGCTCAACGTCGAGAACTTCTCTGCCATCATCAATCCCGGCGAAGGCGCCATCCTCGCCGTCGCCAGCGCCCTGCCGCAACCCGTCGTCCGCGACGACAAGGTCGTCATTCGCCGGATCATGAAAATGACGCTCTCTGCCGATCACAGGCTTATTGACGGCGCGCAGGGCGCTCAATTCATCAATGCCGTGAAAGCTAAACTTGAAGACTTGGAATTATGGAAACGTTTGACATCGTAGTCATCGGCGCCGGACCGGGCGGCTATCCCGCCGCCATCCGCGCCGCCCAACTGGGCGCGTCGGTCGCCATCGTGGAAAAGGAACAACTGGGCGGCACCTGCCTCAATTGGGGCTGCATCCCAACGAAAACGCTCATCGCCGCCGCCGACACCCTGGCCAAAATCAAACACGCCGCCGCTTTCGGCATCACCGTCTCCGGCGTCTCCGTGGACTACGCCGCCATGATTGCGCAAAAAAATAAAATCGTCAGCCAGCTCCAAGGCGGCATCAAACAACTGCTCACGGCCAACGGCGTGAAGCAATTTTCCGGCGCGGCTTCCTTCCAGGATCGCCACACCATTGCCATCAGCGGCGGCGCTGTCATCGGCGCGAAAAAAGTCATCATTGCCACCGGGTCCACTTCCGCCATGCCCGGCTTTCTTCCCCGCCATGAGCGCGTGGTGGAAAGCCGGGGCTTCCTTGACCTTGCCAGCCTGCCCGAAAGCATGATTGTCCTCGGCGGCGGGTTTATTGGCTGCGAACTGGCCTGCATGGCCGCGCAATTCGGCGTGAAGGTGACCGTCGTGGAATTGCTCGAAGACATTCTCCTGCTGCTGGATGCCGATGTGCGCCGCGAAGTCCGCGCGCAGATGGAAAAATCCCTCGGCATCCGCATCCTCACCGGCAAGGCTCTGGAAAACATCCAGGCCGGAAATCAGGGCGTGACCGGCGATCTCGGCGGGGAGACGCTTCGGGCGGGTTTGCTTCTCTGCGCCGTCGGTCGCAAGCCCGTCACCGACGGTTTGAAACTGGAAAACGCCGGGCTGAAAACCAGCGAACGCGGCTTCATTGAAACGGACAACTGCTGCCGCACCAAAGTCGCCAATGTCTTTGCCATCGGCGACGTGACCGGGAAAACCCAGCTTGCCCACTACGCCACCGCGCAGGGCCTGGCCGCCGCCGAAAATACTGTCAATGCTAAATACCAGCCGCACGACGCCCTCGTCCCCAACGTCATCTTCACCTCCCCGGAAGTCGGCACCGTTGGCCTGAGCGAGGACGATGCCAAAAAGGCGGGTCGCGCTGTCAATACGGGAAAGTTCCGTTTCGCCGGCCTGGGCAAGGCCCTCGCTTCCGGGGAAACCGCCGGCTTCGTGAAATGGATCTCTGACGCCGCCACCGATCAACTCCTGGGCGCCGCCGTCGTCGGCCCGCACGCCACCGAACTCATTGCCGAGGCCGCCACCGCCATCCGCGCCGAATGGACCACGCGGGAATTGGGCCGCGCCATCCACGCCCATCCCACCTTCAGCGAAGCCTGGATGGAGGCGGCGCACGCCCTTCACGGCGACGCCATCCACGCCCCGCCCAAGCGCAAGCCGTAATCCATCTCCTTAACGATAGCGATATAGTTTGACGTGTTGGATCGTGGGGCCATCGTGTGGAAAGCGCAGCCCGCTGCCGGACTGGTTGGCCGCCGCCGCCTTCGCCTGCATGTACTCCAGCACGCAATCATCCCCGCCCAGCAAACGGGTCACGACCCAGCGGCCATTTTCAAACCGGCCCGCTTCCACCCTGGCCAGCCCGGCGATGGGCGGTCCTGGCGTCGTGGGGAGGAACGTGATCTGCACATCGTTGCCCGCCGCGTAAAACTCATCCGGGCCAGTGGCGATGACGATGGCATAGCCCAGATCGGGAATGACCTCCGGCGCCCGGCGATTGCGCGTGAGATTGACGTTGACCGTGTACCCGCCCAGATTGAGGTCGCTCATCTGGTTGCTTCTGTTCAACCACGCCGCGCCAATCGTGCCCGCGGCTTGGTGCTCCAAGATCAAGGGACTGAGTTCGCCAAGCACCTTGAAGGCCTTGGGAAATGGGAGGGTCGCGATGTCCGCCGGCGCCTCGGCCGGGCTTCCGCTTCCTGGCCGGCCGGCGACCATCCGCGCGGATTGATCAATCCCCATGGGCGAGTAGCCGATGGCGTTGCGCTGCCCAATCGCGTAGAACGCATTGGCCGCGCCCCCCGCATTGGCGGAGGATTCCGGAATGAACAGCGGGTTGCCGTTCCGGCTGTAGCGGGTGACCAACTCATCGAAGTTCGGCAAATAAATATCCGGCGACAGCATGTCAATCCGCGGCCCGCCCGCCCGCCAGATGTCGTGCATGTGATCCTGCGGCCCGCCGCTCGGATAGTCGCCCGGGCCTTTGTCTTCCGGCTGGACAATCCAGGCGTTGACGTACATCGGCACGGGGTACTCGGCCTTGCCGGCCTCCGCCACCTTGTTGACATAACGCGAGTAGTTCCACGCCATGAAAACCTCGTCCGCCTTGCCCGGTCCGGCGCCGAAAACCTCTTCCCAAGTTCCCGAAGTTTTGAAGCCGGCCGCTCCCCACACTTTGAGGGTTTCCGCCAGCAGGGAATCCTTGTGCGCCTGCAAATAGCCGGTCAGCTCCCCGGGGACCGGCTTGGCGAAAAGTGCGTCGGCCGCCGCCGAGCGGTCGCGCGAGTCGCCGATCAGACCAACCTCATTCTCCAGTTGGACCATGATGGTCGTGTGGGAGGTCGAATCCCCTGCCTTGATGTGGCGCATGAAGGCCGCAAAGGCCTTCGCATCGGCGTCCCGGTTGGCCTCGCTCAAGGTGGAAAGCACCTCCACCGTCTTGCGCCCGGCCAGTTGGGCGCGCGGGAAACGGTCCTGGTTCGACTTGACCCACGCCGGGGCGAAGCTGGAGAGGCCGTTCTTCCAGCTCCCGAACCACAGCCAGGCGATGCGGAGATGGTTGGCCCTGGCCTCACGGATGGCGTCGTCCGCGAAGGTGAAGTCGAACTTGCCCTCCGCCGGCTCGATCCAGTCCCAGGCAATCGGGACCAGGGCTGTGTTCAGCCCGATCTTCGCCAGTTGCGGCCATGCCGTCTTCATGTACTCCGGGCTGGAGGCGGCGGTGTTGTTCAGTTCGCCGGCCAATGCCAAAAACGGCTTGCCGTCAACCATCAACTGGGTGGCGGCGCCCCGCTTCTCCAGGTGGGCGACGGACGGGTCGAAGGCGGCCGTCCGGGTTTGGGCGTGCGCTGTCGTCAGAGTCAGCGCACCGATGACTGCCAGACTGCAAGAGGTTCGAAGTTTCATAGTTCTCCTATTTTGGGATATTTGCTCCGGAGAATAGAGTGGGTTATCTTGGATGTCAATCAAATGCCACCCCGCTTTTCCCCGGGAGGTGTATTTCACATTCCTGGGTTCCCCTCTTAATCTTGCTCTTACTCTTAATCTTAATCTCTTCTCCCTTTTCCGTAGAGATTAGGAGCAAGATGACGATTAAGATTTAGAAGGAAAACCCAAAAAGAATACGCCCTTCTCCGGCCTGTTTAACCCATATTGCGCGCGTTAGGGATTCGCCGGTGCCGCCGCTCCGGCGTCGCCGCGCCGCGCCCCGCGCCCTCCACCGCCGGAATTTGAATCGGGCGGCAAATCGAACCGCGCCGGCAAAGGCTCCGGATGCTTTGGGTCGAAACGGCCGAAGTCGTCAACAATGTATTTCGCCAGCGGCAGATTCGCCTGCTGGATTCCCAGCGCAATGCACTTGGATTGGAGATAGGCGCCATACTCGACGTGATGTGTCTGATCGGCGAACTGTTTGCCGGCATCCGCGCCCAGCGCCGCGTTGAGGTCCACGCCCATCGAATTCAAGTCTATGGACGGCACGCCCATTTCCTTGGCGGTGGCCATGGCGGCGTCCGCGTAGGCCCCGAGCGAGGTCGGCTTCTTCGCGTCACCGCGTCGCGCCGAAGGCGACACGATGATGGGGAACCCCCCCTTTTTCTTCGCATCCGCCGCGAACTGCTTGAGCAGTTCCTTGTAGGTGGTGTCGGCCGGGACGTAAGTTTCGGAAAAATCCTGGCCGGGATAGATGTTCTGCGAACCTCTTTGCTTGGAATCGTTGCACCCAAACTCGATCAGGACATAGTCACCGGGCCGGAGGGAATCCAGCACCTTGTCCCAGCGGCGCTCCTTCAGAAACCCCTTGAGCGTTTCGCCGGACTCGGCGTGGTTGGCGATGGCAACCTCCGGTTTGAACCAGCGCGTGAACTCCTGCCCCCAACTGCCGCCCCCACCCGGCTGATCCGTGACTGTGGAATCCCCCAGCACGAATACCGTGATGGCGTCGTCCACCTTCTGGATTTCCAGCGCCGCCAGCGCGGGATGCGAATCACTGAACGCCAGCGTCAGCTTGTCGTCCCAATTGCGGGAGATGGCCTCGTGGGTGGTGAGATTCATCTCGCGGCTGTCGAGATTGACCATGCCGCCGGTGGAGATTTGGGGGGTGCGCACGTTGACGGTGAAGGTGCGCGTCTCGAATTTGCCCGCCGCGGTGTGAATGCGCTCGAGCATGAGCCGGCGCTGCTCCGCTTTCACCGTGGTGATCGCCTCGGCCTTGGGGTCGCCCAAAAGGACAGTCACGCGGTAGTTGCCCTCAGGCACGGCCACCGAGAACAAGAACGGCCGCGCGCCCGTGACCGCGCCACGGTGCAGCACGTCGCCCCCTTCCTGGGTCACGTTGGTCACGGTTGCGCCAGGCTCAAAACCATAGCCCGCTTCTTTCGAATACAGGCGCGCCGGCGCAACCAGCGTATAACCGGGCGCGGCCGTTTCGGCGCCGAATTGAAACTTGAACGCCGTCGCGGGCGCGGAGGCCGGCTCGGCGGCGCGGAGCGGCGCCGCCGCCAACAGGACGAGCATCGCGGCGAGTGGATGCTTGGAGGGTAAACAAGTCATCATGGCAAAAGCGGTTTGCAAAATGGCCGGGCGGATTCGTTGAATCATAAAAGAGCAGGTTGATTCACCGGTCATAGTTAAAGCAATGAATTTCCGGCGACATGAATTTCCGGCGGCTTTAACACTCCTGCGCCACACGCCGGAAGTGATAACCGAGAATGGCGAACTCGATGCCGCGGCGGAATTGATGCGGGTGGCGCAACAGCGTTCCCAGGAAAAACCGCCAGTAGGCCACCCGCCCCCGATACCAGACGCCCAGCAGCCATAACGATTTTAGGAACGCCATAAAGTCCGCCGGCGACAATCGCAGGCGCGGCGCCGTGGTCCTGTGGTTTTGCAGGAACGTGCGGACGCGCTGGTAATAAACCTTCGGCTCGTAAAGCCTCTTCATCAGGTCGCGGTAGCCGGTTTGGAGGAATTCGCGGTTGAGCTTCGGTTTGAAGTTCAGCGCCGAATCGGTGTTGTTGCCGCTGGTTTCCGATTCCAGCCGGCCCTCCGTCTTCAGGCGGTCATAGAGACGGGTTTTCGGCAGCGCGGTGAGCAAGCCCACCATCGCCGTCACCACGCCGGATCGCTGGATGAATTCAAACTGGCGCTTGAAGATGTCGCTTTTGTCGCTGTCGAAGCCGACGATGAATCCGCCCATCACTTCCAGCCCGCGTTGTTGCAAGGTGCGCACCGCTTCCATCAAATCGCGTCCGCGGTTCTGCAGCTTGCGGCATTCCTCCAGCCCTTCCACCGACGGCGTTTCGATGCCGACAAACACCTTCGTGAAACCGGCTTCCACCATGAGCGCGCACAATTCCGCGTCGTCCGCCAGGTTCACCGAGGCTTCGGTCAGAAATCCCATTTCCGGCCGCGTGCGCCGCCGCCAGGCCACCATTTCCCGCAGCAACGCCCGCGTCTGCCGTTTGTCGCCTATGAAATTGTCGTCCACGATGAAGACCATTTCCTTCCAGCCGCGCACCCGGAGCGCTTCCAGCTCGCCGATCAACTGCGCCGGCCTCTTGGTCCGCGGCACCCGGCCGTTCATGACGATGATGTCGCAGAACTCGCATTGGAACGGGCAGCCGCGCGAAAACTGCGCCGGCATCGTCACGTAATGCCGCAGGTCAATCAAATCCCAGCGCGGCACCGGCGTTTGCGCCAGGTCCGGCCAGCGGGGCGCTTTGTAGATGTGCTGCAGGCGGTTGTGGCGCAGGTCTTCCACCACTTGCGCCATGACCTCCTCGGCCTCACCCAGAACGAAATGCTTGATTTCAGGAAATCCTTCATGCCCGGTCGTGAACAACGGCCCGCCCGCGATGACCGCTTTGCCGTGGTCAAGGCATCGTCTCGCGATGTTCCGCACCGAATCTTTCTGCACGATCATCGCGCTCACCATCACGAAGTCCGCCCAGCGCAAATCCGCGTCCTTGAGCCGCTTCACGTTCAAGTCCACCAGCCGCAATTCCCAATCCCCGGGCAGCATGGCCGCCACGGTGAGCAATCCCAGCGGCGGGAACGAGGCCCGCTTGGACACAAAACGCAGCACATGCTTGAAACTCCAGAATGTGTCTGGCGTCTGCGGACTGATGAGGAGAATCTTCATCGCGAAGCCGGCGCTCTGATGCGCCAGGCATCACCTTAGTCCCGGCGCCCGGCCGCCGCAAGACATTTCCAGCAGCCAATGGGTTGCTGTGATTAATTTCGATTGAAATGTCCGCTCGAACCGGTCATAATCCTTTTGTGATGCAGCCCGCCGGAAATGAACCACGCCTGCCAGCGGCAGGCGGTGCAACGGCGCGGCGTGGAGGTGTGCGGCGGCCTGGTGGCGCTCCTGGTCTTCAAAACCAGCGTGGGGCTCAACAAAGTCCCAGGTGGGTTCGATTCCCATTCACCTCCGCCAATTTCCCGGCCGCAGCCCCCTTTCTTGGGTGGCGGTTTCCGGCTCATAATCTTAATCGTAATCTTAACCTTAATCTCGTTCGCGTGGTTTGTTATCAGGATGGATTAAGATTAGGATTAAGATTAGGATTAAATTTAGGACCGGATTTCCCCAATCCTCCCATTTAGCATGTTCAGACGAGTCCCACAGCCGCCGGTGAATCGCGCGTTGCGCGCGAGGGAAGGCCACGATTTCCGGCCCGGGATCATCGTCGCGCTGGCCGGCGCGGCGCTGGCGTTTTGCGGCGCGCGGCATCTGACCGGCCTGGGCACCGTGGACGGCAAGACCGCGCAGGAAACTCAGTTGGTCAAAGCCTTCTCCTCCGGCGGCCTGCAATACGCGGACCAAGTCGCCCCGCCGCCGCCGCCGAAACTCGATGACGCGGCCAATCCCGCCGAGGCGCTGGACCGCTGGGCGAAACAACGGGCCAGTTTCCAGCCGCCGACGTGGAAAATCCGGGTGGACTCCAACGCGACTACACCCTGTCCCACCTGAATAAAATAAACTCCGGCCACACGGCGTGGCTGATTAGAAAGGCTAAAGGCTAAAGTTCATGAAGAGAGTTTCCACATGCCGCAGGTTTCAGCCTTCAGCCTTCAGCCTTTAGCCTTTAGTCTTAATCCGCCATGCCAGTTTCATCTCCAACTCCGCCCCCACTGGCCGCGCTTGGCCGGACATTGTCTCGCGTTCGTCCGTGGGTGCAAGCCGGTTTTCTCGGCGTGTGGCTGGCCCCGGCGGGCCAATGGCTGCATGGCATTCCCGGCTGCGTGTTCCACTGTTACTCCTGCCCGCTCTCGGCCTTCGCCTGCCCGATCGGCGTGATGGCAAACTATGCGGCGCTGCTGCCGGTGGTGGGGGAAGTGCCGTATCTGTTGATCGGCGTGCTGCTGCTCGTCGGCGCGTCCGGCGGTTCCATCGTCTGCGGCTGGGCTTGTCCGTTCGGTTTTCTCCAGGACTTGCTTGGCAAAATCACCACCCGGAAAATGGTCCTCCCGCCCTGGACCAGCTGCATTCGTTATTTCGTGCTGGGCGGGTTGGTGGTTCTTCTGCCGCTGATTCTGGGTTACAAAGGCATTCCGTTTGAGAAGCAGGTGATTTCCATCTGCCGGCTTTGTCCAGCCGGCGCGCTGGAGGCCGGCCTGCCTTATTCCGTGCAAAGCCTGCTCGCCGGCAACGGCTGGATCATGAGCGGGTTGAAGACCGGCATTTTGCTTTCATTTCTTGCCGCCGCGCTTTTCATTCACCGGCCCTGGTGCCGGATGTTTTGTCCGCTGGGCGGACTGCTCGCGCTCTTCAACCGTTTCAGCCTGTTTCATCTCCGGTTCAATCCGCAGCAGTGCGTCGAATGCAACCTCTGCCGCAGCCGCTGCTCGATGGGCGTGAAAGTGGATCAGGCCGTCAACGTCACCGGGTGCATCCGCTGTCTGGAATGCACCACCTGCGGCGCCATCGAACCGTGCTTCGCGCTGCCGAAAAAAGCTTCGGAATCGGGGAAGCTGTCTTGAACTGAACTTTCTTGTCGCTCAACCCGACGTACAAGATGACAGCGATTGAAGAACATGGAAAACACCGGTGATCGCGGCCGCATGATCGAGAATATTTACCGTGAAATCGGGCCGGAACTGCTGGCCTTCTTCCAGCGGCGCCACGGCAGTCCACAGACGGCGGAGGATTTGTTGCAGGAAACTTTTGCCGCCGTGATGAAGAATCCGGAGCGACTTCTGGGGGCCGACTCGCCCCGGGCTTACCTGTTTGGGGTGGCGCGGAATTTGAGCGCCGAAACGCACCGGCGCGCCCATCCGATGGAAGAATTGCCTGCGGAGCCGGCAACGGAGGAGGAGGAGCCGGTGGACCCGAGGCTGGAGGTGATGCGCGAAGGCATCGCGCGGCTTAACGCGGCCTTTCGTCAGGTCCTGGAATTGCGCCTGCGCCAGGAGCTTTCTTACGAGGAAATGGCCGCGGCTCTCGGCGTGCCGGTCGGCACCGTCAGATCGCGGCTGCATTATGCGGTCCGGCAACTGCGGGGACATTTGAAAAACAGTGATTATGAACAATGAAGTTTTGGAACGATTGTTGATTGACCGCGCGGCGGGTGAATTATCCCCCGACGTGGAGGAGTTGCTGGAGGCCCATCTTCAGCAAGATCCGGCGGCGAGGAAAGAAGCGGCGGAAATCGGCGAGACTCTGCGATTGGCGCGGCTGGCGCTGGCCGGCCAACCGGCGGTTGCGTTGCCCGTGCCGCGACCGCCCTGGCCTGTCCCCAACTGGGCTTGGCGCATGGCGGCCTGCTTTGTCTGCGGCCTTTTGCTTGGAATCTTCGCCATCCGCGGCAGGAATGAAGCGCCCCGCGTCACCGCCTCCATTCCCAGTCACGAAATGGCCGCGAAAGCCACGGCGGATGAATCGGGCATCTGGTCCGCCCGCCGTTTTCGGGCCGGTTTGCCGCCAGCCACAGTGAAGGCTGAAAACCGGATCATCTGGCAATCACCCGTTAGAAAACCGGAAATGCTCTGAAAACGATTATGAAACAAATGAAATCAATGGGTTGCTGGTCCCTCGTTGCCGCGCTGTCCTTTTGTCTCTTGATGACCGGATGCGTCAGCCGGCGGATTGCCTGGTCACCGGACGGCGCGCACGCGGCCATTTTCGCGGGCGACGGGTTGCATTTGTGCGGGCCGGATGGCACGCTCTCCGAACTCGTCCTGCCCGGCGATGGAATGGCCGAATGGTTTCCGGATTCTCACCGGCTGGCGGTGGTGTCAGAGGTTGGGAAACTGTCCTGGAAAGACGTGGATAAAGTCCTTTCAGCAGAGGAGCGCGAACGTGTCGTGGCAGGCGGGAAAACCGTGCTGGAGCAATTCAAAGCGGGACACAGTTTGACCGACGCCCTCAACACCTTGACCAGCCTGGGCGACTATGAAAAAAACGCCGTGGCGGTTTATCTCGCGCAAAAGGAAGGAACCAAAGAGCAAGCCGGAATCAACTGGGACGATTTGCGGCAAAAAGAGGCGAGTCTGATCCAAATCCGCATCGGCAGGCTGGAGGAGGGAAAGTTGGCGCTTGGCCCGCCGCTGCTCAACAGCCTGCAGAAGATTCTGGACATTCGCGTCGCTCCCGCCGGAACGGCCATCGCTTTCACAGGCGAAGGCGACAGAAAGGACGAGTTGCAGCTTTTGGTGGTTCCGGTGGACGGCTCCACGCCGCCCCGCTTGGCGGCCAAAAACACCGCCTATTGTTCCGATTGGTCAGTTGACGGCCATTCGCTGGTGTATGTCCGCGCCGTTAATGAGCCTACAGGCGACGATCAAATTTGCCTGGGATCGCTCACCCGGCGCGTCGTCCTCAACGCCGCGGGCAAAATCGAAATTCAAACCAACGCCGACGATCTCGCCGGTCTGCTCTTTGATGCCAACAACAAAGTGCGCTGTTTAAGCGACGGACGCATCGTTTTCTCCGCGTTGGACCTCCATCTTCCCTGCACCGCTTTGGACATGCCCCAGCAGTCCCAACTCTTTGCCTTGGATCCTGAACGGCAGGCCGCCGTGATTCCGTTGATCCCTCGAAGCGTGGAGGAAAGCCTGCCCGCCAAACCGGGCTATTATGAAACCAGTCCCGATGGCAAACGCATCGCCATCCTCGCGGATAAAGGCGCCGTGGCGGTTTTGACCCTGGCCACGGGAGCGCTGGATACTGTGCAAGCCCCGGGAGACGATGACACGGTGTCCGCGCCTGCCTGGCGTTCCGCCAGCGAATTATGCTTCATTTCCACCACCAATGGCCGACCGGCGCAAGTGGCCCTGTGGGATAACGGCACGACCCGGGTGTTGAGCGCCAACTGGCCGGCGGCAGCCAGAAAGGGATTTTTGGACAAATGATTTCCGGCTGCATCCGCCGCCTGGAAGGCACCGCCTGCGGCGCCATCGAACCGTGGCTCGCCCTGCCGCAATGCGCGTCGCCCAACAGCGCGCCAAAGCCAGCCATTTAATCAGTCACGGTTTGTCGCTCGTTTTGAAGGTGTAGGCCGCTGGTTCCAGGGGCACGCCGGCGTCGCTTTGGAAGTTCTTGTGATCCGCATCGTTGAGACTCAGCCGGTAAGTCATGTTTGGCTTCAGCTCAACCGGCAGCACACAGGTCTTCTTATCCGCGGTCCAAGAGACGCCCTTTCCGGCCGGTCCCTTCGGGAAGTCGTGATCGTCCTCGCCTGCCGTACACCACGAGCAACCCCCGCCCATCGGGAGGCTGAAGGTGACGCGCAGTTCCGTCACCGCCGTGCTGACATTTTGCGCCCCATTGGAGGGGGCATAGCTCACCACCTGCGGCACGAGCACCCTGGCCTTCAGTTCCTGGCTGGCTCCCTTCGTGGTGAAATAGATGGCCGAAGGCATGGCGGCCTTGCCGGCGGCACTCTTGAAATTCTGGTAACTGGTGGAGTTGATACCGACGCGGTAGTAATGCGCGGCTTGGAGTGTCACGGGCAAAACGCACGTCCGCTTGTCGCTCCATTGAGCCTTGGCTCCATCGGGTGATTGGGGAAAGTCCGGCCCGCCCCCCGTCCAGGACATGCCGCTGCTCATGTCGCGGTCAAAGGTGACAGTGATCTCCTTCAGCGCCGGATCAACCTCCGTGGCTCCGATCTTGGGCGAGGTGGCAATAATGCGCGGCGAACCAACCGCATCGGCGGAGCCGGCGGCGGAGGGATTGCCGCTGGTTTGTGCGTCGGTCAGCGTCACCAGCCCGAGCCCCGCCAACAGAGCGGCCGCCACGGCGAAGCCGCCATTTGATTTATGGAATTTCGCGATCATCATGATCCTTTCTTTCATTTGTTGTTTGTCTTCGACAATGCCCGCCAGGCTCGGCGCCCGAACGGAATCGCCAAAATCCTCCAGCAATTTTACAATGGTGCGCCCGTAGGGCTTGCTGTCCTGTTCCCCGGCGTATGAAAGCGCCAGCGCGTCACAAGCCAGCTCGCGATCCACGCGCATTCGGGAAAACGCCAGCCAGACCAGCGGATTGAACCAGTGCAGGATTTGCAGGAAGGCCATCAGCCACCCCAGGGGAATGTCGCCGCGCTTGACATGCCCCAATTCATGCAGGAACACGTAACGCAGTTCGTCGAGGGAAAAATCGCGCGTGAACCCGGGCGGCAGGAGCAGCCGCGGCCGCACAGCTCCAAACAAGCACGGCCCGTCCACCGCCTCCGTCTCGACCAGAGTTATCGGGGTGCGAACTCCCATTTGTTGTTTGCAGTCCTCCAGCAAATTCAGCACCGGTTCACTGATCAACGGACGGCCCTGCCTCACCTTCCGGTGTACGCGCCAGTGATTGATCCCCAGGGCAGCCGCCATGACAACCGCGCCGCAAGCCCACAACCACAGCCAGGGCGAGACGCCACCGCCGGTTGGCGGCGGGCTGGCGGGATGGGCGACTGCGGTTTCGACAAGCGGCGTGGATGGCCGGGGACCGGGGGCTACCCAGGCGTCCGCGACTTGCGCCGCTCCGCCTGAACTGGGGAAGAAGTTGAACAGACTCATGGGCGAGGACATGGTCGCCGGCAATGCCAGCCTGGCGATGACCAGCCACCACAGGGCGTGCCGCCAGCGCGGGTTCCAACGCCGCGCCAGGGTGTATTGCACCGCCAGCACCAACAAGATGATGACCGCCGCCTGCCAGGAAGCCTTGAGTAACAGCGGCAATGACTGAAATTCGATGAAATCTTGCATGAAATCTCCTTACTCCTGGCTGTCCAGCAGCTTTTTGAGTTCGCGGATTTCCTCCCGGGAAAGCCGCTTGCGCCCGACAAAATGCGCCAGCATCGGCTGGAAGGAGCCTCCGAACACCCGCTGGAGGAAGGATTGGCTCGCCGCCTCGGCGCACTCGCTTTGCCGCGCCAGCGGATGGTAGAGATAAGCCCGCCCGTCCAGTTTGAAACCGAGGGCCTTCTTCTTGACCAGCCGGTTCAGAAAGGCCTTGACCGTCTTGGGATGCCAGGAAGCGCCGCCCCGGTTGAGGGCCGCGATGATATGGCTGGCGGAACAAGGCGCCTGCCGCCACACCACGTTCATCACCTCCCACTCCGTTTCGGATATGCGCGGTATCTTTTTCATAGTGCCGTCCTTTACGATTACATTTGCTATCGCGTATAGATTACATTTTTAATCGCAGAAGACAACAGCAATTTCGTTGTATTTTTTGTGCAATGGAATGGCAAGATCGGTTGCGCCGCCTCCCGGCGCCCGGTCGCCTCTCAGCTTTGTCGGGAATCTCATAGCCAGACAAAGGCTCGAAAAACGGAAAACGGCCGCGATGGTCTGTCTTCATGATTTTGCCCTCAATAATTTTGCCTCAGTCCCGGCCCGTCTCGCCTTGGAGGATGCGTGTGATTTTGCCTCGTCTCATCACAAAAAAGTATTTTTTTTGGGTTTATTAACCTTTATTGACCTTTATTAACCTTTATTGGACGGGGGGGGGTGGAGTGCCGCAGGAAAAGCATAAATTGGGAAATTAGAACATCACCAACGCTGTGCGCCTTTGGCGCGGGGAGAAAGCAGAAATCGTGATTTCCCAATTTCAGGGTGCCCAATTTCAGCATTTGGCACTGAAATCCGGTCTTGATCCCGTCTCCATTCTTCCATTCGTTCCTTACCATACCCCAGAAATTATATAGCTGATAAGTATTGATGTCAATGGAAAAATGCGAAAAAATGAGGATTTTCGCAAGGGCCTGAGCATTAGCCACTTGCGTATCGTGCTGACCGCATAGTGGACGGACAAAAGGCAGAGCGCAGCCAGCCGCAAGCAAGAGAATTAAACCACGGATTTCACGGATTTCACGGATTGGAGTTAGTTGCTGGCCGCGCGGCTTTCATCCGTGCCATCCGTGCCATCCGTGGTTAAGTCTCTGCGAAATGGAGTGATAGTGGCTGGTTTCGTTGTGCGAACCTGAAGGCCGCCATCGCCGACAACGGCAGCGAGCCGTTTCACCCCTGGGCAAGGGCCAGGGCCGAATTGGATCTCAACTGCCCCCCGCGGGAATGCCGCTTGAACGGTTCCCCGGCGAAGCTGCTGCGGCATGCGGAAAGAAAACGAAAATATGCGATTATGCGGGACTGACCCTCAGGCGTTCATGGATGTGGCTTAAGTCGTTTAACCCCTTTGCCCTTTGCCTGAATTGGTGCCCTCTACGGTTGCTGACTCAGGCGAAAGAACAGGCTGCCGGCCGGTGGCGTGATGGTGACGGAACTAACTGTCCCGTCCTCAACAACGCCTGCGATCGAGGCCCAATTGGTCGTGTTTAAATCGGGATTCACCTGCAGCGTCCAAGGGAGCGGCGTATAAGGCCAGGAGATCTCCAAGCCGCCGCCGGACATGCAAATGCTCAGGCAAGGAGGCGGTGCGGCAAGGAAACCGGGCTGCCTGAGTGCGCCCGTCTCGGCGACGTACGCGAATTGGCCGTAGATGATTGCGCCGGAAATGCCGAGCACGTACGTGCCGCCTTGTTCGGCCAGCGGCTCGTCCAGGGTGGTCCATGTGGCCCCGTTGTACAGAAAACCGTGTCTGACGCCGTTGGTGTCGAGGTAGAATCCCGCAATATTGGTGCCGCATATCCCTCGAGCCACCGTGCCTTGGCCAGGTCCGGACCCGGCGAGAGGATCGTCCAAGGTCGTCCACGAGCCGGCGCTGTAAAGAAAACCGTGTTCGACGCCGTTGCTGCCGATGTAAGCGCCCACGATATTCGTACACCAAATGCCATAAATGAACGTGCCACCGGCCCCAAATGGGTCATCCAAGGTTGTCCAGTTGCCGGCATTGTAGAGAAAGCCATGAGCCAGAAAGTTTGTGTCGATATAATAGCCGACGATGCCAGCGCCAGAGATGCTTTCCGCGTATGTGCCTTGAACGCCTTGTGCGAAGCCGGCCACGAGCGACTGCCCAGGGCCTGCTGATGGGGCGATCAGGTTCGTCCAGTTGCCGCCGTTAAAGAGGAAACCGCACGCCCCGAAAACGTAGGGATCAAAGAAATCCGACGCCTGTAAGTTAGTATCGACGCCGTTAGTTTGGAAGTAGTATCCGACGATGTTACTTCCCCAAAGCGCCTGGGGAAATGTGCCTGCGGGCACGTTGCCCCCGAGGTACTCGGCCACGTTTGGGGCGTCTAACGCGGCCCAAGTCCTGCCATTGTAGAGGAAGCCGTGAGTCGGTGGAGCGCCACCAAAGCCGGAGGAGATGTAATCTCCAAGCTGGAAGAATCCCAAAACATTGGTGCTGTCAACGCCAGTGACGGAAGTTATCGCTGGAAAGAGGGCCAGCGGTTCATCCAGTGTTTGGTAGGCCGACCCGTTGTAGAGAAAGCCGTGGCTGTAATAGAACACACCGTCATCCGGCGGGGCAGCGCCCGCGCAGTTCCCCAGGATGTTGGATCCTGAAACGGCTGTCGCGTATGGGCCAGTGGGATAGTATAACCCAGGGGCGGGGCCATCGACGGTAGTCCACGCGCTCCCGTTGTACAGAAATCCATGGCTGAGGTCCTGGCTATCGATGTATTCGCCCACGATGCTCGCGCCTGAGATGCCATAGGCAAACGTGCCGCCCGCACCCAGCGGATCATCAAGCGTTGACCAGGCGCCACCGCTGTAAATGAATCCGTGCTTGGCGCCATTGGCGTCGCCGTAGTATCCCACGATATTGGAGCCTGACACGCCGTAGGCGTAGGTGCCTCCGTAGGGACCCGAGGCGGCCAGCGGATGATCCAGTGTTGTCCAGCCGCCTCCGCTGTAGCTGAACCCGTGATAGTTCCTGCCAATGTCCGTGTAATAACCTACGACCACAGAGCCAGCGATGCCCTGCGGATAGGTGCCCTGGGAAGCGCCAAACCCAGCTTGCGGCTCAACCAAGTCTGTCCAAGCGCCGCCGCTGTACAGGAAACCGGTCGCCGTCAAGTCATTGCCTGAATAGTAGCCGGTGATGTTGCCGCCCGAGATCCCTGTAGCCCACGTCCCTAGGTCGGCGCTAAAGCCATCGGCGCTTGGATCGTCAAGCGGGGTATAGGACGTGCCGTTGTAGAGGAATCCATGAACGTGCAGGTCCGTATCCTCGTAATAACCGACGATGTTGGTTCCGTCGATTCCTTGGAACGACTGCGTGTTGCCAGGCAAGGGGTATTCCAGCGTCATGTAGCTGTACTGCGCCTTGGCCTGGAGGGCTGCCACGATTAGGCTTGCGAGAGCGGCGAGCACCGCCTTGCGTAGAACTGCGCTGTTGTCTCTCATGGCACGAAAAGAAATAGCCTACCGCAGCCATTTGCCCCGCCGCTTGGAGCAGTTCCGTGTCAGAAAGGTCTCAGTCCCGCATAATCGTATATTTTCGATTTCTTGCCGCATCGGGAAGGAGGTTGGCGCGGAAACAGGCGCCAGTCAAGTGTAATTGCTCTGCCGAGAATTTCAAAGCCAGACAGAGGCTCGAAAAATGGCAAGGCGCATGACAAGATTCCTCGCCTTCCTGGTAGGGCAGAACTGCCGCTCTGCCCTGAATTCTTGGGCGGCGCGGCAGCGCCGCCCTACCGAAGACGTGAAGATTCTTGTATGATATGCTCGCTCGGGTAGTGCCACCGGCCTTCACGAGCCGCCCGTTTTTGACGATTGAAATTGGGCGAGGCATTCCTGATAGAACATTTTTACCGGCGCGCCGCCCAGGGCGATGGCACACCAGGCCGCCTCGTCCAGTTCGGCCTGCGGGATGCCCAGGTCGCGCGCCTTGCGAAAATGGGCCTCGAAACATGGCTGGCAGCGGCTGGCCACAACCAGGCTGAAAAGAATGAGTTCCTTGGTCTTTTCATTTAGCGCTCCGGCCGTTTGCACGGAGCGCAGGAGCGCGGCAAAGGCCTTTTGCGATTCCGTGGCGGAACCGGTCGTGGGTGCAAATGCGTCCGCGCAGCAAACGTCGTGGCGGGGAGTGGAATCGGAGGTTGATGGTTTCATGGATTTGATTTTCGGGTTTGGAGTCCCGCCTTCAGGCGGCCGCGTAAACGCGGAACTCCGAATAATCGCTTCAGGAGCGCTACGACTGACAAGGATTTTTTTATCTGACGTGCCAACGATTTGGCCGATGACAAAATGGCCGGCGCCGCGACGGGCCAGGGATTGGCGCAACATTTCCAGCCGCGCCACCGGAATGGCGATGAGCAATCCGCCGGAAGTCTGCGCGTCGAATCCCAGGTGAACCGAGGCCTCGTCCACGCCCGGCGCCAGGTGAATCGCGTCGCCGACATACTCGCGGTTGCGCTCAATCGCGCCGGGAATCACGCCTTGCCGCAGGGCATCTAATGCGCCGTCGAACGCCGGCAGCGCCTCCGCGAAAATCTCCGCGCCGAGTCCGGCCGGACGGAGCATCCGCAGGAGATGCGCGAAGAGGCCGAAGCCGGTGACATCCGTGCAGGCCGACGCGCCCGCTTCCTTCATCGCCTCCGCCGCCGCCCGGTTGAGCGCGGTCATGGAAAGTTCAGCCGCCGTCATGCCTGCCGGATAATCGCGCCCGATTTGGCGGCAAAACGCCAGCACGCCTGTGCCGAGCGGCTTGGTCAGGACCAGCGAGTCGCCGGCCTTTGGTTTTTCCAGCGCGGCGGCCGCGGCGGGATTGATCAGACCCGTGATGGCAAAGCCGAGTTTGATTTCATCATCCTTGACGCTGTGTCCGCCGACCAGCGCGACGCCGGCTTCCTTGAAAACCTCCATCGCCCCGTCAAGCATTTGAAAAATAATTTCACCGGGCAATTTTTCGGAAGGAAAGGCCAGCACGCTCAAAGCCGTGCGCGGTTCGCCCCCCATCGCGTAGATGTCCGAGAGGCAGTTGGCCGCGCAGATTTTGCCGAAGAGCCGCGGATCGTCCACGCAAGGCGTGAACACATCCACCGTCTGCACGAGACAAACGTCATCCGAAATCCGGTAAATCGCTGCGTCATCGGCAGCGGCCAGTCCGGAAATCACCGCCGGGTCGTCCACCGCCGGCAGCCGGCCCAGCAGTTCGTCCAAATCAGCGGGTGCGATCTTGGAGGCGCAGCCAGCGTTGCGCACCAGTTGCGTCAGTTTCACCTGTGAAATCTCGACAGGATCCGGCTGTTCGCCGGCGCAGGGGCATATATTCCGCTCGATGAGCGCGTCGCACGGACAAGGCCGGCGCACGTCGCAAATGCAATGCCCCAGACGCTGAGAGCGTTCCATCACCCGGCGGCGTTTGGCAAAATCAATTTTCATGGCTCGGAACTTTGCAAGAAGCTCGATTGGTCGTAGCGGCGTCTCGGCAGAGCGCCGCATTCTTCAAGAAAGTAAAGTGTGCGGCTTTCTGCCGAAAGCCGCTACGTCCGTTTTGGAAAGGTTTCTTCATGTCTTCGGCAAGAGCGATTTTTTCGCTTCTGCTCCGGGTGTCCGGTTGTTGCCGGTACGGACCGTGAAGCGGATTTTGTCCAGGTAATCCACCAGCGGCACGGCGAATTTGCGGCTGACGCCGAGGGCATCGCGAAATTCCATCGTGGAAAAGGCGGGCGCGCGGGCAAAGAGTTTGAGGGCGGTTTGCTTGCCGGCTTCCACGGCGTCGCGGTGCATCCAAATCTGGTCGTTCAACCGCACCACCACGCCGCGTTCCGCCAGGAGCCGCGCCAAGGCGGCGACGCGCGGCAACGGCTCGTTGGCGGCTGCGGCCAGTTCCTCCAAACCCGGCGGCGCCCAACCGGTTTGGCGCAATTTCGCGGCGATCTGGTCGCAGAGGCGTTGGTCGCGGTCTGGAATCCGCGCGCTCCACCCGGCCCGCGCCAACAAGGCGCCGTTGCGTTCGAGCAGCTTGGAGTCCAGCAGCGATTCGGCCGCCGCCTGTAAAAAAATGGGATTGGATTTGAGCGCCGCCTGTAGCTCTTCGAGGCTGATGCCGGCGCGCTGCGGGTTGGCCGCGTGAAAAGTTTGGATGGCGGCGAGAATGCTCTCCGCCAATTTTTGCATAACCGCGCGATGAAGCCATCCGCCGCCGGGCGCCTGAACCACCCGGTTTTCGGCCTGCATCTGTTCGAGCGCACTGGCGATTTCCTCCGGGCGGTTCCAGCATTTTTTTTGGAGGCTCGCCACGGTGGCGGGCGACTCGCTTTCGCGCACCATCTGTTCACACCAGCGCAGCGGATCATTGATGGCTTCCCGCCGGGCGGCGAGCAGGTCGAGCGTCCATGCTTTCTTTCGGCGCAAGCGCGCCTGGCTCAAGCCCAGAATTTGTCCACCGCCGATGGTCGTCAGCCCGCTGGCGCCGGCGTCCGGCACATTGGCCCGCACCACAAACCGTTCCCCGGGCACGAGCGACAGCAGCGAGGCGAGGCGAAGCTGGACAAATTGTCGTTGCCCGCCGGTCATGGCGGCGCTTTCCAGCATCGCCAGGTGCGCCGACACCGAGGCGGTTCCAACATGGAGTTGCACTTCGAGGTAGTCTTCGAGGTTGCCTTGAATGGATTTCAGTATTTGCACTTCCGCCTCGGCCATCAGGGCCGGCTCGAACATATTTGCTCCGCAGAGCGTCATGCCGCGTCGCACGGCTTCGTGGTCCAGTTCCGGAATGTTCAACGCCACACATTCGCCGGCGCTCCCTTCCGTGGCGTCCTCGCCGTAGACCTGCATCCGGCGAACGTGCCCGGCCTGGCTGTCGGGCAGAAGGTGAAGCTCGTCGCCGGGGCGAACCCGGCCGTGCGTGGGAATGCCGGTGACGACCGTGCCCGCACCACGGATGGTGAACGCATCCTCGACCCAGAGCCGGAAAGGCCCGGCGCAAGGCCGGTTGCCGCACGCATCCACCGCCCGGTTGAGCGCGTCAAAAAAATCGTCGAAGCCTTCGCCGGTGATATTGGAGATGGGACAGATGGGCGCGCCGGCCAGAAATGTCTCCGCCAGCAGGCGGCGCAAATCCTGGATCACAACATTCCGCCGCGCGGCGTCCACCAGATCCGTTTTCGTCAGCGCCACCAGTCCGTGGCGCAAACCCATCAGGGTGAGAATGTGCAGGTGCTCGTGCGTTTGCGGCATGATGCCATCGTCCGCCGCGACGACAAAAATAACCACGTCAATGCCGTGCGCGCCGGCGACCATGTTGCGGATGAAATCCACATGACCGGGCACGTCCACCACCCCGACCACGCGTTGATCGGCGAGCTGCAAAGGCGCGAAGCCGAGGTCAATGGTGAGGCCGCGCTGTTTTTCCTCGGCGAGCGTGTCGGTTTCGCACCCGGTAAGCAACTTCACCAGCGCGCTCTTGCCGTGGTCCACATGCCCGGCGGTGCCGAGCATGATGTTGCGGCGCGGCGCCGTCATACGGCAACACGGCCAAAGGCCGCGGCGACGGCCGGCACTTGTTCGTCGGTCAAGGTGCGGACATCCAGGCACACCCGGTCGTTTTCGATGCGGCCAAAAACGCAGGCGCGATCCAGCCGCAACCTCCGCGCCAGTTCGGCGGGGCTGATTTCCGGCAGGGAAATCGTCACGACAAAACTGGGAATCGCCTCCGTCGGCAACGAACCGCTGCCGAGGAAAGCCTGGCTTTCGGCAACAGCAATTCCGGCTTTGGGCGCTTCGATGGAAATCAGGTGGGCGAGCTTCTCGGCGCGCGATTTCAAGGCGTCCGGAGAGGTGCTGATCATGCGGTAGGTCGGGTGTTCGCGAGGCAGCCGCGCCGGGTCGCGGAACAGATGGAGCGTCCGCTCCAAAACCATCAGGCAGGTTTTGTCCACGCGGACGGCGCGCATCAGCGGATGTTGGCGGAGTTTTTCAATCAACCCCTTTCGTCCCACGACCACGCCGCACTGGCCGGCGCCAATGAGTTTGTCGCCGCTGAACAGGACGACGTCCGCGCCGGCCTCGATGGATTCGCGCACAGTCGGCTCATGGGGCAGTCCGAATGGTTTCAAATCCACCAACGCGCCCGCGCCGAGATCATCCATCAGAATCAAGTGGCGGCTGCGAGCCAGCACCGCCAGTTCGCGCAACGCGACTTCGCTGGTGAAACCAACGACGCGATAGTTGCTGGGATGCACCCGCAGGATGGCGGCGGTGTTTTCCGCGACGGCTTTTTGGTAATCCTTGAGATGGGTGCGGTTGGTCGCGCCCACTTCGACGAGGCGCGCGCCGCTTTGCGCCATCACTTCCGGCAGGCGGAAGGAGCCGCCGATTTCAATGAGCTGTCCGCGCGACACGATGACTTCCTTCTGCGCCGCCAGCGCCGCCAGCGCCAGCATGGTGGCGGCGGCGTTGTTGTTGACGACGGTGGCCGCCTCCGCGCCGGTCAGTTCCGTCAGAATGTATTCCACCAGTTCATCCCGCTCGGCGCGTTCGCCGGAGGCGCGGTCCACGGCAAGCGTGCAATAACCCTTCAACTCGCCTAGCATCGAATCCACCACGCCTGCCGGCAGAACCGCGCGGCCCAGGCCGGTGTGGAGGATGATGCCGGTGGCGTTGATGGCTTCGCGCACATGCGGTTCGGTGGCGTGCTGGAGAAGTTGTTCCGCCCGGGCCAGCACCGCCTCGGCGGTGACAGGCTGAAGTCCGGCGCGGCCGGCGTCGTCGTTGAGGATTTGCCGGCGCAATCCGGCCAGCGCGCGGCGCAGACATTCGGTCACGAGCGGCGGCGGATGTTGCCGGAGCCAGCGGGCGGCGGTTTCGCTTTTCAGCAATTCCGTGATTGCTGGAAGCGCTCGAAGCAATTCCTGTTTTTGGTCGGGCATGTTCTTTTTTTTGGCGCGCGCCTGTTTTGGCCCTCCACCGTTAAACGAGAATACCGCGATATATCCGGTTTAGCGAGAGTTGGATTGCATAATAGATGCACATAAATTGCGTTTGGAAAGGACAAAATATGATCATAGGCGCCACCGGTTCCAGCGCGGCGAGAAAACCGGAAGAAGTTGAACAGCGAGGCGGATTTCTTGAACAGGAGGAAACAGAGGAAACAGAGATTTTCTTTTTCCGTTCTCTGTTCTCTCTGCGCACTCCTGTTCAAAACTCGTGCGCGGATAACCGCGAAAAGGGGGATCAACCACGGATGGCACGGATGGCACGGATCGGAAAAGGCTGAAAAAACTGAGAGGTGAGGCTGGAGGACAGAGCGCAGAGGTCGGAGGTCAGAATTTACTCATTTCAGATTTCAGCTTTTGCCGTGGCAAGCCCACTGGGCCGGAAGATTTCACGGCCAAGCTGTTTTGCAACGTCGAGTTCTGGATTGCCTGCCCGCCATCCTGTCCGCCGTCCTGTCCGCCGTAGGTTCATCGAAGGAGGAAGTGATAACGAAGGGGGAAGCTCACAGAGCGAAGGAGGGAACGTCTGCCGAAATTGATCGAGCCTCAACCGGAATTCGGGCGGCTGGATGCAGCGGGGCAAAGCCTGTTGCCTCGGTCTCGGGGGCGCGATTTAGCATGAGCGATTCCGGCTCCTTGGCGAATCGGCTGCGTGATGAGCACAAAAACGAAAATATGCGATCATGCAGGACTGACCCGGGACTGACCCCTCCTTCGCGCGAACATTAATATCCGGCGGTCAGAGACCGCCGCTACAAGGCCCGGCACTGGCGTGTTGGGCTATTATCGGATGTCCCTCCGGGACAAAGCAGCCCCCCCACTTTTATCTCGTCCACCCTCGCTAAAGCCACGGAGGACAGGCGGGAACGAGGCTCCACCTTCGCCGGGCTTTCCGCCGTCGTTATCACTTGCAGATGGCAGGTTGGATTGCGGAGGATGAAGCGGACATGCGCCGGTTCCAGCAAGGCAAGTGAGGCTGTTTCTACCGTTTTACGGCCTGCTCGTGCTCAAGCCCGGCGTGTTTCTGGAACGTGAGCGAGCTGCCGGAAGGCTTCTGTAGCCCTCCCTGCCTTGAGCACGCCGGATGGTCCGCCTTCGCTGAATGGGTATGCAAGGTCATGGGGTGTTGATGCGGGCCGCACGCGGGGGCGTGCGCGCTCCCCGGAAGCAGGAAAGATCGGCGATTGGCGGCTTTCTTCCGAAAGCCGCTACGAGCATGCACGCGCGGCAGGTTTCACGCTATTTTGGCTCGCGTAGCGGGTGGCCGGAGTCGTAGAGGTTGATCTCGGCTCGCAATGCGCGGGAGAGTTTGTCGTCTTTTTGCGCTTCGGCCTGAAGCAGGGCTTTTTGGGCGGTGGCGGTCGCTGCGTCGTAACGGCCCGTCTCGGCATAGGCCGCTGCCAGGGTGCATAGAATTCTTGGGTCCGCGCCGCCCGTCGCCTGGTTGGCCTGCTCGGCCAGCGAAACGGCTTTGGGGCCGTTGCGCAAGGAGGGATCGGAGGCGGTCGCCAGCACCGAGGCGATGTTGTTCTGCACTTGCGGCTGGCCGGGATTGATCTCCAGGGACTTTTGCCAGGATTCCACGGCCTCCCTGGTTTGCCCGTTCTGGAAGCAGGCCAGCCCAAGATAGGCCCACGCCCCGGCAAAACGCGGGCTGATGGATAATGTGCGCCGGTAACACGCCATGGCCTCGATGAAATGCCTCTCTTCCAACAACTGGTTGGCGAGGCTATACCATCTTGCCACCGTCTCTGAAGGCAGGGCGGTCGTTCTTTCAAGGCAGGCCATCGCTCCGTCAAAATCTCCCTGGCGGAGAAGCGCCAAGCCAAGATTTTCGCGGGCGGGCGAATAATTGGGCTTGAGAGCCAGCGCCATTCGGAATTGGGCGATGGCCTCCTGGAGATTTCCCTGCTCGATCAGCGCGCCGCCGAGACCGTTGTGGGCTTCCGCAAAATCGGGGTGGATGTCCAGGGCCTTGCGAAAATGCGCGATGGCTTCCGTAACCGCTCCCTGCCGGATGAGGGCGCAGCCGAGATCGAACTGGCTTTCCGCGAAATCGGGCTGAATGGCCACGGCTATTCTTAATTGGCGGGCGGCTTCGTCTATCCTGCCTTGGTCGAGCAGGTTCACCCCAAGGTCGGTGTGGGCCAGCCAGCAACCCGGATTGTTGGCCAGCGTCGCGCGCCAAAGCGTCTCAACGTCGGCATATTGGAGGCATTGAATCCACGTCAATGCGCCGAGGGTCGTGAGCAAGATCGCGCAACCGATGGGTTGCAAAAGCGCGCTGCGATGGGCCAGCCAGCCCAATGCGCGCTCGATTCCCGCCCCCGCCAGGGCCAGCGGACCCAGGCACGCCAGATATTGAAAATGGTCGGCCACAAACGAATATCGAAACGGATAGACATCAAAAAATCCGAGTGCCGGAAAGAGGGTGCCGACAAAATAAAGCAGCGCCACCAGCGGCCCAGTCCCTCGCCTGGATATTTCATGGTCTGGCAGGGCGAAGCTGCTGCTTCGCCCTGATTCAGGGCGGCGCGGCAGCGCCGCCCTACCAATCAGGGTGTGGCAACTTCGGGCAGAGGTACGAAATATCCGGGCTAGACGCCGGCGCCCATGCCACAAGCCCGCCGCCAGCAACAGCGCCGCCACGGGAAACAGGTATTGCCACCAGACCGCCCCGCTCACCTCCCAGCGGGGATAAACAAAAATCAGCGGATGCGGCCAGGCCAGTTTTCCAAGGTAGAACCAAACCGCCCGGCCGAGGATGAGACAGCGATCCATGAGGGAAAGGTGTGAGGCCGCCTCTGCCGTTCCTATGATCATCGTCCGCTCCATCCAGGCGGTGAACAATCCCAATCCAATGCCCACAATGAAAAACGGCGCCAGCGGCAGCACATCCTCCTTCCACCGCAACTTTTTCCGCTGCCACCAAAAGACCAGGAGCAGCGCCGCCGGCAAGGTGGCGATGACGGACTTGGCGAGCAATCCCGCGCCAAACAACGCCAGCGAAAGGAGGTAGAACGACCCCTTCTTCTCGCGGTCAAACCGCAGATAAGCCAGCGCGCTGCCCAGATAGCACAGGCCTGACAAGGTATTTTTCAATTCCGACATCCAGGCCACCGACTCGGCCTGCACCGGATGCAGCGCCCAGAGCGCCGCGCCCAGCCACGCCCCTGGCACCTCCAACCGGCGCAAGACCTTCACCAGCAGGAGCGCGGAGGCCAGATGCAGGAGGATGTTGACAAAGTGGCGGCCCGGCGTGGCATCGCCCCAGAGCTTCTGTTCCAGCCAAGCGACGGTGTAGACCAGCGGATAATACTGCTGCGTGGCGCCGGGCTGAAACCAGATGCGTTCCAGGCCGTGCCAGGACTGCAAGGCCGGCTTGATGAAATGGGCTGAATCGTCCCAAACCGGCTTGCCGTTCCAGGCGGGCTGATAGGCCAGCAGAACCGCCAAAAACAATCCCAGGGCCAAAAGCCAGTCGGGCGCGCCGCAGCGCGGTTTTTCGTCGCTGCCCTTGCCGAGGTTGCCGGCGGCCTGGCTGGTTGCCTTCATTTCATCAGGAAAGTGTGAAAGGGGTCGTGAAAAGGGCGCGATTCATGCGGTGGGTTTTGTGCCAAAGGCGGCCGCCGTTAGCAAGGAAAAGACAGTTTTGAAAAGACAGTTTTGGCAATGTTCTAATTTGATGTAGAGTCGGCGCTGCGCGCCGATTTCGAGCCATAGGCTCGACACTACAAAATAGGACACTGCCACAGTTTTTGCTTTCGCCAAACTTTTTTTCTCGACACACTAAGGGACGGGTGGCTAAAATGATTACACCCACATTCCCATACGCCAATGTGGGTGTAATCTTGTTCAAAGCAAAGCGTCTAATAACCTGCGCATTTCGAAGGGCGGTAAAATCCGCAACCAAAGCCACACCAGCATAGAGCGTTGACAAGGTAGTGTTTTCGGCACGCCGGGCGGGACGCCCGGTGAACCCGCAGGCGAAAACGCCTACGCTACGTAGCGCAGCCGTCTTCGGCTGCGGGTTCAAGCCGCGTCTCGCGGCGAGAATTCAGCGGGGCGGGAAAGGTAGGGCGGGCACTCCGCTGCCCGCCGTCGGGCCTTGGCAAAGAAGGCAACGTCGCACTGCTTTTGTGCGGCGGGCATGCGCCGTCGCCAAGGCTATGGCGCGCGAGCGGGACTGCCCGGCCTGCCACCCGGGACTGCGGGATTGGTGGCTGGGCTGAGGATGTCCAACCAGGGCAGCGGTTCGCGGTCGGCCTGTTGAATGAGGTGAAGCATCTGGCGGATGTTGGCCGAATAGTCGCGCAGGATGAGGAGGTTGCCGGTGGGCACGTAAATGACGCTTTTTGGCATCCGCGACACCATGCCGCACATGGCGGTGACTTGGTCGGCCCTGGCCTTCTTCAACGCAACGGTGCAAGTCATGTAGGAACAGGAATCGGGCAATTCGCCGGCCCGGACGTCAATGGTCGGAGGGACCTCAGAGCCGGCTTGGAAGTTCGGAACGGCTTTGACGGAGGCGTCTCCCACCAGCACCATGGTGATGCCATTTTGGAAGAGGGTGGTGTCCAGCAGTTGCAGGGTTTCAACCCGCGTGAGAGGGGTTTGGTTGTGCAGGGAGATTCTCACCGGCAGAAGGTTGTTGGCGCGAATGACGGTGCGGGCGGGTTGGAATTGGCGGACGGGCGTCTGCGTTTCATGCTCTCGCCGCGCGTCCGGTTTCTGGAATGCGAAGTGTCGGGCGGCAGCACAAGCCAGCGCGGCATTTTCCATACCAAAGACGAGACGCTGGCCAGGGATGGCTATCACCGGCTCCACATTATATGCGGCGAAAGCCTCTGTTCGGAAACCGCGCTCTGGCTGAACATGGGCGCAACGGCGCTGATCGTGGCGATGATTGAAGCGCGACTGCGACCGGGCGACGCCGTGCGGCTCGCCAACCCGCTAGAAACGATGCGCCGGTTCACACTGGACCCGGCCTGCCGCGCCACGGGGTTGACCGCCAGCGGACGCAGACTGAGCGCGATCCAGATTCAACGCCATTATCTTGAAAAGGCGGAATCGTATCAGAACGAGCCGTTCATGCCGCCCTGGACTCGCCAGGTTTGCAGCCAGTGGCGCGCAATGCTGGATCGCCTGGAAAACGGCGCTCCCGGCTCCGTGGCCGCAACGCTTGATTGGGCCATGAAGCTGGGTCTGTTCCTGCATCACGCAGAGCGGCGGGGGTTGAGCCTCCAACACTGGTATCATACGGATCAGGCAATGAGGCGTGTTCATGATGGCAATCCGTTTGCCCTGTCGAATGAGGAAGTGCCCGTTTCCAATAAACCCGACTCCGCTCCTCCGGCTGTCCGCAAGGTTCACCAGGAACTCTGCGAGATAGACACCCGCTTCGGCCAACTCGGGAGCAACGGCATATTCGCCGCCCTCGACCGGGCCGGAGTGCTGGGGCACCGCTTTGCCGGCGTGGACAACATTGAGCACGCGCAGGCCAACCCGCCGGCCATTGGCCGCGCACGGTTACGGGGTTTGTGCGTCCAGCGATTCAAGGGCCAAACCCATCGCTATTCCTGCAGTTGGCGCAACGTTGTGGACCACGAGAAAAACCTGTTGCTCGACCTCTCCGAGCCTTTCCTCACCGATGAGAGCTGGCAACCCGTGCCTGCCGGCTTTCGCGGCCCGGACAGCGGCATCCAGGGTCACTTGCACCGGATGTTGAGCGAGGCCCGAATGCGCCACGACCACGGCGACCATGAGTCCGCCGCGGCGATCATGCGCCAGATGGAGGCCTTCCATCACGCATTCGAACTGGAGTTGCACTCGGAGTATCTGCGACTGGCGGCCTGGATCCAGAGTCGGAGAGGCTTTCTCGACGGCATACCCCCCATCGAGGCCCTGGCGCAATCGCAACCGATGACTTTGTCGCTGGTCAACTGCTACGTGTGCGTTTACCGCTACCAGGGACTGATGCCGCCCTGCGCGATCGAACCGTGGATCCGGCGGGGACGCGAATTTCTTTCTCCCAGCCCGGACGGCTCCGACGGGGCCGCGTTGCCGTTCCTGGGGCATTGGGGCTACTACCAACTGCGCCGCGGACAGCCCTACGACGCACTCCGCACATTACATGACGCGTGCCAGCCTGTCCGGCGCGAAAGCGCCATTTCAGAGGCTGTGGCCCGGGTGCTCTCGGACCACGCCGACGCCTGTCGGGCGCTTGGTCAACTCTCGGAAGCCGCGGACCTGCTCGACGAAGCCCAAGCCATGCAGGAGGAGCACCAAAACGAAGGAGACTTGGCGGACTTCGCGTTGACTTATCGAGCCAAACTCGAGACCAATCCCACGCGCGCGTTGGAATGGCTCGGCCGGGCCAAGGCCATTCAAACCCGCCTGGGCAACCTCATGGGAGAAGCCCGGACGCTTCTACTGGAAGCCCGGTTGCTGGGCAATCCCGGAAGCACCGCACCTCACAAAGCACGTCTTCACGAGCTTCGTGGGATGCGCCCGGCACTCTCGCAGTGCAAGTTATTGGGCAAGATTCTTGACCACTGGGGCGTCTGGGCAAATGGAGGTGCTGATCCCGATGGAGGGCGGGATGCGTACTGGTGGCTCTAGGGCATAACAGTCATGCAGGCGCAATTGCAAGTCATAGACGCGGTCCCCGGACAGGGAATTGAAACTGCGTTGGTCGGCAGTTTCCTCAAACTCCCAAAATTCCGCAAAGGCCATCTGTGATCAAGACGCTAATTGCTCCGCATCGTCCCGCGGATGTAACCGCTGGCACCCGGTTGGGGAGAATTATCTCCCGGATGGACCGCGTAGGGGTTGTCTACAGTCTGCCTGTTCCGGGCGACAACGAACGCCTTTTGGATGGGCGTGGAACTTTGCATGTGGATATAGAGGATCAGCATGTCCAGTCCCAAGTTGTGGGAGAAATCTTTCGTCCCAGCCCGTTTGAGTTCGCGTTTCATTCGTTCTGGCTGACCCGGCGTG